>WPCJ01287721.1_pt1 | contig 21602 bp, 18 predicted proteins | sample 5399831 | NCBI WGS metagenome assembly WPCJ01 (sample SAMN12869470, study PRJNA574797) | sludge metagenome | isolation source: wastewater treatment of pH10 | place: China:Beijing | collected 2019-05-20 | reverse complement strand
TCCTGCGCCGCCAGCCGCCGGCCGCTGCCGATGCTCCGATCGTGCAGCGTCTGCGCGCTGCCGGGGCCGTCATCGTCGGCAAGACGCAGATGACGGAGTTCGCCTTCTCGGCACTCGGCACCAATTCCCACGATCCGGTCGCCGGCAATCCGCATGATCGCAGCCGGGCGCCGGGGGGCTCGTCCTCGGGGGCCGTGGTTTCGGTGGTCGATGGCATGGCCGAGATCGCGATCGGCAGCGATACCGGCGGCTCGATCCGTATTCCCGCGGCCCTGACCGGCGCGGTCGGCTTCAAGCCGACCTCCGGGCGTGTTCCGACCTCTGGCGCCTTCTCCCTCTCCAGCACGCTCGACACGGTCGGCCCGATTGCCGGCAGCGTCGCCGATTGCGCCGTCACCGACGCCGTTCTTGCCGGGGGGGTGCAAGCGCCGCTGGCGCCGCAGCCGCAAGCGCGTTTCGTGGTCGCACGCGGGCGCCTGTTCGATGCGATGGAGACTGAGGTCGTCGAGGCGTTCGAAGCGGGGCTGGAGCGGCTGCGGCGTGCCGGCCTCAGCGTCGTGGACGGTTCGCTCGACCCGCATCTCGATGCAGTCGCGGCGCTCGACAAGATCGGCGGCTTCCCGTCGATCGAACTGGGTGCGACCTTGCGCGATCTCGGCGTGACCGGCCTCGACGAGGTCGATCCCAAGACGCGGGCCCGCATCGAACTGGGTGCCGGCATCCTCGGGGTCGATTATGTCCGCATGCAGCGCCGGCGGGCGGCGGCAGTCGCGGCCTTCGCGGCGGCGATGACTGACGATACGGTCTATCTCCTGCCGACCACGCCGATCCGGGCGCCGCTGCTGGCATCCGTCGCCGACGATGCCGGCTTCCACCAGGCCAATGGCCTCGTGCTGCGCAATCCGCGCGTCGGCAATCTGCTCGACACGCCCTCGCTCTCGCTGCCTTTGCCGGTTCCGGCAGGCGCGCTGCCGGTCGGGATGATGCTGATCGGCCGGCGCGGCGCCGACCGGGCCTTGCTGGCAATGGCCGCGAGTGTCGAGGCGGCGCTCGCTCGCACATGAGGTCGCGGGAGGAGGGGCCGAGTACCCGGCCCTCCTCCCGTCGGGACGTTGCTATCCCGGCGCCTCCCGGTCTATTTTTCTGGCCCGTCCATGGCCGCCTCCAGTACGGGCATCAGGTCCCAGATCCGGCGGTTCAGCGCGTGGAGGTCCTGTATCGTCCGGGAAATCTCCTCCAGCCGGTTGTCGTCGACGGGTTTGCGCAGGCCGAAGCGCAGGTTGCCGCGGCTCTCCTCCACCTTCATGTGCTGGGTATGAGTGATCTCGCCATCGGCATCGATGACGAAGGTCGCGTGGCTGAGATCGTTGCGCAGGCGCGTCGCGGCCGAGAAGCGCTCGACGATGTCGTTGATTTCGCTGCGGACCGCCTTGCCGAGCGGTGCGATCTTGGCGAGGCGCTGCACCAGATCGAGCCGCGCCCGCGTCGTGTTCAGCGTGGCGAAGACGATGGCCGCAGCGCGTTCGTCCGTGCGGAGCAGCAGCATCAGCAGGTAGATGAACAGGCTCTCGTCGTTGGACCACGCAAGATTCAGGTCGCCTGCCAGGTTCATGAAGGCTAGCCTGCGCGTGGAGGAGCGCCGCGCGGAAACGATGTTCAGCGCGTCGAAATCCGGGCGGGGCGGCAGGACCGATGATCCCTTCGCGGGCCTGCGCATCAGCACCCCCCTTCAAGGCGAGATTTCGGATCGGGTGGGGACGCCATGTTCGAACTGCTCAGGATCCGCAGGGCGCGGCGGCTGGCTCACGCCACGCTCGAACCCTTTCTGCGTGGGGCTCCGGGCAGCAGCGACGGCCTGCAGGCGGGCGACTGGCTCCATCCTCAGATCATCGGCTTCCTCGCGACACTCGTCACGCTGGTCGCGCAGCGCGATTGCGGTCGGATGCGCAGCCATGCGCTCGCGGCCGTGCAGGCCGATGTTCTGAACGCCGTGACCGGCATCGGACCCGAACTGATCGGGGAGGAGATCTGCCTGTGGAGCAGCCGGGGCGATCCGGCTTTCGTTGCCGGCGTCGGCGGTGCGGCGGCGTTTCTCGAGGCGATGTCGGTTCGCGTCGGCGGTCCGGACGGGAACGAAGCAGACGATGCGGTGCTGACCCTGCTGTGGGAGGAGCATGTCGGCCATCTGCTTGCGCTTGGACAGGGCAGGCGCTCGGGGCCCTGAAGGCGTGGCCGCGCGCGACCGGGGCCGCTGTCGCTCGGACGGGCTAGAACCGGGCATCGTTTTGCCCGCAACAACCCATCTGCAGTTCGGGTTCATCGAACAGGCTCAATTGGAGCTGCTGCTCACCGGATGCCTCGAAGCGCGGGCCCGGCCGACTTGCCGAAAACGCCAGCAATCGGTTCAGCGCGTCGAAGAATACGGCGTCGCTGCATGGTGAGGCGAGATTGTCGAGAGCGTTGAGGAAGCGCTCATAACGTGCCCGGTAGATCGCCTGTCCCGGCTGTGGAGGCGCTGCCGCTTCCGGCGGGGGGCGACGGATATCGAGCGGCGGCCAGCTGTCCGCCGGCGGAACGCCGGATGAGCTTTCTCTCGCGGTCAGCGCCGCCGCGATCTTGCCCTTCAGATGCCAGGCCGTCCGGACGGAAATGCCGAGGATCTGCCCGAGCTTCTGCGAACTCAGGCGATGACCGCTCGACATCAGGAGGTAGAGGCCCTGCAGCCAGACATGCATAGGGACATGGCTGTTCTGGAAAATCGTGCCGTGCCGAACCGTGAAGGGCTTGCGGCAGGCATAGCATTTCCAGGTCCCGATCGAGCAACTCGATCCGCTCAGTCGGCCAAGACGGGAGCTTTCCCCGCAATGTGGGCAAACCGGACCATCGCGCCAGATCAACGCCTCCAGCGAAAGGAAGGCGACTCGTTCGTCGTGCAGGCGGACGGCATACGTCATTGCCAGCCTCCGACGTGCAGCAGTGAAGCGATCACTGGGTCGGTAAAAATCAACAAACGGTTAACGCAGGGTAGTCATTCGACACGTTGACGCATTCGCTACGTCATGGCTCTTTATAGCAACGGATCGCCTTCGAGGGAAACAAAATCGAAGAAGGCGTTCCAGCTTAGATTCCGACATCGCGAATTTGTTAGGCTGATTTGTTCGTGATCACTGGCGATTGCGAAGCGTAATTATTTTGTCTTTCTCATATATTAATCAGAATTAATCATATGAAACGCATTCAATTCTATAGTTATTTCATTTATTTCGATTGATTGCTTCAGAGGAAAGGCGGGAGCCGAAGATTCAGTCGGAATGAATGTTCCGCAACAAGCAGCCGGGAGGGAAGCCAATGATTTAAGTCCGCCACTGGCCCGGGCTCGAAACCCGGAAATGGAAGGAAGTTTCGCTGCATCGGCGAGATGAATTCCGAGAATGCATGGCGTTTTCATTTAACCGACATCGTTTGTGACGGAACGCGCAGCGCAGAAGAGAGGCGCATCACCGGCACGCCGCGATGTCTCCTGAAGGACAGGAGCGTGTCATGGGTAGCCAGCAGCATCAGCCGAAGCATAACGATCCCTCACAGGCCCAGGGTCAGGGCCAGCTTCAGGGGCAGGCCGAACTTCAGGCCCAGTTGCAGGGGCAAGGCCAGGGACAAGGGCAAGGCCAGGGTCAGTCTCAGGGTCAGGCGCAATATGCCGGCCAGTACGCTGGCCAGGCCGTCGAAACCGACGTCTGGAATGCCAACGGCAATCTCAACGGCAATGGCAATCTCAATGCCAACGGCAACCTGAACGGCAACGTCAATTACAATGACAATTACCTCGGAAACGAGGTCAACAATGCCGTCAACAATTGTGTGAACGTTGATGTGAAGGTCGATCTCGACCTTGAAGGCTCGCTGGGCAGGCCGGCGGATGCCGACGCGATCGACATCGATTCGATCTGCGGGATCGAGGAATCGATCATCATGCCGGACGTTGTCAGCCAGACTGTCGATTGCGGCAACAACTTCAACATCGACCAGGTCAACAACCTGACCGACAACGATACGCTGAACAACCCGTCGGTGAGCTACACCGCTGGCGGTCTCGCCGATGCGTGCTGCGATCCGTGCGGCGCCGATGCGAACTCGGTCGGCGACTTCTCGATGACCGCGACTGCGACCGGTGGTACGGCCGATGCCTATATCGGTTCGCTCTCGGGCGATGACGGCGACTTCAGCGGCGCCGGCGCGGCCACAGCGGCGGTCAGCCTCTCCCAGGAAGCCTTTACCCAGTCGATCGTGCAGGGCGCGAACATCCAGTTCAACTCGATCGACCTGACGGTGGGCAGCGGGGACTCGCTCGACTCCCTGTAAGTCCTGATCGATCCAGAGGACCGCGCGGGTTCGTCCCGCGCGGTTTTCGCTCTGGAATGCCTTTTCTCATGCGCGACATGCGTTTGGACTTTTCCCGCCTGGCACCAGCCGGACGCAGCGGAGGATCGTGCCATGCAGGCAGGCGGCATCACCGAGACCATCTGGCATTTCATCGGTTATCTGCATCTCGCCGATTCCGTGGCGCGCGCGCCGGAATTCTATGAGAGCGATCCGCCGCCGCCGCTATTGCCCGGGCTCTACGATCCCGCCTCGGAGCCGCTGCGCGGCCTTGCCTTCGACGAACTCGTCTCGATTCCGACCCCGATCCATGAGACATCGGTTTCGAATGCGCACGATAGCCTGGGCCATGCTTCGTCGCCCGCGAGCCTCGCCGGCCTGGCCCGGTCGCTGCCATCTGTTCTGCCGCCGCTGAAGCCGGTCGTCTTCCATGCCGAGGGGTATGGCATCGGCCTGCGCGCGACGCCCCGCGTCATCACCGCCGAGTACCGGGAAGGCGGTATCGAGAACCAGATCCAGATTCGCCAGAGCAACGTCGCGGATGATCGCGATCTGATCACCTCGGATGCGATCCGCCATGCCGATGGCAGCCTCGTGGTTCCCGAAGAGCTGCAGCTTGGCGGTGATTTCGCTGCCCTCCTGGCACAAGCCGACGATGTCGCCCCGATAGGCATTCCCGATATGACGGCGGCGCTCCAGGCGGGGACCGGGGATATCGTCGCCATGATCTCGGATCGTGACGCCGTCTGGGCCCAGACCGGGAGCCCCTATGCGGATGGCGGCCCGCCCGGCGCCGCGCCAGAAGGGCGCATCGTCGATGGCGTCGTCGGCGCTCCCGATCCTTACCAGCCGACTGTGCTCGACATCGCGCCCTGGCGACCGGGCGAGGCGCCGGTCGAACTCGTCCATGAAGCGAATCTGGATCTCACCGGCCCGACCGGAGGCGTCGCGACACTGGCCGAAACCGGCCTGAATACGCAGATCAACGCGGCGGTAATCGTCGACGCCAACGAGGCCACCGGCTCCATGATGGTCGGCGGCGATTATTTCTACAGCCGCGGCATCGTCCAGGTGAACATTCTGGCCGATAACGATCATGTCGACATAGCCGTCGCTGGCAATCTCTCTCCCATCGTGAAGACCGCGGGAAACGAGATCCATAACATCGCAGAATTCATCACGCATGAATCGACGATCGCGGTTCGCGGGGCCGCGGCCACTCCGCATTGGGTCGTCGACGTGATGCCCGGCGACTTCTACGACGTGAAGTCGATCGTCCAGTTCAACGGGCTCGACGACAACGACCGCACGGTCCAGGCGGAGTCCGGCACCTATTTCAATCTTGGCACTGGCGAGAACCAGCAGATCAATCTGACCAAGATCTTTGGTGCCGACCACTATGACATCATCATCGTCGGCGGCGACTATCATCGCGCGGACTGGATCTACCAGTACAACATCATGCTCGATCCCGACTACGCCAAGCTCTACAGCACGGGCGGGGAGGGGGACGACACGACCGTCACCACAGGCTTCAACAGCCTGACCAACGCGGCCACCATCGAAAGCTACGATGCGACGGCGTTCAAGCCGATGCTCGACGCCCATCACGAGCTCCTCGGGCTTCTCGCGGATGGGGCCACCATCCTCATTCCCGACGCCGACTGGCAGCTCTACGGCAGTGCTTCGGGCACGCTCAGGATCCTCTACGTGCCCGGCGACTACTACGACATCAACGTCGTCACGCAGGTGAACTTCCTGGTCGACGGCGACCAGAGCCTCCAGGCCAGTGCCAGCGCGGGCACTGAGCAGGGGGTTGCCGCAGGTGGCAACAGCGCGCTCAACGAAGCCTATATCGTCGACCCCGGGCTCCTCTCGACCTCCAACTATCTGGGTGGCGAGGCCTATGAAGAGGCGGTGCTGATCCAGGTCGACATCGTGACCGACAGCGACACGGTTACGATCCATGACACGACCACGCTGGTGCCGGAACTCGTCGCCTTCGCCGAGCACGCGGCGCAGGAGCCGGAGCCCGATTGCCCGCCCGCGCAGACCGTCGATCTCCAGCAGGATCATCTGACGTCGAGCATCATGGCCTGAGGCGCAGCAACGAGACGTCAAAAGAACAGGACGGGAAGGGCATGAGCGAAAAAAGCGAAGCACTGCCGCCGGCCAGACCGCCTTCGGCGGGGTCGCCACCGGTCCGTCTGATCGGCTTGCCGCAGGCGATCGGCCTGGCGGGCGGGACGCCCGACGCTACGGCCAACAGCAACAGCCGCATCGGTCTGGCACCTGTCGCCTCGCCCCCGTTTCCCGCAGCGGGCACCCCGCGCGCCGATGCGCGTGGCGATGGTCAGCCGCTACCCGAGCCCGTTCCGTTGCGTCCGAAAGCGGATGCCGAGGCGCCGAAGACTGCCCATGACGGCGATCGCGGCGGCAAAGGCGGAGGCGGAGGTCATGGCGGCGGTGGCGGGTCCGGCCACGGCACGCCGATCGAACAGCGCCTCGGCGATCGGGATTTCAAGCAGGTCCTCGGCCAGGGCCTTTCCGGAGCACGGCACAACCTGCTGATCGTGGCGGTGTTCTCGGTCGTGGTGAATACTTTGGTGCTCGCCGTCCCGATCTATCTCTTCCAGATGTCGGACCGCGTGCTGACCAGCCGCAGCCTGGACACGCTGATCATGCTGTCGCTCATCGTCATGGTCGCGATCGGGGCGCATGTTCTGCTCGACATGGTGCGCCGCTTCATGCTGATGCGGGTGGCGGTCGATGTCGAAAGCCGGCTCGGCGGCCCCGTGCTCGCGGCAGCGGCCAAGGCCGCCCAGACCGGCTCCAACCGCGAGTTCCAGACGCTGGCCGATCTCCAGCAGATCCGCAGCTTCCTGACCGGCCCGGTGATACTGACGATGCTCGATGCGCCGACGGCCCCGATCTACCTGCTGGCGGTTTATCTGATCCATCCGCATCTTGGCTACATCGTCACCATTGCGGCGGTCGTGCTCTTCGTCATCGCCTATTTCAACCAGCAGTTCACCGCCGTGCCGTTCGCGCGCTCCAGCGCCTTCTCGACGCGCGCCAATCTCCAGTCGGAGGCGATGTCGCGCAACGCGCAGGTCATCAATGCGATGGGCATGATCCCGGAGGGCGTGCTGATGTGGGGCCGCGAGACGGCTGAATCCCTCAAGGCCCAGGTCAGCGCCCAGGACCGCAACATCCTGATGACCGGCGCCTCCAAGTTCTTCCGGCTGGGCACGCAGGTCGCGATGCTCGGCTGGGGCGCCATGCTCTCGCTCGAAGGTCAACTGACCGGCGGCATGGTCATCGCCTCCTCGGTCGTCGCCGGCCGCGCGCTGGCGCCGATGGAGGGCACGATCGAGGGCTGGCGCAGCTTCATCCACGCGCGCGCCGCCTTCCAGCGCGTCAAGGCGCTGCTCCAGGCCTCGCCGCTCAATCTCGACCGGCTGAAGCTGCCGAGCCCGAAAGGCCGCCTCGACGTCGAGCGCATCCTCTATGTGCCGCCGCCGAACAAGAAGGTCATCCTGAACGGCATCAGCTTCAGCCTCGAGCCGGGGGATTCGCTCGCAATCGTCGGCGCCTCCGGCTGCGGGAAATCGACGCTCGCGCGCATGCTCGTCGGCTCGATCTCGCCGACGGCCGGCACGGTGCGGCTCGACCGGATGGAGCAGCGCAACTGGGATCCGCGTCAGTTCGGCGAGAATGTCGGCTATCTCCCGCAGGATGTTCAGCTCTTCCCGGCCTCGATCAAGGCCAATATCGCCCGTATGCGGGAGGACGCGTCGGACGCCGATGTCTTCGAGGCGGCCGAGATCGCCGATATCCATGAGATGATCGCGCAGTTCGCCCACGGCTACGAGACGCAGATCGGCATCGATGGCGCTCCGCTCTCGGGCGGGCAGAAGCAGCGGCTCGGCCTCGCGCGGGCCTTCTACGGCAATCCGCGGCTGGTTGTGCTGGACGAGCCGAATTCCAATCTCGACGTGCTGGGCGAGGCGGCTCTCGCCCGCGCCTTCGAGCGGGCCAAGACGCGCGGCATGACCGTGGTCGCCGTGACGCAACGGCCGTCCCTGCTGCGCAGTGTCGACAAGATCATGATGATCAAGGACGGCGCCGTGCAGGCCATCGGCACCCGCGACGAGATCCTGCCGATGATCGTGGGGCAGCGCAGCATCGATGGCGCCGCGCCGCGGCCGCAATAACGCCTGGTTGGGGAGTGGGCACATGAGCGTCCAATTGGTCTCGCAGCCCTGGTACAGCGATGTGCCGCGCAGCACCCGCGCCGCTACGATCGGCGGCGCCGTCATCGTCGCTGTCACCGTGATGGGCTTCGGCGTCTGGGGCAATACCGCGCCGATCGCAGGAGCGGTCATTGCCACCGGCGTCTTCGTCACCACCGGCCAGAACAAGACGATCCAGCATCTGGAAGGCGGTGTGATCCGCGAGATTCTCGTCAGAGAAGGCGATGTCGTCGTGCCCGGCCAGCCATTGGTCAAGCTCGACGACACCTCGGCCCGGGCCGAATTGCGGCGCCATGAGCTCAAGCTCTATCGCCTCGAGATGATCGAGGCGCGGCTTCGGGCCGAGATCGCCGGCCTCGATGATTTCGTCGGGCCGCCGCATCTGCTCGACAAGCGGGCTGACCCCGATATCGCCGTGCTGTACGCAGCGCAGCGCACGGCCTTCCGCGCCCGGCAGAACAATATGGCGAGCGAGATCGCGGCTCATCAGAAGAGCATCGATGCGCTGGAGGAGAAGATCGCCGGCAGCAAGGTGCAGCTCGCCGGTGTCCAGCAGCAGTCGCAATTGCTGAAGGAAGAGCTGGAGGGCAAGCAGGCCCTGCTGCAGCGGGGCTACATCCGCAAGCCGGAGGTGCTCTCGTTGCAACGCCTGGCCGCCAATCTGACTGGCGAGGCCGGGCGCATCAGCGGCGATATCGGGGATTCCCGCGAGCGGATCGCGCGCTCGGTCGAACAGATCGACGGTGTTCGCAAGAACGCCCAGAAGATCGCCTCCGACCAGCTCCAGGAAATCAATGCCGATCTCAACGACGTGCGCGAGCGCATCCACACCGTGAAGGGCGTGCTCGACCGCTCCAACATCACCGCGCCGGTCAAGGGCACGGTGGTCAAGCTGCGCTATCACACCTCCGGCGGCGTCATCGAGGCCGGCAAGAACATCATGGAGATCGTCTCGCTGCAGGACGAACTCATCATCGAGGCGCGCGTGCGTCCGCAAGACATCGACAAGATCAGGCACAGCCAGGTTGCCACGGTGCGCCTGACGGCGCTCAACCAGCGTATCACGCCCATGGTCAGCGGCCGGGTCATCTACATTTCGGCCGATGCGCTGCCCGACGAGAAGCAGCGCGCCTATCCCGCCGTACCGGACCTCTACGTCGTCCGCGCCCGACTCGATCCGGGCAGTCTCGTCGGTCTGCACGATTTCCAGCCGACGCCGGGAATGCCGGCCGACATGTATATCCAGACGGCCGAGCGCACCTTTTTCGAGTATCTGATGCAGCCGCTGAAGGACAGCATGGCCCGCGCCTTCCGCGAGACCTGAGGCTGCCCGGGTCGACCGGCAGGATCGCCCTCAGGCCGGTCGGGACGGCGGTTCCCCTGGTGCTGCCCGCACCAGGGAAACCGTGTGCCGACCGAGATGGGCCGGTTTCTTTCGGAAAGGGAGAGGCTAGCCGATTTTGCGGCCGGCGCTGAAATGACCGACGCGCCAGCCCAGCTTCTCCTCGATACGGCGGGCCGCATTCTTCACCGCCTCGACGAAACTCGCATGCTCCTCGTTCACGCGGAACTCCGGCACCACGATCGAGACCGTGATCGGGCAGGCGCCGGTCTCGTCCAGCACGGGCGCGGCGATGCAGGCAACCGCATAATCCGACTCGCCGGCCTGGATCGACACGCCCGCTGCGAGCGCGTCGCGCGATTGGGCGAGCAGGGTGGCGGGATCGGTGACGGCACGTCCGGTCGGCGAGGCCTTGGCACTCTTGCGGAAGAGGGCGCTCCGCCCCGTTTCGTCGAGCCCGGCGACGAGAAGCCGGCCGGAAGCCGTCCAGTTCAGCGGCACGCGGGTGCCGACGCGCGAGGTGATGATGAAATGGCCGGGGCCCTCTGCCATGGCCTCGACCACCATCATGCCGCCGTCGCGGCCGCAGATCTGTACGGTCTCGCCGACTTCGCGCGAGAGCACATGCATCTCATGCGTCGCGACGTTGATGACCTGGAGATCGCGGGCATAGGCGAGGCCATAGTGATAGAGCCTCGGTCCCAGCCAGACACCGCCGTCGCCGGCACGGGCCAGCAGGCTCTTGTCGAGCAGGTCCTCGACGATGGCATAGACGGTCGAGAGCGGCGCGCCGATCGCGCGGGCGATCTCGTAGGCTGTCAGCGCCCGGCCTTCCTGCTGGAGATGGTCGAGAATCTGCACGGCGCGGTCGATGCCGCTGACGCGCGAGCGCCGCTGCCCGGTCGGTTCCGGGGCGTCTTGGCCTGTTTGCGTCGTCGGAGCCTTGCTCATACCAGCGCTTTCATACCTGCTGCTCGCCGAGTCAACGCCAAGTCAACGCCAGGACAGGCCGTGGCTGTGCCGGACGAGCCGGCGCGGACGCGGCACATAGCGACTGGCCGTGATCGGCTCCGCGCCGATCACGGCATGGCGTGGCTCGAACAGCCGGGCCAGGCGCGAGACGTCGCCATTGGAATCGGTGGCTTCGAGATCGCCGTCGATCAGGTCGAAGATCGTGAAATCGGCGCGCTCGCCGACGGTCAGCCGGTCGGTCATGTCGAGTTTGATCACCGACGCCGGTGCATGGGTCACCGCCTGGATGATGGCGTCGAACGGCATGCCGACCGACAGCAGCTTCGACATCGTCGTCGCCAGGTCCCAGACCGGGAAGTTCATGCAGCGGTTATGCAGGTCGGTCGAGATCGAGAACGGCATCAAACCGCGCTGGATCGCGGCCTCCGCCACCTTGAACGAGAAGGAGGCGCCGCCATGGCCGATATCGAGGCGCACGCCCTCCGCCGCGCAGCGCTCGGCCAGCTTGAACAGGTCCTCGTCCTCCAGGATGCTCGATCCGGCCTTGCCGTTGAAGCAATGGGTGACGACGTCGCCGGGCCCGAGGATCTCCAGCACCTCGTCATAGAGTGCCGGGGGCTCGCCGACATGGACCATCATCGGCAGCTTCAGGATCTTGGCGATCTTCTTGCCGAGCTTGACCGGCGTGACGCCCCAGGAACCGGTGATGACATGGCTCGCGCGGACCTTGAGGCCGACGATGTGCTCGCTGTTCTCGGCATAGCATTCGATGATGCGGTCGAGATCGATATCCTTGATGTCGCGCAGCTCCGGCACGCGGTTGCAGGCGACGAGCCCGATCGAGCCGAGATTGAGGAAGGCCTTGATCCGCTCGCGCGCCGGCTCGATGACATATTCGCGGAAACCGTGGAAATTCGCTTCGCCGGCCGAGCCTGCATCGACCATGGTGGTGACGCCGCGCTCGGCCCCGCAATCGCTCGGCCGGAGCGAGATGTCGGTGCCGCCATGCCAGACATGGACGTGCAGGTCGACCCAGCCCGGCGAGATGAAGGCGCCCTTGCCGTCGATGCGCTCCGCATCGACCGGGGCAGCGAGCCCTGCGCCGATCGCGGCGATCCTGCCGTCGCCGCCGACGAGGATGTCAGTGGCCGCGGTCGGGATCGCCGGCCCGAAGGCGACCGGCTTCACATTGGCGATCAGGAGCGGCTGCCGCGTGGCAGGTGTCATGTCAGAGGTCCTTCCGCAGGCGCGGATCGAGCAGGTCGCGCAGGCCGTCGCCCACCATCTGCAGGGAGAGCACGGCCAGTACGATGGCAAGGCCGGGGAAATAGGTCATCCAGTCGGCCTGTCCGATATATTGCCGGCCCGAAGAGATCATCGTGCCCCAGGTCGGGATATCCGGGCTGACGCCGAGCCCGAGGAAGGAGAGGCCGGCTTCCGCCAGCATGGCGCTGGCGAAGATGAAGGTAGCCTGCACCGTGATCGGCGAGACGATGTTCGGCAGGACATGCCGGACCATGATCCGCGAGGTCGGGTTGCCGAAGGCGCGCGCCGCCTCGACATAGGGCAGTTCGCGGATAACCAGGGTCGCGGCCCGAACGATGCGCGCGAGCCTGGGCGCATAGACGATCGAGAGCGCGATGATCACCGTCATAAGCGACGGGCCCAGCGCCGCGACCAGCGCGATCGCGAGCAGGATGTCGGGGAAGGCCATCATCGCGTCGATCAGGCGTGCGATCGGCGTGTCCAGCCGCTTGAAGAACCCGGCGAGCAGCCCGAGCGTAACCCCGATCAGCGAGGACAGCACGACGACGGCGGCGCCGACCGAGAGTGACAGCCGGCCCGCATAGAGCATGCGCGAGAAGATGTCCCGGCCGAATTCGTCGGTGCCGAACCAGTAGGTTGCGGAGGGCGGCTTCAGCCGGTTGACGATCGAGAGCTTGCCCGGCGCATAGGGTGCGAGCAGTGGCGCCAGCGCGGCGAGCAGCACGAAGACGATGAGGATCGCGAGGCCGATCGCCACCATGCGGCGCTTCAGCAGATCGCGCAGGAATGTCCGGCCGCGGCTTGGCATCGGCGCGTCGGGGGCGAGATCGGTCATCAGTAGCGCACCCTCGGATCGACCAGCAGGTAGAGCATGTCGATCGCGAAATTGATCAGGACATACAGGCCGGCGATGACGAGCAGCGCGCCCTGGATCACCGGATAGTCGCGCCGGAGCACGGCCGAGACCACGAGATTGCCGACGCCCGGCAGGCCGAACACCGTCTCGGTCACCACCGCGCCCGAGACCAGAACGGCGGCGGTGAGGCCGAGCACGGTCAGGATCGGGATCAGCGCGTTCTTCAGCGCATGCTTGAGGACGACCCGCTGCTCGCCCAACCCCTTGGCGCGGGCCGTTCGGATATAGTCGTCGCCGAGCACGTCGAGCATCGAGGCGCGGGTGAAGCGCATGATCAGCGCCGAGGAGACGAGCCCGAGCGCCACCGCCGGCAGGATCAGGTGCTTGATACGCTCGAGCAGGCTGGTATCGGGGCCGCCATAGCCGGAGACCGGCAGGAGCCCCAGCCGCACCGCGAAGACCTGCATCAGGATAAGGCCGAGCCAGAATCCGGGGATGCTGGCGCCGAGCATGGCCAGAGTCGTCGCCGCCTGGTCGAGGAAGGAGCCGCGCCGATAGGCGGCGTAGATGCCGACCGGCAGGGCGATGACGCTCGCGATCGCCAGCGACAGCAACGTCAGGAAGAAGGTCGGCTCCGCCCGCTCCATCAATGCCGAAGTCACCGGCATGTTCAGGAAGATCGACTGGCCGAGATCGCCGCGCAGCAGCTGCCCGACATAGATCGCGTATTGCGAGATGATCGAACGATCGAGGCCGAGCCGCGTGCGCAGATCGGCGACGTCCTGTGCTGTCGCCTCGGGGCCGAGCATCACCGCGGCGGGATCACCGGGAGTGACGCGCACGATCACGAAGACGATCGTGACGACGAGCAACATGACCGCGACCATGCCGGAAAGGCGCTGAAGGATGTAGCCGACCATGACCTGACTGTCTTGTTGCCCGCCATCCGGCTGCGATCATGCAGCCGGATGGCGGGGGGATCACTTCTTCAGGGTGACGTTCCAGAAATACGGCCAGGGCGCCGGCACGATGCCGTCGAGCTTGGCGGATTTCGCCGAGAGCGCGTTGAAGTCGCCGATCTTGATGAAGGGCACCTCGTCATAGATCGTCTTCTGCACATTGGCCCAGAGCGCGGCGCGCTTGGCCGGATCGGCCTCGGAGGTGAAGGCATCGACGGCGGCCTTGCGGGCCGGCGTGTCCCACCAGCCGGGCGAACTGGTCGAGAGCGAGCCGATCAGCGCCGGCTCCGGCAGGAACGGACTATGGGTGATGTAGATCTCCCAGAGCGCCTTGTCGGTGCGCCGCTGGGTGAGCGTCGCCCAGTCGACCACCTGCAGGTCGATGGTGAAGCCGGCGGCCTTCAGATACTCGGCCGCGACCTGCGCCATCTTGTAGTGGAATTCGTACTGGCGGCTGGTCAGGATGCGGATCGGCTCGCCCTTGTAACCGGCAGCCTTGGCCGCGGCCTTCGCCTTGTCGGCGTCTCCGATATTGTAGTTTCCGGCGACACCGGCATCGGTATTCCAGACATAGCCCGGCGGGTAGATGTTGCCGTCGAGCGCATAGAACTCCTTGGTTCCGAACGCCGCCGCCAGCATGTCCTCCATGTTGAGCGCCGTGCGGATCGCCTTGCGAACCGCTAGGTTCTTGGCAGCGCCTTCGGCGGTGTTCATGACGAAGACGGGGTAGCCGAAGGGCTTCAGCACCACGGGCTGGGAGGCTGCGCCCTTCAGCCGGTCGAAGGATTCCACGGGAAGCGAATCGACGTAGGAATACTGGCCCGACACCGCCGCCTCGATGCGGGTGTTCGCATCCGGAACCGGCACGAAGCGGACCTCGTCCAGCAGCGGCTTCCGCGCGCCGCCATAGCCGTCGCCGGCACCCTCGCGGGGCTTGTAGCCGGCGAAGCGGACGAGCTGGATATACTGGTCGGCCTTGCGCTCCTTGAGCATGTAGGGGCCGGTTCCGATGAATTCCTTCATCGGCTCGTCCTGCTTCTTCGCCGAAATGATGATCGCGGCGGAGTTGTTGAAGGCGAGCAGCGACATGAGCGGCGCGTAGGGCTCCTTCAGCGTGATCGTGAGCGAGGCGGGACCGGCAGTCTCGACGCTCTCGATGAAGCCCGCTGCCTGCTTGCCGCGCGAGGCGAGCTTCATCCAGCGCTTCAGCGAGGCGACGGCGTCCTCGGCGGTGAGGTCCGAGCCGTCATGGAACTTCACGCCCGCCCTGAGCGCGATGGTGTAACGCTTGCCGTCCGGGCTGACCGTTGGCAGCGCGTCCGCGAGCAGCGGCGTTACCTTCCAGCTCTTGTCGAAGGTGTAGAGCGTCTCGAAGACATGCTGGGTGATCGTCCCGACCAGGTCGGCGGTCGAGACCATCGGGTCCATCGTCGGCGGTTCGCCGACGGTCGCGATCGTGGCGATGCCGCCCGCCTCCTGTGCGAAGGCGAGGGACGGCGTGGTGAGCAGGCTGCAGGCGAGCAGGCATCCGAGCAAGCGTTTCATAGTCCCTCGCATTCTTTTATTATGTAATAGAGTGTTCAATAAGAGAATATTGCTGAGCGGGGAATGTCAATGCCGCTGACGCTCAGTCAGGCCATTTCGCCAGCGAGGCGGCGCGCCGGTTGCGACGCTCGATCAGCGGGCTGGCGATGATCGTGTTGCTGCGCCGCGCGGTTTCCAGCTCGGCGACGATACGCTCGGCGACGATCTCCTCCTGGCCCGGATGCAGGTTGCAGGGATCGAGATAAAAATAGCCGTGCTCGACCTCGTGATCGCGCACGATCACCGGTTGCGGGCCGCGCGCCAGCGCGTCGGCGAGGTCCCAGGCGGTGATATGCGCCTGCTCGGGATCGATCGAGAGCTTCATCCGGTCGAGCGGGTTATGCGTCGGGTCGGGCTCGATCACGGCGGTGACGCCGGGCCGCTCGGTGAAACGTGCGAGCCAGAGGTCGAGCGCGCGCTGCTCGCGCGCGCGGATGCCGGCATGGTCGCGCTTCTCCCAGGCTTCCAGCGCCGCCATCGTGCCGAGCACGCTTTCCTTGCCGATCTTCATGCCGCGGCCGATGCCGCCATTCTGGATATAGGCCGCCCGGACCATATCCTTGCGGCCGGCGACGATGCCGCCGGTCGGCCCGCCCAGGAACTTGTGCGAGGAATAGAGCACGATATCGGCGCCGGCCTCGAGGAAGCCGCGCAGGTCGTATTCGGAGGCCGCGTCGACGATCACCGGCACGCCGTGCTCGTGGCAGACAGCCGCGAACTCGTCGAGCGGCATGAGCCCGTACTGCACCGTATGATGCGAGACGACATAGAGCGCCGCCGCCGTGTGCTCCGAGATCGCCCCGGCAAGCTGGTAGGCGCGGGCGCTGGTGGCCTGCCCGACGACGACCGGCGTTGCGCCGGCGAGCCGGATCGCCTGGTCGACGGGGGCGCCATAGCCGACCATATGGCCCATCATGATCACGACCTCGTCCTGGAGGCCGCTGGCATCCGGCAATTGCTCGACGGCGAAGAGATCGTCGCCCGTCATGGCGCCGGCGATCGCCAGCGTGATCCCGGCCGAGCAGGAGGCGGTGACGAAGCCGGCCTCGCTGCCGCAAAGCCGCGCGATCACGGCGCTGGCCTTGCGCTGGAGATCGTCGATCTCGACGAATTGCGGCAGGATCGCCGCCATCGCGGCGATCGCCTCGGGCACGACGATCGAGGCGCCGAGCGACGTCATCGTCCCGGAAACGTTGATGACGGGACGCAGGCCCAGCGACGGGCGGATATCGGAAGCGGACATGATGTTCTCCTGGGGGCGGGCGGTGGGGCGAAAGGCCCCGATTACGACACGGCGACGATCGCTTCGATCTCGACGGTGATCTGGCGGGGCAGCGAGCCGAAGCCGACTGCCGAACGGGCATGCTTTCCGGCCTCGCCGAAGACGGCGACGAACAGGTCGGAGCAGCCGTTGATGACGGCGGGATGGTCGCTGAAATCCGGCTCGGCATTGACCATGCCGAGCAGCTTGACGACGCGCCTGACACGGCCGAGATCGCCGAGTGCTTCATGCAGCACGGCGAGCAGGTTGAGGCCGGTCAGCCGGGCATGCTCGTAGGCTTCGGTGACGCTGACGTCACGGCCGACCTTGCCGGTATGGAGCCGGCCGTCCTCATGCGTCGGCCCCTGGCCGGAGAGGTAGATCAGGCCGCCTTCCTGAACATGGGTGGCGAAATTGCCGATCGGCCGCGGCAAATCGGGAAGCTTGAGGCCGAGTTCCGCCAGCCGCTTGTAAGGTGCCGTGTCGGGAAGAGTGGACAGGACTGCGTTCATGGGTTCCTCAGGCCGGGTTCGGGCGGAATCCGGCGAAGCGTGACAGGAAGGAGCGCAGTCGCTCATGCGGCTGCTCGCCGAAGACTTTCGTGGGCGGCGCATCGATGACGACCCGGCCCTGGTCGGTGAAGACGACGCGATCCGCGACGTCCTGTGCGAAAGCCATCTCATGGGTGACGAGGATCATGGTGCGGCCCTCGGCGGCGAGTTCCTGCACCACGGCGAGCACCTCGCCGACGAGTTCGGGGTCGAGCGCGGAGGTGATCTCGTCGAGCAGCAGCACCTTCGGCTCCATCGCGACCGCACGCGCGATGCCGACCCGCTGCTGCTGGCCGCCGGACATCTGCGAGGGCATCGCATCGACCTTGGCCGCGAGCCCGACGCGGGTGAGCCATTTCTCGGCGATGGCGCGCGCCTCGGCCTTGGAGCGCCCGCGCGACTTCATCAGGCCGAGCATGATGTTCTGCGCCGCGGTCAGATGCGGAAACAGGTTGAACTGCTGGAACACCATCGCCGCATCGACGCGGATCGCGGCCAGCTCCCGGTCGCTGCGGCGCTTGCGGCCGCCGGCGCCGTCGCGATAGCCGACCTCGGTGCCGTCGATCCGGATCGAGCCGCCATCGTACTCTTCGAGGAAGTTGATGCAGCGCAGCAGCGTGGTCTTGCCGCTGCCGGAGGGGCCGATGATCGCCACGACCTCGCCCTTGCCGACGCGGAGATCGACGCCCTTCAGCACCTGATGGGTGCCGAAGGACTTGATCAGGCCCTCGATCGCGATCACCGGTTGCGCGGCGGAGGCACGGGCATCCGTCTCGGTCATGGATGCCTCCTTTCAGACGAAGCGTTTCTCGAGCCGGCGGCTGAGCGCCGAGAGCGGGAAGTTGATGGCGAAATACATCAGCGCGCCGATGAGATAGAGCGGCAGCGCCACATGGGTGCGCCCGATCACCTGCTGCAGCGACAGCATCAGGTCGACGATGCCGAGCAGCGAAACGAGCGAGGAGCCCTTCACGGTGTCGACGACGCTGTTGACGAAGGGCGGCAGGAAACGGCGCACGGCCTGCGGCGCCAGAACATGCGTGAAGCGGTCGAACAGGGTGAGCCCGATCGCCTTGGCGGCTTCGGTCTGGCCGGCGGGAATCGACTGGAACGAGCCGCGCGTGATCTCGATGATCTGCGCCGATTTGAACGCGGTCAGCGCGACGATCGCCGCGAGCAGGCTCGGCAGGTTCACCTTGATCGCCGGCAGGCCGTAATAGACGAAATAGAGCAGGACCAGGATCGGCACGCCGCGCACGAAATCGGCATAGAGCCGGATCGGCGCGCGTGCCCAGAGCGGCCCGAAGGCGAGCACGCAGCCGAGCGGCAGGCCGACGATCAGCGACAGCACGATCACGCAGGCCGAGACCAGCAAGGTCGTCAGCAGGCCGTCGACGAGGAAGGGCAGGGTCTGGATCAGCGTCGCCATGCCGTCACCGCGCTATTCGATAGCGCCGTTCGGCGAGGCGCAGCAGCAGCAGGATGGCGTAGCTGGTGATCAGGTAGATCGGTGTCGCCAGCAGATAGACCTCGACCGTGCGGAAGGTCTGGGTCTCGATCCAGCGCATGCCATAGGCGAGCTCGGGCACGGCGATGGCCGAGGCGATCGAGGTGTCCTTGAACAGCGAGACATAGGTGTTGGAGAGCGAGGGCAGGGCGATGCGCATCGCGGTCGGCAGGCGCACATGCCAGAGCACCTTCGTCGGCGTGAGCCCGATCGCCTTGCCGGCCTCGATCAGCCCGCGCGGCACGGCCTCAAGTCCTGCCCGCATGACCTCGACCAGATAGGCTCCGGAATAGATCGAGAGCGTGGCCACGAAGGAAGTCACCGCATCATATTGCAGGTCGATGGCGCTGGGGATGCCATAGAAGACCAGATAGACCAGCAGCAGCAGCGGCACGTTGCGGACGAACTCGACATAGGCCGCAATCAGCGGGCGTGCCCATTTCGGGCCGTCCAGGCTGATCAGCGCCAGCACGAGGCCGATCGCCATGCCGATCGCGATGCTCGCCGCCGCGAGTTCGAGGCTGAGCAGCAGCCCGTCGAACAGCTTGCCGGCATAGCGCCAGACGATCGCGAAGTTGAAATGGTAATTCGCCATGATGCCGAGGATCAGCCGGGCGTCGGGAGCGGAAGGGCGCGTGGCACCCTTCCGCTTGCGAAGCGTGGGACGGTCAGAAGCGCGGCAGGCCGGGCTGGCGCTGCGGCGGCTCGGCGCCGAAATAATCCTTCACTGCCGCGTCGTAGAGCTCGTTCTGGTGACCGAAGATTGCGATCTCGAAGGTGGTGTTGACGAAGCGCACCCAGTCGGGGTCGCCCTGCTTCATGCCGGCGCCGTAGAGCATCGTGTTCCAGGACTTGCCGGCGTCGGCATATTTGTCGGGATGGCGCTTGGCGAGCCACCAGACGGTGGAGAGATCGACCGCGGCGGCGTCCGCCCGCTTGGAATCGAGCGCCAGGATGACGTTGGCCTGGCTGTCGAGCTGCATCACCGTCGCCTGCGGCAGCACCTTCTTCACCGATTCCTCGGCATCGACATTCTGCAGGATCGAGACACGCGCCGAGGAGCCGGCCTTGAGCAGCGCGTCGAAGCTTTTCTTGTCGCTGTCCGGCCGGGTCAGCAGCGCGATGCCCTCGACATAATAGGGGCGCGAGAAGGCGATGAGCTGCGCGCGCGCCGGCGACATGGTCATGAACTGGATGACGATGTCGACCTTGCCGGTATTGATGTTGGGGATGCGCTGGGCCGCGTCCTGCCGGACGAACTCGACCTTGCTGGCATCGTCGAACAGTCCCTTGGCCAGGATGCGGCCCATGGTGATGTCCATGCCGACGAGCTGGCCCTTCTCGTCCTCGAAATGCCAGGGCGCATTGGTGGACCCTGTGCCGACGATCAGCTTGCCGCGATCCAGAACCGTGCGCAGCAGGCTGTTGGGTGCCGATTGTGCCGCGGCCTCGCGGGCCGTGCTCGCCGCGGCAGCCAGCGCGAGGCCGCCAATTACTCCACCCTTCAGAAGAAGCCTCTTGCCTTCATCCGTCCCGCTCATTGGCGATACCCCTCTTTGCAAGATTAATCCATAATTGCAGAATATATCTTGTAGTAAGGGATGCTAGGGATGCTTTCACGCCGGAGTCAAGCACGGCGGCTCTCCCGGTCACGGTGCCGGAGCTGGAATACAGGCTGATGCTGCCGCGCAACGAACTGCGTCGACGGATCGGGCAGGCAGGGCTGGTGCACGGCGGCTATGGGCCCGCGCCGCGTCTGCCGGCCGTTCCGTGCACGTGAGTATCGACAAACTGGCGCTTGACCTCGCGGCCCAGAGACTCGCGGGTGGCGATGGGCAGGGCGGCTCTTATGCCGCCGGCGAGGGTGTCATATCCCTCTGCGACGGAGGCCGCGCGCTGTAAAACTGGGCCAGGTCGTAGAGATCGTCACGCCTGACGACGACCGCTATGGCGCGGCCCCGAAGCGTTATGCCGGGGCGACGGTGCGCGACAAGATCGAATAACAGGAGTCGGCGTCAATGCTGCGCCGCTAGGCGCAACCGTGTGCCATTCCGGGGTATTCGTTGCGCGAAGTCCCGGAATGACGAGTGTCGGTGTCGTTAGGCTGCCAGCCACAACAGCGCGTGCGGCGACAGCCTGAGCGTCGCACGGCTGCCGACCTCGAACAGTCCGCTGCCGGACTGGAACGGCACGTCGACCGCCACCTCCGTCGTCCCGATCTGGACGCCATAGCGCACGCTGGCGCCGAGGAACTCGCGATTGGCGACGGTGCAGGGCAGGGCGAGCATCCCGTCCTCGGCCGCGCCGGCATCACCGAGGCTGGCATGCTGCGGCCGGAAGACCAGCTTGGCGCCTGCCGGAACCGTCGCTTCTGCCGGAACGGGCACCCGCGCCCCGCCCTCGATCTCGAAGACGCGATCCGCCCCGCTGCCCGTGAGCGTCCCGCCGAGGATGTTGGCGGTGCCGAGGAAGCCGGCGACGAACAGGTTCGCCGGGCGCTCGTAGAGGTCCATCGGCGTGCCGACCTGCTGGACGATGCCGTCGTTCATCACGGCGATCCGGTCGCAGATCGTGTTCGCCTCCTCCTGGTCGTGGGTGACGAAGATCGTGGTCAGGCCGAGGCGCTGCTGCAGGTCGCGCAACTCGCGCCTCACCTGCACGCGCATCTTGG
>WPCJ01346343.1_pt1 | contig 21607 bp, 24 predicted proteins | sample 5399831 | NCBI WGS metagenome assembly WPCJ01 (sample SAMN12869470, study PRJNA574797) | sludge metagenome | isolation source: wastewater treatment of pH10 | place: China:Beijing | collected 2019-05-20 | reverse complement strand
AATTCGTGCTGGCGGTGGCGTGGCTGGCGGTGGTGCTGTCGATCGGCACCGTCGGGCTGCTGTATTGGCTGCTGCGTCGTCAGGCATCGAGCCAGGTAGCCAGCCTGTTCTATCTGGTGCCGGCCGTGACGGCGCTAATGGCCTTCATCCTGTTCGGTGAGCGACTGGATGCTGTGGCCATTGTCGGCGTGATCGCCTGCGGTGCCGCGGTGCTGCTGGTCAACCGCGCCAAGGCCTAGTGGTCGTCCCGGCGCAAGCCGGGTCCATAACCCGCGGTCGTTCTGGTGGTAGCACGATCGCTGCGTCTATGCCGCGTCAACACTTCTGACAGTGTCTATGGGTTCCGGCTTTCGCCGGGACGAGAAGCGAACATGAAAAAGCCTCCGGACTTGGACCCGGAGGCTTTCACATCTGCGGGGAAGAAGATTACTTCTTCTTGGCAGCCTTCTTGGCCTTCTTCGGAGCGGCCTTCTTGGTCGCCTTCTTAGCAGCCTTCTTCACGGTCTTCTTGGCGGCGGCCTTCTTGACGGTCTTCTTGGCAGCAGCCTTCTTGACGGTCTTCTTGGCGGCCTTCTTCACGGTCTTCTTAGCAGCTTTCTTAGCCATTGGTGGTCTCGCTTTCTTGGTTGTCTTCTTTGAAGATGTCTTCGCAGAAGCTTTCTTGGTGGACTTCTTCTTGGCCGGAGTCACTTTCTTTGCGACTTTCTTCGCGGCCTTGGTAACTGTCTCGGCCACCGAAGTGGCCGCTTCTTTGGTCGCACCGGCGGCGCTGCTCAGCGCATCCGTCACGTGTTCGATGATCGGAGTGTCGTCAGTCATAGCATCCCCCAGCGGTTCTCGACTTTCTTACGTTAGTCCGATTCGGCGGCGTGTTGAAGTGCATGCGATATGCCGTCAACTACCTCGTATCGTCTTATACGCTTTTAATGCGCGATCGCGACCTTCTTTGTGGTCGATGATCGGCATCGGATAGTCTGTCCCGAGTTCGATACCTGCGCTCTTCAGCTCCATCGGTGTTGCCGTCCACGGTTGATGAACGAGTTTTGCTGACAAGTTGTTAAGCTCCGGAACCCAGCGGCGCACATAGTCACCGTCCGGATCGAACTTCTCACCCTGCAGGATCGGATTGAAGACGCGGAAGTAGGGCGCAGCATCGGCGCCGGAGCCCGCGACCCATTGCCAGTTGGCTGGATTGCTGCCGTTGTCGGCATCGACGAGCGTATCCCAGAACCACTCTTCGCCCTCGCGCCAGTCGATCAGGAGGTGCTTCACGAGGAAGGAGGCGACCACCATGCGCACGCGATTGTGCATCACGCCGGTATGCCAGAGCTCGCGCATGCCCGCATCGACGATGGGATAGCCGGTGAGGCCGCGCTGCCAGGCCTTCAGCGCCTTGCGATCGGTCTTCCACGGAAAGTCGTCGAACGACTCCTGCAGATTGCGCGCGGCGAGATCAGGAATGTCGAACAGGAGATGCCGGCAGAACTCGCGCCAGCCAAGCTCGCTGAGGAATTTTCCGATGTCGCTTGCGAGCTTCGGATGCTCATCCGCAGTGAATTGCGCGGCGTACCAGACTTGCCGGGGGCTGATCTCGCCGAAACGCAGATGTGGCGACAGGCGCGACGTCCCGTCGCGGTCCGGGCGATCGCGATCATTCGCGTAGCCCTGAATGTCCTTGAGGAAGCGCTTGAGATGTTTTTGCGCAGTCGCTTCGCCTGGCTCCCAGTTCTCTCGCAGGCCGCCCGCCCAGTCTGGTTTGGTCGGCTCCAGCTTCCAGTCAGTCAACTTGTCGCTCTTCACTTTCGGCGCGGCGATGAGCTTCTTCGGCGCGGGCACGGGCTTGGCCGGGCCGCCCATCGCGAGGATGCGCTTGAAGAAGGGTGTGAAGACGCGCAGGCCGCGTCCTTCCTTGTTGCGAATGGTGTTCGGATGCGTCAGCAGATCGCCGGGGAAGCTCTCGGTGCCGATATCGAGATCGGCGAGCGCCTCGGTCACCTCATCGGCGATAGCAAGATGCGGCGCCTGTGCGATCTCGTTCCAGTAGACGTGGCCGGCATCGATCTCGCGGGCGATGGCGGGGATGACCTCTGCTGCAGCGCCGCGGCGGAGGACAAGCGTGCCGCCGATCGCCTCCAACCGTTCGGCCAGCGCACTCAGCGACTGCGCCAGCCACCAGCGTGTTGCGCCACCCATGGGCCGCGCGCGCGGCGGCTTGATCTGTTTGCTGTGCTCGTCGAGCAGATAGAGACAGAGCACCGGCGCGCCCGATTTCGCGGCGGCATGGAGCGCGGGGTGATCCGAGAGGCGAAGGTCGTCGCGAAACCAGACGATGATGGGGGACTGATCGGTCATGATCCCGATCTAACACGGATAGCGTGAGATCGATCCAGTCCGGGATACCTCGATCTGCAACCTTGCGCCGATCGATGCGTATCTGTTCGTATCGACAGCGCAACGCACTGGAGGCCGACGTGAAGCGCAACGTGATTCTCTATCTGGCGACCTTCATCGTCATGCTGCCGCTCGACCTTCTCTTCCTCGGCATCGTCGCGAAGAGCTTCTTCACCTCGCAGGTCGGCGACATGCTCGGCGAGGTCCGTCTCGCGCCGGCCGTTCTGTTCTATTGCCTCTACATCGCCGGCATCCTGATCTTCGTCAGCGCTTCGGCCGATGCGACATGGCGTTCGGCACTGCTCTATGGCGCGCTGTTCGGCTTCTTCTGCTACGCGACCTTCGAGCTGACCTCGCTGTCGCTGCTCAAGCACTGGACCTGGCCGGTGGTGGTCGTCGACATCGCCTGGGGCACCTTCGTCACCGCGACGGCGGGCACGCTCGGGCTGCTCATCGCCGACTGGCTGGCGCCGCGGAGTTGGTGACAGCGTAGGATGGGTAGAGCGGAGGCGCGAAGCGCCGGAGCGAAACCCATCAGCGGAGCTTGCAGCATCGTTCGGCCGATGGGTTTCGCTTCGCTCTACCCATCCTACAAGAAACAAAAAAGGCGCCGCGATCATCTCGCGGCGCCTTTCTCAGTCCTGCAACTCGGTCGCAGCGTTACTTCGGCTGCGGCACGATGCGGATATAGGGCTTCGGCTCCTTCCAGCCGTTCGGATAGATCGTCTTCGCCTCGTCATTGGTCACCGAGCCGGCGATGATGACATCCTGACCCTGCTGCCAGTCGGCCGGGGTGGCGACGCGATGCTTGGCGGTCATCTGCAGACTGTCGATGACGCGCAGGATTTCCTGGAAGTTACGGCCGGTGGTCATGGGATAGACGAGGATCAGTTTGATCTTCTTGTCCGGCCCGATCACGAAGACATTGCGTACGGTGGCGTTGTCGTTGGCGGTGCGGCCATCGGCGCCGCCCGAGGCGTCGGCGGGGAGCATGTTGTAGAGCTTGGAGACCTTCAGCTCGGTGTCGCCGATCATCGGGAATTTCGGCTCGGCGCCCTGGGTTTCGTTGATGTCGGCCACCCACAGCGAATGCTTCTGCACGGGATCGACCGACAGGCCGATCAGCTTCACGTTCCGCTTGTCGAACTCGCCCTGCAGCTTGGCGAGGGCGCCGAGTTCGGTGGTGCAGACCGGGGTGAAGTCCTTCGGATGCGAGAACAGCAACGCCCAGCTGTCGCCGATCCAGTCGTGGAATTTGATGGCGCCTTGGGTGGTTTCGGCCTCGAAGTCCGGGGCGATTGAGTTGATCTGGAGAGCCATGGGTCGACCTCTTGTCTTCTGAAGGGATGGCGCGGTGCATTGGATGCGCGCGCAATATAGGTAAGCGGCCATGCCAAGGGAACCGGTCGGGCAAAAGGACAATGACATTCTCTTTGTCCTGCCGGCAGGGGCATCGCCTTTCACGCAAGACCCCTGCGGCAAAACGGCCGCACAACATCAAGTTATCGGTTGCCGCGAAGTTGCCGTGCGTCCGGCGCAATGCCGCCGGAGGTGATCGCCACATCTGGTCGAACCCAGCGGGGCCAAGGCGCGACTGAACTGCAACGGTTGGGGATAAGGAAGGTGCCAGCTCCTTGTCTTAACCGCTCGTTAATTCGCTCGTGGAATCTCTAGGGTATCCCAAAAAGTGCTGCAAACAGAAGAGTTTGAAATGTCTACCGCTGCCGTTGCCGAGGTATTCGGCGCCATCGAAATGTCCTCCATTGCCGACCGCCGTGCGGCTGCCCAGGCGCTCACCGTCGTTCGCGACGGGGTGATCACCGGCGAAGGCCCGACCACCCGCGGGCGCATCCATTTCTCCCGCGCCCTCGATGCCGATGACACGGCCTGGTGCGCGCGCATTCTCGGCGCGTCGGCACTCGCCAGCCAGCCGGTCAGCCGCGACGAGGCCGAGGTGCTGTTCGCCATCAACGAAGCTGCCCGCGAGCGCAGCGACGATGGTCGTTTCGACGATTTGTTTGCAAAGGCCGTTGTGCACCACGCCGCCTCCGCCTCGGGCCTGCCGGTGCCGTCGCGCGATGTCGCGCTCTCGCCCGACGTGTCGATCGACAGCTGGGCGCCGACCAAGGCGGTGGGCGTGAATGTCGAAGTGCTGGAATGGATCGCATCGCAGATGCGTGCCAAGCGCGTCAGCAACGCCACCATTATGACGCTGCTCGCCGCCGTTGTCGGCGCCGCCACGCTGCCGCTGGCGCAACTGCCCAACGTGTTCGACATCGGGATGTGAGCCGAATATCGGCTTTGAATGAAAAACGGCGGGGCATCACCCCGCCGTTTTTTGTTGTGGTTACTTCGCCGCGTCGAGCCCGACCGTGCGGCCCGGGAAACCCGCCACGTCGAAATATTTGTGCTCGCCGACCTTCTGCAACTGCAACACCGTTGCGAGTCCCTGATCGTCCGCCGCCGAGCGCAACACGTCTGTCGTGGCGGCTGGCGTTTCGCCATTGACCGTTGCCTCGCTCATGACGCGGCCGATCAGGCTGCCTTTGGCCTCGCGCTTGAGGCCGAGCACATGCGCAGCAGTGATGCCGACATCGGCGTTGCTGGTGGGGAGGGGATCGACGAACCCGGTTTTGAAGTCCGGGCCGATCGCGGCCATGAAGTTATGGGTGTCGCCGCGCCCAAAACTGCCATGCATGCCCTGGCCCTGACGGAGCACCGTATCGGCCACTTCCACCTGACAGGCGGCGGGCTGATCGCAACCTTCCGAATAGGAGCGGAACGACACGACGATGGCCGGATGCGGTGTCACGGCCTTGCCCGACAGGTTGATCGACGACAGCGGGAGCGCGCCGGGGAAGGAGCCCAGCGTGTCCTCGACGAAGATACCGCTGATGTAATCCTGCTTGAGCAGCGCCTTGACGGTACGGCCTGCGAGATCCTTGTCGCCGGTCGGCAGATAGATCAGGTCGGAGCCGCCATTGGTGGCGATGATCAGCTCGGGCTTGTCCTTGTCCTTGCCGATATAGGCGTTACCGGCCTTCGGATAGGCATTCTCGCCGACCGCCGCAAACTTGTCGTTGGGATCGAACAGCGGCAGATCGAGCGACTTGGCAAGGTCGATCGCGAGGAAGCCGAGCGGCAGGAAACCTTCGGGCGTGTCGGGATAGGTGGCCTTGACGGTCGCCGAGGTCTTGCTCTCCTTGGAGATTGTCGAGAAGCCGTGATCCGCGGAGATCATGATGTTGGTGTTGGCGGCGAGGCCGAGATCGTCCAGCGCCTTGCGAAGCTGCGCGAGATTGTCGTCGGCATTCTTGATCGAGGCGAGCGAGGAGGGGCCGTTGATGCCAGGCGTCACCTTGTTCAGGCTGTCGCCCTGATTGTGCTGGGTGCCGTCCGGATCGCGCGACCAGAACACCAGAACGAACGGCTTGTTGCGCGCCTTGAACATCGGCAGGACCACTTTGGTCGCGACATCGGCCATGTAGGCCTGTTGTTTGATGTTCGCTTCCGTGGTGCCCGGCGTCTTGGCGTCGCCGGCCTTGCCATTGTCACCGCGGCCGGGCGTCTCCATAGCGAGCCCCGCCTTGCCGAGCGCGTCCTTCATCTCGTCCGAGAGCGGAATGCCGAGCAGCTTGCCGGCCTTGTCGACGCCGCCGGTCTGGTCGTCGATGGTGATGGTCTCCTTGCCGGTACGTTCGGTGTGATCGAACATCAGGGTCGGGCCGACCTTGCCGATGGCGGCGGTCGAATAGCCTGCCTTGCGGGCGGCCTTCAGCAGCGTTTCCTCGTTGAGATAGTCGCCGTTGAACTGTTCATCGAGATCGCCCAGCACCTGGTCATGCTCGATGAAGGGGACGGTGCTGCCGTTCTGCACGGGGGTAGGATGGCCGGTATAGATCGAGTTCGAGAACACGCCGGTATCGCCGAGATAGTGGCCCGACGACATGCCCGACGCGTTGGCCATGGTGAAGGTCGGGAAAAGCGAATGCGAGTTCTGGAAGTTGACGCCCTTATCCCGCACTGCGGACATGGCAGGTGCCGTTTCCGGCGTCACCTTCAGCGCCCGGAGCCCATCAGGTACGAACAAAATGAGGTTGCGGGGCGGGCTGTTTTGGGCGAAAGCCGTTGTCGTACATATAAGAGTGACACTCAGGGAGAGGATGCTGGCAGCGCCGCGCATGAAACACCTCGCTTCAGGAAACATCGGCCCCTTTGGGCCGGGCCTCTTTTCTAGTTTTCGTCCGCGACAGAATTGTTACGACTGCGGCGCCATGTCACATTGTGCCGCCGGTTTCATCTTCCCGATCCCGCCTCAAGGTTGCAAGTAAGACAGCTCATGTTCAAAAAGATTCTGATCGCCAATCGTGGCGAGATCGCCTGCCGCGTCATCAAGACCGCCCGCAAGATGGGCATCAAAACGGTTGCCGTTTACTCCGAAGCGGACCGTGACGCGCTGCATGTGGAGATGGCCGACGAGGCCGTGTTCATCGGACCTCCGGCTGCGGCCGAGAGCTATCTGCTGATCGACAAGATCGTGGAAGCCTGCAAGGCGACCGGCGCCGAAGCCGTGCATCCCGGCTACGGCTTCCTGTCCGAGCGTGAGGCATTTCCGCGCGCGCTCGAGGCCGCCGGCATCGTCTTCATTGGCCCGAACCCCGGCGCCATCGCCGCCATGGGCGACAAGATCGAATCCAAGAAGGCTGCTGCGCAGGCCAAGGTCTCCACGGTGCCTGGTTTCCTCGGCGTCATCGAGGACGACAAGCACGCCGTGAAGATCGCCGACGAGATCGGCTATCCGGTGATGATCAAGGCCTCCGCCGGCGGCGGCGGCAAGGGCATGCGCATCGCGCATTCAACCTCGGAAGTCGCCGAAGGCTTCAACCTCGCCAAGGCCGAGGCGAAAGCCTCGTTCGGCGATGACCGCGTCTTCATCGAAAAATTCATCGTCGATCCCCGGCACATCGAAATCCAGGTGCTGGGCGACAAGCATGGCAATGTGATCTATCTCGGCGAGCGCGAATGTTCGATCCAGCGCCGCAACCAGAAGGTCATCGAGGAAGCGCCGTCGCCGCTGCTGGATGAGGCCACCCGCCGCAAGATGGGTGAGCAGGCCGTCGCGCTTGCCAAGGCCGTGAATTACGACAGCGCCGGCACCGTCGAATTCGTTGCGGGGCAGGACAAGAGCTTCTACTTCCTCGAAATGAACACCCGCCTGCAGGTCGAGCACCCGGTGACCGAGCTCGTCACCGGCGTCGATCTCGTCGAGCAGATGATTTGCGTTGCCGCTGGCGAGAAGCTGGCGCTGCAGCAGAAGGATGTCACGCTGACCGGCTGGGCCGTCGAGTCCCGCGTCTATGCGGAAGATCCGTTCCGCAATTTCCTGCCGTCCATCGGCCGTCTCGTGAAGTATCGCCCGCCGGCCGAGAGCCATGTCGAAGGCGGCGTCACCGTGCGCAACGACACCGGCGTGCAGGAGGGCGGCGAGATCTCGATCTATTACGATCCGATGATCGCCAAGCTTGTCACCCATGCGCCGTCGCGCGCCGCAGCCATCGATGCGCAGGCGAATGCGCTCGATGCGTTCTATGTGGACGGCATCCGTCACAACATCCCGTTCCTGTCGGCCCTGATGGTCCATCCGCGCTGGCGCAGCGGCAATATCTCCACCGGCTTCATCGCCGAGGAGTTCCCGAACGGGTTTGCGGCGAAAGCGCCGGAAGGCGACGTGGCGCGCCGCATCGCCGCGGTGTCTGCCGCCGTCGATAGCGTCTACGGTGACCGCAAGCGCCAGATATCCGGCCAGATGATCGGCCGCCCGGTGGTGCGCGCCGGTCGCCGCGCCGTCTGGCTCGATCGTGAGGAGCTGCTGCTCGACGTTTCCCGCGACGGCGACACGGTGACCGTGGCCTTCATCGGCGCCGACGGCAAAGCCGGCAATGCACATCGTGTGGTATCGTCGTGGAAGCCCGGCGTGCCGGTCTGGGATGGCACCATCGACGGTCATCACGTCGCCATGCAGGTGCGCCCTCAGGCGTCGGGCATCCGCATCGCGCATCAGGGCTATGAGGTGGCGGTCAATGTCTTCACCGAAACCGAGGCTGCCGCGGCGCGGCTGATGCCTGTGGGCGTCAAGGCCGACACCGGCAAGAAGCTGCTCTGTCCGATGCCGGGTCTCGTGGTCTCGATCGCGGTGACCGAAGGTCAGGACGTCAAAGCCGGCGAGACCCTCGCCGTGGTGGAGGCGATGAAGATGCAGAACGTGCTGCGTGCCGAGCGTGACGGTACCGTCAAGAAGATCCATGCCGCTGCCGGCGCGACGCTGGCGGTGGATGCGCTCATTCTTGAATTCGCATGACGACGTTCCGGCAGCGACGCTACGGTCTGCGGGCGATCTTGTCCGGCGACCGTTGTGTGCGGCCGGGCTCGGTCTATGACGCCATCTCGGCCCGCATTGCTGAAGACCTGGGCTTCGAGGTCGGCATGTTCGGCGGATCGGCGGCGTCGCTCGCCATTCTCGGCGATCCCGACATCGCCCTGATCACGCTGTCCGAGCTCTCCGAACAGATGCGCCGCATGTCGCGCGCCGGCAATCTGCCGGTGCTGGTCGACGCCGATCACGGCTACGGCAATGCGCTCAACGTCCGCCGCACGGTGGAGGAGCTGGAAGCCTCCGGGGCTGCCGGCCTTACCATCGAGGACACGCTGCTGCCCGCCGCATTCGGCGAAGCCAAGGCGCAGGTGATTTCGATGGAAGAGGGGCTCGGCAAGGTCCGTGCGGCGCTGAGCGCAAGGCAGGATCCGGCGCTGGTCATCGTCGGCCGCACCGGTGCTGCATCGATCACGTCGCTCGACGATGCGATCGTGCGCGCCAAGGCGTATGAGGATGCCGGCGTCGATGCGATCATGTTCACCGGCTTGAAGAACCGCGCCGAGCTGCAGGCGGCAAGCGCAGCGACGACGCTGCCGATCGTGCTCGGCACGCCCAGCGACGACATGATCGATTGGGATTTCCTCAGCGCGCAGCGTGTCCGCGTCTGCATTCAGGGGCACGCGCCGATCTCGGCGGCGATGGCCGCCGTTCATGCGACGCTGAAGGCCGTGCGCGAGGGCGCCGGGCCGAAGGAGCTGAAAAATCTCGCCTCTGCCGAACTCATGGACACTGTCACCCGCGGTGCCGTCGTGAAGCAGCGCGGCATCGATTATCTCGGGCTGAAGAAATAATGCCGAGCATCATTCGCCATGTGATGGTGATGGGCCGCGTGCAGGGCGTCGGCTACCGCGCATGGACCGGCGATCAGGCGATCCTGCTGGGACTGCAGGGCTGGGTGCGCAACCGCAGCGACGGCAGTGTGGAAGCCGTGTTTGCCGGACCGCAAGACGCAGTCATGCAGATGATCGAGATGTGCCATCGCGGTCCGCCGCCTGCGAATGTCAAAAGCGTCGTCGTGAGCGATACGACCCCCGACATGCTGAGGCTTCGCGCGGGCGGCGAAACGTTTTCTCAACTGGGGACGCTGTGAATGCGAAGCCATGAAAACTCTCCCCTCATCCTGAGGAGCCGCGCTTTTGCGCGGCGTCTCGAAGGATGGCGGCAAGCTCTGGAGCGTCCAATTCATGGTTCGAGACGGCGCTATCGCGCCTCCTCACCATGAGGGAGAAGTAGAATTGCTGGCTAGGTTTTAGCGGTCTCTAGCCCAACACTCTGCGTCTCGCCAAACACCTCGCCAAATGCCTGACGCAGCGCCACGTCCACATCGGTCATCGTCACGGGCAAACCGAGATCGACGAGGCTGGTGACGCCATAGCGCGGATCGACCACGCCGCACGGCACGATCGCGTTGAAGTGGCTGAGGTCCGGCTCCACATTGATGGCGATGCCGTGGAAAGAGACCCAGCGCTTCAGCCGCACGCCGATGGCGGCGATCTTGTCCTCATAACCCGCGCCTTTGTCCGGCCGCGCGACCCAGACGCCGACCCGGTCTTCGCGCCGCTCGCCCTTCACGTTGAAGGCGTCCAGCGTGCGGATGATCATGTCCTCCAGCGCCGCCACATAGGCGCGCACATCGGGGCGTCGCGCCTTCAGGTCGAGCAGGACATAGACGACCCGCTGCCCGGGTCCGTGATAGGTGATCTGGCCGCCACGGCCGCTCTCGAACACCGGGAATCGCGCCGACAGGAGATCGGTGTCCTTGCCGGACGTTCCCGACGTGTACAGCGGCGGATGCTCCAGCAGCCAGACGAGTTCCGGCGCCTCGCCATTGGCAATGGCGGCCGCGCGGGCCTCCATGGCCGCGACCGCCTCCGGATAGGGAATCGGTGCGTCCTCGATCCGCCATTCGACGGCGGGGCCGTCCGCCCGGGAAAACGGCGTCAGATCGAGGGTTTGGCGGTCATTAACCATTGGCTAACCATAAGCGTGCTGTTCTCGGGCTTGTCCTGACGCGCAGGCGCGCAGGGTCCTTTATCTGTGACTGTGGGGCCGACGTGCCAACCCTCGACAACATCTCCGTAGATATCATGGTGGTGCTCGGCACCACCACAATGCCTGTGCATCAGGTGATGCGCCTCAGCCGCGGCGCCATCATCGAACTCGATGCCACCGAGCAGGACGAGGTGAAGATTCTCGCCAATAATCTGCCCGTGGCCTCCGGATCGGTCATGGTCGATCGCAACCGCATCGCGGTCGAGGTCAAGCAGATGCTGCCGCGCTCGCCGGAACGTCGATAATCCGTGCCCAGATAATTTTCCCCACAGGGTGCCGGGGAACGCGGTTCAGGCCTTGTGCCCCCATCATCGATTTGTTACATCGGCGCCGGTCGAACCGGCCGGGCGATTTGCCCGCCGGTCATTTCCAGCGCTCGTGGCGGAATTGGTAGACGCGCTGCCTTGAGGTGGCAGTCCGTAACAGGGTGAAGGTTCGAGTCCTTTCGAGCGCACCAATTCAGAAAAAACCCCGTGGCCTTAATGGCTTGCGGGGTTTTTTTATTGTGAAGCGTTAGCTCCGCGCAGCCAGCACCAGTGCTCCCAGCGCGGCCACTGCTCCGATCAAGAACGCCGCCCCGTAGCCGAACAGTCCAGCGGCATATCCCACCGCCGGCGCAGTCACGCCGATCGCCAGATCGAAGAAGGCGATGAAATTTGCCACCGCCCGGCCGCGCTGTTCGACCGGGACACGGCGCGTCGCCTCGACGCCCATGGAGGGGAAGATCAGCGAGAAACCGATGCCGGTGACCAGTGCGCCCGCCAGCGCCATCAGCGGATCGGTTGCGAGCCAGATCATCACCTGGCCGATGGCTTCGATCACCAGCGACACCATCGCGACCAGGGTGCCCCCGAACCGGTCCGGCCAATGGCTGCCGATCAGGCGCACCGCGATATAGCCAGCCGAGAACACCGCCATTGCGATACCCGCTCCGGACCACCCACGCGCAGCGTAAGTGAGAGCGAGAAAGCCGGTAATGCCCGCAAACGGAATGGTGGAGAGAAACAGCACCATGCCGGGACGCCAGATCAGGCCGATGACCTTGTAGAAGGGGACACGCTCGACGCTGCCGCTGGTGGGCATGTCTGGCAGCGTGGCGGCGATGGCGAGGGCGATCAGCGGCGACACGGCCGCGGTGAGCGCAACGCCGGCAAAGCCGATGGCGCTGTAGATCGCAAGGCCGAGCGGCGCGCCGAGGCCGATGGCGGCATACATGGCGATACCCTGCCATGACATCACGAGGCCGGTGCGCTGCGCGCCGAGCCGCCCGATGCTCCAGTTCATCGCGCCGGTGATGAACAGGCTCTCGCCGAAACCGAGCGCGACGCGGCCGGCCAGCAGCAATGCGAGTTTGGCGACGGCGTGGATCGGCAGCAGCGCCGCGGTGAGATAGAGCAGGCCGGCAATGGCCGCGAGCGGCAGACCGAAACGGATCACGGACCGCGCGCCGCGATGATCGCACAATGTGCCGGCGCGGTGTCGCGTCAGCACGGTGACGACGGATTGCAGGCCGATGGCAAAGCCGATCACGCTGGCGCTGAAGCCGAGCTGGTCGTGGAGATAAAGTGCGATCGGCGGCAGCGGCAGGCCGACCGAGAGAAAACCGAAAAACACGATGGCAACGTGCCGGAGCAGGCTGTTGCGGTCGGGGCCGGTCAGCGGCGCAGGTTTGGTACGGAGAGGGGCGTTCTGATTCATATCGACGTGCTTCTTTGCCGTGGCCGCCTATGCGAACCACATCCGAGCACGTTGATTGACGTTAACGCTTACGACGGGGGCAGCCCCTGTAAGGCGAGCCAATACTTCGGCCGCCGCCAATGAGTCAAGCTGCCGGGCTGCACCGGTCGGCGGGCGGGGGACGAACCCGATACGCGGCGATCGCAACGAAATCGCCCGATCGGTTGCAGTTGTCATTTCGGTTTAGCGCTCCCGTAACGATCTACCGTTAGCAGTGCCGCCGCGACCCCGGCCCGCGATGATCGCGCGGCGTGATCATCGCCCGGAGCATCCATGAAATATCTGAGCTACATCTACCGCGCCGCTGCCAATTTCGCTTTTCTGGCGCTGGTTTACTTCAGCCTGAATTTCATCGGGACATATCAGCAGCGCGCCATCATCGCCGGTCTGGTGCTGGCCTATGCGGGCATGCGGGCGATCTCGGCGGCGCGCAGCTTCGTGTTTTTCAAGGCAATCCAGAAGCTCGAGCTGGAAACGCGGCGTCTCGGCGGTCTCGCCGGCGAAGGACCATCAGCCATCGCCAGCCGCAAGGTGCTGGTCGGCGATGTCGTGCAGCAGCGTCAGGCCGGTGAGATGAAGGCCTATATCGACCTGTTCTTCCTCGCCATCATTGCGATGCTGTGCATCGCCAAGATCGTCACAGACTAAAAATGGATCGTAGGATGGGTTGAGCGCAGGCGCAGCGCGCCGGAGCGAAACCCATCCTACGGATCGGCGTTCTAGCGCGGCGCAGCCGCTGCCGTCGGCGACAGACCTGGCGAGATCGCGCCTGGAATCGTCCGACCCGCATCGATGGAGATCAGGCGCGCAATGCCGTCAGTCTCGGCGTGATGCGGCAGCCGCACCAGCGCCCTGATCGGCTTGTTGTGCCGCTCGGCGATATCGAACAGGGATTCCCCGGGCACTGGCAGCGCATCGATCGCCGGCATCGCCGGAATGCTCGCAATACGTGGCCATGGCGCCTGTTCGGGCAGCGGCAGTGCGCCGCGTGGCCGGCGAACGCGGTCAAACGTCTCGGTCAGCGACAGCATCTGGTCGGACGGGGTAATCTCCGGCGCTGGCAGCATGTCGAGATGCGCGAAGGCGAAACGCGGGACCTTGTGCCAGTGGGTGATGGCGACGGTTTCCGAAACAGGGTGCAAGTCCCAATCCTGCGGCACTGTCGGCGTCTTCGGTTTGTCGGCGGTGGCCGCTTCCACATGCACGATGCGATAGCCGCCGGCCTTGAGGTCGCGGAGGATGCCGGGCAGCGCGGCCACCGTGCGCGGCTGGATGTCGTGCAGCAGCAGGATGCCCTTGCCCTTGGCCTTCAGGCGGGACAGCGCGAGATCATGCACCGTCTGCGACGAGACATGACGCCAGTCGTCGGCAGGGAAATCCGCGCTCCAGGTCTGGATGCCGCGCGACGCCAGATAGTCCTCGACCACGCCGGCGCGCAGCAGGCCCGGGATGCGGAAGAACGGCGATAGCAGTGCGGGATCGCCAAGCGCTGCCTCGGTGTGGGCGATGCCGTCCTCGATTTCCTTCTGCGCCTGTTCGATCGGCATCCGGTTCATGCTGAGCGGATGGTTCTCGCTATGCGTGCCGACGGAGTGGCCGAGCCGGATCAGCTTGCGCACGCCGTCGGGAAATTCCTTGGCCATGCGGCCGACCACGAAGAACGTCGCCTTCACGCATTCGGCCGCGAGGATATCGAGGATCTGGTTCGAATATTTCGGAATAGGTCCGTCGTCGAAGGTCAGTACGACCTCCTTGTCGCGCAGCGGCAGCGTTTTCGCATATTGCATGGTGCCGATACGGGGATATTCGCGGGGATCGACCACGATGGTGCGCGAGGTGCCGAGCGCGTCGGGATTGCTGCACGTCTCAGCAGAGGCGGGGACAGCGGAGAACAGCGCCAGGCTCGTCAGCACGCCAAGGCACAGCCTCCGTGCGGGGCAAAGCGCCTGCCGTGCCCGCTTGCCAGTCGTCGCTTGGTCCATCACGCGTTCCGTCGTCCGGTCTGTCTCGCCCGGAAACTACCGGCGCGGCCGTAAAGGCATTGTTAAGTATGTGCAGCCGCCTGATAGATCGGTTCGATCTCTGTCTAATGAGACACGGGGCGGGGGCTTTGGGTCGGCGGTACGATATGCACGACCTTGTAATTGTTGTCCCTGAGATAGCGCAGGAAATCGGGCAGCATCGCGGCAGTCTGGGCTTTGGTGTCATGGAACAGGATGATGCCTTTCCCATTTGCCTTGACCCGGGTGGTAATGAGATCAAGCTGCTGCTGGGGTGTCATCGGGTTCCAGTCGCTGGCCCAGAAATCGGCCCCGAACACGGCGATCCGGCGGGATTGCAGCAGGTCGAGCAAGGCCGGCGTCGACTCGAAATAGGAGAAGCGGAAGAACGGCGTCGTCGGCACCGTGGTGGTCTTGCCATTCAGCGCCATCTCGTCCGCGGAGATGCCCCGGTCGATCTGCTCGACGGCTCGCTCATGGCTGACCTTCTTGAGATCGGCATGCGCGAGAGTGTGATGCGCGATCGTGTGTCCCTCGGCGGCCATCCGCTTCACCAGTTGCGGATGCGCGGCTGCGCTCTGGCCGATCATGAAGAAGGTGGCGCGGACGCATTCCTTGGCCAGCGCGGCCAGGATCTTTGAAGTGGTCGGCGGATTTGGGCCGTCGTCGAAGGTCAGCACCACCTCGCGATCCCCCAGCGGCAGTGTGTCGGGAAAGCTCTGCGTGCCGACGCGCGGATAGGTCTTCGGATCGACGGTGAGGACGCGCGCGGTGCCGAGTGTATCGGGGCGGGGGCAGCTGTCGGCGTGAGCGGCAATGGTCGAGGCAATCAGCGCAGCAATGGCAATCTTGAGCACGATCAATTCACTTTCCTGCCGGCGATTTCGCGGGCCCGATATTTCCGATTGCATCCGGCGTCCGGCACTGGCTATTGCCTGATCCCAACGAATGCTCCCGGCTGGATTAGCGCATTTCCGTCGAAACCGCGCCATCCGCATTTCTCATCGATCAGGCGAGGTCCGACATGGCTGACGACGTCGAACTCGCCATGCAGCCTGCCTCCGGGGAGGCCTCGGTCCTCGACCGCTTGCCGATGCGTGACGGCGAGGGGAACATCCGTCCCGATTTTGTCGAGGCCATTTCGCGTGCGGTTCAGTCGGCGGACGCCGCGTTCCTGTGCGAGGTCGTGGGCGAGCTGCACGAGGCCGATCTCGGCGATCTCGTGCAGGCGCTGGCGCCGGACGAACGCGTCCGGTTGATCGAGCTGACCAAGGCCGATTTCGACTTCTCCGCGCTGAACGAGGTGGACGACACCGTTCGCGAGGAACTGCTCGAGGAGCTGGAACCGGAGACCGTCGCCGAAGGCGTTCGCGAACTCGATTCCGACGATGCGGTCGAACTGCTCGAAGGCGTCGACGAGGACGTTCAGGACGAGATTCTCGAGAAGCTGCCGCTGTCCGAACGTGTCGCGATCGAGCGCAGCCTGACCTATCCGGAGGAAACTGCCGGCCGCCGGATGCAGACGGAGTTCATCGCCGTTCCGCCGGACTGGAATGTCGGCCAGGCCATCGACTATATGCGCGAGACCCCGGACCTGCCGGACCGCTTCTACGAGATCTATTCAGTGGATGCCGACCAGCGCTGGCAGGGTGCCGTCGCTCTCGACACGCTACTGCGCGCCCGTCGCCCGGTGCCGCTCGCCGAACTGATCGACGAAGACCGCCGCCGCGTTTCGGTGCTCGATGACCAGAGCGACGTCGCCCGCATGTTCGGCAAATACAATCTGGTCTCGGCGCCGGTGGTCGATACCGACAATCGCCTGGTCGGCGTCATCACCATCGACGACGTCGTCGACGTCATCGAGGAGGAGGCCGACGAAGAGGTCAAGGCGCTCGGCGGCGTCTCGTCGGACGAAGAACTGTCGGACAACTTCCTCGCCATCGCCCGCGGCCGTTTCATGTGGCTGCTGATCAATCTCGCCACCGCCTTCCTGGCTTCTTCGGTGCTCGGCCTGTTCGAGGGCCAGCTCGAGCAGATGGTGGCGCTGGCCGTGCTGGCGCCGATCGTCGCCAGCCAGGGCGGCAATGCGGCGACGCAGACCATGACGGTGGCGGTCCGCGCGCTGGCGACGCGTCAGCTCAATCCCAGCAACGCGCTGCGCATCATCGTGCGCGAAGCGCTGGTCGGTCTGATGAACGGCATCGCCTTTGCCGTCATCACCGGCATTGCCGCCTTCCTGTGGTTCAAGACGCCGGGCCTCGGCATCGTCATCGGCCTTGCGATGATCACCAATCTCGTCGCCGGCGCCCTCGGCGGCATCCTGATCCCGATGGCGCTGGACCGCGTGAAAGCCGATCCCGCGGTGGCTTCGGGCACCTTCGTGACCACGGTTACCGACGTGGTCGGCTTCTTCGCCTTCCTCGGCATCGCGACACTGTGGTTCGGGCTGAAGTGAGGTCGTTGCATAGGCGCCTTTTGCTGGACCGAGGGACGCCAATGGCGTATACGGTCTGTCATGTCGGCTCATCGCATCACCGTGGCCGAGACGCCGCTGTTTCTGCGCCAGCTGCCGAAGTCTGGGGCGAAGACGAACATGTCGAGTTCGTGAATTTCATCGCCGCCAATCCCGAGGCTGGCGATGCGATCCCGGAGACCGGCGGCGTTCGCAAGGTGCGGTGGCGGCGGCAAGCGCGGCGGAGCACGCGTCATCTATTTCTATCACGATGGCAACCGTCCGCTCTACCTGCTGATGGTCTATGCGAAAGCGCGTCAGGAGAACTTGTCGCCGGCCGAAAAGCTGGTGGTGCGCAAGCTCGCGGCGATATTGAAGCGATAGAAGGAGACCGGCCCATGGGTAAGTTTGCCGATGAATTGATCGAGAGCATGCAGCAGGCCGCAGGCCATGCCGCGGGGCGTAAGACACGCGGTGTGCGCGTCTCGAAGATCAAGGTGCCGGATGTGAAGGCGATCCGCCGTTCGTTGAAGATGTCGCAAGACCATTTCGCGGCCGCATTCCGCATTCCGCTCGCCACGCTGAAGAATTGGGAACAGGGGCGTCGTCACCCGGATGCGCCGGCCGCCGCATATCTGCTGGCCATCAAGCGCCGTCCCAAGGAGGTGATGGAAGCGGTCTCCTAGTCGCTCTTCATCGCTCTTTAACGGTATTGCCCGACCATCCCCGGCGAAGAGGTCGAACATGCGCTTGCGATTGAAGGCTGACGGACGGATCGTCGAATTGCGCGACGGACACGAAGTGCCGCTCGTGCCGGAGATGCCGGCCGGGACCCGCGCCAGCGAGCCGGAAGTGCGCGACCTGCGCCGCCGCGCGCAATTAACCCAAACCGAATTCGCCGCCCGTCTGGGCGTGCCCGTCGAGACCATCCGAAACTGGGAGCAGGGCAAGCGCAGCCCGCGCGGCCCGGCGCGCGCTTTGCTCGCCGTGATCGCCCATGCACCCGACACGGTGTTCGCCGCGCTGGCGCCCGCAGAGGCCTGACCTTTCGATCCCGGCGGGCGTGAGCTTGAACAGCGCCGGACAAGCCCGCGGCGCGTAGCATGGTTCCGAAAAGCGGATGCCGGTTGCCGGATCCGGCTATGCTCAGATGAAGAGCGTGTCTTCTGCAAGGGAGGACAGCGTGCAGTTCGTGGAAGCAAATGGCGCCCGCATCCCGGCCATCGGGCTCGGCACCTGGGAGTTGCGTGGGCGTACCTGCGCGCGGGTGATCGAGCAGGCCATCAAGCTCGGCTATCGCCATATCGACACCGCACAGGTCTATGAGAACGAGCGCGATGTCGGCGAGGGCATTCGCGCATCGCACGTGCCGCGCAATGACATCTTCGTCACCACCAAGGTCTGGACCACGCATTTCGCGCCCCACAATCTCGAACGCTCGGTGAAAGAGAGCCTCACCCGGCTGCGCATGAGCGAGGTGGATCTGCTGCTGTTGCACTGGCCGAGTTCACATGTGCCGCTGGAGGAGACGCTCGGCGCGCTCGCCCACGCCAAGCGCATGGGGCTGACGCGGCACATCGGGGTGTCGAATTTCACGGTGGCGCTGATCGAGCAGGCGGTTGCCGCATGTCCGGAGCCGCTGGTCTGCGATCAGGTCGAATATCATCCCTATCTCGATCAGGCGAAAGTGCGCGCAGCCTGCAGCGACAACGGTCTGGCGCTGGTGGCCTACAGCCCCATCGCCAAGGGCAATGTGCGTGGCGATGAAACGCTCGCTGCAATCGGCAGGACGCATGGCAAGAGCGCTGCGCAGGTCTGTTTGCGCTGGCTGGTGCAGCAGGGTGCGATCGCCATCCCGCGCACATCGAAGGTTGAGCGGCTGTCGGAGAATATCGAGGTGTTCGACTACGTGCTGTCCGAACACGAGATGGCTGCCATCTCCGCCCTCAGTCGCTCCGATGGCCGGCTGACCGATTACGGTTTTGCGCCGAAATGGGACTGATGGTGCCGTGAGGCTGGCAACCGCGCATTTGCCTCATTGATCCCGCAGACGGGATCGGCCATTCCAGAGCTTTGCGCCCGCCAGCGGACAGATCATGTTCTTTTACGCCTCGAAGTTTCTCGGCTTCTTCACGCAGCCGTCCAATATCATTGCTGCGCTTTGCGTCATCGGGCTTGTGCTGGTGATGCTGAACCGGCACCGGCTCGGCACCTGGCTGGTCAGCCTGGGTGTCCTCCTCTATCTCGTGCTCGGCTATTCGCCGCTGAGCAACGTCCTTTTACTCTCGCTCACAGAGCGTTTTCCGCAATGGCAGGACGATGGCCGCGCCCCCGATGGGATCATCGTGCTCGGTGGCACCATCGATCCTGATTCCACGGTGGCCCGCAAATCGCTGGAGCTCAATTCGGCGGGCGAGCGCGTCACGGCGATGCTGGAGCTGGCGCGGCGCTATCCGCAGGCAAAGATCGTGTTTACCGGCGGTGCCAGCAGTGTGATGGAGCAGGGATTGTCCGAGGCGCCGGTGGCCGGCGATGTGCTGCGTCGGTTCGGTGTCGCGCCCGAGCGCGTCGTGCTGGAAACCGACAGCCGCAACACCGAGGAGAACGCCGCCTTCAGCAGGCGTCTCGTCAATCCCAAGCCGGGCGAGCGCTGGCTGCTGGTGACGTCCGCATGGCATATGCCACGTTCCATCGGCGTCTTCCGCAAGGCTGGCTTCGATGTCGAAGCCTATCCGGTGGACTGGCGCACCCGCGGATGGATCGATGCCGGTGTGACCTTCGACGACGCTGCCGATGGTCTCTCCCGCGCCGACAACGCAATGCATGAATGGGTCGGGCTCGTGATGTATCGGCTTGCCGGCCGCACCAGCGAGTTGCTGCCGGGGCCGAAGAAGTGATCAGGCTGCGGGGATCAGAGTAATGCGCCCGGCCTCGCCGCGTTTGCGACGGGGGCGGATGGTGATCTCGATGTCTTGCTCGAATGCCGTCAGCATCCGCATGAGCTTTTCGACGGACGCCAGCTGAAGCTGCCCGCGCAGCAGTTTCGACAGATCCGGTTGCGATAGCGCGATCAACTTGGCTGCGGCCGTCTGTGTCATCTCACGCTCCGCGATGAGCCGCTTCAGCTCGAAGACAAGCGCAGCCTTCAGATGAAGCTCTTCTGCATCGGGCAAGCCGAGATCGGCGAACACATTGCCGGAGCCTTTTGTAAAAGTGGGGGGAGCCTTCTTGCTCGTCATCCGCGGTCCTTGCTGCCCTTGTGTATATCTTCGGCGATACGCAGGCGTTGCACGATCAGATCGATATGCCGCTTGGGTGTCGCAACCCCGCTGCTCGACTTCTTCTGAAACGCATGCAGCACATACAAGATGCCTTCGAGGCGTATCGTGTAAACTGCGCGATAGGTGTCGCCATCATGGCTGTCGCGAATTTCCAGAACGCCGCTCATGCCTTTCAGCGGTTTGGCGTTGTGAGGGTGATTACCCAGTTGCGCGTCGAACAGCGCTACACCGACGTCTCTGCGGACAGCCGCAGGGAATGCCCGCAGATCCTTCTGGCTCGAGCCCACGAAGATAAGCGGTTTGACCCGGCGCAGCAGATCGTTCACGAGATTATGGTAATATGCCCATAGTCTCGTGTCAATGAATGCGGCCTCTGCGGCAGGGCCTGCTTACTCGTCCTTCGGCAGCCCCAGTCGGTACACGCCGCGGAAATCCTCTGGGTCTTCCACCGGCTTGCCCTTGCGATAGATCACCAGCCGGCCGTCCAGCATCAGCGCCACGGCGGCGCGGCGGATTGGCATCAGATGCGCGTGCCAGTCGCCTTCGGGCTCGATCATTTGGGCGATCTCCGGCGCGCTCAGGGAGCGGGCGGGATCGCGGCCGAGGATCGCGAGAATGCGCTCGTCGAGGGGCAGGGGTTTGGGCTTCGCCGCCTTGGGCGGCGATGCGGGCGATTTCTTCGGAGCTTTGGATTCGGACTTGGCCATGCCTTGGCATCGCCGATCCCGCATCGTCGCGCAAGCTGTGACATGGCGGTCATGGCGTCCGCAGGTGACGGGCGCTAAGATCGCGCCACTGACGTACAGATTGTCTTCAAGTCCATATCTTCGCATTCATGGAACCTCGGCACCTCATTCGCGCAGCGATCGCCGCCTCGGTGCTCGGTCATCTGGCCCTGGCCGCGGGCGTCTATTTCGCCGATGCCAAGCCGATGGAGGCCCCTGATGAAAGCGTCAGCGTCGATCTGGTGACGCCGCAGGAACTGGCCGAGGTCCAGAAGAAGGCCGACGAGGCGAAATCCGAGCCGGAGCCGGAAAAGCTGCCCGAGCCCGCGAAGCCCGAATTCCGCCTGCCTGATCTGACCACCCGGCCGACGCTGGAAGAGCAGAAGACGCCTGCTGACACCGCAGCGAAACCGCAAGCGTCTCCGCAGAAATCCGAGCCGCAAAGCGCAGCCCGGCAGCAGCAGGCCGCGCCGGCGCCATCGCCGCCGCAACAGCAATCGCAACCACAGCCCCAGCAGCCGCCTTCGCCGCCGCCC
>WPCJ01330989.1_pt1 | contig 21609 bp, 24 predicted proteins | sample 5399831 | NCBI WGS metagenome assembly WPCJ01 (sample SAMN12869470, study PRJNA574797) | sludge metagenome | isolation source: wastewater treatment of pH10 | place: China:Beijing | collected 2019-05-20 | reverse complement strand
TCGGCCGGCACTATCTCTACCGCATAGCCAATCGTCGCGCCCCGCCGGCGCTGGACATGGGCAAGGTATGGTGGGTGCCGAAGCGGCTCGATGCCGAAGCCATGCATGAGGCGGCGAAGGTTCTGCTGGGCCGGCACGATTTCACCACCTTCCGTTCCACGCAATGCCAGGCCAACAGCCCGTTGCGCACGCTGGAGCGGCTCGATGTCACGCGGCAGGACGAGACGATCGAAGTCCGCACCTCGGCGCGCTCGTTCCTGCACAATCAGGTCCGCTCGATGGTCGGTTCGCTGAAGCGCGTCGGCGAAGGCGCATGGACCGCCGGCGATCTCAAGGCTGCCCTGGAAGCGCGGGACCGTGCGGCCTGTGGCCAGGTCGCTCCGCCCGACGGTCTGTTCCTCACTGGCGTCGACTACCCCGCATCCTGATCCTTCTCTACTCGCTCCTGGCTATCGCATCGATGCTGCGCCGGTGCTCGATCGGTTGTGCCATGTGGCTCGGCATCGGCCAGACACTGGTCGAGCCGGGTTGCACCGGTCGTTCCAGGTAAGTCGACAAGACCACATAACTGCGTGTAGTCACGACACCCGGCGTGTCATAGAGCCTGGCCAGCAACCCCTCCAGCGCGCGCGTATCCCTGGCGCGAACCTTCAGCAGCATGCAGGCGTCGCCGGCGACCGAGTGGATCTCTTCCACTTCCGGATAGGCGGAGATCGCCATCAACTCCGGCGTCTTGCCCCAGCCGCGCGTGTCGACATGGACGAAGGCGAGCAACGGCTTGTTGACGGCTACGGGATCGATCAGCACCGAAGTGCTGCGGATCGCGCGGCTGCGCCGCAGCCGCTTCACGCGTTCATGCGCGGCCGGTGCCGAAAGCCCGACCTTCTCGCCGAGTTCGGCATAGCTGACGGTGGCATCCTCGCAGAGCGCGCCTAATAGCTTTCGGTCCATATCGTCCAGGTCCCGCTCCGGAACGCTGTTTTGCCGAACGTCATCTGTTTCTTGCTTCATCGTCGAAATTCCTCTTGTTGCGGAATGTCATTCCGTCATCATGCATCCATGACGAAGACCGATCAATCATCACCCTTGTTTGCTGAACCCGTCGAGCGGTTGCCGGCTGTCGCCTATGTGCTGACTTTCTGCATTGCGGTCATTGGATCCAATTCGCTGGTGCTTGGGCCGATCGCACCGGAGGTGGCGCGGACATTCGGCTCGAGCGTTGCGCTGGTCATGTCGGCGTCGGCTGCCTTCGGGCTGGGTACGGCCGCGAGTGCACTTCTGATGGCGCGCCATGTCGACAGGTTTGGTGCAAGGCGCATGCTGCTGTGGGCGCTTCTCGGACTGGCGCTGGCACTGGCCTTGAGCGCGCTTTCACCCGTCGTGCCGGCGCTGGTCGGTGCGCAACTGGTGGCTGGCATCGCCTCCGGCATCGCTTTGCCGGCAATCTATGCCAGCGCCGCAGCGGTGGCGCCGCCCGGACGCGAGAGCCGCACCATCGGCCTGGTCCTGACTGGCTGGACGTTGAGCATGGTCGCCGGTGTTTCGCTGTCGGCGGTGGTGGCCGACTATGTGCACTGGCGTGCCGTCTATGCGGTCGTGGCAATGCTTGCACTTGTCGCGTCGCTCACCTTGAAGGTCAGTCGCTACCGCGACGTGCCTGCGACCGGTCCCGTACCTCAGCCGCTGGCTGCGCTGCGCATCGCCGGTGTCAAGCCGCTGCTCGTCGCCTGCGCGGCGTTCATGAGCGCCTTCTACGGGATCTATGGCTATCTGGGCGATCATCTGCACAACGGTCTCGGCGAGCCGGTCAGCGCCAATGGCATCGTGGCGCTGGTCTACGGCATCGGTTTTGGTGCGGCAGCTCTTCTCGACGGCATCGTCGACCGGTTGGGCCCTCGGCGCGTGATGCCGTTTGCTTTCCTGGCAGTCGGTGCGGTCTACCTCGGTTTCGCGCTGGCGGGCGACAGCTTCCTTGCGGTGCTGGGGCTCACCTTCCTGTGGGGCCTTACCAATCACTTCGGCTTGAATGTGCTGATCATGCGGCTGGCAGCGATCGACCCTTCACGCCGCGGTACCATCATGGGCCTGAACAGCGCCGTCACTTATCTTGCCGTGTTTGCCGGAACGACCGGCTTTGGTCCGCTCTATGCGTCACGGGGATTTGCGTTTGCTGCTTTCGCGGCACTTGTTCTGATGTTGATAGCCGTGGCGGGCGGAAGTTGGCGGACCGCACCGGTAGAAACAAAAGACTGAAGCGGTCCCGCGTTCGAAGAACTCGGAGAAGGCCCTAGGCCCCAAGCCTGGGTATGTCGAGCAGCTTCTCCAGCATGAACAGCAGGATCAGCGAGACGGCGAACATGCCGGCAAATACCGCGGTGGCCATTGCGGCGCCTTTGCCGATCGCGATGTTGGTCATTCGCCAGCTGAACACCAGCGAAACCAGGAAGAGCAGCAATGAAAGCAGGCCGCTCGCCTGGTCCGCTGCAGGAAAAAGCATGCGCAAAAGCGCACCCGGCAACATCAGCCAGGCGATGATGGCGCCAGTCCAGTTGCCTGCCACCACATAATGCACGAAGCGACTGCTCAGCCCTGCGCGCGGCGCTACAGCGGCCAGCGCCAGCAGAGGCAGTACCCAGGTGCCAATGTCGACGAGCGCCAGTTTCAGCAACAATTCGAACCGGTCGACGGCGGTTTCCCCGATCGCATTGGAAACGCCGACCCAGCCTACGATCAAGGCGGGCATGGCCACCGCAATGGCAAAGAAGGAATTCCAGAACCCGTCCGCTGACAGGTCGAGCAGGCGCAGCCCGTCGGCCTTGCCCAGCATCATACGCCAGGCTCCGTTCAGCGACGATTGGATTTCATCGGCTGAAAGCATGCTCGGCCTGCCTACCCGAACCAGTCCTCGATGAAACGCTGATAGATCACGGTCAGCGTTTCGAGATCGTCCAGTGCCACGCGCTCGTCCACCATATGCATGGTCTGGCCGACCAGGCCGAATTCGACCACCGGGCAATAGTCCTTGATGAAGCGGGCATCGGATGTGCCCCCTGACGTCGACAGCTGCGGCTTGCGGCCGGTGACGGCGGCAATCGAGCCGCTCAGTGTGTCGATCAGCTTGTCGTCGCGTGTCAGGAAGACATGGCTCGGCCGATCCTTCCACACGAGTTCGAACTCGATCGGTTCCTTGCGACCCTTGCGGTACTTCTTGCGACCGCTGGCGGTGTCGAGCCTGTTGTGGATTTCGGCCTGCACCGTTTCCGCATCCCAGGTGTCATTGAAACGAATGTTGAAGGTGGCGCTTGCCTTGGCCGGGATGACGTTGGTGGCAGGGTTGCCGACGTCGATCGACGTGACTTCGAGATTGGTCGGCTGGAAATCCTTCGTGCCCTTGTCAAAGACGGGATTCAGCAGCGCGTCGGTGAGCGTCATCAGGCCGCGCACCGGATTGTCCGCGAGGTGTGGATAAGCGACGTGGCCCTGGCGGCCGTTGACGGTCACTGTTCCCGACAGCGAGCCGCGGCGACCGATCTTGATCATGTCGCCGAGCACGTTCGGGTTGGTGGGCTCGCCAACGATCGAGGCATCCCAGGTTTCGCCTTTGGTGGCGGCCCATTCCAGAAGCTTCACCGTGCCATTGATCGAGGGGCCTTCCTCGTCGCCGGTGATCAGCAACGAAACCGAGCCCTTGGGAGCGCCTTTCTCCGCGATATGGCGGGCGAGCGCGGCAATGAAACAGGCGATGCCGCCCTTCATGTCGACCGCACCGCGGCCATACATCTCACCATTGGCGATCGCCGCCGAAAAGGGCGGATGTGTCCACGCCGCCTCGTCACCGACGGGCACCACATCGGTGTGACCGGCGAACATCAGATGCGGGCCATTGCCGGAACGCCGTGCATAGAGGTTCTCGACGTCGGGCGTGCCGTCTTCCTTGAAAACCGGGCGCTCGATGGCGAAGCTGAGCGGCTTCAGCATGGCTTCCAGAGACGACAAGGCGCCACCCTCTGCCGGCGTCACCGACGGGCAACGAATGAGGGCGGCGAGATTCTGGGCAGGATCGGTCGGCAGGGTCATGTGCGCAGCGTTATTCGAAAGATGGGATCGTGTCACGGCCCTTGAAGCGGCAGGGCCTGCGGTTCTTGGCAAGCCTGCTTGATCTGGTCAACAATAGGCCGATAGCCACCTAGCTGTTGTGCCTTGCTCGGAGATTGCGATGACATTGCGTGACGCGTCCGTTGTTGTCGCCGGCGGCGGCAGCATTGGCTGCTACGCCGGTGGGTGCCTGGCACTGGCGGGACGCAAGGTGACGCTGCTGGTCCGGCCGCGAATAGAGCAGGCCCTGTTGCGCGGCGGCCTGCGTGTCACTGATCTCGAAAAGCGCGACAGGCGGCTCAGCCAGGCAGCTTTCGCCGTCGAGACGCGTGCCGAAGCGGCCCTCAACGGTGCGGACATCGTGCTCGTCACCACCAAGAGCGGCGCGACGGAAGAGATCGGCAGGCAGATTGCGGCGTACGCACCCACCCACGCGATCGTTGTCAGCCTGCAGAACGGTGTCGACAATGCCGCCCGCCTGGCCGCGACCGTGGACGGCCGACGGGTGTTGGCGGGCATGGTGCCTTTCAATGTCGTGCAGCAGGAGGGTGAGACCCCATTCCGGGTGCACCGCGCCAGCGAGGGAACCGTCCTGGTCGAGAGCGGTGCACCGGGAATTTCGACCCTGCTGGATGTCGAAGGCTTTGCAACGGCCGCGCATGCCGACATGCGCTCGGTGCAATGGGGCAAGCTGCTCTTCAATCTCAACAACGCGCTTGTGGCACTGTCCGATCTGCCTCTGTCGACCGAACTTGCGGACCGTCGATGGCGCTTGCTTCTGGCCAGGCAGATCGATGAGGCGCTCACGGCGATGAAGGCAGCGGGCATCAGGCCGGGTCGCGTTGCCGGTCCACCGTCAGCGCTGCTGCCGACGATCCTGAGATTGCCGAACTTCGTTTTCCTGCGTCTGGCCAGGCGGATGCTGGCGATCGATCCGCAGGCGCGCTCGTCGATGTGGGAGGATCTGCAGCAGGGTCGCAGGACCGAAATCGACGAGTTGCAGGGCGCGATCCTGCGGCTTGCCGCAAGGAGCGGCGTGCGGGCACCCTTGGTCGAGCGCATAGCCGCTCTGGTGAGGGAAGCGGAAGAGCGGGGCCAGGGGTCGCCGAAATTGGCGGCCAGCACGATCGAGCAGGCCTAGCCGCTCTTTCAGGATGCGCTGGGCAGATGTGCCCGGTGCCGGCCTTTTCCGGCGCGCTTGGCTTCGTAGAGCGCCAGATCGGAACAGGTCAGCAGCTGCTCCGCTGTGTCGCCATCCACGGGTGCACGCGCGCTGCCGACGCTGAGGCCGATATAGGCCGCGGCAGCAACATCGATGTCGAAAGGCTCGGAAATCGTGTCGATCGCCCGTTTGGCGAGATGGGCGGCTTCGATTTCCGATGTTGCGGGCAAGAGTACGACGAATTCATCGCCACCGATGCGGAACACCATGTCGGTGGAACGGAAGGTCTTTCTCAGCCTGTCTCCAACGAGGCGCAGCAGCCGGTCGCCAGCGGTGTGGCCATGGTTGTCGTTGACGTATTTGAAGCCGTCGAGATCCATGCTGAGCACGACGAACGGCTTGCCGCCATTGGCCGCCTGCGCGGCCAGCTGGCCGCACATCCGATGCAGCTCCTCCTGCATGAGGATGCGGTTGGGCAGACCCGTCAGGGCGTCTCTCACCGCAAGATCCCGGTTGTCGAGTTCCGCCCGGACCAGGCACCTCCCGCCGTCATGAGTGCACCGAGAGGCGGGTTTTCACCATGCAGCCGCGCAAGCTCGCAGCGTATGATCAACATGAACCGCACAGCCAGCAACACAAGTTCGGCGGCGATCCACACCCAGGGCCACCAGGCGCCTGTCAGCACGATTGTCGTACCGGCAAGGACAAGCACGCTCAGGCTGGCAAAGAGGATGGCGAACTTGCGATCGTAGGTCGTTTCGAGGAAACGGGAGCGGACAGCCTTGGCCTCGTCCTCCAGCGGAGTCGAGAACCAGTCAAAAAGGCGCGCTGCTCGCCTGGAGAGGCTGCTGCCGAGAACTTTTGTCGGGTCTGACAGTCGTTCCCCCTGAGATGTCGCTACAACATCCGTTCCATCTTGCATGGATCGGCTAAGAATCTCTTAGGATTCCATTATAGCGACAAGAACAGCAGTGAGAATATCGACGTTTCGTCAGGCCGGAGCGTTGGTCTCCCTGCCGTAGCGATTTGCGCCTCGTGTTCCCTGCGGCAGGCAGAGCAGAATAAAGACAATGATATCGCCGATGATGAAGAACAGGCCGTACCAGCCGGTCCTGTCGAAATCATGCAGCCGCTTTGCGGCGAGCGCGAGATGGGACAGGATCAACACGCCGAGCACCACCAGGAACACTGAAGCCCATTGTTCCATCGAGGCCTGATCGGGGGCGGTGTAGAGACGATAGATCGGATAGGAGCGGATGACGTAGAGCAGCAGTCCGGCAAGCGCAAAGGCTTGCCGGCTCAGTCGGCCGTTGAATCCGAAAAATGTCCAGAGCGTCTGCTGAAGGCTCACACGATCACCGTTCAGTCGCGCAACAGTTCGTTGATGGACGTCTTTTCCCGGGTTTTGGCGTCGACGCGCTTGACGATGACGGCACAGTAGAGGCTTGGACCGGGTTCGCCGTTCGGCAATGGCTTGCCCGGCAGGGATCCAGCCACCACCACGGCGTTGGCAGGCACTTCACCATAGAAGACCTCGCCGGTGGCGCGGTCGATGATCTTGGTCGACTTGCCGATGAACACGCCCATGCCGAGCACTGCGCCTTCGCGCACGATGCAGCCCTCGACCACTTCCGAACGCGCGCCGATGAAGCAGTTGTCCTCGATGATGGTCGGGCCGGCCTGCATCGGTTCCAGGACGCCGCCGATACCGACGCCGCCGGAGAGATGCACATTCTTGCCGACCTGCGCGCAGGAGCCGACCGAGGCCCAGGTGTCGACCATGGTGCCGCTGTCGACATAGGCGCCGACATTGACGAAGGAAGGCATCAGCACCGCACCCGGCGCGACATAGGCCGAGCGACGCACCACCGCGGATGGCACGGCGCGGAACCCGGCCTTTTCGAATTCGAGCGGGCCCCAGCCATCGAACTTCGAGGGGACCTTGTCCCACCAGGAGGCACCGCCGGGCGCACCTGATATCAGTTCCATCGGCTTCAGGCGGAACGAGAGCAGCACGGCCTTCTTCAGCCACTGGTTGACCTTCCACTGGCCATCGGCTTGCCGTTCGGCAACGCGCGCGGTGCCTTTGTCGAGCAGTTCCAGCGCTGATTCGATGGCGTCGCGCACTTCGCCGCGAGTCGCGGTCGAAATGCCGTCGCGCTCCTCGAAAGCCTTGTCGAGGGTCTTTTCAAGGCTCGCCAGATCGGGCTTCGACATCAAATGCTCCGTTACAACGCTGTGAAAGGCAGGCTCTTAACCTGTTTGAAAGCCGCGCGGACCCTATTTGAAGGGAATGTGAGGGTCAATCGCAGCTGCGTCATGGGACGACGCTTGAAAGGGATTTGGACGGGTGGATATGAACCCAATGGAAAAGACGGGCTGGACGCCCCTGCCTCACTCCGATGAAGACCTGGAACGTGCCCGTAGCGTACCCGACACGCCGCAGACGCGCGCTTCGACCTACCGTCTCGCCTGGAATGACGAAGAATTCATGACGCGGCGCGAGCTGAGGCCGGTGCGGCTGCAGCTTGAATTGCTGAAGCCGGAGATGATCCTGGCTGAGCGCGGCATCCGCTCCACAGTCATTCTGTTCGGCGGCGCCCGTATTCCGGAGCCCGGTGGCGAGGCCTGGGCGGCAAAGAACGAAACGCAGAAACGCAACCTTGAAAAGAACAGCCGCTATTATGAAGAGGCGCGCAAGTTTGCTCGCCTGTGCTCGCAGCACTCGGCTGCGTCCTATTATCGCGAGTTCGTCGTCGTCACAGGTGGCGGGCCAGGCGTGATGGAGGCCGGCAACCGCGGCGCCGACGATGTCGGGGCGCCGTCGATCGGCCTCAACATCGTGTTGCCGCATGAACAGGCGCCCAACCCCTATGTGACACCGGAGCTATGTTTCAACTTCCACTACTTCGCCATCCGCAAGATGCATTTTGTCATGCGGGCAAAGGCCGTGGCGGTTTTCCCCGGTGGTTTTGGCACCATGGACGAGTTCTTCGAAACGCTGACACTGATCCAGACCGGGCGCATGGAGCGCGTGCCGGTGATCCTGTTCGGCAAGGAGTTCTGGCAGCGTGCCATCGACCTTGACTATCTGGCCGAGCAGGGCACGATCACGCCAGGGGACCAGGACATCATCGATTTCGTCGATACCGCCGACGAGGCCTGGGACATCATTCGCCGCTTCTACACGCTCTGAGGCGCGGCTTTCGGTTCGATCTCGTCCATCGTTCGCGGCCGGTGCACGAGTGTGACCAGAACGAACGAGATGATCATCAAAAGATACCAGGCGCCGAGTTTCTGGATGGAGACCGGCGCCCAGCCCTCGTTCTGGTTCGGGTAAATCCAGGCGCGTGACCATGTGCCGATGTTCTCGGCGAACCAGATGAACAGCGAGACCAGCAGGAACCCAAGCAGCAGCGGCATGCGGTGGCGGAAACGGAAGACGCGGTAATGCACCGTCGTCCTGAAGTAGAGGATGGCCGTGGCCGCGAACAGGCCGTAGCGGATGTCGACCGTGAAGTGATGTGCGAAGAAGTTGACGTAGATCGCGGCGGCAAGCAGCGCTGTTGCCCATAGTGGCGGATAACGGGTGTAGCGCATGTCGAAGATGCGGCTGACACGTGCCAGATAGGAACCGACGGCGGCATACATGAAGCCGGAGAACAACGGCACGCCACCGATGCGGAAGAAAGCTTCCTCGGGATAGATCCAAGATCCGGCCGAGGTCTTGAAGATCTCCATGATCGTGCCGACGACGTGGAAGACCAGGATGACCTTGGCTTCGGACCAGGTTTCCAGCTTGAAAGCGAGCATGGCGAGTTGGATCGTCAATGCCGCCAGGAACAGAAAGTCGTAGCGGGCAAGCCAGGCATGATCCGGCCACCAGAATTTGGTGGCCATGATAAGGGCAAGCATTGCTCCGCCGAACAGGCACGCCCAGCCCTGTTTAAGGCCAAAGACGAGGAACTCGATCGCGGCGCCCGAAATGCCGCGCGCCGGCAACCGGTCCAGCACGCCATGGGCGGCGGCATCGATGAGTGCTTCGACGGAGGTAAAATGCCTCAAATCTGCGTTTCGACGATCGTTGAGAGGAAGCCGGCAAGGTCATCGGTGACATAGTCGACGTCGTCGGCGTTGTCGGGGTCGCGCTCCCAGATCTCCGAAAAAGTAGGCTCGAAGTTGCGCGGCACCACCAGCACGGTGGTCATGCCGAGCGCCTTCGGCACGGCGAGATTGCGGGCCAGGTCTTCGAACATCACTGAATTGGGGCCGCTGACGGCATGCAGGTTCGCGAATTTCTCGTAGGTTTGGCGTGCCGGCTTCGGCGTCAGTCCAGCTGCGACAATGTCGAAAATGTCATCGAAATGATCGAGGATACCAAGCTGACGTGCCGCACGCTCGGCATGGCCGCGATCGCCATTGGTGAAGATGAATTTGCGTCCCGGCAATTGGCGGATCGCCGTTCCCAGCACCGGGTCCGGCACCAGCCAGGAGTAGTCGATGTCATGCACCTTCTCCAGAAAATCGTCCGGATCGATCTGATGGCGCTCCATCAGGCCGTTCAGCGTGGTGCCATACTCCAGATAGAGCTCCTTCTGCAGCTTGCGCGCGTCTTCACGCGAAAGCGTGAGAAGCTCCGACACATAAGCCGTCATCTTCGCGTCGATCTGCGAGAATAGGTTGGAGTGATGCGGATAGAGGGTGTTGTCGAGGTCGAACACCCAGTCGGTGACATGGGTGAAGCGAGCGGGATCTGGGGATTCGGTCATGGCGCAGTTATCGCATGAAACCAGCGAAGCGAAAGCAGCTTTGTCGATCGTATTTCGGCACCGATTGCGGCCAAATTGGCGCGATCGTTCAAATTTTAGCCAGCACTTAAAGAAGACTTTCAAGTCTACCCGTCATAAGGCCGCCAGCCGGGAGGGAGGGCAGTTATGACCAGCATAGTCATGCGTTCCGCAGCTGTTGCTGGGGTTGCGGTTCTCGTCTCGCTTGGGGTCATTCTGGCCATCGGCTTTCTGGCCAAGGATCTGATCGGTCTCGATTCCTGGATCATCGGCACGGTCTGTCCGTTGCTCATCGCCGGGCCGACAAGCGCCTACATGTTTGCGCAAGGCGACAGGTTGAAGGCGGCGCATCGGGAGCTTGCCCGCACCCATGCCCAGCTGGCCGTCGCCCACAGGCGCCTGTCGCACAAGGCCAGTCGTGACGACATGACCGGCATGCTCAACCGCGAGAGTTTTTTCACGGCGATGGAGAACGCCAAGGAAAGAAACGGCGGCGCACTGCTCATCATCGATGCCGATCACTTCAAGGCCATCAACGACAGCTACGGCCACCTCACCGGGGACGAGGCCCTGCTGCTGATCGCCGGTGCCATCAAGCGTGCGATGCGCTCCGGCGACATACTTGGCCGTATCGGCGGTGAGGAATTCGCAGCCTTCCTGCATGGCGCCGACGAGCGGGAAGCCGCCCGCATCGCCGAGCGTATCCGCACGGAAGTCGAGCTGATCCTGTTCCGGCCGCTGGAGCGCACTGTCCGGTTGACGGTATCGATCGGCGGCGCGCTCTTCCAGGAAACGATGACGTTGCCCGATCTGATGCGCAGCGCGGACCTGCGGCTCTACGAAGCCAAGCGCCGCGGTCGCAATCTGGTGATCGTCGGCAACGCGGTCTCCCGCGCCGCCTGACAGGATCGGGCTCAGAGACCGTAGATGGCGATGCGCAGCAGCACCGCCGCCATCGCCAGCGCAACGATCATGATGCCCATGCCGATCGGCGATCCCCAGCCGTACCATTCCATGGAACGTTCGGCGAAACGCATTTCTTCTTCCCGCGACATCTGTGACTGGGCCATCGGGCCTCTCCTTCTCAAGGGTTCGACTTGTCGGCATCGCGACTTTCATCTAATGATAAATCAGTCGAAATGTTCGATAGATTGATAGTTAGATGATCGAAATAACTTCGTCAACCACGAATCGCGACGAGCTGCTTGGCGCGCTGCTCAGCGCCATCATGCGCTGGCAGGACGAGACGCAGAGTTTCGACGAGGCGGTGCGCGAGAAAATGGGCATCAACAGTGCGGAAGGCCGCTGTCTCAGCCTGCTCTATCACGGGCCGCAATCCGCAGGCGCCATTGCGCGTGTCTCGGGCCTGACGCCGGCGGCAGTCACGGCACTGATCGACAGATTGGAGGCGCGTGGTTTCCTGACCCGCACGCGCAGCATGGAAGACAGGCGCAAGGTGGTGGTCGAAGCCACCGAAAAAACGCGGGAGCTGTCGGCACGCTATTATGGCGGCATCGCCCGCGAGGGTGAGAAGATGCTGCGCACCTTCAGCGACGCCGAGCTTGGCACGATCCTGGAATTCATGACCGCGGCCGCAGACCTCCAGCACAACGAACTGCGAAAGCTGAAGGCAGGCGAACAGCCGGACTAGAGCGTTTCCGTTTTCACGGAAACGCTGAAACGCTCTAAGTTTTGTTTTCGCCGCATTTTGTAACGCCAAGTGATTGCACTTGACTACAAAAGGCTCTGGCGCAATCCGGCGGAGCCTTACGGTACGATCAGCGTGCCGGCGCCGTGCTCGGTGAAGAGCTCGAGCAGCACCGAATGCGGCGTCTTGCCATTGAGGATGACGACGCCTTCGACGCCGCGTTCGATCGCCTCGATGCAGGTCTCGACCTTGGGAATCATGCCGCCGGACACCGTGCCATCGGCAATCAGTGCCTTGGCTTCCGCCACGGTCAGCTCGTCGATGAGCTTCTTGTTCTTGTCGAGCACGCCGGGAACATCGGTGAGGAACAGCAGGCGCGTCGCCTTGACCGCGCCGGCGATGGCGCCGGCAAACGTATCGGCATTGATGTTGTAGGTATGGCCGTCGCGGCCGGGTGCCACCGGGGCCAGAACCGGGATCATTTCAGACCGCGCGAGCAGGTCGAGCAGGGTACGATCGACTTCGACCGGTTCGCCGACAAAGCCGAGATCGAGCACGCGCTCGATGTTGGAATCCGGGTCCTTGATCGTCTTGTGGGCCTTGCGGGCGAAGACCATGTTGCCGTCCTTGCCGCACAGGCCGATCGCCCATTCGCCTTCGGCGTTTATGAGCGCGACGATCTCCTTGTTGATCGAGCCGGCCAGAACCATCTCGACGATTTCGACCGTCTTTTCGTCGGTAACGCGCAGGCCGCCTTCGAAGCGCGACTCGATGCCCATCTTGGCCAGCATGGCCGCGATCTGCGGGCCGCCACCATGCACCACGATGGGATTGACGCCGGACTGCTTCAGCAGCGCGATGTCGCGCGCGAAGGCCTTGCCGAGTTCGATGTTGCCCATGGCATGGCCGCCATATTTCACCACGACCGTCTTGTTCTCGTAGCGCTGCATGTAGGGCAGCGCCCTCGAGAGCAGCGCGGCCTGCATCTCGGCGTTGGCGGCGGCTTCCGTCATGGCGATTTTCCCGGCTGGCTGGAAAGAAACGGCGAGGTCTTAGCGGGAAACGGCGAGGGGGGCAATCGATTGCAGGCGGGCAGTCCTGTTTTGGCGTATTGTCGGCTTCATCTGTTCGTGAACAGCGGTGAAACCGTCAAAGAGGTGTCACGATGACGGGGTTCGATTCGAAAACCCATTGGCAGGACGTCTACGCCACCAAGGCGACGACCGCCGTGAGCTGGTATCAGGAGACACCGGCCCCTTCGCTCGATCTGCTGCAACTGACGGGTGCCGGACCGGAAACCGGCATCATCGATATTGGCGGCGGCGCCTCGATCCTCGTGGACACGCTTCTGGGCCTCGGCTACGGCGATCTTTCCGTGCTCGATATCTCGCCGACCGCGCTTGAGGCCGCGCAGGCACGCCTGGGCAGCTCAGCCGGCAAGGTCGAGTGGATTGTCGCCGATGTCACAGAATGGCGTCCCGAACGTTCCTACGACCTCTGGCACGATCGTGCCGCCTTCCACTTCCTGGTCGAGGAGAGCAGCCGGATCGCCTATGTCGAGCGGTTGCGCTCGGCCCTGCCTGTCGGGGGGCATGTGATCATCGGCACCTTTGCGCCGGATGGCCCGGAAAAGTGCAGCGGCCTGATCGTGCAGCGCTACGATGCACGATCGCTAGGTGCGGCACTTGGTGCAGGCTTCCGGCTCATCGACAGCAGGCGTTACGACCACCTCACACCCTGGCGCGCGGTACAGCATTTCCACTTCGGTACGTTCTGCCGCGAGGCCTGAATTTCTGGGGCATGATCCCGGAAAGTGGGAACCGGTTTTCGGAAAAGATCATGCTCCAACAAAGAGATAGAGCGGAATGGCGATTCCACCGGATCGCATTCCGCTCTAGTGCGGCACGCGCAATGGCGCGCGCCGCTTGAGCCAGCCGGAAATGGTCTCCATCTGCGCCGCGAGCGAAAGCAGGGTCTCTTCGTCGCCGGGCCGACCTGCGGCCTGGATTCCGAGCGGCAGGCCGGCATCGGTGACATGGACCGGCAAAGCGATGGAAGGCTGGCCACTGACATTGTGGATCGCTGGCCAATGGGTGAACCACAGGCTCTTGTCGAGCAGTTGCGAGAAGAAGCCCGGGACCCTCAGCAGTCGTGTCAGGTGCAGCCTGTCCAGGACGGTTTCGATGAATTCATCGACACCTTTCGGGTTCATCGCACCGCAGGCGAGCGGAGGATGTGCGATGATCGGCATCAGCACGGCGTCATAACGGGCGGTTGCGGCGATCATCTGACGGCAGGCAGTGTGGAGCCGTTCCAGCAAGGTGTAGGTTTCGCCGCCGGACATCAGTTCGCCGAAACGTCCGAGCAGGCGTGTCGCGCGTTCGACTTCGCCGGTGACGGACCTGCCGTTGCGGGTTGCTTCCATGCGAAGCGACCCGGCAACCGCCGAAGCGACACACATGGCAAAGGCGGTCATGAACGCTCGGTCGATCATCGGCAGATCGATCTCCTCCACCGTGTGACCACCTTCGCGCGCGATCGCCACCGCCTTGTCGAGCGCTTGCACCGTTTCGGTCGAAATAGGCAACCCGAGCGGTGACTGGCGGTACACGGCGAGATTTAGCTGTCCAGGCTGGCGGGCTGCTGCCGCCGCGAAAGTGCCGCGCGGTGGTCGCGCCGCATAAGGTGCAAGCGGGTCCGGACCGTGGGTCAGATCAAGCAACAGCGCACTGTCTCGGACAGACCGGGTGACGGCGTGGTCGACGACGAAGCCGTACCAGCTCTCCGATACCAGCGGTGACAGCGGCACCCGACCGCGCGAAGTCTTGAGCCCGACCAGACCGGTGCAGGCGGATGGCACGCGGATCGAGCCGCCGCCGTCGGACGCATGTGCCACCGGCACGACGCCTGCCGAAACCAGCGCGGAAGCGCCGCCGGAGGAGCCGCCGGTGGTGTGGCCGCTATTCCAGGGGCTGCGGGTGATACCGAAAGCGGCGGATTCCGTCATGAGCCGCAAGCCGTATTCCGGTGTGGCGCTGGTGGCGATCGGGTTGAGACCGGCAGCCAGATAGCGTTCGGTCAGCACCGAGTTGAAATCAGGCACGAAAGGCGGAACCCGGCTGCCGCCATGTGTCGCGATGCCCTGGATGACGATGCCGAGGTCCTTGATGGCGAAAGGTACACCAGCCAGCGGCAGGGTGCGGTCGATCGTTTTCGCCCGCTGTCTTGCTGCATCGTAGAGAGGCTCTGCAATGGCATTGATCTCACCGCGCGTCGCCTCGGCGCGAGCTATTGCGGCGTCAGCCAGTTCGAGCGGCGACAGCTCGCCATTGCGGACCAGGGCCGCCAGGCCAATCGCATCGTTTTCCCACAGCGTCCGCTCGACAGACATGCAGCCCTCCCAAGCCCTTGGAAAAGGCTATCGGGCTGTCGCTGGCTTTGCAATCGGCGCAGAAACGGCAGCCAGCGTCACTCCACTAGGCAAGGCGCGGCGGCCATCATAGTCTGGCACCGATGACGCCGCAGGACATCGCCAGACTGATCGTCCGGACTTCGCTGAAGGACCGGGCCGCGTTCGATCTGCTCTACCGGCAGACGAGCGCGAAACTTTTCGGTGTCTGCCTGCGTGTCTTGAGCGATCGCGCGGAAGCCGAAGAGGCGTTGCAGGAGGTGTTCGTCAAGGTCTGGACAAAGGCCGACCGCTTCGCCGTCTCGGAGCTGAGCCCGATGTCGTGGCTTATCGCGGTGGCGCGCAACCATGCCATCGATCGCATCAGGGCACGGCGCAGGCCGGCTGCCGAGATCGACACCGCGCTCGATGTGGCTGATCCGGCGCCGGGACCCGAGGCAATGGCGGTGGCGGGTGGCGAGGCCGACCGCATTCACCATTGCCTGGAGGAACTTGAGCAGGATCGGGCGGATGCCGTGCGGGGTGCGTATCTCAAGGGAGAAAGTTATGCCGAACTTGCGGAGCGCCATGGCGTTCCGCTCAACACGATGCGGACATGGCTGCGACGCAGCCTGATCAGATTGCGGGAATGCCTGGAGCGATGAGCGAGAGCGACCATACCGGACCGGAACGCGACGACGACGCGCTTGCCGCGGAGTATGTGCTCGGCGTGCTTTCGGCGGACGAACGTCAGGCGGCTGCGCAGCGGGTCGAACAGGACCCGGCCTTCGCGCGATTGGTCCATGCCTGGGAAGGTCGGCTTTCACCCCTTGCTGCCGGCTATGCCGAGGTGGAGGCGCCGGCCTCGGTGAAGGCAGGGATCGAACGCAGGCTATTCTCGGACGCTGTGGAGCAGCAGGATCGAGGCGGCCTCTGGTCCAGCCTTGTTTTCTGGCGCGGCCTGGCCGCCGCTGCCGTCGCGGCGCTGATGCTTGCCATCGCCGTCCCTTATCTCGGGGCGCCGTCTGCGCCGCCGCAGGCGGAACTGGTTGCGTCACTTTCCGGTGAAGGCAGCGATGTCCGTTATGTTGCGGTCTATGACGGAGTTCGCAACGAGGTGCGGCTGTCGCACCTTTCAGGCCGACTGGCAGCGGACAAGGATTTCGAACTTTGGCTGATCGAGGGCACGAATGCGCCGATCTCCGTCGGGGTCGTTCCCCTGGGTGCTACTGCGCAACTGAGCCCCGCTGCAGATGTTCGGGAGAAGTTGGGGCAAGGCGCGGTTCTTGCCATCAGCCTCGAGCCGAAAGGCGGCTCGCCGACCGGGCAGCCGACCGGACCCGTGGTTGCAGCCGGCGATCTGAAAGACATCTGATCCGACCGCGGCAGAAAAAAATCCGACCGGCTGAAACTCGCGAGGATCGTGTCCCGTATCTCCTCCTGTCCCCAAGAGGGTTGAACCAGAGGAGATTGAGACATGCACAAGATCACCAAGCTGCTGTTCGCAGGCACCGTGGCCATATCCGCACTCGCCGGCATCGCCTATGCCAAGAACCCGATGGTTGGCGGCGCGCCGATGTATGCCGAGAAGAACATCGTCGAGAACGCGGTAAACTCGAAGGATCACACCACGCTGGTTGCGGCGGTCAAGGCCGCGGGCCTGGTCGAGACGCTTCAGGGCAAAGGCCCATTCACGGTCTTCGCGCCGACCAATGAGGCTTTTGCGGCTCTGCCCAAGGGCACGGTCGAAACCCTGCTGAAGCCGGAAAACAAGGACAAGCTCACCAAGATCCTCACCTGCCATGTCGTTGCCGCCAAGGCGATGTCGGCCGACGTCGCCAAGATGGTCAAGGCTGATGGCGGCGCACACAAGGTCAAGACCGCCGGCGGCTGCGAGCTGACGCTGAAGGAGAAGGGCGGCAAGGTCACCGTGACCGATGAAAGCGGCAACGTCGCCCATGTCACGATCGCCGATGTCGAACAGTCGAACGGCGTCATCCACGTCATCGACAAGGTTCTGCTGCCCAAGATGTAACGGCAGGTCGGTTCCCGACGAAGAATGGGAATAAGGCACGGCGGCCGCGCGTTGGTCCTCCCAGACTGGCGTGCGGCCGCTCTTACTCAGCTTCGTGGGCATAAGATCAACAGCAAGTTGATTTCACGACTGTCGCCGAACGGGGCAGGATGCAGAAAAGGATAAGGCTTATGGATCGGCGCGATTTCCTGCTTGGTGCAGCCGCAGTTGTCACGGCCGGAGTGGGCGCCTGGGTGTTCTCGCGCCTCGGTGGCGCGCAGCCGGCGCGGGCCGAGACATTCGAGGTCCAGAAGACCGATGCCGAATGGAAAAGCCAGCTGACGCCCGAGCAGTATGCCGTGCTGCGCCAGGAGGATACCGAATACCCGGGCACCAGCCCGCTGCTCAACGAGCACCGGAAAGGTGTCTTTGCCTGCGCCGGTTGCGAGCTGCCGCTTTATGCGTCCGAGACGAAATTCGATTCAGGCACGGGCTGGCCGAGCTTCTGGCAGGCCTTGCCCAACGCCATCGGCACGCATGAAGACAGGACGCTCGGCATGGTGCGGGTGGAATGTCATTGCCGCCGCTGCGGTGGCCATCTCGGCCACATCTTCGATGATGGCCCACCGCCCACCGGCAAGCGCCATTGCATCAACGGCGTTGCCTTGAATTTCCAAGCCGCTGCCGCCTGATCGCCCCGCGGGTCAGACAAAGAGCTAGAGCGTTTCTGTGAAGAACGGAAACGCTCTAGTGACCGCTGCCGCCTCCGCCGCCGGCTGCGGTCGGGGGCCGCTTGATGACCATCACGAAGGCCGCCAGCGAGAGGAACAGCATCGTCAGCAGATAGAAGACGTCCATGAAGGACAGCAGTGCTGCCTGCTGGTGCACGATGGCCGACAGCTTGGAGAGGGCCGCGCTACCGGCATCCAGCCCGCCTTGCGACTGGAAGTTCAGCGTCATGTTGCGCAGCTTGTCCTGCGCGGCTTCGCTGCCCCACTGCACATGCTCCGACAGCCGGGCATAGTGGAAGGCGTTGCGGTCGATCAGGATGGTGTTGATCAATGCCAAGCCCACTGCTCCGCCAAGGTTGCGGGTCAGGTTGAACAGGCCCGAAGCATTCTTCAGCCGTGACGGCGGCAGGGTGCCAAGCGCAATGTTGTTGATCGCCACCATGCACAGCATCATCGAGGCGCCGCGCAGGATCTGCGGAACGAACAGCTCCCAGAAATCCCAGTCGGCGGTGAGATGTGTCATCTGCCAGGTGCCTGCAGCGAAGCCGACAAAGCCGGTCGCGATCATCAGGCGCGGGTCGAGCTTGTTCGACAGGATGCCGGAGACCGGCGCCGTCAGGAACATGGCGAGACCGGAAACGAACAGCGCCTCGCCGATCATCATGGAATCATAACCGCGGATACGGCCGAGATAGATTGGATAGAGATAGGTGAGCCCGTAGAGGCCGATACCCATGACGAAGGAGAACAGCGAACCGAAGGCGAAGTTGATGTTGCTGAAGGCACGCAGGTCGACGATGGGCTCTTCGGCGGTGAACGCGCGCCAGAAGAACACGATCGCGCCGACCGTCATGACGATGGCGAAGATGAGCACCGACTGCTCCTGCAGCCAGTCGTGGTTAGGCCCTTCCTCAAGAACATATTCCAGCGAGCCGAGGAAAGCCGCCATGCCGGCGAGGCCCCACCAGTCGAACTTCTTCAAAAGGCTCATGTCCGGCTTGTCGAAATCGATAAGCGTCCAGGCCGCCGTCGCCACCATGATGCCGGGCACGACATTGATCAGGAACAGCCAGTGCCAGGACATGGCGTGGCTGATGTAGCCGCCGACCGTCGGGCCGATGGTTGGCGCCAGCGTGGCGACCAGGCCGATCATCGGCGAGACAATGGCGCGCCGCGATGGTGGGAAGATGGTGAAGGCGGCTGCGAAGACCGAAGGAATCATGCCGCCGCCGATGAAGCCCTGGATCGCCCGATAGATGATCATCTGGTCGATGTTGGTGGCTGTGGCCGCCAGCGCACTCGCCGCAGTGAAGCCGGCAGCGGAGATCGTGAACAGCACGCGTGTCGACAGCATGCGGCTCAGGAAGCCCGACAGCGGGATCATGATGACTTCCGCGATCAGGTAGGAGGTCTGAACCCACGGGATCTCGTCGGAACTGGCCGAAAGGCCGGCCTGAATCTCGGCGAGCGACGCCGAGACGATCTGGATGTCCAGGATCGCCATGAACATGCCGAACACCATCGCCAGGAAGGCGATGACGCGCCGCGGTTCGATGTGATCGACAGGCCTTGCTGCGGCAACGGCGTCGATGCTCGACATGGTAGCTTCCCGCTATTTGGTCGTTGCTGACGGTGCGGTGCGGCTGTCGACGTCGACGATGACGCTGAGACCCGCGCGCAGCCTGCCTGTCGCGATGGCTTCGGGCGACACATCGATGCGCACCGGCACGCGCTGCACCACCTTGGTGAAGTTACCGGTGGCGTTCTCCGGCGGCAGCATCGAGAACACCGCGCCGGAGGCGGGCGCCAGCGAGGAGACGGTTCCTTCGAATGTTTCATTGTGCAGGGCATCGACCGCGATGCGCACCGTCTCACCCGGCACGAGGCGGGCAAGCTGTGTTTCCTTGAAGTTGGCGACGATATAGAGCTTGTTCATCGGCACGATGGCGGCCAGCTTCTGGCCCGGGCTGACGAGATTGCCCTTTTCCACCGAACGGTTGCCGACGACGCCATCATAGGGAGCCCGCAGCACGGTGAAGCCGAGGTCGCGCTCGGCCTTGTCCTTGGTCAGGCGCAACGATGCCTGCGTGCTGGCTGATTCCGCGCGCTGGGCTTCCAGCACGCCGATATTGGCCTTCGCCGCAGCGATCTGTGCATCGGCGCTGGCCAGCGAAGCACGGGTCTGGTCGACCGCGGTCTGCGCATCGTCCAGCTGCGCCTGCGTGGCGACATGCGTCTTCAGCAGTTGCGCCGTGCGTCCCTGGGTGCGCTGGGCATTGTCCGCAGCGGCCTGAGCCGAATTCTTCTGCGCTTCGGCCTGCTGCAGGGAGGCATGAGCGGCGGTGATCTGCGCGTCGATGCGCGCCAGCGTCTTGTCCAGCGTCGCGATCTGGGCGGCGGCCTGGTCGACGGCGATGCGGTAGTCGCCGGAATCGACGATGAACAGCGGGTCGCCGGCCTTTACCTGCTGGTTGTTCTCGACCTTGATCTCATCGATGTAGCCGGAGACCTTCGGCGAGACGAAGGCCATGTCGGCCTGTACATAGGCGTCGTCCGTCGAGATCATGAAACGGCCATCGGTCCAGTAGCCGTAGCCGTACCAGAGGCCGGTGCCGACCAGGCCCAATCCGATGATGGGCAGCAGCAGCGAGCGCACCGAGCGTTTCTTCTTTGCTGGCGCCGGTGCTTCGGCCGCACTTTCCACCGGCGCGGTCGGCGCTTCGGCTGATGGTGCCTTGGCACTCGGAAACGGATGCACCTCGGCGGTGGTCGGGGTAGAAGAGTTCGACATGGCTACGCTCTTGTGATTTGCGAACTGAACCGTTCGGTTCGATGTTGACTTAACGTAAGAACAGGCCCATATCAAGTGACATCGAACCGATTGGTTCGAATTATTTTACGCGTACAGGGAAAATGAGCGAAACTCTCATAGATACCGAAACGAAATCGGACAAAGTCGAGAAAGCCGACGAGCTCTCCGGCCGCGGGCGGCCCGCCGCGGGTCAGGATCCGGTCAAGCGCGACCAGATCATGGAAGGTGCCCGGCGCGTCTTCATGGACAAGGGTTTTGACGCGGCTTCGATGAACGACGTCACCCGCGAAGCGGGCGTCTCGAAGGGTACGATCTACGTCTACTTCGACAACAAGGAAGAGCTGTTCGAGGCCCTGGTCGAGGAAGAGCGCTGCAAGATCTTCCAGAATCTCTATGAGGTGCTCGACCGCGAGGACAATCTGCGAGATGTCCTCGAGGACTTCGGCATGGCTCTTTCCTACAAGATCACCTCGGACAAGGTGGTGATGGCGCAGCGCACCGTCATCGGCGTCGCCGAGCGCATTCCGGAGCTCGGCCTGCGTTTCTACGAGAAGGGGCCCAAGCAGGGTCATGCCAAGGTGGAGGCTTTCCTCAACCGGGCGATCGCAAAGGGCCTGCTTGAGATAGCCGACGTCGATCTAGCCGCCTACCAGCTCTCCGAACTCTGCATGGCAGGCCTGCTCAGGCAGCGCCTGTACGGCTACCGGCGCCAGTCGCCTGCTGACCATGAGATCCGCTATGTGGTGCGGGCGGGCGTCGACGTCTTCCTGAAGGCCTATGGCACGGAAGCGTTCGCCGCGCAGGACAAGGCACGCCGCATATTCTCTAGGTGAATGCGCCACACGCGGCGCAACCCCGTCCGCTCTTCAAAAAGTCTCAAGGCGCGCAGAGCGAGGTTCGTTTCATCCGCCGGCACTGCCGGATCGCTGCAGGTGAGCTGGGTGGTTTTCCCGCTGCTGAACGGCTCGAGTG
>WPCJ01202381.1_pt1 | contig 21620 bp, 23 predicted proteins | sample 5399831 | NCBI WGS metagenome assembly WPCJ01 (sample SAMN12869470, study PRJNA574797) | sludge metagenome | isolation source: wastewater treatment of pH10 | place: China:Beijing | collected 2019-05-20 | reverse complement strand
GCGTCGCCGCCCAGCCGGGGAGCGCTCGCGCGGCCGCGGCGATGGCATCCCCGGTGTCCTCCGCGGTGGCTCGGGCGTACTCCCCGATCACGTCCGAAGGCTCGGCAGGATTCAGATTCGGGGCGACCTCACCGGCACGCTCCCGGCCGTCGATGATGTTGGCTTTCACGGCTCACGCCTTTCTCGCTTTCGGAGGAGCCGAGCTCTCCCTCACGATGATCGAGGTCTTCAGGACGTAGTTGACGCCCCGAGACGATTTCTTGCCCGCGAGCACGAGATCGCTCACGAGCGTGCCGATCTCCTCCACGGGCTGACGGATCGCGGTGATCATGGGATCGGCGAGGTCGAACCAGTCCATGTCGTCGAAGCTGACGAGCGAGAGATCGTCCGGGATTCGCACCCCGCGCGCCCTCGCCGAGCGGATGGCCCCGATGGCCATGAAGTTGTTCCCCGCGACGATGGCGGTGGGCGGCTCCGGGAGAGCCAGCAGCCTGGAGGCCGCCCGCAGCCCTCCGAGCTCCGTGAACTCCCCGCTCACCACGAGTTCGCGATCGACCTCGAGCCCCGCCTTCTCGAGCGCGGTCGACCAGCCCTTCAGCCGCTCGACGTCCGAGAGGATGCGCTGATGCCCGCTGATGTAGCCGATCCGCTCGTGGCCGAGGCCGATGAGATGCGCGACGGCGCCCTCGATCGCCTGCTCGTCGTCCACGAGCACGCTGTCGACGTCGAGCCCCTCGATGGGGGTGTCGATGAGCACGACCTGGATGCCGAACCGCTGCGCCTCCTTGAGGTGCTCGCCCTCGTTCGAGGTCGGTGCGACGATGAGCGCCTGCACGCGATTCTGCGCCATGAGGCGCACGTACTGGCGTTCGAGGTCGGGGTTGTTGCCGGTGTTCGCCACGAGCAGCCCGATGCCGCGTTGCAGCAGCCGCTGCTCGAGCGCCACCGCGATCTCCGCGAAGAAGGGATTCGAGATGTCCGCGATGATGAGGCCCACGGCCATCGACGTACCCGTTCGCAGCGCGGCTGCCTGAGCGTTCGGCACGTAGCCGAGGCTCTCCGCGATGGAGAGCACGCGCGCCGTGGTCGCCGCCGAGGCGGCGTTCGGCACCCGGTTCAGCACTCGCGACACGGTGCTGACCGAGAGCCGGGCCTCCTCGGCGATGGTGTTCAGCGTGACCATCCGGGCTACGCCGCCGTCGCCCGACGGCTCGTGCTCGTTCTCCATGCGGAACGTCCTTTCCCTCGAGCCTCGGCGCGAGTCCCGGCTCCATCCATCACTCAAGGCATTATCCGTGGAGAAGTTCTTCTTCCCTAATGGTGACCTCCATCCCCCGCCGCGCGAGCGCGGTGAAGAACTGCGCGGAGTCGATGACGTGCTCGGGCATCCACACTCCTGGTTCGGAGACGCCGCCCCCGGCGATGATCTGCGCCATGATCGACGGCGGCACGCAGGTCTTGAACATGCCGGCCGGCACGTTCCACCCCTCGTGGGAACCGGTGCACATGTCGACCACGATCCGACGAGTGGCGCCGTCCCGAACGCCCTCCACCTCCACGCGGGTGGCGCTGTACTGCTCCTCCTTGTCCTCGCTGCGCGGCAGATCGCGGGTGGCGGCCAGCAGGAACTGCTTGGCCGAGACCGCTCGCCCGTCCACCTCCACGCTTCCCTGCGAGGCGATGCCGATCTCGGCGAGGAAGCTCATCTTCCGATGGAAGTCCTCAGGGAACGCGATGCGGAACGAGGTGCTGCGCAGTCCGCGATCCCGGTAGGAGTCGAACAGCGTGTACTGCTCTGGATGGGTCGTATAGATGGGGAAGACGCGCCCGATCGGCTCGGGAAGCGTGATCCACTCCCCCGTGCGCGCGGGCACCTCGACCTCTTCGCCGTCGACGATGCGTCCGGCCGGAAGGGTGTACTCGTCGATGATCGCATCGAGCGCGAACGGCCAGTGGAACGGGTCGGAGCGGACGGTGAGATCCTGCATCGCGACCGTGATGGCGATGGATCTCACGGTGTCGAGCCGGTCGATCGCGGCCTTCGCCATCATGTTCGAGAGGCCGGGAGCGCTGCCCGACGAGAGCAGGGCGACCACTCCGGCCTCCCGAGCCGCCTCGGCTCGAGCCATCTGCGCACGACTGGATCGGTAGTCGGATCCCATGTCGACGTAGTCGCAGCCGGCGGCGAGCGCCACTTCGAGTGCTTGCGGGAAGAGCGGCGAGGGCCCGGCCATGATCACGATGTCGACGCCGCGCAGCTGCGCGGCCGCGCGCTCGAGATCCATGATGTCGAACACCGCCGTCTCGATCGCAGCGTCGGGGAACAGCGCCGCGCGGCGGTCGAGTGCTTCCTGGTCGACGTCGAGCAGCAGCAGCTCGGGCGCCTCTGCGAACTCGAGCAGGTCGAGGATGATGCCCCGGGCCTGGATGCCCGCGGCGCCGACGATCGCGTATTTCATGTGTGTGTCCTTCGCACCGGTGTGCCGGGCCTTCCGGCGTTCTTGGGGTATGGGTTAGGGCATGATCCAGTCGTTGCTCATGCGGTGGAGCCGCTGGGTCTGTGCCCGCACGCTGGCGATGCGCCATTGGCCGTCGATCTTCACGAACTCGTCAAGGTAGCGGGCGAAGGCGACGACGCTCTTCTCGCCGTGGGGCGAACCCTCATCGTGCACGACCTCGTAGATGTGCGCGTAGAACTCCCCCGTCGCCGTCTGGCGATCCTCGGACAGCTCGATCAGCGGGCGGAGGAGGTAGTGGCAAGTCCAGACGTAGTGGTCGACGACCTCTTCCCTGATGAAGCGCTCCAGCTCCTCGTGGCCCCGGTATTCGCCGTAGTCGGCGCCGTACCAGACCCCGTCGGGGGCGAACACCGACGCGAAGCCCTTGGGATCGTACGGGTCGCAGTACCCCACGTAGAGGGACTTCAGATTGCGGATCGCCTCCAGATCCTCGAGACGCGCGATGCGCTCGGCGAGGTCGTCCGTGTCGCGCGAGCCTCGGGTGAGCTGCTCCAGCGAATGCGTCATGGTGTGGTTCCTTTCTCAGGGGTGGGTGTGCGGAGGGGCCTACGAGCCGTAGAAGACGGCGGGCAGGAAGAGCGAGATGGCGGGGATGGCGGCGGTGAGCGCGAGGGCGACGATGAGCGCGACGAGGAACGGCAGCTGCGCCTTCGAGAGCGCGCCGAGCTTCACGCCGGTGATGGACATCACCGTGTACAGCACCGAGCCGACGGGCGGCGTCGTGCCGCCGATCGCGAGGGCCATCACGATGACCACGCCGAACTGCACCGGATCCATGCCGATCGATACCGCGATCGGCGCGAGGATCGGTGTCGCGATGATGATGAGGGACGACGTCTCCATCACCATTCCGATGATCAGCAGGGCGAGCAGCAGGACGGCGATCATGACCGCCGGGTTCTCGGAGATCCCCGAGATGAGCGCCAGCACCTGGTTGGGCAGGCGCTCCACGGTGATGAAGTACCCGAAGGCGGCCGCGGCGGCCAGGATGATCATGATGGTCGCCGTGGTGGTCGCGGCCTCCCGCAGCACCTCGAGCAGTCCGCGGAGGTCGAGCGTGCGGTAGACGAACAGCGCGATGACGAGGGTGTACACCGCCGCGATCGCGCCGAGCTCGGTGGGCGTGAACACGCCCACGCGCAGTCCGACCAGCAGCAGCACCGGCATCATCAGCGACCAGAAAGCGTGCCTGAACGACTTCCACACCCCGGCGAAGTAGGCCGCGCGACGCGTGCCGGGCTGGTAGCCCTTGGCCCTCGCGATCAGGAAGACGGCGATCGACAGCGCCAGCGCCATGAGCAGGGCGGGCACGAGGCCCGCGACGAACAGCCGCCCGACGGAGACGCCGCTCTGCAGGCCGTACAGGATGAGCACGATGGAGGGCGGGATGATCGCGGACATGATGCCCGACGTGGCGGTGACCGCTGCGGAGAACGGCAGCGGGTAGCCCCGCTTCATCATCTGCGGGACGAGAATCTTCGAGTCGATGGCGGCATCGGCGCTTCCCGAACCCGACATTCCCCCGATGCCGATGGAGTTGAGCACGTTCACCTGGGCGAGGCCGCCGCGCCAATGGCCGACCAGGCTGTCGGCGAAGTCGATGAGGCGTTCGGCGATGCCGCTGCGGGCCATCACCACGCCCGCCAGCGTGAAGAACGGGATCGCGAGCAATGGGAAGGACTCCAGGCCGCTCACGAAGCGTTGGACGAAGAGCTCGCTCGGCTGTCCGGTCACGAGGAAGTAGACCGACGTGGTCGCGATCATCGCGAAGGCGACGGGGATCCCCACCGCCATCAGGACGAGGAAGAGCAGGATGAAGAGCAGCGCGGTCATCGCTCGGCCACCTTCACGGCCGTGGTGTCGGCGGTCGTCGGATCGAGGATGAGCGCGAGCTCGCGCTGCCTGCGGAACCGGTAGGAGGAGGTGCCGTGGCGGAGGTCTCGGACGATCTGGGCCGCGTCCTGGAGCTGGTGGACGATCATGAGCAGGAAGCCGATCGGGATCGACGCGGTCATGATCCACCGCGGGAGCTCGGTGAGCGGGAAGAACCTTCCGGCCGTCTGCATGATGTAGGGGATGCCCGTCCAGACCACGTATCCCATGATCGCGATCGTGAGCACGATGACGATGAGCGAGTGGATCTCGCGCCAGCGCCCCCGCACCGCATCGGAGAGCACGCTGATCGTGATGTGCTGGAACTTGCGGGCGGCTCGCGCGCATCCGAGCATGACCACCCAGGCCACCGCGATCATCGCGAGCTCGCTGGTCGCCCGGATGGGCGTGTTGAAGATGTAGCGCATCGCCACGTCCACGGAGACCATCAGGACGATGGCCAGGAGCAGCAGGCCGGGCAGGGTGCCCTCGACGAACCTGCTCACGCGTCTGATCATGATCATCACGTGCCCTCCTTCGATCGGTGGGGAGGAGCCGGCTGCAACGCCGACCCCTCCTCAACCCTGGTTACTGGCCGTCCCGGATCTCGAGCAGGCGGTCGACGGTCTCGCTGTCCCAGTCGAACGCGTCGAAGTAGCCGCGAGTCGCCTCCCGGTAGGCCTCGATGTCCGCTTCGTGGAACGCGATGCCCTGGGACTCCATGAGCTCGCGCGCCTCCTCGTCGCCCGCCGTCGTGCCGTCGGTGGCCTCGTCGCCGCCGGCGACGAAGGCGTCGATCAGGCACTGCTGCTGCTGCTCGTCCATCTCGCCGAAGATCGACGAGGGCATCGCATAGCCGAGGAAGAGGTTGAGGTGACCGGTGAGGGTGATGTCGGTCGCGACCTCGTTGAAGCCGAGATCGACGATGCTCTTGAGCGGGATCTCGCCCGCGTCGACCACGCCCTGCTGCAGAGCGCTGAACTGCTCCGAGGAGGGGATCGCCACGGGCGTGGAGGGCAGCAGCTCGCCGAAGATGATCTCCCAGGTGCGCGCCTCCGGGATGCGGATCTTCACGCCGGCGAGATCCTCGGGAGAGGAGTAGGCGCCCTTGCCCACCAGGTGGCGCGGGCCGGCGAACCAGTTGAGCGCGAGGATCTTCAGGCCCGAGGTGTCGGCGAGCTCCTGGTCCCACTCGGCGAAGAGATCGCTGGAGAGGATGCGATCCGCGTCGCTGTAGTCGGCGAGGAGGAACGGCGAGGTGAGCATGCCCAGCTCCGAGACGCCGTACTCCCCGAGGTGCGATGCGTCGACGTAGGAGATGATCGGCTGGCCGAGGGAGGCCTGCTCGGTGGTCTCGGGAGTACTGCCGATCGTGCCGGCCGGGAACACCTCGATGTTGACCGTTCCGTCGGTGCACTCGGCGACCGATTCGGCGGCCGCGAGCGATGCGGTGTGCACCGGATTGGCCTCGGGGAGCGTGTGGGAGAGGCGGAGATCGAAGCTCTGCGCGGTCTCGCCCCCTCCCTCGGACGGCTCGGGGGCGCTGCCCGATGAGGCGCAGCTGCTGAGCCCGAGCGCGGCGACCGCGGCCGCGGCGCCGAACGTGAGCATGCGGCGCCCGACGGATTTCGAGGAGAGATGATTCATTTTCCCGATGGCCTTTCGTGAACACATTGAATACGGGAGGGCGGAGGACGGTGCCTCCTCGAGGAACCCAAACGGCGATGTTTAGGCAAACGTTTGTTATGAAGTTTTGTGAGAGCCTAACTCTGCCGATCGCACCAGGTCAACCCCTCTCGCAGAAACTGTTATGAATTTCGGATCGCGCCCGCAGCAGTTGCGCTCGTCAACGCGCAGGCGCGATCCCCGCCGCGGCAAGCACCTGGGAACAATGACCGAGAATCCGCAAGATTTAAGGCGAGTGCGCGACTATCAAGCGCCTCCGGTCACCGACCTTCGCCCCTCCCGCCCACACCTCGAGCGCATCAGCGGAGCGGAAGCCTCCACCCACGAACCCGCCGATCCGGCCCCCGCGCACGGCCTGCCGGGCACTCCGAACGCCGCACCCCCGAGGGTGAGGCTTGACGATCTCGAACCAGATGACTAGGTTAAAACCCAATCGTTTGCGTAACTATGCGCAGAGCGCCGACGACCAGGCAAAGGAGCACACGTCATGGCCATCCGCTGGACAGAACTCGGGATAGACCTCACCTCGCCGACCGTCCCAGAGCCCGTTTCCGCCGAAGAACTGGCCAGCCGCTGGAAGGGGGTCTATGCCGGCATGGAGCGGCGGGGGCTCGAAGCGCTGCTGGTCTTCGGCAACGAGTCGGAGTTCTCGAACGTGCGCTACCTGACCGAGTACTGGCCGCTGTTCGAGAGCGGCGCGGCGCTGTTCGCCGCCGGCGCCGACCCGATCCTGCTCTGCGGCCCCGAGAGCGAGACCTACGCCGAGCTCAAGGGCCGAACCGGTCGAGTCGAGCTCATCGAGAGCCTCCGCGAGTCCGCGGATCCCAGCTACCCCGAGGTCGAGCTCGGCGACTACGCGAGCGCGCTCGGCAGCCTCGGCGTGACGAGCCCGACGCGCATCGGCATCGCCGGCTCCTTCGCGGCGAACCTCGTCATCCTCGAGGAGCTCCGCGAGGCCTTCCCCGACGCCGAGCTCGTCCGAGCCGACGACATCGTCTCCGAACTGCGCACCTTCAAGTCTCCGTGGGAGATGGAGAATCTCCGCGCGGCGTTCTCCATCTCGGAGATCGCACTGGCCTCGGTGCTCGAACGCCTGAAGCCGGGCATGACCGAGCTTCAGGTCGTGGGGATCGCGCAGGCCGCGATGTACGCGAACGGCGCCGAGTACGAGGGAATGCCCCAGTACGTGCTGGCGGGCTCGAACAGCCGAGCGGCTATCGCCCGGCCGTCCGGCCGCGTCATCCGAGCGGGCGAGATCGTGCAGCTGAACATCTCGGCACGGGTGAACGGCTACTCCTCCGGCGTCGGCCGCCCGATCGTGCTCGGGCGCGCGAGCGACGAGCAGCGCTCGCTCATCGAGTTCTGCCGCGAGGCCCACTACGCCACGAGGGAATGGGTGAGGGCCGGCGTGCCCGCCGCCGAGGTCGCGACGAAATACCGCGAGTTTTTCGACGAGCGCGATCGCAGCGACGCGTTCCTCTACGGCCCCTGCACCGGGCTCGGGCTCATGGAGACCGAACGGCCGTGGATCGAGAGCGACAGCGACTACACCATCGCCCCGAACATGGCGTTCCAGTTCGACACCTTCGCGCAGGGCCCCGTCGAGGGCGTGCGCTGGGAGAACGGCGGCATCGTGCACGCGGATCGCGTCGAGATGCTCTCGGACTCCCTCATGGACGTCTACGAATACTGACCGCCCGCCCCGTTCCCTACCCAGCAAAGGATGGTTCCACGCACCATGTCTCCCCAGCACACCGCCGCGCTGCGCGCACGCGCATCCGAGCTCACCTTCGAGGATCTGACGATGCCGGTCGACGATCTCGTCCGGCACTCCCGCTACCCCATGCAGGTCTTCCCCTCGAAAGGCGAGTTCTACGAGTGGCTCGCCCGCGAGATGGCCGACGAGCTCAAGGAGCGCAACGAGCAGGGCCTGCCCACCCGCTGGCTGCTCCCGGTCGGCCCGAAGAGCCACTACCCGATCCTCGCCGACATCTGCAATCGCGAGCGGATCTCGTGGAAGAACGTCTACGCCTTCCACATGGACGAGTTCCTCGACTGGCAGGGACGCGAGGTTCCCGAGGATCACCCCTTCAGCTTCCGCGGATACTGCAACAAGCATCTGTACGCCCATCTCGACCCCGAGCTGCGGCCGGAGCCCGAGAACATCGTCTTCCCCACGATGAAGGACGTCGATGCGTTCAGCGCCCGGATCGCGGCGGAAGGCGGGCTCGACACCGCGTTCGCCGGTTTCGGCTACCGCGGCCACATCGCCTTCAACGAGCCCCCGTCGACCCGCTGGCACCGCTACACGGTCGAAGACCTCGCCGCCTCGAAGACGCGGGTGGTCCCACTGCTCGAAGACACGATCGTCGCGCACTCGCATCGCTCGACCGGCGGCTACACCCAGGCGATCCCCCCGATGGCGCTCACCGTCGGCATGGCCGACTTCCTCGCAGCCCGCCGCATCCGTCTCCTCACCGACGGCGGGCCGTGGAAGCAGTACATCCTCCGCATCGTCGCACTCACCGAGGAGCGGGACGTGAACTTCCCGGTCACACTCGTGCACGGCCACCCGAACGTCGACATCGCCGTGGACGCGGCGTCCGCGGCGCCGCTCCCCCTGGAACTCCATCCCTGATGATCTCCTCAGTCGGACTCCTGGTGGTCGACCTCACCCTCGAGGTCGACCACCTCCCCGAGCCTGGCGAGAGCCTGGAGGCGGGGCGACTGACCCGGAGCCTCGGCGGCAAGGCCGCGAACCAGGTGGTCGCCGCCGCACGGCTCGGAGCGACCACCTCGTTCATCGGAACCGTCGGGGCGCCCGACGCGCACATCGACCCGCTGCTCGAACTGCACCGCGAGGGGGTCGACGTGCGGCACGCGCACCGTTCGGACGCCGAGAACGGGCTCAGCGTGATCCTGCTCGCCCCCGACGGCGGGCAGTTCATCGCCACCTACCCGGGGCCGGGCTTCCGGCTCGATGCGTCCTCGGTGCAGCGCGCACTCGCAGAGCTCGAGACCGGCATCCTGCTCCTGCAAGGCGAGACCGACTGGTCAGCCGCCTCGCAGATCGCCCGCGAGTTCGAGGGCACCGTGATCCTCGACCCCAGCCCCGTGCACGCCTTCCTCGACTCCGATCTCTCCTTCGTCGACATCCTCACCCCCAACGAGGGCGAGGCCGCTGCCCTCTGCGGCGGCGGAATCCCGAGCGCAGCCGAGGTGCGGCGCCGAACCGGGGCCGCTTGCGTTCTCGTGACGCTCGGCGATCGGGGGGTCGAGCTCTCCGACCGAGAGGGCAGCGTGCGCATCCCCGCACCCCCGGCCGCCGTCCTCGACCCGACCGGAGCGGGCGACGCCTTCTCGGGCGCGCTGGCGGCGGCCCTCGATTCCGGCGCCTCCGTGCGCGAAGCCTCCGCATTCGCCGTCGAGGTCGCCGCGATCTCGGTCTCGCGCATGCACTGCATTCCGTCCTACCCTTCTCGCGAGGAGCTGCGGCAGAACCCGCGGCTCCCCCTCAGCCTGCAACTGTGAAAGGACCTCAGACATGAGCGCCCGAATCGTGATGCCCGACGGAGACCCGCTCTGCGAGCGCCTCTTCGCGTCCCCCCGTCGAAGCCGGATCATCGAGCGCCTCGGCGGCTTCGAGGTGTTCGACGACGCGCCGCTCGAGGATCCCTCGGTCGCCGTGGAACGCTGCCGCGGGGCGGAGTTCGTCGTCTTCGGCTGGCGCCTCCCCGACGCCGTGCTCGAGCTGCCCGGCCTGCGCATGGTGAACTTCATGGGAACTGGAGCCGCGAACTACGTCGACCTGGCGCGCGCCCGCCGCAACGGGGTGACCGTCTGCAATGCGCCCGGCTACGGCGACGCCGCCGTCGCGGAACACGCGCTCGCGCTCATGCTGGCGGCCATGCGGGACATCCCCGAATACCATCGAGAGCTCGACTCGGGCAGCTGGGTGGAGTCGCGCCCCGCGCTCGAGCTCTCCGCCGCTACGGTCGGGCTGATCGGCTTCGGCGGCATCGCCCGGCACCTCGCCCGCATCCTGCTCGCGACCGGGGCCCGGGTGCTCGTGCACGTGCGCAGTCCCGAGCGCTGGCGGCAGGAATACCCCGGCATCGAGTTCACCGGGCTCGATGAGCTGCTCTCGAGCATCGACATCGTGAGCCTCCACCTGAGCTTCAACGAAGGGCTGCGCGGCTTCATGAGCGCGGAACGCCTCGAGCGCCTCCGCGACGGGGCGCTCTTCGTGAACACCGCGCGCGCCGAGCTCGTGGATCAGGGCCACCTGATCCGGATGCTCCGAGACCGGCGCATCCGAGCGGCGCTCGACGTGTTCGAGCCCGAACCGCTCCCCCGGGACCACGAGTTCCGCGGGGTTCCGGGCCTCATCATGACCCCGCACGTGGCGTTCAACACCCCGGCCTCGATGGAGCGGATGGCCGACATCGTGCTGCGCAACATCGAGAGCTTCGCCGAGGGGAGCCCGATCCATGTCGTCGAATAGGAGCACCGGCCGCACGCACGTCGGCCAGGTCATCGTCGACTGCCTCATCGACGCGGGCGTGACGTGGGCGTCATGCGTCCCCGGCGAGAGCTTCCTTCCCGTGATGGACGGCTTCGTCGACCGCGCCGAGCAGATCGAGCTGCTCTCCTTCCGCCACGAGGCCTCCGCCGCCCAGGCCGCAGTGGCGAGGGGACGCCTCACCGAGCAGATCGGCGTCTGCCTCGTCACCAGGGGGCCCGGGGCGCTGCATGCGGCGATCTCCGTGCACACCGCCGAGCAGGACGCCGTGCCGCTGCTGCTCTTCGTCGGCCAGATCGACTCGGGCGACCGGGGCAGGGGCGCGTTCCAGGAGATCTCGTGCGCCGCCGTCTTCGGTTCGATGGCGAAGTGGGTCGCGACCCTCGACTCCGCTGAGCGCGCGGAGGAGACCGTCCGACGGGCGATCCGCATCGCCGAAGGAGGCCGCCCGGGCCCCGTCGTCATCGAGCTGCCCGAAGACGTGCTCTACGAGCCCGCCGGCCGGAGCGCTGCCCCGATGCGTCCGGCGCTCGCCGCTTCCGCCTCCGGCGACGAGCACTGCGCCGAGGCCATCTCGGAGCTGCTCGAGGCCGCCGAACGACCGCTCATCGTGCTCGGGCGCACGCCCTGGAGCGCCGGCACCGCCGAGCGCATCCGCGCCTTCGCGGAGAGCCGCGGGATCCCGGTGGTCGCCGCGTTCCGCTGCCAGGATCGCATCGACAACTCCTCCCCGGCCTATGTCGGCCACCTCGGATTCGCCCAGCCCGCGTACCTGCATGCGCTCACCGCCGAGACCGACCTCGTCCTCGCCCTCGGCGGTCATCTCGGGGACATCGAGACGAGCGGGTACTCCCGGCGCATCGGCGCGGCAGATGCGAGGATCGTGCATCTCGCGATGAGCGAGTTCGACCTGGATCGGACGCAGCCGGCCGAGCTCGAGATCGTGCTGCCGGGCCCGGCGGCCGTCGCCCTGCTCGAACGGACGCGCCCGCAGCAGCTCCGCTGGCGGGAGTGGGCCGCGGCCGCGCGGAGCGCCTACGAGACCCACTCCCATCCGGCTCCGGGCGATGCCTTCGCAGAGATGGTGGCGCTCGCCTCGCGCTCCCTCCCGCCCGACACCATCGTGTGCAACGGTGCCGGCAACTACGCGCTCTGGGTGCACCGCTTCCACCGCTACCGCGCCTGGGGCTCCCAGCTCGCACCGCTCAACGGCGCCATGGGGTACGGGGTGCCGGCGGGCATCGCCGCCGCGCTGACCGCGCCGGAACGGCAGGCCCTCGTCTACGCCGGGGACGGCTGCTTCATGATGGCCGCGGCCGAGCTCGCGACGATCGCCGCCCATGAGCTGCCGGTCATCATCGTCATCGCCGACAACTCGAGGTTCGGCACCATCCGGGTGCATCAGAACCGTCGATTCCCGGAACGCCCCATCGCGACCGAGCTCGCCAACCCCGACTTCGCGGCGCTCGCCGCATCGTTCGGCATCCCCGCATTCGCAGCAGAGACGCTCGAGGAGTTCGAGCGTGCACTCCTGCGGGCCCGGGAGTCGGGGCGTCCGGCCGTGATCCACGTGCCGATCCCGCCGGAACGGCTCTCGCCCCTCGACGCCGCGTGATCCTCGCCCCGTTCGCGGCTACGATTGAGGGATGCCCACCCCGCCGCTCAGCCCCGAACAGCTGGCGGTCTTCGAGCGCATCGAGCACACACGGGAGCACGTCTTCGTCACCGGGCGGGCCGGCACCGGCAAGTCGACCATCCTGAACCACCTCTCGTTCCGCACGAGCAAGATCATCGCGGTGTGCGCGCCGACGGGCGTTGCGGCGCTCAACGTGAGCGGCCAGACCATCCACTCCCTGCTGCGCCTGCCGACGGGCGTGATCGCCGACCACGACCTCGACCAGCCGGCCGAGCTCAAGAAGATGCTGGCCGCGATCGACACCCTCGTCATCGACGAGATCTCGATGGTCTCCGCCGACCTCATGGACGCGATCGACCGCTCGCTGCGGCAGGCGCGCGGCAAGAAGCACGACCCCTTCGGCGGCGTGCAGATCATCATGTTCGGCGACCCGTACCAGCTGCCGCCGGTGCCGCCGCGCGACCCCCACGAGCGCGCCTACTACGCCGACACCTACCGCTCGCTCTGGTTCTTCGACGCGAAGGTTTGGCTCGACACCCCCATGACCGTGATCGAGCTCGTCGAGGTGCACCGTCAGCGCGACGACCGCTTCAAGCAGATCCTGGGCGCCGTGCGCTACGGCGAGGTCACCGCCGACATGGCCGAGGAGCTGAACGCCGCGGGCGCCCGCCCCGCCCCCGACGATGCGCTGACGCTCGCCACGACGAACGCGACGGTCGCGCGCATCAACGCGAGCCGGTTGGCGAGGATCAAGGGCGACGCGCTGCGCGCGGTCGCCGAGGTCAACGGGGAGTTCCGCGAGAACACCTACCCCGCTGACGAGGTGCTCGAGCTCAAGCCGGGCGCCCAGGTGATGTTCCTGCGCAACGACAGCGACGGACGGTGGGTCAACGGAACCATCGGCACCGTCTCCCGGGTCTCCGGCACCGTCTGGGTCGAGGTCGACCAGGAGGAGTTCGAGGTCGAGCCGACCGTGTGGGAGCGCTACCGGTACCGCTACGACGCAGAGACGAAGAAGCTCGAGAAGGAGGTCGTTGCGGAGTTCGAGCAGTTCCCGCTACGCCTCGCCTGGGCCGTGACCGTGCACAAGTCGCAGGGTCACACCTACGACCAGGCCGTCGTCGACCTCGGCCCCCGGGCCTTCACCGCCGGGCAGAGCTACGTCGCTCTGAGCCGGGTGCGCTCCCTCGAGGGCCTCTACATGCAGCGGCCGCTGCAACCGCGCGACGTGATCGTCGACCCGAACGTCGTGCGATTCATGGCGGGGGCGCTCAACGAGCGCCTCGGGCGCTGAGCCGGCCCCGGCGGCGGCACCCCTCGGTCGGAGTTCTGCACTCCGTCGGAGCTTTTCCGAGATTTCCTCCGACCGGATGCAGAACTCCGACCGAACGCGGACCTACGCCTTCGCAGCCTTGGCCGCGGCCTTCGCGGCGCGCTTCGATTCGCGCACGAGCGCGAGCGTGTCGGGCGAGACGATGTCGGCGACGCTTCGATACGAGCCCTCCTCGCCGTACGGCGCCGAAGCCTCTCGCCAGCCGGCGCCGTCGAAGCCGCACTGCTTGCCGAGCAGCGCGAGGAAGATCTTCGCCTTCTGCTCGCCGAAGCCGGGAAGGCCCTTGAGCCGCTTCAGCACCGTGGCGCCGTCGGGGTCGCCCTCGCGCCAGATCGCCGCGGCGTCGCCGCCCCAGTGCTCGAGCAGGGCTTGGGCGAGCGACTGCACCCGCGCGGCCATGGATCCCGGGAAGCGGTGCACCGCGGGGCTCTGCTTGAAGAGCGCGGCGAACTCCTCGGGCTCGGCCTCGGCGATCGCCTTCGCGTCGAATGCGCCGAGGCGCTGCTGGATCTTGAGCGGCCCTGCGAAGGCCACCTCCATCGCGACCTGCTGGTCGAGCAGCATGCCCGTGAGCAGGGCGAGCGGGTCGTCGCTGAGCAGACGGTCGGCTTCGGCGTCGTCGGTGAGGTGGATTGCCATGTGCTCCAGTATCGCACCGATGACTCGCATCCGGGTCGTCGAAGTTGCACCGTCAGACGGCGCGGAATCAGTCGGCGATGCGCTCGGTCGACGCGGAGCGTGATAATGTAAGCAATGCTTACTTCAGTGAAAGGGCAGCGATGAACGCAGCGGCGGCCAAGTCCGGTTATCACCACGGCGACCTGCGTGCGACCCTGCTGCTCGCCGCACTCGAGATGCTCGAGGCCGGCGAGCCGTTCTCGCTTCGGGCGGTCGCGCGTCGGGCCGGGGTGTCCACTGCCGCCCCGTACCGCCATTTCGCCGATCGCGACTCGCTCGAGACGGCGCTCGCCGTGCACGGGCTCCAGGAGCTCATGCGAGAGCTCAGCACCGGCGGAGCGAAACCGGCCACCGCCGGTGACATCGCCGAGCTCGCCGTCGGCTATGTGCGTTTCGCCCTGCGCCGACCCGCCCTGTTCCGGCTCATGTTCGGGCGCCCCTGCGACGACCGCGACGACGAGCGGGTGCGCGCCGCCGGGGCCCTGCACGACTACCTCGAGTCGATCGTGAGCGAGGTCTTCCCGCAGTCCGATCCCGTCGCCCTCGCAACTGCCGGCTGGTCGCTCGCACACGGGCTCGCCTTCCTCCATCTCGACGGCAAGCTCCCGAACACCGACCGAGCGGTCATCGACGACCGCGTGCGTTCGACCTTCGCCGCCATCCTCCCAGCGCTCCCCTGAAACCGAATCGAGACCCTCATGACCGCACGTATCCTGCTCGTCGTCACCAATGTCGACCGCTACGAGACCGATCCCGCGCATCCGACGGGGCTATGGCTGTCGGAGCTCACTCACGCCTACAACGTCTTCGCCGAGCGCGGCTTCGAGCAGACCATCGTCAGCCCGGCAGGAGGCAGGTCGCCCCTCGAACCGCGATCGCTGAAGTTCCCCAGCTACGACGAGTCCGCCAGGAGCTGGCATGAGAACCCCGAACGGATGGCGCTGCTCGAGCACACCGCGAGCCCCGCAGAGATCGACTCGGCAGACTACGACGCGATCTACTTCACGGGCGGCCACGCGGTGATGTTCGACTTCCCGGGCAGCGAGGGCCTGCAGCGGATCACTCGCGAGATCTTCGAACGCGGAGGCGTCGTCGGCGCGGTCTGCCACGGCTACTGCGGATTGCTCGACACGAGGCTCTCCGACGGCAGCCATCTGGTGACCGGACGCCGGATCACGGGCTTCTCCTGGAGGGAGGAAGTGCTCGCCGGCGTCGCGAAGATCGTCCCGTACAACGTGGAGGAACGGATGAAGACCCGCGGCGCGCACTACTCGAAGGCGCTGCTGCCGTTCGTGTCGAACGCCGTCGTCGACGGCCGGCTCGTCACCGGGCAGAATCCGGGCTCCGCGAAGGAGACGGCGGCCAAGGTCGCCGCGCTCCTCTGACGCTGCGCACAACCTCCCGTTAGCGAATCAGGAAGAATCTCATGCAAACCGTACTCGGGGCCGGCGGACAGATCGCCGACGAACTCACCCGCGAACTTCACGGGGGTTTTACCCGCGACATCCGGCTCGTCAGCCGCAAGCCCCGCAAGATCCACGACACCGATGAGCTCTTCCCGGCGGATCTCATGGACACCGAGGCCACCGCACGCGCGGTCGAGGGCAGCGAGACCGTCTACCTCACCGTCGGCTTACCCATGGACTCGACGCTCTGGGAGCAGCGGTTCCCGACGATGATGGCGAACACGATCGCCGCCTGCCGCGAGCACGGCAGCAGGCTCGTCTTCTTCGACAACACGTACATGTATCCCCGTACGGCCGCGCCACAGACGGAGGATGCGCCGTTCGAGCCGATCGGACGCAAGTCGCTCGTGCGCGCGCACATCGCCACGATGCTGCTGCACGAGATGGAGGCGGGCAAGATCGACGCGGTGATCGGGCGGGCTCCCGAGTTCTACGGCCCCGGCAAGACGCAGAGCCTCAGCAACAGCGCCGTGTTCGACCGCATCCGGCAGGGCAAGCGGCCCCTGGTGCCTCTGAACGCCCACGCGAAGCGCAGCCTGATCTGGACGCCGGACGCCAGCCGCGCGCTGGCGCTCATCGGCAACACTCCGGACGCGTACGGACAGACCTGGCATCTCCCGGTCGACGAGGATCGCCTGAGCTACGACGAGATGATCGGCTTCGCCTCCGAGATCACCGGCAGACGCATCCCGTACACCACCGTGCCGCGCTGGGCGTTCCGCGTCGGCGGAATGCTCGCCGCGACCGTCAGGGAGTCGGAGGAGCTGCTCCCGCGATACCAGCAGGACAACATCTTCGATTCTTCGAAGTTCGCGAACCGCTTTCCCGAGTTCCGGGTCAAGAGCTATCGGGAGGGCATCGCCCGAATGCTCGGGGTCTAGTGCAGGAGAGGGCGACCCGGCTCGGAACACGCCGGAACGGCTCAGCCGATCCTGCGCCGAGAGATCGCGGTCGCGGCGACGCCCGCGACAACCGCAGCGCCCGCGCACCAGGCGAGCGCCGCCCAGATCTCCGCGCCGACGGGCTCGCCTGCGAGGAGGCCGCGGATCGCGTCGACGATCGCGGTCACGGGCTGGTGCTCGGCGAACCAGCGCACGGGGCCGGGCATGGATGCCGTCGGCACGAAAGCGGAGCTGATGAACGGCAGGAAGATCAGCGGGTACGAGAATGCGCTGGCTCCGTCAACGGATCTCGCAGTGAGGCCGGGGATCACCGCGATCCAGGTCAGGGCGAGGGCGAAGAGGGCGAGGATGCCTGCCACCGCCAGCCATTCGAGCGCGTCGGCGTCCGAACGGAACCCTATGAGCAGGGCCACGGCGATGACGACTGCCAGGGAGAGGAGGATCGCGAGGAGGGAGGTGAGCACATGCGCCCAGAGCACGCTGGATCGGGCGATGGGCATCGAGCGGAATCGGTCGACGATGCCGCCGGCTCTATCGCCGAACAGACGGAACGCCGTGTAGGCGGTACCGGAGGCGACGGTGATGAGCAGAATGCCCGGCAGCAGGTAGTCCACGTAGGCGCTGCTGCCGACGCCGGCACCGGTCTCGATGGCGCCGCCGAACACGTAGACGAAGAGCAGCATCATGGCGATCGGCATGATCGTCGTGGTGATGATGGTGTCGGGGCTGCGGAGGACGTGGCGCACGGTTCGACCCGTGAGCACGGCGGTGTCGCCGAGGGCACCGGCGATCACGGCTCGCTCCGTTCTCGACCATCGCTCACGAGAGCGAGGAAGACCTGCTCGAGGGTCGGCTGCTTCTCGACGTACTCGATCTCTGCGGGCGGCAGCAGGCGTTTCAGCTCGGAGATGGTGCCCTCCGCGATGACGCGGCCGCCGTGCAGGATCGCGATGCGATCCGCGAGTTGCTCCGCCTCCTCGAGGTACTGCGTCGTGAGCAGCACGGTGACACCGCTCTCGGCAAGCTCCCGAACCAGTTGCCATACTTCGAGGCGCGCCTGCGGATCGAGGCCGGTCGTCGGTTCATCGAGGAAGACGACCGACGGGTTGCCGATGAGGCTCATGGCGATGTCCAGGCGACGACGCATGCCGCCCGAGTACTCCGCCACGGGCCGGTCGGCTGCCTCGTCGAGCGAGAAGCGGGCGAGCAACTCGTCCGCGACCGCGACGGGCTCGGGCACGTGCCGGAGCTTCGCGATCAGCATGAGGTTCTCGCGACCGGTGAGCACATCGTCGACGGCCGCGAACTGTCCCGTGAGGCTGATCGATTCCCTCACCTGCCGGGCCTGTCGGGCGACGTCGAAGCCGGCCACCTCGCAGCCGCCCGCATCGGCGTCGAGCAGGGTGGAAAGGATGCGCAGCAGAGTGGTCTTGCCGGCCCCGTTCGAGCCGAGGAGCGCGAAGACCCCGCCACTCGGCACCTCGAGGCTCACGCCGCGGAGCACTCGGAGGTCTCCGTAGGCTTTCTCGAGGCCCGACACCCGGATGGCGCACTCGCCGGTCGTCGCCGATCTCATGCTCCGGTGCCGCCCTCCAGCTGCTCGGCGCGCTCGACGGCCTCGAGCAGACGGCGGCGCTCCTTGTTGATCCAGGCGGCTCCGCCGTAGTTCGCCGCGAAGTCCTCGACGAAGTCAACGGGGTCGCTGCCGACGATCTCCCGAACCGGTGTGCGGTCGGCCGCGGCGCGCTCGAACAGATCGGCCAGATCCTCGAATGCCGAGAGCCAGATATCGCCATCGGTCGCGCCGAAATGCAGCAGGTACCGCTCGATTGCCTGGGCGGCCGTGCGGTAGCCGGGCGGCAGCGCCTTGACGCGCGCCGTGTACTCGCGCCAACGGCGCTTGTCGCCGAAGTCTCCGACGACTTTCTCGATGACGTTCATGAGCGCTGTTCTCCTTCGCGGAGCTGTTCCAGTCGTTCTGCGAGGAAGCTCCATGTCCCCCAGAACTCGTCGAGGTAGTCGCGACCCTGCGCGTTGAGGGAGTACACCTTGCGAGGCGGCCCCTTCTCCGACGGCACCTTCTGCACGTCGACGAGCCCTCGCTGCTCCACGCGCACGAGCAGGGCGTAGACCGTCCCCTCTGCGATGTCCGAGAACCCCTGCTCGCGCAGCCGCGCCGTGATCTCGTACCCGTACGCCGGGTGCGCTGCGAGGATCGCCAAGACGATGCCCTCGAGCACCCCCTTGAGCATCTCGGTCTTCTGCTTGCCCACGCGACCTCTTCTGCTATTCAGCGTCACTGACTACCAGTACAAATTAACACTGAGTACCGAAGGGGGCAAGCCCGGAGGGTCTCCGCTTCAGCCGAGACGGGGCGGTTCGGCGGTGCCTGCGAGGTGGCGCCGCACGCGCTGTTCGAGCGCGACCCGAACGCCCGGCCATTCGGAGGCGACGATCGAGAACACGACGGTGTCGCGCACGTACCCGGCCGGCACGAAGCTGTGCGCCCGCAGGATGCCGTCTTGTTTCGCGCCGAGTCTGGCGATCGCGGCCCTGGATTGATGGTTGTTGTGGTCGGTGCGGAACTCGACCGCCGGGCAGCCCCACACGTCGAAGGCGTGGGAGAGCAGCAGCAGCTTCGACTCGGGATTGGCGCCCGTGCCGTGCACACTCGCCGCGTTCCAGGTTGAGCCGATCTCGACCCGAGGCGTGGTCGCGTCGATGTTCATGAACGTCGTCATGCCGATGATGCGGCCGCTGTCGTTGAGACGCGCGGCGAAGGGAAGCATCGACCCCTCCAGCTGCAGCCTCAGACGACGCTCGATCTCGGCGGCCATCTCGGCGGGCGCCGGGATGCGCGTGTAGCACAGCTTCCACAGCTCACCGTCGCGCACTGCGGCGACGAGCCCTTCGTGGTGCTCGTGCGAGAGAGGCTCGAGCGTGACGAGCCGCCCCTTGAGCGTGCCGGGGTGATCGAGTGCCATGTGCACCGCCTATCTAGGATTCGTCTTCGTTCTCCACGCTATCGAGCCCGTCGAGCTCCGGGAACATCTCGTCGAGCGCGCCTTGGGGGTCGGTACCGCTGATCTCGAGCGTCTCCACATCGCGCAGCTTGCGCTCAACCGCTCGCGTGCGAACACCGGCCTCGCGCACCGTGTTCTGGGCGGTCTGCAACTGTTTGCCGAGCTTGTCCCACACCTGCCCGTACTTCTGGAACTCGGTCTTGGCTGCGCTCAGCACCTTCCACACCTCGCTGCTGCGCTGTTCGATGGCGAGAGTGCGGAAGCCCATCTGCAGACTGGTGAGCAGCGCGGTGAGCGTGGTGGGGCCGACCACCACGATGCGGTGCTCGTTCTGCAAGCGGGTGACGAAACCGGGGCGCCGCATGATCTCGGCGAAGAGCCCCTCCGTCGGGAGGTACATGATGCCGAAGTCGGTGGTGTGGGGCGGTTCGACGTACTTGCCGGCGATGTTCTTCGCCTGAGTCAGCACCGCGCGTTCGATGTCGCGGCCCGCGGCCTCCATCGCCACCGGATCGCCGGCCTCCTGCGCTGCGAGCAGCCGCTCGTAGTCCTCCTGGGGGAACTTGGAGTCGATCGGCAGCCAGACCGGCTGATCGCCGTCACGCCCGGGCAGTCTGACCGCGAACTCGACTCGCTCGCTCGATCCCGGCAGCGTCGCGATGTTCTCGGCGTACTGCTCTCGCGTGAGCACGTCTTCGAGCTGACGGGCGAGCTGCACCTCGCCCCAGCCGCCGCGGCTCTTGACGTTGGTGAGCACCCGTTTGAGGCCGCCGACGTCGGCAGCCAGCGTCTGCATCTCGCCGAGGCCCTTCTGCACCTGCTCGAGCCGCTCGCTGACGAGCGAGAACGACTCGCCCAGCCGCTTCTCCAGCGTGCCCTGCAGCTTCTCGTCGACCGTCTCGCGCATCTTCTCGAGCTTGGCCTCATTGCCCTGGCGCAGCTTCTCGAGCTCGGAGGTCAAGGTGCGCTGCAGCTCGAGCAGCTTCGCCGAGTTGGTGTCGCTGAGCGTCTGCACTCGTTTCGCGTTCTCGTCGAGCGAGCTCTTGAGCGTGCCCTGCAGCTTCTCGTCGACGGCGACCCTCATCTGCTCTAGCTTGGTCTCGTTCTCGGCTCGCAGCACGTCGAAGCGCTGCTCGACGGAGGTGCGCAGCTCGGTGAGCGACTTGCCGAGCACCTCGTTCAGCTCTCGCTGCGCCAGCGTCCGGGCCTCGCGCTCCCGGGCGAGCTCGGTCGCCTGGGCCTCGCTCGAGGCGCGCAGGGTCTGGCCGAGCTCGCCGCGCTGGGCCTGCAGGTCTTGCCGAACGAAGCCGAGCTGGCTCTGCAGCTCGTCGCGGAGCTCGCCTCGGAACTCGGCGCCGGACGTCGAGCCCGCGCCCTGCTCCCCGCGCCCGCGCAGCACGATCACCGCCAGTGCGATGGACAGCACGAGATTGAGTGCGATCAGCACCACGAGCAGTGTTTGCATCTTGCCTCGATTCGAAGGGTTTGGGGTACGCGAACGACACTACAGAGAACCACTGACATTTCGACGCGCCCCCGACCCGCGTTCCCCGCGAATGCCTCCCCGGGGTTCTCAGCGGGCGTCGCGGTGCGGGTCTGGCCAGGCCTCGGCGAGACGCCCGAGGAGGTGCGCCAGCTGCCGGCGCTCCTCCTCGCTGAACCCGGAGAGGGCCTGCTGGATCGCCTCCTCGCGCATGCCTCGGATGCGCTGCGCCACCACCCGGCCGTGATCCGTCAGCGCGATGCGGGTTCTGCGCGCATCCGCCGGGTCAGCCTCCCGGCGGAGCAACCCGAGCTCGACGCCCTGCGCGACGAGGCGCGAGGCGCGAGGCTGATCCACCCCCACGGCCTCCGCGATGTCGGTCACCCCGAGCGGATCCTCGGAGCCCGCGAGCAGTGCGAGCAGTCGCCCGAGGGCCGGGCCTCCCGATCCTCGTCGGGATCCGCCCCGCCCCATCGGATGCCGATGATGCCCCGCCTCCT
>WPCJ01247473.1_pt1 | contig 21690 bp, 15 predicted proteins | sample 5399831 | NCBI WGS metagenome assembly WPCJ01 (sample SAMN12869470, study PRJNA574797) | sludge metagenome | isolation source: wastewater treatment of pH10 | place: China:Beijing | collected 2019-05-20 | reverse complement strand
GAGCCGATACGATGCAAAATGGCGGAGAAAGTTTTGTAACGGCCTTTTTATGGTCCGGCCGTCGCAGTAATGAGTACGAGGTAGGCAAACAATGGCTTCCAAATCCAAGGCACAGAAGCTCGACCTTGAGGTTGAAAAGGCACTGGAACAGGCACTCGATATCGATTTCGGTGACGATCTTGATATCGATATGGACTTGAGTGCATTCGATGGTGGCTTCTCAGTCGACGATCTGGAAGAGCAGATTTCGCGTGCTGCTGAAGAGCTGGTTGCCGAACAGAAGACCAAAACAGTCGAACCGGCTGCCGTCTCCCCTGTTGAAACTGCTGCGAAAGTAGCCACCATCACCACTGCTTCAGTGATTGCAACGCCTGCAGCGCCTCCGGTCCCGCCGGTCGTGAAAGCTGCCGGGCCAGTTTCGCAAGCTACAGTCAGCGTTCAGCACAAGCCTGCCAACACGTCGAAGGTCGCAACGCCTGCACCCGAACCAGTTGTTAGCAAGCCTGTTGCCGCTGCAACTGTTGCGACCGCCGCCAACGCTGCATCCCCTACCTTCACGCCGGCAAATGATGATTCCCGCAGTGAAAAAGCGATCATCGCCGCTCCGCGCCGCGCGACTGAAAACTCCTCGAAGCTTTTCTGGACCACAACTGCAATCAGCGTGCTGTGGGCCGCTGGCGGCGTTGCACTGAGCAAGGCCATCAATCCCGATGTCTTCTCGACCTTGCAGGCCACCAAGGACTTCTTCACTTCACCTGCCGGTCTCGGCGTCGTCGCAGGCATTGCACTGCCAGTCGCAATGTTCTGGGGTTTCGCGCAGCTCGTGAAGCGTGCGCAGGAAATGCATACGGCAGCGCGCAGCATGTCGGAAGCTGCCATGCGGCTGCTCCAGCCGGAAGCTGTATCCGGTGATCGCGTTTCAACCCTTGGACAGGCTGTGCGCCGCGAAGTCGCCGCCATGAACGAAGGCATCGAACGCACTTTGGCGCGGGCCGTCGAGCTGGAAACGCTCGTTCAGTCGGAAGTCAATCAGCTTGAACGCGCCTATAGCGACAATGAAGTTCGTATCCGTTCGCTCGTCAGCGATCTCGGCAACGAACGCGAAGCTGTTGTCAGCCATGCCGAGCGTGTGCGTTCATCGATCTCTGGAGCGCATGAACAGCTTAAGGAAGAACTTTCGAGTGCTTCCAACATCATCCGCGACAACGTTCTCTCTGCATCTCAGCAGTTGAGCACCCTGCTCAGCGAATCTGGTGAGCGCCTGATCGGCAGCATTAATGATAGCGGCGGCGCTATTGCCGAAGCCATTGAAACCCGTACGGGCGACATCGGTTCACGCATCACGACTTCGGGCGAAGCCTTCGCAAACCTGCTCGATACGCGCATTGCGACGCTCGATGAACAGTCGCGCACTGTATCGGATCGCCTGTCGGAAGCTCTCGACGAACGCACTACCGGCATTGCCAATCTGCTGGGCGGTGCAACGCAGTCCATGGTCAGCGAATTCGATACTCGTCTTGCCAACCTCGAAAGCACCCTCTCCGAGCGTGGCCGGTCGCTTCTGTCTGAGTTCGAGGCCCGTGCGCATGCTCTCGACAGCAGCACCGAAAAACTCAATGCAGCTCTCGAAACCCGCTCGCGCCAGATCAACGAAAACCTCATCGCTCGTACTCGCGAAATCGCAGAAACCTTCTCCAGCGGTCGTACGTCTCTGAGCACGATGATTGATGAAACCAAGACGAAGATCGGCGAAGATCTGACCTCTATCGGTGAGAGCGTAGGCAACATTCTTGGCGAGAAGGCCGATGCCTTTGCAGGCAAGCTTGCTGAAAGCCGCGATGTACTCGCTGCGTCGCTGGAAGGCGAAACGGAACGCGTTTCCTCCGTCATCCGCGGCCATGCCGATACGCTTGCTGCACGCACGAGCGACATCGAAAATGCGGTCAATGCCAGTGCATCTGCCCTCAACTCGGTTGCCGACAATCATGCGGCAATTCTGGAAGAGCGGACCAACGCACTGCGCCAGACGATGGAAAGCCACTCAGCATTGCTCGATACGAGCTTTGCAGACCACGCCCGCTCTCTGGAAGAACGTGCAACCACGCTTCACGGCGTCATCGCTGGCAATCAGGCCATGCTTGCTCAACTGATGGATGAGCGCACTGCTGCAATGCGCGATAACTTCAATGAAAACCGTGAAGTTCTTGCCCGTACGTTCGATGAACGCGTGAATTCGCTGCAGGCGCTTATCGCTGATAACCAGGACACGCTCGCACGTATTCTCGACGAACGCGCAAGCAGTATGAATGAATCCATCGGCGCTGGTCGCGATGCATTCGTCGCCGCCCTTGGCGAACACGTCCGTCAGGTCGAAGAGCGTACAAGTGGCCTCCACGCTGTCCTGAACGATCACAACAATGCCCTCTCCGGCATTCTGGACGGACACGAACGCACTATTGAAACCCGTGCTGCCGAAATTCGTTCGACGTTGAGCGACAGCACAGCATCACTGAGCCAGACGTTGCAGGATCACAGCGACATTCTGGAACAGCGCACAACCAACCTGCATAATGCAATCACCGACAGCAGCTCGACCATCAGCCGCGCGTTCGAAGGCCAGACCGGCATTATCGAAGAACGCACGCAGACGATGGAAAAGGCCCTCACCATCGGCGTCGACAATGTTCGTCGTGCACTTGAACAGAGCGCTGGCATCGTCGCTGGAACGCTGCGCGAGAAGATTGGCGAAGCCGCCAGCACGCTTTCGGCTGAAGCAGCCAAGGCTGGTGAAGCTCTGGACGGTTTCGGCGAAGCATTCAGTGCCCGCCTGATCGACAACCTGTCTGGTACCGAAGCTCGTCTCGGCGACCGCGCCGATGCGATTGCCGGTCGTCTTGGCGAGATCGAAAGCCGTCTCACCGGCGAGCTTGGCTCGATTGAAGCCCGAATCGCGAACACGGCAAGCAGAACGAGTGAAACGCTTGCTGGCCATAGCGAAGCCTTTGCTGCGAGCGTTGCCGACAATCTGGCTGGTACCGAAACCCGCCTCAATGAGCGCGCCAGCGCCATCGCCAGCGGTCTTGAAGCAATCGAAAACCGCCTCACCGGCGAACTTAGCTCAATTGAAGCCCGGATCGCAGATACGGCATCCAAGACGAGCGAAACGCTTGCAGGTCATAGCGAGTCGTTCTCGGCCAGCGTTGCCGACAATCTCGCTGGTACCGAAACGCGTCTTGCAGAACGCGCTGATGCGATTGCAACGCGTCTGGGTGATATCGGTTCACGCATCACGATGGAACTCGGTTCTGTCGAGGCACGTATTGCACAGGTAACCGACACCACAGCCGTTACGCTGGAAGAGCGCACTCGCGAACTCAATGCCGTTCTCGCCGCCCGCTCGCAGGAAATCACCAAGATTCTCAACGATACGGCAGAACCGCTTGTACAGCGGCTGGCTGATAGCGGTCGTGGACTGGCACAGCAGCTTGAAGAAGCAACCCACGCTGCTACTGACAGACTTCGTTCGGAAAATGCCGCTCTGGTCAATGCACTTGCAAGCCGCACGGCAGAAACAATTGCCGCTGTTCAGCAGGCCAAGACCGGTCTCTCCGACAATGTTAGCGAGCTGATCGACCGCCTTGCTGCGTCGAACGGCGAACTGGGCAAGCTGATCGATGCCGCAACGCGCAATCTCACGGATATCGATGGTCGTCTCGTAGACACGACTTCCAGCTTCGTTGAGAACACCAATCGTGCGGCGCAGATGTTCCAGGCTTCCACCGGTCTGATCGACAACAATATCGGTACTTTGCGCGCACTCTCCGACAGTACGCTGTCGCAGATCGCAGACATTGCCGACCGCTTCGAAGAGCACGGAAAGGTTCTCTCCTCGGCTTCCGACATGATCAATACTGCCCAGAACGGCCTCGTCAGCACGCTTGAAGATCGCCATCAGGCGCTCGACAAACTGGCATCGGGCCTGGTCGAGAAGTCGGAAGGCGTCGAAAAGCTGATGCAGTCCTTCGAGGAGCTGGTGACTTCTGCTTTCCAGCGCGCCGAAGGTCAGACCCGTTCGTCTGCCGAGAAGATGCGCGAAAGCGTTTCGGAAATCGTCGAGCAGGCTGCACAGAAGTTTTCCGCGGCAACAGACGATATCCGCCGTACCGCAAGCGAAATCCGCAACGAGCTCAACACGACCCGTGGCGAGTTGAAGCGCGGTGTTCTCGACATGCCTGCAGAAGCCAAAGAAACCACGTCTGCAATGCGCAAGGCCGTGAGCGAACAGATCAACGCGCTCAAGGAACTGGCTGAGATCGTCAACAAGTCCGGTCGTCTGGTGGATGTTGGCGAAAGCCGTGCAGATCGTCCGGTTTCGCGTCCGGCGCCGGTTGCACCTCGCCCGGCTCCAGTTCACGCACCGGTGGCCCAGACAGATGTTGTAATCCGTCAGCGCGCCGCCTACGATGCGCCAAAGGCTCAACCTGCTCCGGCAGCCACGCAGCCGGAAAAACCGCGCGGATGGGTGTCCGATCTCCTTGCCCGCGCCTCCCGCGAGGAGGAAGAAGCAGCCCAGCCAAAGGCTCAGCCGACCGCGACGCCTCGTTCACCGAGCCACGTTGTTGAATCACTGAATTCGCTTTCGGTGGATATTGCTCGCGCTATCGACCACGAAGCTTCGGTGGAGCTTTGGGACCGTTACCGTCGCGGTGAACGGAATGTCTTTACCCGTCGTCTCTACACGCTGAAGGGTCAGCAGACCTTTGACGATATCAAGCGCAAGTATCAGACGGATGGTGAATTCCGCCGCGCTGTCGACCGCTATATGGACGACTTCCAGCGTCTGCTTGAAGATGTAGCCCGCAATGACCGTGATAACATGGTAACGCGGACTTATCTGACGTCAGATACGGGCAAGGTCTACACCATGCTTGCTCACGCAAGCGGTCGCCTTCGCTAAGACTATAATTCACAAAAACGCGGCCTGAGGGCCGCGTTTTTGTTTGTTCAGTCGTAAATGAATAGCAATAGCTCCAGAGCGGTTCCGGTTAATACGAAGCCAAAAAAGCGCTCTATCTGTTCGTTTATAGGCGTTATCCAACGCAAAACCGCTTCGCACTTCTGCTGGAAATGCTCTAATCAATAAAAAAGGCCGGCGAACATCGCCGACCCTCCGAGGCTTTAATATTGTGCGGTTTATAGCGCCGTTACTGTCCAGCTGACAATTTCGCTAGCTGTCCGCTCAAAAGCTGCATCGAGCGCTTTCACGTAGGCTGCATTCGTTGTCCCGTTTACCTGGATAGCCGTACGGAACACACGAGTTGCACGGACTTCACCATTCTTGTCGTTCATCAGCTTTACGGCCAGTTCAACCACGGCGAGCTTAGGCGACGCGTAAGCCTGAATTCCGAACATACGCAAATCGGTCAGTATCTGATAATTGATCGCCAGCCCATCTCCCGGACGACCAATTCCGCCAAACACGCCAGTATTTTCATAAGCCTGAACCAGACGTGACTGCACGATGTTCGTCAGCCTGTCGCCCCATTGGGCGCCCTTTAGATATTCAATGGAGCCAGGTGCGGAGCTGACGACAATATTCTCGCTATCGAGCGCCTTGAGAGCCGTTGGCGTCGGAACCAGCAACTGTGTGCTCTTACGGCTTGGCGAAGATATGCCAGGTTGCGGTGCCGACAGATTGAATGTGTCAAGCGGTGTTGTCGTCCCGCAGCCAGCAAGGAGCAGGCCAATAAGAACCGGAACTGTGCGACGAGCGGCGCGAGGTGATCTCATCTCAATATGACTGACTCTGGAAATCAATGGCGTGTCCTCCCGTCATATTTCGGTACATTCCCCTGACCGCCGAAGATCAGGCGCTGGGGATTGCGCTCAAGATCAGTAATTGCCTGTTCTATGCGCTGTATGGAACGACGGCTGTCCACGACGACGGATTGCACATCACGCAGCCCCTGTCCTGAAAAACGCTGGAGATTATCCGCAATCGGCCCCAACCGCTTGTCGAGATTGTCTGACGTTTGACGGATAGATTCCAGTGTTGCCTTCGCTTGTGCAACAACGCCATCCTTGTCGTCACTCGACAGAAGCTTGTCAGTCTTCGCCAGAATGTCATCCACACGCACGGAAGCAGCGTTCAAACGCGCCATCATATCCTTGGCGTCAGTGACGATCTGGTTGATGTTTCCGGTGTTCTCGCCGAGTTCTTCTATAATGTTGGCGTTCTTCGCCAGCGCGTCCGTGAAGGTCTTCGTATTGTTGATTGTATCCGTCAGTGGTCCACGAGCATCCTTCACAAAGCCTTCCAGCTGACCGAGCACTGAATTTGCACGTGCGGCGATATCCTGCGCAGTAGCAAGGAGATTGTTGACGGCAGATGGATCGGCATCGATACGGGCAACCGTATCCTCCTTTGCGGCCTCGGTTAGAAGATTGGGTTCATCGAGGCGCCCCCCCTTCAGTTCAATATAAGCCTGCCCCGTCAGCCCCTGAAAACCGAGAGTTGCTGCGGTTGAGCGGGTAATAGGCGTCGTCGCGTTGACGCGCGTTTTGACGATCACCATTTCCGGATTGGTCTCATCAAGATGCAGCGCCCGAACATCGCCAACCTTGATACCGTTAAACAGGACCTGACTTCCGATCGAGAGGCCGGTAACAGAACCCGGGATACGAACATCGAGCTCCAGAGAATCGCGTGCTTCCCCGAAACGGGCGATCCAGAACACGAATGCGAAAGCCAACAGGCTGACGATCAGCGTAAACACACCCACCAGTACGTAATTGGCTTTAGTTTCCATATCTTATCCAGTCTGCAAGCGGCTGCCGGGCCGCCGTCTCGTTGGCGCTGATGGATCGATCTGGCGCGCACGCTTGCCCCGAAAATAGGATTTAACCCACGGATCGTCCACCGTCAGCATGTCTTCAATGGTGCCGCTGACGAGTACTTTCTTGTTTCCAAGAACGGCAATCCGGTCGCAAATTGCAAAAAGACTATCGAGATCATGGGTGACCATATAGACGGTCAGACCCATCGTATCCCGCAGATTGGCAATCAGGTCGTCAAACTCTGCAGCACCGATGGGATCGAGACCCGATGTCGGCTCATCAAGAAACAGAATATCCGGATCCAGGGCCAGCGCACGCGCAAGCGCGGCACGCTTGATCATGCCGCCGGACAATTCAGACGGAAATTTTTCTGCCGTGTCAGGCTTCAAACCGACAAGATCGATTTTAAGTCGCGCCAGCTCGTCCATCAGCTTCGGGGACAGATCGAGATATTCACGCATCGGAACCTGAATGTTTTCGAGAACATTCAGTGCCGAGAATAATGCGCCGTGCTGGAACAGGACGCCCATACGCATGTCGATGGACATTTTTTCCAGTTCATTCAGCTGATCGATGTTGCGGCCGAGAATCTCGATCTCACCCGACTGTTTCTTGTTGAGACCGAGAATGGTCCGCATCAAAACGGATTTGCCCGATCCGGAGGGACCGATGAAGCCAAGAACCTCGCCCTGGTAAATCTCAAGCGACAGCTTGTCGAGCACTGTCTGTCGCCCGAACGAAACCGTCACGTCGCGCACCGAGATCATCGGCACGGCCGTCTGGCGATTGTCTTCGTCCTGCGGTTGCGACCGGTGGTCGATGCCGTTCTCCATAACCATTCTTTAACCGAGCTTGGCTTCGGACTGAACCGTTGAACATGATTGAAGGGTCAATTTTCTGTGCAACTGTGTCTCAAAGAACCCATTAAAAACAAAGAACATAAGTCGTTTCTAAAAATTGATTGCCGCATAGAACATCGCGAACATACCATCCACGACAATAACGACAAAAATGGCTTTAACAACAGAAGCCGTGACGCGGCGACCAAGCGATTCTGCACTGCCACCGACCTTCATGCCTTCTACTGAAGCGAGGATACCAATAATCATTGCCATGAACGGAGCTTTGATAAGGCCCGCAAAATAAGTGTTCAAAGCGACTGCATCGTGCAAACGGCTGATGAAAGCATCAGGTGAAATATTGGAATAGAACCATGCGACGCCGCCTGCCCCGATCAGCGCAGCCAGGTCGGAAATGATGGTGAGCAATGGCAGGACTATGACTAGTGCTACAAGACGGGGAAAAACCAGAACACCTACCGGATTGAGGCCGATAACCGTTAGAGCATCCGTTTCCTCACGCATTTTCATGGAGCCGATTTCGGCTGTGATCGCGCTACCTGAACGGCCGGCAATCATGATCGCTGTCAGTAGCACTCCGAGTTCGCGCAACACCAAAATACCGACCAGATCGACAACAAAGATTTCCGCACCGAAATAGCGCAACTGAAATGCACCCTGTTGGGCGATGATCGCGCCAACGATCGTCGACATCAGAATGATGATGGGAATCGCGCCGACGCCCATACGGTCCATCTGTGTAACGATGGCGGCAATGGGGATCCCGCTTCCGCGTCCGTATTTCAGCTGAGCTCCGCGGATGGTGGCACCCAGGATATGCATAGCCATCTTGAAGTCGTTACCCATCGAGATAACGCCACCGCCAAGCGCGGCCAAAAACGAAATGAAAAAGAAAGGCTTTTTCTGACGTGGAATATCCAGAGTGCGCTCTACAGCCTGCCCCACTTCCTCCATTAGAGGAAGCCAGGATTGACGCACCCCCTCAAGCTGGGCTTCCGTGTTCTTTGCAACAAGACGCTGCCGCAAGCGTTCAATTAGCCAAGCACCTGCTGTATCTAGACCGGATATGGCAGAAACATCGATGATTGTTGCTTTGTGCTCGTCCGTTCTCTCAAGGTCGCGCATTTTGTCGTCAACAAGATTGACGCTCTGCGACACCCAACGACCGCTTAACCGGATATGGCGCGCACCGTCTTGCTCCGCCCAATCAATCTTTGGCGCAGGATTGTCGGTAACTCTTGCTTTGTCGGCAGTGTCGGTCAACATGGCCTACCTCATATACGAGTCGTTGAACGACCGAAATACTGCGTCCCAGAGGGCATCTCTATGCACAATACCTTGAATATCATCGTCGAACGCTATCCCATCGCCGGAAAATTCACAATCTCCAGAGGCTCCAAGACGGAAGCCGCTGTTGTTGTGTGCGTGATTGGCAACGGTCTCCATCAAGGGCGCGGCGAATGCGTTCCATATGCACGCTACGGCGAAAGCATTGAAAGCGTGAGTACCCAGATTGAAGCTGCTCGCTCTGCCATCGAAGCTGGTGCCACGCGGCAGGATATCCAGACTTTGATGCCAGCTGGCGCTGCTCGCAACGCGATTGATTGTGCTTTTTGGGATCTGGAAGCAAAGACGTCGGGCAGAAGCGTTGCTGAAATGCTCGGTATACCAACCCGTCCGCTTGAAACCGCTATCACCGTTTCGCTCGGCACGGCTACCGAAATGGCGGAATCGGCAGCGAAGGTCGCTCACTATCCACTCATCAAGGTCAAGATGGGCGGTGAAAACGATATTGAAAAAATCCACGCAGTCACCAGGGCAGCTCCGAATAGCCGCATCATCATCGATGCAAACGAAGGCTGGACGGCAGACAATATAGCAGAGAACATGCGTGCGGCAGCTGACGCAGGCGTGGTACTTATCGAACAACCGCTGCCGTCAGACAACGATCATATTCTCAGAAAAATTGAGCGTCCCGTCACCATTTGCGCCGACGAAAGCGTTCATACGGCGGTTGGCCTGGAGGAACTTGCCAGGCGTTATGACGCCATCAATGTAAAGCTTGATAAGGCTGGCGGGCTGACCGAGGGACTTGTCATGCGAGACAAAGCAATTAATCTCGGTCTTCAAATCATGGTCGGCTGTATGGTCGGCACGTCGCTCGGCATGGCACCTGCAGTTCTGCTTGCCCAGAAAGCTAATGTGGTTGACCTTGATGGCCCTTTGCTGCTCGCCCATGATCGCGAGCCAGGACTGCGCTATGACGGCGCAATGGTTTATCCACCGGAAGCCGCAGTCTGGGGCTGACCTGTACGCCGAAAGCCCTCGCTCGCAGTTTCGTGGATTGGAGCGAGAGCATCCTCAAAAATATCAGCACAAGCATCCCAGGTGAATTGTTTGAGAACTTGCCCGGGTTCAAATGGCTCCATTTGCAGAGCGGCAAGACATGCCTCCCCGAGATTTTCGGAGAGAACACCCGCACCGGTTGCGCCAACAACATCCCGCGATCCTGGGACCGGGTACGCCGCAACCGGTAAACCGGAGGCTATCGCTTCAAGCAAAACGAGACCAAAGGTGTCAGTACGGCTCGGGAAAACAAACACATCAGCCGCAGCATACGTTTTGGCCAACGCCTCGCCTTCACGTTTCCCAACAAACACTGCCTCTGGAAACCGCATCTGCAAGTCTTTGAGGGAAGGACCATCTCCGACGATCAGCTTTGTGCCGGGAAGATCAAGTTCCAAAAACGCCGGTAGGTTCTTTTCTGCGGCAACACGTCCGACGCAGATGAATACTGGTCGGGGCATATCCTTGGTTACCTCGGGTCGAGGATAAAATAATGTACGATCAACACCTCTTGTCCAGAGGTCCAGCCGTATAAAGCCTCGCGCTTTGAGATCATCGAGAATAGATTGGGTTGGTACCAGCGTGTGCTGAGCAGCATTATGAAAACGCTGCAAAAATGCATAGGTCCAGTGTGGCGGGATGGGAAAACGTTCTTCCAGATACTCTGGAAACCGCGTGTGAAAGCTTGTCGTGAAAGACCAATCCATTTTCAGGCAGGCACGTCGTGCCATGAACCCCAGCGGCCCCTCAGTTGCGATGTGCACAAAATCCGGGCTCAAAGTTGTCAAGCGCCGTCTTAAGGCACCTGGCGTCGTCAACGCGAGGCGGATCTCTGGATAAGTGGGACATGGAACCGATCTATAATCGAGCGGCGATATGACTGTGACGTCGTATCCGCGCTCAATCATCAGATCACGACATTTGGTCAGCGTGCGTACGACGCCGTTGACTTGAGGATGCCAGGCGTCGGTGACGATGACGATTTTCTTCATTAGCGGAAGGCCGCCAGTTCACGAGCTGGGCGGGGAAGCTGGATCACCCTGCCCTCGTCAGGCTCTTCGCCATCGGAGTTGACACTCCCTGTTGTCGAGCGGCGATCACGGCGTTCGGTCCACTTGATAAGTTCCATCCGACCATCGAAATGTTCGATCACGGCCGTACAGCTTTCCACCCAGTCGCCAGTATTGATGTACTCGACGCCATTCATACTTTCGATTGTAGCGTGATGGATATGGCCGCAGATTACACCATTGACCCCGATACGTTGAGCTTCTTCCGAAACCACATTTTCAAACTGACCGATGAAATTAACTGCTTTTTTGACGCGGAATTTTGCCCAAGCCGAAAATGACCAGTAGCGTAGACCGAACAGCGAGCGCACACGGCTCATAACCGTATTTATCCAGATCGCCGTATCGTAGGCCCAATCGCCCAGATAAGCGATAAAGCGTGCATTGCGCACCACCACGTCAAACTGATCGCCATGAATAACGAGAAACTTGCGGCCATCTGCTGTTTCGTGGATAGCCCGGTTCATGACTTCGATGCCGCCGAAGTGCGTTCCTTGGAAATTTCGCAGGAACTCGTCGTGATTACCCGCGATGTAGATGATATTGGCGCCCTTCCGGCTTTTGCGGAGCAGTTTCTGGACTACGTCATTGTGTTCTTGAGGCCAATGCCAGTTGCGCCGCAGACGCCAGCCATCGACAATATCCCCTACGAGATAAATCGTCTCAGCTTCATGATAACGGAGAAAATCCAAAAGTAATTCGGCCTGTGCGGCCTTGGAACCAAGATGGACATCCGAGATAAACAGGGTTCGGAGTTTTCTGGGTTGTGGAGCGTCCGTGCTCATTGGGTTGTCCCCTTCAATGGCAACCTGATCTGAGCGCAGAAAACCCGATTCATGTCACAGGGTTATGACGGTCTGTTTTGAGGCGCAGAGAGCAATGTCCGCGCCTCTCCGTGTTGTAAGCGCTAGGCAACGAGCCCTATAAGTGGACCAACATAACGTGACTGCGGGCGAATGAGCTTGTTGGCTGCCACCTGTTCACGACAATGAGCCACCCAGCCCATGGTTCTTCCCATGGCGAAAACACAGGTGAAAGCTTCGCGTGGGAAACCTAGCCGTTCAAGCAACAGAGCGGTATAAAACTCGACATTGGTTTCGAGAGAACGATCTGGCTTATGGCGTTTGAGAACCGCAATGGCGGCCTTTTCCACAGCTTCGGCCAGTTCTACGCGATGTTTTCCGCGCTCGTGTCCAACAATTTCCATGCGTTTCAACGCCCCCTTCAAAGCATCGGCGCGAGGATCGCGTACACGATAAACCCGGTGACCGAACCCCATCAATCGTTCTCCATTCGTGACAGCGGTTTCGAGCCATCGTTCGGCGTTGTCGGGACTCCCGATCGCGTCCAGCATATCGAGTACAGGTCCCGGAGCACCGCCGTGCAGCGGCCCTTTTAAGGCGCTGAGCGCAGCAAGCAGCGAAGATGTCAAACCGGCACGCGTCGATGCTACGACGCGTGCGGCAAAAGTCGATGCGTTCAATCCGTGGTCGGAAACCGTCATGAGATAAGTGTCTAGCGCGGCAACTTCTGCTTCATGGGGCATTCCAGCATTCATCATGCGGAGGATGTCTGCGCTATGCGGAAGTGTCGGATCAGGACGAACAGGACGTCGTCCCTCGTGTGCACGCAGAATAGCAGTCGTGAAAACTGCCGGCGCAGCCATCAGATATAAGGCCGCAGTCAGATCGTCCACATCAGGAATGCGAGCCATCAATGCGCGGAGCGTTTCAACAGGTGATAGTTCCATCAACGTATCATCAAGCGCGTCCGTATGATTAAACATCTGCAAGCGCGCCTCACCGAGAGCTTTCTGTAATTCTGCACCTTGGGGTAGATTTTCGAAAAAACCATCCCACAAAAGCTCGATTCCGTCTTCAACGCTGCTTTGCGGAACCAGATCGTCCAGCGACCGACCGCGAATAACCAGCCGGCCTGCAAGCCCATCAACATCAGACAGCACGGTTTCAGCAGCAATCACATCTTCAAGTCCGCTATTCATGATCGTTCTCCTTGTTTGCCTTTCGACATTGAATCCAAGTATAGTTGACGTCAATCTTGATGAAATAGATCAATGTAGGGGGCAATATTGGACTGGCTAACAGCGGAAGAGGCCCTTGCCGTTCTTCAGACGAAGCCTCAGACCCTTTACGCGAATGTGAGCCGCGGCCGCATTCTGTCGAAGCCATTGCCTGATGATCCTAGACGCAGTCTCTATCGATCAGAGGATGTTCATCGTCTGGCTGGCAGACGTCCTGGTCGCAAGAGAGATAGTGTCGTTGCAGCCGACACTATTCGTTGGGGACTGCCAATCATGCGCTCGGGCATTTCAACCATCACGGATGGTCGGCTTCTCTATCGTGGGTTTGACGCTGCCGAACTATCTGAAACCGCTACATTGGAAGAAGTGGCGGCATTACTATGGCAGATGGATTTCGACAACATAACTAGCGGTGACAATGAAACGAATTTGGATGGCCACCAAATCGGCAGTACACCACTAGAACGGTTGTTTGCTGTTTTTGGCCTTCGCGCTGCAAATGATCTGCCGAGTTCAGGACGTTCAGCAGCAATTCTGCAGCACGAAGCTTTCGATTTGCTGCGGCTGTTCCACAATACCGTTCTTGGTGTTTCTGCATCCAGTATGCCAATGCATGAGCGCATTGCGCTGGCCTGGAAAAAGCCGCAGGCAAGCGATGTTATCCGACGCATTCTGGTGCTTCTGGCGGATCATGAACTCAATGCGTCGGCATTCGCCACCCGCGTTGCCGCTTCAACAGGTGCGCCGCTTTCGGCGACAGTTCTCGCAGGATTATCAACATTGATCGGCCCTCGGCATGGCCGTGCCGCAGCCGCGGCGGCTGCGATAGTTATAAAGACCCGACAGATCGGAGCGGAAGCGGCAATCAAAGACAAACTCAGACAAGGCACGCAATTACACTTCTTCGGTCATCCGCTCTATCGCGAAATGGGGGATGCTCGCGCCTCCGCATTGCTTGAACATCTGGAGCTACCTGCACCCTACCGCGATCTGGAACAAAGCGCAGCGAACATTCTTGGTGAGAAGCCGAATGTCGACTTCGCGCTTGCAGCCGCAACAGAAGTCTACGATCTGCCACCGGACGCGCCACTGCTTCTGTTTGCGCTTGGGCGTATCGTCGGCTGGCTGGCCCATGCATTGGAACAGGTGGATAGCGGATCGCTGATACGACCAAGAGCGGAATTCACTCCGCCTCTTGAATAGAGAAGTTCACTAAATCTTGTTCGCAAGGCCAGTATTTTCCGCCTGTAAAAAGTGGACATATGCACCCATGAACCAGAATCCGGTTGATCGGACCGCTTGCTTGGTGGCATGTCTCTAAAACTTGAACAAAATGCGAGGATCGAGCTGTGGACTTGGGCCTGAAGGGTCGAAAAGCAATTGTGTGCGCTTCGAGCAAGGGGCTTGGACGGGCCTGTGCGGAGGCGCTCGCCGAAGCCGGATGTGATCTCGTTCTTAACGGACGAAATAAAGAAACCCTCACTGCAACAGCGGAGAGAATGCGCCATATGTTTGGCGTGAAGGTTGAGGCGGTTGCTGCGGACGTATCTACTGCTGAAGGACAGGCTGAACTGCTTTCCGCCTGCCCTGCACCAGACATTCTCGTCAACAACAATGGTGGTCCGGCTTTCAAGGATTTCCGTCTTCTTGATCGCGACGCCATCCTTCAAGGTGTGACGCAAAATATGGTTACGCCCATAGAGCTGATCAAAGCGGTTATCGATGGGATGGTCGAGCGTCGTTTTGGCCGCATCGTCAACATCACATCGACATCCGTATACGCTCCTATTCCCGGACTGGATCTCTCATCGGGAGCCCGTGCTGGCTTGACGGCATTTCTTGCTGGTGTTGCCCGCACGGTCGCTGCCTCGAATGTGACGATCAACAATATCCTTCCTGGCGCCTTCGATACGGATCGTCTGCGCGGTGGTTTTGCATTCTCGGCCCAGAAAAATGGTACGACACCGGAGGCAGAGGCTGCGAAGCGGGCATCGGCGATTCCCGCAGGAAGAATCGGTCAGCCAAAAGAATTCGGTCAGGCCTGCGCTTTCCTTTGCTCGGAACATTCCGGGTTCATTACCGGGCAGAATCTCGTTATCGATGGCGGCGCGTATCAAAGTGCGTTTTAACAGCATCAAACGATAGATCTGCAAATTTGGAAAAACTCATTCTCGAAAACGGGCCTACTGAGATTTGAGCTAATGGACTAATAACAATAATGGCCCAGTGTGCGGAAGTCGTGTGCGGAACTTGTAAGCAAATACCACACCCGCCGAGTGCAAACGAGCTTTTGCCCTGCACAAAAGATTTTGGAAAGCGATGCGACCATGACCAAGAAAACACCTTCCACTTCCCGTTCGGATTTTGATGAAGCAGCTCTGTTCTTCCATCGTTATCCGAAGCCCGGGAAGCTGGAAATTCAGGCGACGAAGCCGCTTGGCAACCAGCGCGATCTGGCGCTGGCTTATTCGCCCGGCGTAGCCGCTCCCTGCCTCGCAATCCACGAAGATCCGGCAACTGCTGCTGAATACACTGCCCGCGGCAATCTCGTTGCTGTCGTATCAAACGGCACCGCGGTTCTTGGCCTTGGCAACATTGGCGCTCTCGCTTCCAAACCGGTGATGGAAGGCAAAGCCGTTCTCTTCAAGAAATTTGCTGACATCGACGTATTTGACATCGAAATCGATGCTCACGAAATTGATCGCATTGTTGACGTTGTGGCTGCTTTGGAGCCAACTTTCGGTGGGATCAATCTGGAGGATATCAAAGCGCCTGAGTGCTTCGAGGTTGAAGAACAGCTTCGCGCAAAGATGAACATTCCAGTCTTTCATGATGACCAGCACGGCACGGCGATCATCGTCGCATCGGCGGTCTTGAATGGTCTCGAACTTGCCGGCAAGAAAATCAGCGACGCCAAGATTGTTACGTCAGGCGCCGGCGCTGCGGCCCTTGCGTGTCTCAACCTTCTCGTCAATCTCGGCGCGAAGCGCGAAAATATCTGGGTCTGCGATCTTGAAGGCGTTGTCTACGAAGGCCGCAATACGCTGATGGATCGCTGGAAGGAAGTCTACGCACAGAAGACCGACGCGCGCGTTCTGGCCGATGTCATTGGCGGCGCTGACGTTTTCCTCGGTCTTTCGGCTGCCGGTGTGTTGAAGCCTGAACTTCTGAAGCAGATGGCTGAGAATCCGCTTATCATGGCGCTCGCCAATCCGAAGCCGGAAATCATGCCGGAAGAGGCTCGTGCGGCGCGCGCCGATGCCATGATTTGCACCGGACGTTCGGATTATCCGAACCAGGTCAACAACGTTCTCTGCTTCCCGTATATCTTCCGCGGCGCACTCGATGTTGGTGCGACTGCAATTAACGAAGAGATGAAGCTGGCGGCTGTTCGCGCAATTGCCGCGCTTGCCCGCGAGGAGCCTTCAGATGTTGCTGCACGCGCTTATTCCGGCGACACGCCAACTTTCGGGCCAGACTATATCATTCCGTCGCCGTTTGATCAGCGCCTGATTCTCCGTATAGCCCCGGCAGTGGCCAGGGCGGCCATGGATACTGGCGTGGCCACACGTCCGATCGAAGACATGGAAGCCTATCTTGATCGTCTGAACCGCTTCGTTTTTCGCTCCGGCCTCATCATGAAGCCGGTTTTTGCCGCAGCCCGTGCGCAGGAAAAGCCGAAGCGTATTATTTATGCTGACGGTGAGGATGAACGCGTGCTCCGTGCTGCGCAGGTCGTGATCGAAGAGCGCATTGCGGCTCCGATTCTCGTTGGACGCCCGCAGGTCATTGAAACCCGTCTGCGTCGCTACGGCCTCAAGATTCGTCCGGGAACGGATTTTGAACTCATCAATCCTGAAGACGACCCGCGCTATCGCGATTATGTCGACCTGTACCTCTCATATACTGGCAGACAGGGCGTAACGCCGGAGGCGGCACGCACTATCGTCCGCACGAATTCCACTGCGATTGCAGCTCTTGCCGTTATGCGCGACGAGGCGGACGCCATGATCTGTGGTCTTGAAGGTCGCTTCGAACGCCATCTGCGTGTCGTGCGCCAGATTATCGGCAAGGTTCCCGGTATCCGTGACTATTCCGCTTTGAGCCTGCTCATTTCGCAACGTGGCGCCCTCTTCCTCACAGACACTTATGTAAACGTCGAACCGAGCGCAAACGAAGTGGCTGAAATGGCAATTCTCGCTGCAAAGGAAATCAGCCGCTTCGGCATCGAGCCAAAGGCAGCTTTGGTATCGCATTCGAATTTTGGGTCGAAAGAATCTGCCAGCGCAGAAAAGATGCGTGAAGCTGCGGCAATTCTCGCAGAAAAAGCGCCGGAACTCGAATCCGATGGTGAAATGCATGGTGATTCCGCTCTCTCGCAGGCGCTGCGTGATCGCGTGTTCCCGAATTCGCGATTGAAGGGCGAAGCCAATCTTCTTGTTTTCCCGAACCTTGATGCGGCAAACATCACGCTGAACGTGGTCAAGATGGTTACGGACGCCCTGCATGTGGGCCCAATTTTGCTTGGCGCGGCACGCCCCGCACACATTCTGACCCCTTCGGTCACTTCGCGTGGCGTCGTCAATATGACTGCGCTGGCGGTGGTAGAGGCCTTGCAGAAATCAGGCGAAACACTTCGGAAGAAAAGGTAACCTCAAATAAATTAAGTTAGTAATACCTAATATAAAATTCCTTCGGCGAGTATAGTTGAATATACTCGCCGTTAGCATTTAATTTACTATATTTTTCAAACATGATATCGCCAGCATCGATTTCGAGGTTATCATGTTTTTTATTTCAATTAATTCTAATAGAACGCTGTTTTATTCAACACTCTTGATATTATCTGGAGCATTGGCTGGCTGTACGACTATACCGCCCGCAGAATTGTGCACGCCTGCAGAACAAAAACAGCTTAAGAAGCAACACCTCATCACCCAGTCAGCTCTTGATCGCAAAGAAGCGGAACTTTCTCGCTTGAAAAAGACCTCCGCACAGAATCGTTGCGTGGGCAGCTTGTTTACCCCTGCGGTCAAATCAGCGCAGTGCAAGGAATTGCTGACCAGAACAGATCGTGTGGTAACTGAATCCCAGACTTTGCGCGAGCGCCTCAATGAACTGAACATGGCGCTTGCTGGACGTCCATCCCTATCCAAATATGTTAAATCGTGCAAAGCTTCCTGGGTCGCATCCCCTAAGAAACCTCAATCGAAAACTGTCCTCGTACCACGGCAGAAATTCAAAGCGACAGCCAGGCCGCACGATGAGATGGCCAGCACCATTGCAATGCCTGCCTATGAAACTCCTGCTTCTGCCGAAGTAGAGAAAGTGGATTACACGTCGTCTGCGACGGTGCAGACCTCGAATACTACACCGGCCTATGTTGCGCCTGTCAAATTAGCTCCACCTGTGGAACGCCCCTATACGGCGAACGCAAAAGTCAGGGTTGTCGGGTCAGAGTTCTTTCCGGACCAATCAGTACCAGCAAGTCAGCCAGTTCCGGACCATGCGCCTGCCCCGTAAGCGCCAGTCGCAAGGGCATGAAAAGGTTCTTGCCCTTGCGTCCCGTTGCAGCTTTCACTGTATCCGTCCAGAGCCTCCAGGTTTGATGGTCCCAGGGAGCAGGCGGCAGCAAGGCAAAAGCCTCTTTCAGGAAAGCACGATCCTCTTCCGGAAAATCCGGTATTTCTGGCAGGTCGTCATCAACGATAGACCACCAATGAGCCGCATCCTTGAAACGATCAAGATTTCCCCGTACCGCCAGCCAGAAGGGCTCAGCCTTGTCGCCAGAAATGCCCAATGTTGCCAAGCGTGGCTGAGCTTCTGAAAACGGCATCTCGTGCAGAAGAGCGCGATTGAGCGTATCCAGTTCGGCAGGATCGAATTTTGCCGATGATTTCGATATGGATGCCAGATCGAAGCGCTCTGCCAAGCTTTCCATATTGGATGCCGCCGATACACTTTCCGATGTGCCAATCAGGATCGCCAGTGATGCCACTGCCATGGGCTCGAAGCCAGCTTCGCGCAATGATCCGACGGACAGAGCGCCGGTTCGTTTTGAAAGCCCCTCGCCCGAAATTGTCGTCAGCAGATTGTGGTGTCCGAAAATAGGAGCCTTGGCCCCCAGCGCCTCGAAAATCGCAATCTGTACGCCGGTATTGGTCACATGGTCGTCACCGCGGATGATGTGTGTAACACCAAGATCGATATCATCGACGACCGATGGCAGCGTATAGAGATAAGTGCCGTCTTCGCGCACGAGTACAGGGTCGGACATTGAGGCCAGATCGACAGTCTGCGGACCGCGAACCAGATCGTCCCAATGGACCTCCGTGCGTTTGGTATCGAATGGATCGGTTTCGAAATTGGGTAACAGGAAACGCCAGTGTGGCTTGCGTCCCTCAGCTTCGAAAGCGGCCCTCTCATCTTCGGTCAGCTTCAGTCCCTCGCGGCCATATACCGGTGGCAAACGACGCGCGAGACGTAGCTTGCGACGGCGCTCCAACTCATCCGCCGTTTCATAACAGGCATAGAGCAACCCGGCCTGTTTGAGCTTCTCCACTGCCTTACTGTAAACATCGAAACGCTTCGACTGATATTCGATGCGATCAGGTTTTACACCGAGCCAGTCGAGATCGACTGCAATTGCCTGCGCATATTCTTCCCGGGAGCGTTCAACATCGGTGTCGTCATAGCGCAGAATGAACTTGCCACCATTCTTCTGAGCGAACAGCCAGTTTGAAAGTGCTGTGCGCGTATTGCCAATATGAATATAGCCCGTCGGCGACGGAGCAAAACGAACGGTTACGGTCATTTTATTGTCTTTCAGCGGTCGCGGAAGCGGTTCGTTATAGGGTAGCGGCGATCGCGTCCGAAATTCTTCTTGGTAATTTTGACACCCGGCGCCGATTGTCGGCGCTTGTATTCAGCCAGATAGAGCAGATGCTCGATCCGCTGAACGGTCTCCAGCGGATGCCCGCGTTTGGCAATCTCTGTATTGCTCATTTCATTTTCGACGAGGCATTCAAGAATATCGTCGAGAACCGGATAAGGCGGCAAGCTATCCTGATCCGTCTGATTTTCACGCAGTTCAGCGGATGGCGCCTTGGAAATGATATTGTGTGGAATCACCTCAGCCGACGGGCCAAGCGCGCCGTTCGGTACATGGCTGTTACGCCACGCCGACATCGCGTAGACCTGCATCTTGTAGACATCCTTGATCGGATTGAACCCGCCATTCATGTCGCCATAAAGCGTCGCATAGCCGACCGACATTTCAGACTTGTTGCCGGTGGTGACAACCATCGAACCAAACTTGTTCGAAACGGCCATCAAAATCGTGCCGCGTGCACGGCTCTGCAAGTTTTCTTCCGTAACACCGCTCTCGGTTCCTTTGAAAAGCGGATGCAGTGCTTCAAGAAAGCCTTCAACTGGCGCAGAAATAGGAACAATATCGTAACGAACGCCGAGCGCCTTCGCACAATCAGCCGCGTCTTTCAGAGATTCATCGGATGTATAGCGGTAAGGCAGCATGATGCAGCGCACGCGATCCTTGCCCAATGCATCGACACCCAGAGCCGCACAGATTGCCGAGTCGATGCCGCCCGAAAGGCCGAGCACAACATCCTTGAAGCCGTTCTTGTTCACGTAATCCCGCAAGCCCAGCATGCAAGCGGAATAATCAGCTTCAAGCCCTTCTGGAAGAATGGCCTTCTCACCTTCTTCACAGCGCCAACCGCCATTCTCTCTGTGCCAGACGGTCAGCGTGATCTGCTCCGCGAATTGCGGCATTTGCAGGCAAAGCGACCGGTCAGCGTTGAATGCGAACGATCCACCATCGAAAACCAGCTCATCCTGGCCGCCAACCTGATTGGCATAAACCATTGGCAATTCGGTTTCGATCACCTGCTTCAGGACAACCTGATGGCGCCGGTCCATCTTCGCACGGTGATAGGGAGATCCGTTCGGTACAAGTAAAATCTCCGCGCCACTCTCGGCCAGCGTTTCCGCCACACCGAGTTCACCCCAAATGTCTTCACAGATTGGAATCCCGATGCGAACGCCACGGAAATTGATTGGTCCTGGCATTGGGCCTGCCTGAAATACGCGCTTCTCGTCGAACTCGCCATAATTCGGCAAGTCGACCTTGAACCGTTCGGCAATAATCTCGCCGCCATCCAGCACTGCAATGGAGTTATGCAGTCCACTTTCACGGCTGAGCGGTGCTCCTATGATGACACCGGGACCGCCATCGGCGGTATCGCTTGCAAGTTCGCGCACGGCCTGTTCGCATGCCGCAAGGAAGGAAGGTTTCAGAACCAGATCTTCCGGCGGATAACCGGAGATGAACAACTCTGTAAACAGAATGAGATCGGCCTTCATCCTGGCGGCCTCAGCGCGTGCCGCGCGTGCCTTGGTCAGGTTTCCGGCGATATCGCCCATGACGGGATTAAGCTGCGCAACGGCAATACGGAGCATGGCAAGATTCTCGTGAGAGGCTAACATGCCCAAGCTTTAGCGCGCTTGGGTAAGCAAA
>WPCJ01139642.1_pt1 | contig 21707 bp, 19 predicted proteins | sample 5399831 | NCBI WGS metagenome assembly WPCJ01 (sample SAMN12869470, study PRJNA574797) | sludge metagenome | isolation source: wastewater treatment of pH10 | place: China:Beijing | collected 2019-05-20 | reverse complement strand
GGAGAGTTGCTGGCTTTGCAGGGCGAGGAGCTGGTTGCCGGCCTGGGTCGCCTGAAGCGCGCCGGTAGCGCCCTGGCTCTCGCCGACGAGGGCGGACATTTCGGTGCGGTTGGTATCGATATTGCCGACGACGCCGGCCTGGATGCGCATCGCGTCCTGCAAGCCGCCCACGGTGTTTTCCCATCGGCCGCGCGCGTCCTCGATCATTTGCGCGTCGGGCGAGGACGGGGACAGATTCCCGTAATCCTGCTGGAACATGCTGTCGATCGACTGCACGTCGAAGGCGATGTTCTGCGCCTGGGCGAGAAGCTGCTGGGTGCGCTGCACGTTCTGCTGAAGCGTCTGAAGCGAGCTGAAGGGCAGGCTCGCCAGGTTCTTCGCCTGATTGATGAGCATTTGCGCCTCGTTCTGGAGCGAGGTGATCTGGTTATTGATCTGCTCAAGGGTGCGCGCCGCCGTCAGAAGGTTTTCGGCGTGGTTGGTCGGGTCGTAAACGATGCGGCCGAAGCCGAAGAGGGCGTGGGCCGGCGTGGTGAAGACCGGCGAAAGCGCCAGCGGCGCGACGAGCGTGAGCGCGAGCAGGGAAGCGCTCGCGAGACGGGGGAAGTGGCGACGGGTCATGGCATGATCTCCTGTGGGTCGAGTTCAAGGGTTTCGGTGAGGTCGGGGATTGGCGCTGGCGCCTGCGGTGCGGGTGCGTTCAGGTCGGGTGCGACGGCGATGTTGGTGAGGTTGGGAATGAGGTCGGCCGCCCATTCGACGCCGCGCGCGGTGAGCCACGCGGCGAGGAAACCGTCGCGGCCATGCTCGGCGAGGATGTCGGCGATCAATGCCTGGTCGGACTTGGAGGACGCCGCGCAGAGCGCCAGGCCGACTTCGGACAGGCCAAGCTCGAACAGTCGGTTTCCCCGCCGGCTCTGGCAGTAGTAGTCCCGCTTCGGGATGGCGCGCGCCAAGATCTCGATCTGCCGGTCGTTCAGGCCGAAGCGCCTGTAGATCGCGGTGATCTGCGGCTCGACGGCGCGGTCGTTGGGCAGGAGCAGCCGGGTCGGGCAGCTTTCTATGATCGCCGGCGCGATCGTGCTCTTTTCGAGCTGGGCCAGCGATTGCGTGGCGAAGACGACGGATGCGTTCTTTTTCCTGAGCGTGACCAGCCATTCGGCCAGTTGCTTGGAGAAAGCCGGATCGCCAAGCGCCAGCCAGCCCTCGTCGATGACGATCATCGTCGGGCGTCCATCGAGGCGGTCGGCGATGCGGTGGAAGAGATAGGCGAGGACTGCGGGCGCGGCCCCGGTGTCGAGCAGCCCCTCGGTCTCGAAGGCCACGACCGAAGCGTCGCCGAGGTTTTCAGCCTCCGCGTCGAGCAGCCGCCCATAGGGACCCCCGACGCAATAGGGCTGGATGGCGAGCTTGAGGTCGTTGGACTGGAGCAGCACCGACAGGCCGGTGATGGTGCGCTCCTCAATCGGGGCCGATGCCAACGAGGACAGAGCCGTCCAGATATGCTCCTTCGCCTCGGGCGTGATCGTGACGCCTTCGCGCTGGAGGATTGCCACGATCCAGTCGGCGGCCCAGGCGCGATCCTGCGTCTGCTCGATGCGGGCGAGCGGCTGGAGCGAGACAGAGCTTTCCGCGCTTTCGGTCAGGCGACCGCCAAGATCGTGCCAGTCGCCGCCCATGGCCAGCGTCGCCGCGCGGATCGAGCCCCCGAAATCGAACGCGAAGATTTGCGATCCCGGATAGCGGCGGAATTGCAGCGCCATAAGCGCCAGCAGCACGCTTTTGCCGGCGCCGGTCGGGCCGACCATCAGCGTGTGGCCGACATCGCCGACATGAAGGGAGAGCCGGAAAGGGGTCGATCCTTCGGTCCTGCCGTAAAGCAGCGGGGGTGCGCCGAAGTGATCGTCCCTTTCCGGCCCCGCCCACACGGCGGACGAAGGGACCGTGTGGGCAAGGTTGAGCGTCGAGATCGGAGGCTGACGCACATTGGCGTAGGCATGGCCCGGCAGCGAGCCGAGCCAAGCGTCGACGGCGTTGACCGTCTCGACCATGACGCTGAAGTCGCGGGACTGGACGACCTTCTCGACCAGCCGCAGCTTCTCGTCGGCGCGGCGGGCGTCCTCGTCCCAGACGGTGACGGTCGCGGTGACATAGGCGATGCCGGCCACGTCCGCGCCGAGTTCCTGCAAGGCCATGTCGGCGTCGAGCGCCTTGTTTGCGGCATCGGTGTCGACGAGCGCCGATTGCTCGTTCGTCATCACCTCTTTCAGAATGGCGGCGATGCTCTTGCGCTTCGCAAACCACTGGCGACGGATTTTCGTGAGCAGCCTGGTCGCATCCGTCTTGTCCATCAGGATGGCGCGGGTCGACCAGCGATAGGGGAAGGCCAGCCGGTTGAGGTCGTCGAGCAGGCCGGGCGTGGTGGCGCTCGGAAATCCGGTGATGGTGAGGACGCGCAGATGCGCGGCGCCCAAGCGCGGCTCGAGCCCGCCAGTGAGTGCCTCATCGGCGAGGAGCGCGTCGAGATAGATCGGCGTCTCCGGCACGCGGACGCGGTGCCGTTTGGTCGAGACGGTCGAATGGAGATAGGTCAGCGTCTCAGTGTCGGTCAGCCACCGGCATTCGGGCATGAAGCCGTCGAGCAGCGCCAGCACGCGGTCGGTGCGGTCCACGAAGCCGCGCACCAGTTCCCACGGATTGACCCCGGCGGTCTCGCGGCCCTCGTAAAGCCAGCTTTCTGCGCGGGCGGCGTCCTCGGCCGGCGGCAACCAGAGGAAGGTCAGGTAGTAGTCCGAGACGAAGTGGCTGCCTTCCTCCTCGAAGTCGGCCTTGCGCTCGGCGTCGACCAGCGCGGAGGCCGCGTCGGGGAAGACGTCGTTCGGATAGGTCGCGGCTTCCGACCGCTGCGCCTCGACGAAGATTGCCCAGCCTGAGCCGAGACGGCGGAAGGAGTTGTTGAGGCGGGCGGCGACGCCGACCAGCTCGGCCGCGACGGCGGAGTCGAGGTCCGGCCCGCGAAACTTCGCGCTGCGCTGGAAAGAGCCGTCCTTGTTCAGCACGACACCCTGATCGACCAGAGCGACCCAAGGCAGATAGTCGGCGAGGCGGGAGGCGGTGCGGCGGTATTCGGCAAGATTCATCATGGCGCGCGCCTCACACCGAGAGGTAGCCGGGCACGCGCAGATGCCGGCGCGCCACCTCGACGAACAGAGGATCGCGCTTCGCTGCCCAGACGGCGGCGAGATGGCCGACCGCCCAGATCAGGATGCCGGTGAGCCAGAGCTGGAGACCGAGCCCCACGGCCCCGGCGAGCGTGCCATTGAGGATCGCCACCGAGCGCGGCGCGCCGCCGAGCAGGATGGGTTCGCTCAGCGCGCGGTGAACCGGGGCGGTGAACCCCGGCACGGCATCGAGTTGTTCGAGGACGGCGACCATTTAGATGACCACCCCGCCGCCGAACGAAAAGAACGACAGGAAGAAGGAGCTGGCGGCGAAGGCGATCGAGATGCCGAAGACGATCTGGATCAGCCGCCTGAAGCCGCCGCCGGTATCGCCGAATGCGAGCGTCAGGCCGGTCACGATAATGATGATGACCGCCACGATTTTCGCCACCGGCCCCTCGATGGATTCGAGGATCGACTGAAGCGGGGCCTCCCAGGGCATGGAGGAGCCCGAGGCCAAGGCCGGCGAGGTCAGAAGTGCTGCCCAGGTGAAGGCGGCGGCGGTTGCGATTTGGCGGCGAACGCGGAAGGCGCGACGGATCATGCGGTGTCTCCTGTTTGGTCGGTGTTGGTCGTGTCTGGAATGGCGGGGGAAAGCCGGTAGTCGCCGTCAGGGCCGAGCCCTTCGACGCGACCAAGCTCGGCAAGGCGACGGGCCGCGCCACGGCCGGAAAGGACGGCAACCAGGTCGATGGTCTCGGCGATCATGGCGCGCGGGACGGTGACGACCACCTCCTGGATGAGCTGCTCGAGGCGGCGCAGCGCGCCGATGGCGGAGCCGGCGTGGATCGTTCCGACGCCGCCGGGGTGGCCGGTTCCCCAGGCTTTGAGGAGATCGAGCGCCTCGGCACCGCGAACCTCGCCGATCGGGATGCGGTCCGGGCGCAGGCGCAGCGAGGAACGAACCAGATCGGAGAGGCTCGCAACGCCATCCTTTGTTCTCATGGCGACGACGTTCTCGGCCGCGCATTGCAGCTCGCGCGTGTCCTCGATGATGATGATGCGGTCCTGGGTCCTGGCGACTTCGGCCAGCAGTGCATTGGTGAGCGTAGTTTTGCCGGTGCTGGTGCCGCCCGCCACGAGGATGTTGGCGCGCGATTCGACGGCTTCGCGCAGCGCGGCCGCCTGGGCCTCGGCCATGATCCCGGCGGCGACATAATCGTCAAGGGTGAAGACGGCGACGGCCGGCTTGCGGATGGCGAAGGTCGGTGCGGCGACGACAGGCGGAAGCAGGCCCTCGAACCGTTCGCCCGAATCCGGCAGCTCGGCCGAGACGCGCGGGGAGCGGGCATGGACTTCCGCCCCGACATGGTGGGCCACCAGACGAACGATGCGCTCGCCGTCTTCCGGGGTCAGCTTTTCGCCGGTCTCTTCCAGTCCCCCGGCAAGGCGATCCACCCAGATGCGTCCGTCGGGATTCAGCATCACCTCGACGATGGAGGGGTCGCGCAACAGGTCGGAGATGGCAGGCCCGAGCGCGGTGCGGAGCATGCGCGCGCCGCGTTCCATCGTTGCCTGTTTGCGATTTTGGCCAGCCATCTCGTCCCCGTTTCCGGGGAAGGGGCGAAAGCGGTCCCCGGATGGGGATGACTAAAAGAACGGCAAAACGGGCCGATTCAACAAGTTTCGGTCGTAGTAGTAGTGCAGCGCAGTAATACAGGAGAACGGCGGAGTTGCGCCCACGCGAGCGAGCGCCCAAATGCGAATCACCTGCATTGGAAGGTGTAGCATCTTTGGTATTTCAATAGGATCTGACGATCATGGCAAAGCCGGACCAAAGTTGGTGCGCATCAATCGCGGCTTTGGGGCTGAATTCCTAGAGCCCGATCTGAAGGACGCGCAGGAGGCTAATGGCAGCGGCGATAGGTTCAGGCATGACGGCAGGGGTTGCCGGCTACAGCTTATAAGTGGGCCGGGCTACAGCAGCGCGGCCCTTTTGCTTTCAGGCCTGCCTGACTGGCGTGCCAGATCGGGCTCCGGAATCAGTATCTAGTTCGATGCCGCCCGGGTTATGGCCCGGTGTGATGATCGGTCGCGGAGTATTATTGCACCGCGCCTGCGGGCAGATATAACGGAACAATGACAGACGACAGCTTTCGAAAAATCCTCGAAGCGCAGGAAAGCCTTCGCCGCCAGATGGAGCCGTTCCATACGGCGATGCGGGCGCTTCACGAGAATGGCGCGGTCAGGCAGCTCAAAGAGATGACAGAGCGCCATCGCGAGTTAATGCGCGTCGCCGCCGGGCCGCTGGAGAATCTGAAGGCAGCGGGGCTGTTTGGGCCAGACAGCGAACTGACCGGAGCGGCGAAACGCATTTCCGAACTGGTCTCCGGGTTTGAGAGCAGCTTCCGGCTGCCTGAAACAGGAGAAGCCCATCGCCTTCTTGGCCAGTACGAACCCGGCGGCGTCGGGAAGATTCTGGAACAGTACAAACAGCAATCATCCGAACTGCAGCGCACTCTGGAAGCCATAAATGCGCCGTGGCTCGATATCCACAACCAACTCCGCTCGTTTGGCGCCTTCGCTGAACTGCAGGGTATCGGACAGGCGCTGCGCCTTGCGCCGGCGTTCGACGCCCGCTTCACAGAAGCGCTGCGCGTGGATCTCGGGGACTGGCGCGTTAAGATCGCGTGGCCGGCCGAGATATTCAACGACCCGTTTGCCCGGTCCGCCTTTTATCAGCAAAAGGGTCTTGATCCGGCGCTGACAGAATTTCCGGCGGCGTCGTTCCAGCAAAACCTTCTGCTCTCCGGCCTGTCCGGTTCGCCCCCGCTACTCATAGAGGAGTATGACCGGAGCGAGAAACTCGAACCGGAAGATGACTTCGAGGAGGTCGCCTTCGCCCGGACGAACAAGGCCCATGACCGGCTGACCCGTTTCGAGACACAGCTGCGCCGCTTCATCGAAGAGCGCCTGCGCGATGGGTTCGGCGAGGACTGGATCAAACACCGTGTCCCCGGTGACATTCAGAAGAAATGGACGGAGAAGCGGCAGAAAGCCCGCGACCAGGGCGAACGGGAATCGCCGCTGATCGCTTATGCGGATTTCACGGACTATGTCCCTATCATCACGAAAAGGGACAACTGGAACGACGTCTTCAAGCCCTTCTTCGTGCGGCAGACCGCTGTTCAGGAATCATTCCAGCGTCTCTACCCGATCCGCATCTGCACGATGCATGCGCGCCTGATCACGCAGGACGACGAGTTATATCTGCTGGTCGAGACAAAGCGGATTCTGACGTCTATCGGAACCGGCGCATAGGGCGAGGACTGCTCGCATGAAACACATTGAGGAGTTTTTCGATGATCGTCAGAAGGGGTGGTGCATCCACTGCGGGAACGGGCTTGCCGGGCTTGTGACCAACCGGGACCATGTCCCGTCGAGGTGCCTCCTCTCGCCGCCAGCATCGACCCGGCTTTGCAAACAATCCCGCGCAGTGCCAGCATCCTGCGCCGGAACGACAAGCTCAGCGAAAGGATCGACAGCGCACAAACCACTTTCTCGACTCGCGGCGGCGAGACGCGGATGCTCTGGAAACCGGAGCAGGATCGCGTGGATCGTATCTTTCTGAAGAATGCGCGGGGACACGCCTTCTTCGAGTATGGCGAGCCGATGCTGGAGCCGCCGCAGCGCATCTGGTCGGCGGCGCTGGAAACGCTCGGACCGGCTGAACGCACCGCATTTGAGGACACTACGGGCGGAGCGCTGTGGCTGGAGGTTGGCAGCCGGATGCTGACCAGAGGTCGCAACCGGTCATGACCTGCAGGATGGATGGGTCATCGTACAGGACGGCGTGTACCGCTATGCCGTCCTGCAGGACGGACTAATGACGGTGCGGATGGTCATCCGTGAATATCTGGCCGCCGAAGTCTCGTGGGACGGCTGACACGTCGCTGTCGATACGTAACGGCGCGGCACATACGTGCCTGATATAATCAGGAACAAGGAGTGATTCTTCTGCATCGCAGACCTCCGAGCAGACCGGCATAATACAGGACAGGAAACCGGATGGCCAAAAGCGATGCAGAACTTGCAGCCGGTATTTTCGCGATAAATGCGGAAGAAGGTGCCGAAGGCAGCTGAACTGACGGGAGACGCGCTGAATGCTTTGCTGGGCGCGAAGGCAAACGATGCGGAGTACATCAAGGACAATTTCAGCCAGCTGATCCACGATACGCAGATCAAGGCCTATCACCTCTACCTGGAACACGAGGCGCGGGAAAGCGGCGCGGCGATCCGCGACGTTGTCATGCCTCTTCTGCCCTCGGGAGCCACGGCCGACGATGTATTCTCGTTCCTCGAAACCCGCTTCCATGCGATCGACCGGCTGTGCCTGTCGCTCTCGCAAAGCCGGCGGACGCGGGCAGGTTCAACTTTCGAGACGATCGTCACGACCCTCTTCCGCAAGCTCGGCTATCCGCATACGCCGCAGCCGCAGATCAACGGGAGCCGCCCCGACTACGTGCTGCCGAGCCTGGCTCATTACCTAGCCTATTCCTCGGATTGCATCATCTTTACGTGCAAGCGCACGCTCCGCGAGCGCTGGCGGCAGGCGATCACCGAAGGAGTCACCGGCCAGTTTTTCCTAGCTACCGTCGATGACCAGCTGTCCGTTCAGCAGATCGACGCGATGAAGGAGAAGACGTCGTGCTCGTCGTACCGGCCGGGCTGAAGAACACAGCGTACAAGGACCGGATGAACGTCGTCTCGTTCGAGACATTCTTCGATCATTATCTCGATCCGGCGATCGTGCGCTGGAAAGCGAATGGCACGATCAGCTGATCATGCGTCGCCCGCTGGCGCAAGCAGACGCACATCGCCGATGAAGCTCTCAAGACTCTGCAGATGCGGCTGAACGCTCTTCGGAAAGGATGAAACCAGCGGCACGGGGACAACAAGCTGGACCCCGGCCTCGGTCATTTCCCGGAACTGCCCTTCGGAGACGCCTTCCTGCAAGGTCAGCAGATGCTTGACAGGAATGCGCTCAGCCTCGTTCAGAATTTGCCTCCACCTGTCCTTGCAGGTGGTCTTCACGGCCAGCATCCGCAGCTGTGCAGACGGAAAGGCAGGATTCCGGTAAGCTGTCTGCGAGGGGAAAAGGAAATCGGGCCGGCGCCCCGGATCAGATTCCGGACCATGCGCGAAATCGAGATCCTCGCGCAGTCTTTCCTCGATGAATATCTCGCGGGCATGCAGCTCAAGCGAACGGCCCGAACGGGATTTTCGCCGCTGCAGGATGCTCTGTGCACGCGAGATAAAGTCGTCGATGGCGGTAAATCCCGCCCTGATCCCTGGCAGTTCCACCGCTTCCTCAACACTGCGAAAAATCTCGAACTCGCAATCCCGGCGTCTTATCAGCCGGTGATCCGGATCAAGTGCGGTATCCGCGCGCAACTCTACAGCCTTGCGGATGATTTCCGCGCCGGTCGGAAAGCGGGTCAGCCATGAAGGCGGTATTTCTCCGGGGTCAAGCCAGCAGCTGGCGCGCGGCGTCGCCTGCGGCTGAAAGAGGCTCGGCTGCGCCGCCCGGTCCGGTGACCAGATTGCCCATTTTCCGGGTTCCACCGGCCCGATCCGGTCCTCAACGAGATCTTCCTCAGTTTCATGCCGGCAGACCCAGACATGACATTCCCCTGCAGCGCCGGTGTCATCCAGCACGAAAGCAAAAACCGTCAGCGCGCCGGTGCTTTCCGGGTCCAGCAGTGCGGAGCTGCCGCCGCCGAATCCGGTGATGCGGGCCTCGTTGCGCCCGCCTTTTGGATTCTCGTGGAACTTGTTGTTGTAGTAGATGGCGCGCCGTGCGGTGATCGGCATGGGAGTCGATATAGACATCGAACCGCAAATCCGGGTTCTTGATATCCGTCCGGTTGATGGCCGGAAATATGTCGAAGAGGAACGAGCGTGGAATGTAGGGGCCCGCCTGATGCGAACCATTGGCCAGCGTGTCGTTTCCGGAAAGGCGCTTCACGTACCAGACGATGGACGGGCCGGTGAAATCATCCAGCCAGTCGGTCAGATCAGCAAGCGCCATGAGATATCCCCCTTATCTCCATTTCGTCGTTTCCATCGACCAGCCAGCGGGCAATTGCTGCAAGAACCTGATCTTCCGGCAGCCTTTCCCGCCCTTTCAGCGCGCATTCCCAGACCGTTAGCAGGCGCCAGCCGGCCGTACGCAGCCCAAGGGCATTCTGCCGGTCCCGCTCGACATTGCCGCTGATCTTGGCGCGCCAGAAATCCGGCCGCGATGCCGGCCAGCGGAACAGATGGCAGTCGTGGCCGTGCCAGAAGCAGCCCTGCACCATAATAACGGCCTTGCGGCCGGGCAGCACGATGTCCGGCCTGCCCGGCAGCTTGCGGTCATGAAGGCGAAAACGGAAACCACGCGCATGAAGTCCGCGCCGGACGATCATTTCCGGGGCGGTGTCCTTGCCCCGGATTCCCGACATCATGCGGCTGCGCGTGGCCTTGTCGACGATATCAGCCAACGAGCGGCAGTTTCCGTTGCAGATGTTCCTGCCCGACGAGTTCACCGGCGCCGATCCAGGGCGCCATGTGCCGCGCTACGGCCTCGACCACCGGCACGACGACGGCGTTGCCGAACTGCTTGTAGGCCTGTGTGTCCGAAACCGGGATGATGAAACAGGATTCGCCCGGCTTGTCGAAACCCATCAGCCGCGCACATTCCCGCGGGGTCAGACGGCGCGGGTTTCCTTTTTTCCGGCTGACAAGAATTTCCGAACCGTCCTTGTAATACCGTGCCGAGAGCGTCCGGCTGACATCCTCGCTCCCAACAAGACCGAACCCGAATCCGTTACCTCGTGCGCGGTGTTTTTCCGCATAGCCCTGCAGATAGCTCCACAGATGATCGGTCAGGACATACTTGTCATTGACGCGCCCCTCACGTCCCATGGTGAACGGTTTTTCAGCTGCCTCACTGCCGTCCTCGGGATGCAGGATGGTGCGGAGCCGGGGGCCGTTCAGCGGATCAGGAATCTCGAAATCGTCAAAGGAGAAGTCGTTCTCCTCCCGGAAACCGACAATGAAAATGCGCTCGCGATGCTGCGGCACGAAGGACTTTGCGTCGATCACCTTCGTATGAACCTGATAGCCGAGCTTTTCTTTCAGCGTTCTGCAAATCACGTCGAAGGTCCGGCCACGGTCATGGTTGACCAGATTCTTGACGTTCTCCAGCACGAAAGCCTTCGGGCGATGATGAGCGAGAATGCGCTCGACCTCAAAAAACAGCGTACCCTGCGTCTCACATAGAAAGCCGTGCGGCATCCGCAGCGCGTTCTTCTTCGACACGCCTGCAATGGAAAAAGGCTGACAGGGAAATCCGGCCAGCAGCACATCGTGCGGCGGGATGGAGTCCGCCTCGATCTTTGTGATGTCGCCCGCAACCTCGTGGTCGCAGTCATAGTTGGCCTTGTAGGTAGCCTGCGCGTAACGGTCCCATTCACTCGTAAAGACACAGCGGCCTCCCAGCGGTTCAAATCCGCGCCGCAGTCCGCCTATGCCGGCGAACAGGTCAATGAAACGGAATGTCTCGTCGGCAGATGCCGGCGGATGACAGGTGCGGACCAGTTCCTCCAGAACGTGAAGCGCCGCCTTGCGCGGCTGGCTCTGCCCCCGCTCCCAGCGATACAGGGTGCTGATCGAAAATCCGACCTGCGGCGCAAGGTCCTCGATGGAGATACCGGCCTGCTGGCGCAGGCGTGAAAAGTCGGATTGTACGGCCTGAAGCATGGTCCCTCGCTGGGTATTTTATTGTCGTTTTGCCAGGTTTCGACACGTAAAGCAAGAACAAAAAGAGAAAGCTCCACCCGTTTGCATAGGATACCGGGTCCGCAACCTAGTTCAGGAGACGTGGAAAAGCGGGGATGAATTGACCTCGGGAAGGACAAGCGTAAGGGAGGTCCGCGCGCGGCTCAGCGCAACATAGAGCTTGCAGCGGGAGTAGATGGTCTCCGAAAAACCTGCGCGATCACAGGCCATGACAACCGCATTATCACACTCCAGCCCCTTGGCCTTGTGAATGCTGCAAAGAACCCTTGCCGGCGGGGCCGGGCGCCTGTGGGACCGCTGGCGGGCTATGGCAGAATAGCCCTCATCCGGAGACGCGAAGTCCCCCATGCGAATCGCATCACGGAACTCGGCCCGGTGATCAATCCTGACATTTTCGAATCCGTTCGCGCGCTCATCAACGAGTTTCCTTATCGTGGCGAGGGCCGCGGCGACGCCGGTGTGGTCCGCATCGTCAACGATGCAGCGCGCCACGGTCCGGATGTTGCCAGGTTTTCCGCCGGTGCTGCGGGCGCATCCCTCGCGCACCTCCCGAAGCAGCAGCCTGCCGTGCGAGCTTTCACTGAAGCCGGAAGCTATGCTGCCGACAAACTCGATCATGCCTTCGGCCAGCGCCGCGCTGTTTCCCTGCGCCTCGCGCATCCGGGTTACCAGCGATGCCAGCGCCTCGCGCGTATGGCCTTCCCAGATAGGGATTGACCGGTTCCAGAAGGCGCTTAGAGGCCGGACAAGGCTGTTGTTGGCGAGGATCATCGTCTGGCCGGGACGCTGCGCTGCCTGCCGGACGGGTCGTCCCTGCTGGTCCGAAAGCCTGTAGAACGTTCGTGACGGCGCAATGTTTGTGCCGGCGAGAATTCGCAGCGATGCCGGAACATTCGCAGTCAGATCAATCGGCTTTCCCTCTTCAAGGCTCCGCCTGGCAGACAGTACCCATCTGCCGAGTTCGGGACAGCCCGTATCCCAGCGATGGGGATAATCAAGGCTCGCGAAGGCCCCCTGTGCTTTCAGACCTTCCCATCGCGCCCGGTCCGCACGGGCGGCCGCATCGCCCCGGCTGCCAAATATTCTCTGCCACGGATCGCCGAAGATCCTCAGCATCGCGCCCGCACGGAAGAGAGACATGACCACGGCGTGCTGGTCGAGTGTGGAATCCTGGTGCTCATCGCAGATGATGACCGGGTAGCGTCTTGCCAGCGCCTGCGGGATCATGGGCTGGGCCTGCAGAAGCGCCGCAACTCTCGACGCCATTATACCGAAGCCTTCACCCCCGTTCTGGTAGGCCCATGCTGACGGATCGGTCGGCAGATCGAGCGCCCTGTGGTAGGTAGTGGCAATCTGCGCGATGAGCGCATCGATAGTCCTGATCTCGACGCGGCTACCGGCACCGGCGGTTCGTTCTGCAAACACGCTGCAGGCTGCGTGTGTATGGGTCAGGATCAACAGCCGCCCGGAGCCGGATGCGCCGGCAACCTCCCGTGCATATCCCGCGCCCTGGAATGTCTTGCCGCAGCCTGCCGGCGCCTCAATAATGACGAGTCGCTCATCTGAACGAAGCAGCGTGGCAACGGCCGCGTCGCTCATAGCGCGAGCGCTCGGACCTGTTCCCGCCCAGCTGCGGCGAGCACGGCATTCAGCAGCGGCAACAGGCGCGGTTCAATTGCAGGCCAGGCGCCCAGCGCAGCCATTTTTTCGGCAAGCTCCCTGCCTCCGCGTTCCGACTTGAACCAGGCTTTCCCGTGCGCTTTCCATTCCTTGCTCTTGTCCTCCGGCGCGTCCGTATCATCACCGCTGGCGGCGGCAATGATCAGATCGCGAAGTGAAATTCCCTGCGCCTGTGCTGCCTGCCGGATTGCCGGCAGGCTGTTGTCTGGAATGGCAAGGCGCACGGCGAGCGTTCTCAGACGGGTTCCATCGGGATCACCGTCCCGGTCCCGGATCAGTTCTGCCAGCCTGTCTTCCGGGATTGCGCCGATGACATGCTGTTCGGTGCATCCGCCTGCCCACTGGAACAGGCGGTCGCCGAGCGACTGCCTCAATGTCTGCCAGCGACCCGATGCACGGCCTTCATCATCAACAAGTCCGGAAAAGCGAAGTCCCGTCGCTGCCAGTGTTTCCAGCAATCCGAGTACGGCATCATTTCCCTGTCCGTCACAAACCCGGACGCCGTAATCCAGCGGGTCCGCAGCAAAGGCTTTTTCAAGCAGGAATTTCAGGAAGCCAACCTCGGTCGGCCCTTCGCCGATCACCGGAAACCGCGCCAGAAAAGTCTCCGGGTCGCGCTTCTGCTGCGCTCCAATACGGTCGCGCGGAAGCGCTCCCATGTGGGAGGTATTATCGAGATACCACAGCGCCGCATCATCGGCACAGCTGATTGCAACCGGACTGTGAGTCGTGACGAAGGCCTGCCCCGCATCATCAATAATCTCGCGGACCAGCTTTCTGAGCCGGTAAGGCTCAAGGCCGCGCTCGATTTCATCTACAGTGATGATGTTGGCTTCCTTCCTGGCGGAAGAGGCTATTTCAAGGGCCGCCATCCGGCGCGTGCCCGCGCCCCAGCTGGAAAGAGGCAAGTCCACATCATCCTTGCGAGCGAGCAGGCCGATCAGCGCGCCGATAGACAATCCCTGGGTAGTGGTGAGTCCGAGGGCAAGATCACCCGGAAGTGCTGCGCCGGCCAGCCGCTTGCCAAGTGTTTTCAGTTTTTCGCCGGACTCCTGGCCGATAGCGCTATCCAGATCGAGGCCTGCAACCTCCTTGCTGATCCGTGCCCGCAACGTCGTATCCGAGAACAGCCGATCCAGTGCCGAACCGTAGACAAGCCGCAGATCGCGATCATTGCGATCCTCGGCCGCCAAGCGCAGCAGCCCGATCTGCCGTCTTACGGCGACCGGGAAATGGTCACTCTCGTCATGGGGCTGTACGATCTCCCAGACGAGTTCAAGTTCCGCTGTCCCTCGTACCTGGACCTTGTAAACAGGATCGCCCGGCGCCGGCATGTCATCATCGTCATCAGCCGCTTCGGGCTGGACCGCATCCTTGCCGTTCCAGTGCCACGGCAGGTTCAGGCTCTTCTGGTTGTTGATCTCTACATCGCCGGGAAGCGCCACGACCGCTTCGATGCAGAATTCATCCGCGGTCTTCCGCATCCAGTAGTCGGATTCGGATATGGTTGCGGCGTTGGAAGGGCTGAAAAGCAGAGCGACAGCTTCCAGTACAGTCGTCTTGCCCACGTCGCCGCCGCCGAGAATGATATTCATACCTTCTGCCGGAAACCAGTCGAACTTTTCAATTCCCCGGAAGCGAAGAATTTGCAGCTTTCGAATAACCGCTCTTTGAGTCATAAGCCCCCCGGCCACCTCTCACTGGATTGCTTTCTGCCGGTTGCTTTCTGGATCAGGAAATCACCTGTCCGCATAACAACCGGCGATGAATCACCTGCCCGATGATATTGTCCCCGGAACGGCGATATTGTCCAAATACTTTCCGGTGCCGATGTGCCTGCCCCCTGCGGCAGGTCCTCTGAAGAGCCACGAGCGGCACTTCCGCAACTGACGATCACCCTGACCGGCCTTCGCCCAGGACTTCCTGCAACTTATCCGCACCACCATCTAGCAAGTGATCTCGCCCATCAGTATGCGCGAGTCTTGGCTCGGGCTAGATCCGGCTTCTTTATCCAGCTGTAGTGTTCCTTCCGCGCCGGTCGAAGGGCTCGACGCCAACGGAAGTGACGTTATGGTCTGGGCTGTTGTCGGGCAACCGCTCTTGGGCGGACTGCGACAGCAATGGGGTCGCTTCAGAACGGCGGCTTACAGCGTTGTTCCGCTAGAACGGGACTGTCAGCACACGGCCCCGGTGCCGCCGTCCACGAAGAACCAACCAACCGTAAGTTTCGGGCGGCGAAGGAGACATCCCAAGCGGCGACAACTGCGGCGCGAACTGACGATTCGATAATTTTGATCCGTTGCGAGAATGACTGGCCATCCGAATGGCTATCTGTCTATGGTCCAGTCCTCCAACTGCAATCCAGCTATCCGCGAAAACTCACCGGTATTGTTAGTGACGAGGCTGAGGCCCCGCGCTTTGGCCTGGCCGGCGATCAACGTGTCGTAGGGGCCAATTGGCGTTCCGCGCCGTTTCAACTCGGCCCGGATCTCGCTCGCCACACGCGCGTCCTCCCGGTCAAAGTCGAGGATGGCGAGATCGGTGAATAGGAGACGAAGGGTCTCCATATTGAAGGCGACCCTCTCGCTGCGATAGGCGCCGAAGTAGAGTTCGTGCGCCACCACGGACGAAACTGCGAGCGAACCCGGCTCGCTGGCCTCGACCCGTTGCAGCAGCGCATCGGAGCGTCGCGCGACCAGCGCGATCACGGCATTGGCGTCGAGCAGCCGGAGTGTCACTGGAACGCCTGATCCAGTTCCGGCCGATCCTGCTCGGCGGGCTGCTCGCGCCCTTCGGCGAGGAAGTCCGGGCTGAAGCCTCGCTCGATCGCTGCGTGCAGCGAGGCCCAGCGCCGGCCCTGATCGGGCCTGGGGCGCAGGATTACGGCGTCGCCCTCGCGCGAGACTTCGACCTCCTCGACATCGAAGCGGAAATCCTTCGGCAAGCGGACGGCCTGCGAATTGCCGGACTGGAAGATTTTGGCGATATGGGGCATGGCAGCCTCCTGTATATACGTTGAAGTATATACGTTCAGGGCCTGGCTTTCGCAAGCAAGATCACACATCAGCGTCGTCCTTGTGTTCGGGAATGTCGTCGGGGATCTCGCTCAGGAAGCTGCTGCCCTGCTGGAGCCGCATGCCGAGGGTCTGGACGAAGCCGTCGAACCGCTTGAGACCCCTGGTGTGGGCGGCCGCGTTCTCCTCGGGCGGGAGCTGCGGGGTAACGGTCAGCCAGTGTCGGATGAACAGCGCTAGCGTGTCAGCCGTCAACCGGACGTCGCGTTCGAGCCGTGCCGTCTGGCGCGACAGGCGATCGAGCCGACGCGTGAAGGCGGCTTCACGCATATCCTGGGCGTCGGGCGACAGGAAGGACGCGATCGCCGCCTCGGCCACGGCCGAGCGCGACAGCCGGCGCCGGTCAGCGAGGTCGTTGAGCCTGACGAGCAGGTCGGATGGAAGGGTCAGGGAAAGGCGTTCACGCATGATGGTTCCTCACATATCGATGCCGTCATTCGGGTCCATGGCGACCTGGCGGGCCACGCCGCGCATCTGGCGGCGCATGACCTGCCTCTGCCGGGCGCTGTCTTCCTGATCGTCACCGAGCAGGTGCCTGAATTCATCCTCGGGCGCCGGCTCCTTCTTCTCGCGAACGATCTCGACATGCTCGGGCAATTCGGGCTCGCGGCGAAGGCTCGAATTGGCCTTGTCGTCCTTGGCGGTCAGCTCGGCGGCCGCGAACAGCTCGGCATCGGGTTTCAGGGGCTTGAGCGCCGACCAACCATCCGGCCGCGCGCTGACGGCGATCCTAGCCGGATCGGGTGGCGGCAGGATGCGTTCCATGAGGCGAGGGTCGGTGTAGTAGCGCGCTTTCTTCGCCCGGATCGGTGGCGTTCCCGCAACCATGACGATCTCGTCATCCGGTGGGAGCTGCATGATCTCGCCGGGGGTAAGGAGCTGGCGGGCAGTCTCAGAACGCGACACCATGATGTGGCCGAGCCAAGGCGCCAGGCGGCTGCCGGCATAGTTCTGCATCGCCTTCATTTCGGTCGCGGTGCCGAGGGCATCGGAAACGCGCTTGGCGGTGCGCTCGTCATTGGTCGCGAAGCTGACGCGCACATGACAATTGTCGAGGATCGCATTGTTCGCCCCATACGCTTTTTCAATCTGGTTGAGCGATTGGGCGATAAGGAAGCTCTTGATCCCGTAGCCGGCGAGAAACGCCAGAGACGACTCGAAGAAGTCGAGTCTGCCCAGCGCTGGGAACTCGTCGAGCAGCATCAGAACGCGGTGCCGGCGGTCCTTGGCATGGAGGTCTTCCGTCAGCCGGCGGCCGATCTGGTTGAGGACCAGACGGATCAAAGGCTTTGTTCGCGAGATGTCGGACGGCGGCACCACGAGGTAGAGTGTCGAGGGATCCAGGTCGGCGATGAGGTCGGCGATGCGCCAGTCGCAGCGCGAGGTGACGGCGGCGACCACCGGATCGCGATAGAGGCCGAGGAAGCTCATGGCCGTGGACAGGACGCCCGAACGTTCATTGTCGCTCTTGTTGAGCAGTTCCCGCGCCGTCGACGCGACGACGGGATGCGGCCCCTTCTCGCCGAGATGGCGGGTGGCCATCATCGCGTCCAAAGTCGCTTCGATCGTGCGGCGAGGATCGGAGAGGAAGGCGGCGACGCCGGCGAGCGTCTTGTCGGATTCTGCGTAAAGCACATGCAGGATGGCGCCGACCAGCAATGAGTGGCTGGTCTTCTCCCAATGGTTCCGCTTCTCCAGGCTGCCTTCCGGATCGACCAGCACGTCGGCGACATTCTGCACGTCGCGCACTTCCCACTCGCCCCGCCGCACCTCGAGTAAGGGATTGTAGGCGGCCGACGCGGCATTGGTTGGGTCGAACAGCAAGACACGGCCATGCTTCGCCCGGAATCCGGCAGTGAGTTGCCAGTTCTCCCCTTTAATATCGTGGACAATCGCCGAGCCCGGCCAGGTCAGCAGACTCGGCACGACCAACCCGACGCCCTTGCCCGAGCGCGTCGGAGCAAAGCACAAAATATGCTCCGGCCCGTCATGCCGCAGATATTCGCGCTCGTAGCGGCCGAGGACCACGCCGTCCGGCCCGAGCAGGCCGGTGCGCTCGATCTCCGTGCGCTCCGCCCAGCGCGCCGAGCCATAGGTGTCGATGTCGGACGCCTCGCGGGCGCGCATCACCGACATGGTGATGGCGACGGCAATGGAAAGGAATCCGCCCGACGCCGCGATGATGCCGCCCTCGGCGAAGATGCGCGGGGCATAGGCTTCGTAGAAATACCACCACCAGAACAAGGCCGGCGGATAATAGACCGGCCAGCCGGCGACCTCGAACCAGGGTGGGCCGAGCTGCGGCTGGAAGCCGAAACGGAAGGCGACCCATTGCGTGCCGCTCCAGACCGAGACGAGGACGATCAGGAAGACGATGCTGATCTGGCCCCAGAGGATTTTCGTGCCGGACATAGGAGGTTCCTTTCGTCAGAGGCCGAGGTCGCGCTTGCGGCCGAGCGACCAGTCGATGCCGCCCCCGCCGCGCGCGACGCCGGAGATGTGCTGGCCGAGCTTGTGTTCGATCTCGCGGGACCAGGGGACGAGCTGGAAGCCGCGCCCGCCGTCCGGGGCGATGCCCTCGATCACGGCGAAGCGGCCGGAGGAGAGCGAGAGCTGACGGCGATAGGTGCCGGCGACATATTCCCCGGCCTGCGCCTTCACATGGGCGAAGCCGGTCTCGGCCGAGAGCTGCTCGCCCACGGTGTCGAGCTCGCGCCGGCGCAGCGTCGCCAGCAGATTGCGCTGCAGGACGATGCGCTGGCTTTCGCGGCGGGCGAGGCCCTCGTCTGCGAGATGCTCGGCGCGCGCGTCCATCGCCTCGCGCACCTCGCGGCCGAAGCCGCCCATGCCGAGCGGCATTGGGTCGCGTTCGACCAGCCGGTGATCGAGCCAGGTCGCGCCGGGCGCGGTGATCTGGCTCTGGAGATCGAGGTCGGAGCGGTTGGCGAGGACGATGGTGGGCCGCGGGTCGTCTGGGCCACCGAAGCGCCGGGCCTCGACGATGCCGCCGATCGGCGGGGCGTGCTCGAACGCCTCGATGCCGCGCAGCCGAACGTGATGGGCGCGGCCGTCGGCGCCGTCGATCACGGCATAGGCTTCGCCGGTCAGCTCGTCGTGCAGGCCCTTGTCGACCAGCCGGCCGATGATGGGCGGCCCCTCTTTGCCGGTGTCGATCGTGAAGTCGGCGACGCCACGCTCCTCGCCGAGCCCGGCGAAGGCGCGGTGCATGGTCTTGATGATGTCGCCGCGCGCGCCGAGATCGCGCAGCGACCGCTCCGCGCCCGGCTCGACGAACCATTCGTTGACGCCGGCATCGGCGGCGAGGCCCATCTTTTCGAGATGGCGCAGGCGGGCAACCAGCAGCCGGCGGATTTCGGGATCGTCCGGCCCCGTCGCCCCGGGCCGCAGGTCGATATAGCCCAGCTCGTTGGACTGGCGTGCGATCTCCCGATCGAGCCGCGTCCAGCGTTCGACGTCGACCTCGCGCGCGAGGCTGGAGCGGATCTCGTGCTCGGGCTTGGGACCGAGTTCGGCATCGACCAGCTCCTCGGCACGTCCACGCAGGCCGTGGCTGATATAGTCGCGCGAGATGACCAGATCGGCGCCGGTCTCGTCAACGCCGCGGACGAGCAGATGGACATGCGGGTTGTCGGTGTTCCAGTGCTCGACGGCGACCCAATCGAGGCGAGTGCCAAGATCCGCTTCCATTTGTTTGGCGAGATCCCGCGTGAAAGCACGCAGGTCTTCCATGTCGCCGGCGTCCTCGGGTGAGATGATGAAGCGGAAATGGTGCCGGTCGTCCTGGCAGCGATCGGCGAAGCCGAGATCGTCGGCGCGGTCGTTGTCGGCGTCGAACATCACACCCTTCTCGCCGTCGCGGCTGACGCCTTCGCGCTTCAGATAGGAGAGGTGCGCCGAGATCGGCGCCGAGCGAAAGGCGCGACCCCGGTGCCGGGCGATGCGTGTCTGCGCGACGACGCGGCGCCGCGAGCCGAGCAGGTAGCTGCGCGACACGACATTGCGGCCGCGGCCGAAGGTCGAGCGACCTGATCCGCCGCCTCTGCGTCCCGATCCCGATGCCGATCCGCTGGCGGGCGCATTGCTCGCCTGCCTGGCGGCGCGCAGCACCTGGTTGATGAAGGTCTTGGCGCGCGGCGCGCGGGTCGAGCGCGGCTTGCCGGGGCGGATGCGAAACTCGCTGTCGTCGCCGCTCATGCGCGCCTCCCAGGAGGCACGGCGAAGCCGCCCATACGAAGTGACTTTGATTTTGCTGGCAAAATCACCCATGCGTATGCACGACCGACCGCCATATGCGCAAAACACCAAGCCATTCCAATGGCTTGACGGTGGTTTGCGCAGGCGCTTTTATCTTGCCGTATTCCAGTCGCCGTGCCCCTTCCGGCCCGCGACCCTTCCTTTCCTTTCCGGCACTCCGCTACAGTGCGAAACTGTGCGATCGGGGTCATGGCGCACCTCCCGAGGGCGGACGCGCGACGAACAGCGCCTCGGCCGGGGCCGGCGCGAGAGATTCGGGCGACGCGGCAGGCGCATCCGAAGGTGCGCCGGCGATGCGTTCGCCGAGCAGGCCGGGTACGTGTTCCGAGCCAGCCGGTGCCGTGACGAAGAGGGGAGCATCGCGCCAGTCGGTGACGCGCGGCGGGCCGGCGAGCGCGCCCGGCGCGAGGGGTTCGCCGCCGAGAAGGAGAGCGAGCGCGGCGACGTAATCGCGCGTTTCTTGCGGCAGGCCGCGTTCACCGGCAAGATATTCGTCATACCGGCCAGGACCGAAATTGTAGGCGCCGAGCATGTCGGTGATGGTGCTGTAGCGGTCCCACATGGCGCGCAGATAGGCCGCTCCCGCGAGGATGTTGTCGCGGGGCTGGAAGGGATCGCTGCCGAGCCGATGGAGCGCGCGCTGTTCATCCCATGTCGCGGGCATGAGCTGCATCAGGCCCATCGCACCGGCCGACGATACGGCGGTCGGATCGCCATTGCTTTCGGCGCCGAGGACTGCCGCGATCCAGCCGACCGGGATGCCGAATCGGTGCGCCGCCTCGGCGATGTCTATGGCATAGGGACCGCCGACTTCCGGCTGCGCCGCCTGCACGGTTTGTGCACGGATCGCGGGCGCTGGCGCGAGACCGAGAAGCAGGCCGGGAAGAAGAAGAAGGAGGATTGCCGCGCGTCGGGCGGCGGAAGACCGTCCGACGCTGGCATGACGTTGGACCGTCACTTGTCGGACCCCTCGGCGCGCTTGGTCCGCTGGTCGTTGGTGTGGAGGCTCCAGGCGGTGTCGTCGTCACCGTCTCGGAACAGGTTGGCGCGCAGCCAGCCGAACAGCGGGCTATAGATCTCGATCGCGACGAACTCGCCGGCCCTTTCGCCGATATGCGACCAGCCTGCGCCGATGTCGCGGCCGTTCTCGTCGCCGAGCAGAATGCGGTAGGCCGGCGCGTTGTCGGCGTCCGAGGGTTTGGCAGGAACGAAGGTCAGCGGCGCGTCGATTCCGAGCGCCTCGAGGCGGCCGGCGAAGCCGGTTTCCGTGCGGATGAAACTGCCGAGATCAGCCATGCTCTTGTCTCCGGTGGTTGATGGTTGCGGGATGCTCACGGCTCAAGGGCCGGATCGGTGAAGCGCCAGCGAAAGCGGCCGTCGCCGTATTCGTCGGTCCAGATCGGCGTCACGCGGGCGGTGATGGAGGAGCGGGGAAGCGGCCCGAAATACCGGCCGTCGAGGCTGTCGGGCGCGTCCCAATTCATCAGGAACACCTCGCCCTCGGCGATGACGCGGCAGCCGTGCCATTGCGGCAGATCGCGGCCGAAGCGGTCTTGGGCCTGCGCCTCGCCATAGGCGTCATCGTAGACGATCACACTCGCGCCGCGGCGGCAGATCTCGGCGCCGGGCAGCGCCAGGACGCGCTTGAGGAGCGGCACGCCGCGCGGCAGGT
>WPCJ01343579.1_pt1 | contig 21723 bp, 22 predicted proteins | sample 5399831 | NCBI WGS metagenome assembly WPCJ01 (sample SAMN12869470, study PRJNA574797) | sludge metagenome | isolation source: wastewater treatment of pH10 | place: China:Beijing | collected 2019-05-20 | reverse complement strand
CGAAACCGTCATGCACCATCAAACAACGCAAAACCCATGCCACTCCAGACACAAGCACATGCAACCACACAAAAAAGGCATCCCGCATCAATCCCTGTTCCCGAAAGACACACAATATGTCCACAACAACGACAGGAAAGGTCCCACAAAAATGCCAGCACTAGAACGTGTCGCAAGAAAATGCAGCCCAAGCTTCATCTGCACACATTTGTGCCCTTCCCTCGGCTTGCAACTTCTCCAGATGAGCCGTCACATTACGGACAGCGGCGCGATAAAGACGAGGGTGCTGCTTGTCATACAGGCGGTCCACAAGTTCGGTGACACGCATCGGCCGCTCCTGTAGAGACCGCCAGATTTCCTGCTCCCGGACTTGACGATATGAAAAGAGTTGCTTCACGAATGGCTGAGGATCATTCAATGCAGGACCATGCCCCGGGAGGTAAATCCTGTCATCCCTCTCCATAAGCAGTTCAAGGCTGTTAAAGTAGGCCGCCATATTGCCCCCGGGAGGCGATACGACGCTACTCGCCCATGTCATTACATGGTCGCCGGTGAACAGAATTCTGTCGACCTCAAGCGCAAAGCATAAATGGTCGGCGGCATGGCCCGGCGTGTGAATGGCGCGCAGGCCTTCCACTACATCGCCATCGCGCAGAGCACAGTCCGGGATGAACGTGTCCGTGTCCATATCAAAAGCATAGGTGAGCGCATGCGTGGCTGCCTTGAGCGCCGCCACTGCGCCTATATGGTCGTGATGCCGGTGCGTGAGAAAGATCTTCGCCACACGTCCCGCCGTGGCGGCGATGATCGCCTCGACATGCTCAGCGCTGTCGGGGCCCGGATCGATCACGATGACGCCCGCCGGACCATCGACAAGGTAGGTATTTGTACCGTGATAAGTCATCACGCTCGGGTTTTTAGCAACCACTCTACGGATACCGGGGGCGGCAACCGTTGCCATCCCATAAGGTGGCAGGTCCTCAGTAAAGAAAGCCATACAACACCTGTTGTCAGGTCCGTTCCAGCAAAAGGTCGTCAAGACAGCATGCAGCGGCTTGTCGAAACTGTATCCATCGTGGCCCGAGTCAAGTCGGTTTCGCCGATCTAAGCCCCCACGGCGAATTCGAAAAGATAGGATGGTTCGGCTTTACGAAAAACCACATGGACAGGTGTATCTGGAATCAGCGTCTCGTAGGGGGCCTGGACCCGGCTGAGGCAACGGATTCCCTCGTCAAGATCTATCAGTCCGACCACGTAAGGCACCTCCTTGGCGAAGGCGAGCGGAGCGACCGATATCTCGGTGAAGCTGCGAAGCACTCCGGTTCCCTTCAACTCCACCCATTTCACTTTCTGGGACCAGCATGCCGGGCACACAGGCTTGGGAGGAAATGTCATATGCGAACAATCTTCACATATGGTCGTCATGAACCGCTTCTCTAGCAAGCCATCCCAAAAGGGTTTGGTGAAAGGGGTAATTCTGGGAGGATAAGCCAGTTGTTCCATTCGTGCGATGCCCCTTCTCGACTATATGTCGTTGGAGAAAATATGCATCATTGTAGCATTGTAGTCGCCAAGCTCGGCGGTCGTCGCGCCGATCCTCGCGTTCTTCACCTGTCGTTCGCCGGCTTCGCCACGCAACTGCTCAACAGCTTCAAAGACGTTATAAAGCGGCGTAACCAAGGGGGGGTGTCCGCGGCTCGCGCACCCGCCGGACGTCGAAATCGGGATTCGTCCACCGAGCGACGTTTCACCCGCGGCCGCTGCCTCCCCACCTTTGCCGACCGGCACCAGCCCTAGCGATTCCGATAGAATGAGTTCCACGATCGAGCATGGCGCATAGACTTCGGCAAAATCCAGATCCCTGGCCGTCAAGCCGCAGGAATCATAAGCCTTGGCGGAAGCGATCTGGGCAGACTCGAACGATGTCAGCGACCGCGGCCTACTGGACACCTGATGGACACCTTCATGATAGAAACCGCGCCCGACGATATTGATCTTACGCGGGTTGGAACGAGCTACGTCGGGGCTTGCCACCACAATAGCGACAGCTGCGTCCGAACGCGGTGGCACATCCAGAAGACCGAGCGGCTTGACGATGGGGCGCGCCGCCAGCACGTCGTCAACTGTAATGGACTTCTTCATTTGCGCGATCGGATTGAGCATCGCATGCCGCCGATTCTTTACCGGAATGGCGGCAAGCTGCTCTCGCGTCAGCCCGTAGTCGTGCATATAGCGCGTCGCATTCAGTGCATACCAAGCGATGGGCGTGACACCGAAGGGCACATGGAAGTCCACATCGCCGACCGCGCGCATGGTCAGTTCCATGTGCTCGGCGGTTGGAACATGTAGCTCCCTGTTTACGCCGAGCGCAACGGCCACCTTCGCCTGACCGGAGGAAACCCGCGCGACGGCCATATCGAAGGCCAATGCTCCGGTCATGCCATTACCGAGGACTTCCATCAACGTGTCCTGCATCGGCATTTCCAGATAACTGGCCATGAAGGTGCCGAAATAACGCTGCTCACAATAGGGGCGCGGTGTACTGAACACCATCGCATCGACGTCGGACTTGGACAAGCCTGCATCGGCAAGCGCCCCGATGAGCACTTTCAGGAGCATTTCATGCTCAAGCGTGTCGCGATAGTCCCCCACCGGCAGGGCGCTCGCCCCCACCACAGTAGCCGTGGTCTTCATCTGCTGCTCCTTCACATGACTGCCGGCACCTCGCCCGGCGGCCGTTGCGTCCCGTCAACGAAACCTCCTCGTCAGGCCGGCATCAGACGGCCTTTTTCCGACCGATGACGATACCTTCCTTCTCGCGGTCGAAATAAGCTGAACGGTCGGCGTTTGCGGCCTCGGTCAGCTTGAATTTCTGGACCCGGTTCGTCATCGTCCGCGGCAAATCATCGACGATACGGATGAAGCGGGGAACCATGAAGTAGGCCATGTTACGGACGCAATGCTCGATGATCTCGCGCTCGCTAACGCTGACATCCTCCTTGAGCACAATCGACGCGCCGACTTCATCCTCGCTCATTTCGGCTTTCACGGGGTAAACTGCAACTTCGGCTACCGCAGAATGGGTTAGGATGACCTGCTCGACTTCCACCGCCGAGATATTTTCCCCACGCCGGCGCAGGGCGTCCTTCTTGCGATGCGTGAAGAAGAGATAGCCATCCTTGTCGAGGTAACCGCAGTCTCCGGTGTGGAACCACAGGTTACGTGTGGCCGCCACGGTCGCTTCCGGCATCTTGTAGTAACCCTGAGCGGTCCTCCATGGATTGTTGCTGCGAGCTACGATTTCACCCACACTGCCCGTAGGCACGTCCAGATCATCCTCGTCTACTATCCTGATCTCGATGCCCCGCCGAGGCTTTCCCGGCGATCCGAGCTTCTCGCGTGGATCCTTCGCGGTGAAGGCTGTGATCTGGCCGAAGTCAGACAGGCCGTAGCCGCTGACAATACGGACTCCGAAACGCTCCTCGAATTCGGCAGCGAAGCGAGGAACCGGGACCATTCGGCACAGGCGAACCTTGTGGTTCCGGTCTTCGGGTGAACGCGGGGTGTTCCAAAGGAATTCCGACATGGCCCCGAGGGCGTTCATCAAGGTGATATTGTAGGTGCGAATATCGCTCCAGAATGAAGTCTTGGAGAAGCGGCGGGTCATCACGATCGACCCGCCAGCCAGCATGGTGGCGTACGTCACACCGAACAGCGCGCTGATGTGGAACATCGGCAGGCATACATAAGCAATATCCGTCTCACGATAGTCATGTTCGACTGCATTATTCTGCGCATATCCGAGGCAATGCGAATGCGGGAACATTATCAGCTTCGAAGGCCCGGTCGTGCCAGAGGTATAGGCCAGGAACGCGAGATCCGGGAAGCGCACCGCCTGATCCGTCAGCGTATCAGGAGCATTCTCCAACTCGCTGAAGCTCAACAGCGTTATGACGCCGTCGGGCAGGGTTTCCCGAGCTTGCTCCACGCCCCCCACAACGATCAGATTGCGCACGGAAGCTTCGGACAGGATCTGTTTGCCGAAGCTGTCCAGCATCGCGACTTCGGTGATGAGGGTTTCCGCATCCGACAATTTCAACAGATGAGCCAGTTGCTGCCCGCGTGCGGCCGTGTTGATCGGCACCGATACCGCACCGATCTTGCCGAGCGCGAAGTAAGCCATCAGTTGCTCGGGACAATTGTCCATCATCACAGCGACGTGGCTGCCCTTTTTCAGGCCAAGCTGCAAAAAGCCGTTCGCCAACTGGTTGGATTTGAGATCAATGTCTCGATAGCTGAACGTCCTGCCGTCGGGGACATAGGTCAAGAATGTCTTGTCCCCGAATTTGGCCGCATTGCTACTCAGCACCTTGGCAATGGTGCTGTCTTTCAGTGCGATCTCCATGTCCTTTTCCGTTCAAAGCGGTGAGCGCCCGACATCAGTCGCGCCAATGTTGATGGGAGTGGAATCCAGACGGTGGATGAACTTACCTCCTGGATCTGGATCGGGCTTCGTTCTAGCCAGCCAAGGAATCGTTCAGCCGATCAATCGTGTCGGAGAACTCGGTAAGCATGTCATAGATCACCTGGCGCGTCGTTGTCTCTTCATTGATGCGACCGACGATCTGACCGACGGGATAGCTGAGAAGGGAATCCGACCGGAAACGGGTGATTCGTTCGAGCGCCTCGTTGACCAGCATGGATTGCAGGGGCATCGGCAGCGCCTGCGGCGCACCCGGCTCCTCCCAAGCGGTAACCCAGTCCGACCTGAGTCGACGGGCTGGCTTGCCAGTACCGCATCTGGAGCGAAGCGTATCGCTGGAGTTGGCGGCAAAGATCTTTGCCTTGAGTTCGGGGGAAACTTCGCTTTCGACGGTGCCCAGCCAGATGCTTCCGCACCAGACGCCCTGCGCACCCAGCGCCATCGCCGCGGCCATCTGGCGCCCAGTTCCGATGCCTCCTGCGGCGAGAACAGGCTTGGGAGAGACGAGATCGACGACCTCGGGCACCAGTACCAGGGTCGAAAGCTCGCCCGTGTGGCCTGCGGCCTCCCAGCCCTGCGCAATGATGATGTCCACGTCGGCGTCGGCCTGCTTCTTGGCATGCTTCGGGTGCCCGATGAGCCCCGCCACCTTCAACCCCAAATCGTGGGTGCGCTTGATGACATGCTCGGGAGGAGTACCCAGCGCACTGACGATCATTTTGGCATTGGGGTGACGGTAAACCACCTCGAGCCGCCGCTCCGCTTCACGATGAGTCCGCGTCAACTCATTCATATATTCTTCGAGAATTTCTTCGCTTTGTTCCTTCGAAAATTCCGGCACTTCGTGCTTCTTCAGGAGATTGCTCACGAATTCACGATGCTCGCGCGGCAAAATCCTGTCGAGATCCTCCACCTTGAGGTTCTCGAATTCCTTGCGGGCGGTAGCGGGAAACAACACATCGACGCCGTAGGGCTTGCCCTCGGCATGCTCGTCGAGCCATTTGAGTTCCAGCTCGAGCTGGTCAGCCGTAAAATGCGACGTTCCAAGCGTGCCCATTCCGCCCGATCTGCTGACCGCGGCAACAACGTCGCGGCAATGGGAGAATGCAAAAATTGGAGATTCCAGCCCAAACATCTCCATGATTGGTGTGTGCATGCAAATATCCTCCTAGATAACAGAGACCCCCAAGGGTCTATTTTCCTTTGAATTGCGGCGCCCGTTTTTCCTTGTATGCCGCAATGGCCTCCAGATGATCTTCGCTGGTGCGCACGATCGGAAGATTCGCCGCCACGATCTCCAGTGCAGTCGCAAGATCCTTGTCCGCGCCAAAGCGCATCACCCGCTTGATGAGTTGCACAGCCAGTGGGGCTCCATCGGCAACGCGCCGAGCGAACTGACGGGTCTTCTCCATCAGTTGATCGTCGGGAAACACCTTGTTCACAAGGCCGATGCGCTCGGCCTCCCGCGCATCTACGAACTCGGCGCCCCAGAACATCTCAAGCGCTTTCGCGACACCTACCGCCCGCGGCAGGAGGTAGGCACCCCCAACCCCCGGGATCATGCCCATCTTCACATAGGTTTCGGCGAATCTCGCACTTTCGGCCGCAAATCGTATGTCGCACGCCAACGCCACATCAAGGCCGCCACCGGTAGCGAAACCGTTCATTGCTGCAATTACTGGCTTATCGATTTCCGAAATCTTGAGCGGCAACCGTTGTATGCCGCCGGCGACCCGCTCCTTGATCTTGGCAGCCGTCTGCGATGCGCTCTCGCCAAAGCCCGAGACATCCCCCCCCGTTGTGAACGCTTTTCCCGTCCCCGTAATGATGATGACCCGTATGTCCTCGCGAACCCGGCAGCTTTCCAGCGCAGTCAACCAGCTTTCCAGCATATCATCTGTAAAAGCATTGAGTTTTTCCGGGCGATCCAGTGTGATCGTGGCGATACCGGAGTCGACGTCGAATTTCAGATATTCAGACACGTTCTAGTCACCATATTCTGGGCGAAAGGATTGGCCATCAAAGCGTCAGAGGCACGTCAAAGAACTAGGAAGCAAGGATCGTGCCACTTGAAATTATGACCGGCGGTCAGTCGACTTCGTAAGCGCCGACATACGCGACCTTACGTCTTTCTTATGCACGAGAGAAATCCATCCCCACACGTGGGTGTCGTGGACGGATACATAATGTCTTTTTCCAGCTTTTCTGCAGATCATTCCCCTCGCCCTATCTCTCTCAGCAGGTTAATTTATGCACGAGGCCGAATGCGCAAACCACGCCAAAGCAATCAAACAAAGTGATGGATTGACCAGTAATGAGCGCAAGTCCGGAGCGCATCAGTCGCCTTCCTGTCCCCCGCCCACCCTTGCTCTGCGGTCGGAAAAGCGCACGATCAACGCCACCAGCAATGGTGCGCTGGGCATGATCAGGAACAACCGGACGAGATGATAAGCGGTCACTGTCGCCAAACCTTCATGTAGGATTTTGGCGGTCAGCGCCATTTCAGTCGCACTGCCGGGAGCGGTCGCCAGAATCATGGTCTGAAGCCGGGTGCCCGTGACCGAGCTTAGCAGCAACGCGACCACGATGCAGGCGCCGAACAGTGCGCCGATCGAAATGAAAAGCGGCAGAATAAGCACACGGGCCTGCTGGATCATTTCCCGATCAAATGTGCATCCAAGCCAGACCCCCAAGAGAACTTGCGCGCCTGCAAGCCCCCAGGGGGGAAGCGGAGCAACAGGCCATGAAAGTATGGTGGCGATCGCTGAGAAACTCAGCGCGCCGAGGAAGAATGGATTTGAGATATGCAATCGCCGAAAAGCGAATCCTCCAGCGCAACTCAACACTCCGAGCAAAGCCACACCCACAAGATCTATGGCGCCCCTATTACCCATCGGAATGGGGCTGGATGTAACGCCGCTCAGAAACACAACTATTGGCGGAACAGTGAGAACGAGCCCGACCACACGAAATATCTGAGCAAATGCGACCTGGCTCGGGGCAACCCCATATTTCAACGCCAGATTCGACATTTCCACCGGCCCACCCGGCAGGCTTGCGAGGCTGGCCGCAACAATATCCATCTTGGCAAGGCGTGACAAAAGGAAGGCCGCTCCGACAGAAGCCACCCCGACAGAGACGGCGGCAATCAGCATCGCCACTATCTGGCCGCCCAGGCTGGCCAACACCGGAGCCGTAAACGTCAGGCCGATCGATCCCGCAACCGCCATTTGGCCGACGAACCGCGTAGGCGTAGGCACCGTACATTCCGTAACGAATATGCAAAATGCCATCGCCGCCAGCATCGGTCCGATCATCCAAGCCAGTGGAACATGCAGGGCATCCAGCAACCAGCCGGCAGGTATCGATATAAGGTAGATGCAGGCTGTCTTGAAAAGGCGATCGACTGCCACTCTTTCCATCTCATCGTGAATCCGATCCGGGAAGAAGGAACGGAGAAGGTTGCGCGCTGGCCTATCGATAGGCGTCCTGAAGAGGAAGCAAGCCTGATGCCAAGCAATGACACGATCCATCTGCGGGCAGGTCAGGCTGCAGCCACCAGCAATGCAACCCACGCGGAAAAATGTTTTGTCTCCAGCCCCGACAGAATGATTTTGACGCGGACATTGACCACGGGGCTTTTCAAACCAATCGGCAGATTGAGGCTAAGCATCCGCAAGCGGGCCTGTATAAAGCGAGCACCCGGCATACCAAGGCCAGGACGGGAAAGACGCCGGCGCCGCCGACTGGCATGGCATTTGCTTTTACTCGGTAGAAACCGAAGGAGCATCAATGGCCACGTTGAGCAGCGAAGAGCCGCAAACCCCGCGCCCCCTTTACACGACCTTTCCGGCCGTAAAGCCTGGCAATGGATTTGATTTGCTGAGCGGGGTTCGTGTGCTCGATTTGACGAGTTCGATTGCGGGACCTTATGCTACGATGATGCTCGCGGATATGGGCGCGGAAGTCATCAAGATTGAGCGGCCCGGCTCGGGCGACGACACGCGATCATGGGGCCCCCCCTTCCTTGAGGGAGAATCACTCTGGTTCCTGAGTGTTAACCGAAACAAGCGCTCGGTCGCGCTGGACTACGCCACCGATGAAGGCCTCGATACGTTGAGGCGGTTGGTCAAGGTCAGCGATGTGGTAGTGGTCAACCAGTTGCCCAGGGTGGCGATGAAACTCGGCGTCGATGCAGAAAGCCTTCTGGCGGAAAGACCGGACCTGATCTATGTATCGATCACCGGCTTCGGCTCTCAGGGGGAGCGCGCGGAATGGGCTTGTTACGACCTCATAGCAGAAGGCTATTCCGGCGTCATGGACCTGACGGGAGAGCCCACCGGCGGCCCTCAGAAGATCGGAGCGCCCGCTGCGGATATGCTGGCGGGAGCCGATGCCGCCTACGCCACCCTGGCTGCGCTTTTTTCGCGCGCACAAAAGGGCAAAGGGCGACTCATTGACGTCTCGCTAGTCGATTCCATGACACGTTTCCTGGCCTGTCGGATCGTTCCTTACCTGGGATCCGGCGAACCGGCCCGCCGTTCGGGAGGCAAGGATAGCGTTATCGCCATCTATCAGGCCTTTGAGACAGCGGACAAACCGATCACGCTGGCTCTTGGCAACGATAATATCTGGCAACGCTTCTGGCAGGCTGTCGGCCAGCCCGAAGTCGCCTCGGAAGCCCACTACAACACCAATGCGATGCGGCGGGAACGACGCCAGGAGTTGGTCGCAAAAATTGGCGCGATACTGCTGCAACGAACCCGTACTCAGTGGCTGGATCTGTTCCGCCTGGCCCGAATTCCTGCTGGCCCCATCAATAGTGTGGATGAGGTGGTGTGCGATACCCACCTGCACGACCGGGGGCTGTTCTATCGCCTCAAGGCCGACGGTCGAGAAGTCCCGCAGGTCGGCACCGGCATCGTCGTGGATGGCAAAACAAATATCCCGAGATCAGCCCCGCCCAAGCTTGGCCAGCACAGTATCGAGGTCTTGCGCGACCTGCTTGACTATGAGGAATCGGACTTGGCGGCTCTGCGCAAGGTCGGTGCGATCGACTGATTGGTCACGGTGAAATACGGAGGACTGAAATGACATATGAAACGATCATCTATCAGGAGGATGGGCCCGTTGGAACATTGACGCTCAACCGACCGGATGACGGCAATATGTTCACTGTGACTATGTGTCATGAGATCAGGGACTGCATCGAAACGGTTCGTCGCGAAACGCGAACGCGCGTGCTCGTAATTACCGGGGCCGGCGACCGTTTCTTCTGTATAGGCGGCAGGAAGGACGGTTTGGAAGACACCAATCTATATGCCGGTATGTTGCCAACCCTGGAAATGTACGAAGCGATCGACCGTCTTCAGAAACCGGTGATTGCGAGCGTCAATGGCTTCGCGGTCGGCGGCGGCAACGTGTTGCAGATGGTTTGCGATGTGACCATCGCCAAGGAAAGCGCTGCCTTCCGCCAAGTCGGACCGATGATGGGATCATTCGATGCCGGATATGGGACCTGGTATCTTGAGGATCTGGTAGGCAAGAAGAGGGCTAAGGATATCTGGTATCGCAATCCGAAAATGACGGCCGCGCATGCGCTGGAGATCGGCCTGATCAACAAGGTGGTTCCGGACGCCTCGCTCGCAGCGGAGACGCAAACCTACGCACTTGAGATCGCGGATCGCGGATCCTATGCACTCGCATCGATAAAAGCTGCATTTAATGCCCGTCACGGAGGCGTGGCCGGTCTTTCCCGTCTCTCGCACGATCTGCTCCTGCGTACTTATCTGCGCACCGAGGAAGCCAAGGAACTTTCCGCAGCTTTCGCCGGCAAGCGGCAACCCGACGCGTCAAAATTCGGAAAGTAAGCCGTGAAACGTTTTCTGACCCTGCACCATCCGGCGGATGCGCGTCGCTATCGGAAGGCCGGTTTGTGGCGCGACGAAACGCTCTATACGCTCCTTGTGCGCAACGCCGAAGCCAGTCCCGATTCAATAGCGCTTGAGGATGGCCACCATCGTCTGACCTGGCGAGAACTAAAAAAATGGGTTGACGGGACGGCGATGGAGTTCCGGACCTACGGCTTGGCTGCAGGCGATCGCGTCTCCATCTGGATGTCCAATCGCGTGGAAGCCATCGTCACCTTTCTGGTCTGTTCGCGTGAAGGCTTTGCCTGCAATCCTTCGCTGCATCGCACTTACACCAGTTCCGAAATCGCGCAATTGCTGGAACGTCTGTCGACCCGTGTCCTGATAACCGAGCCCCAGTGGGGCGAGGATTGGCAGACGGCCAATCTCGACCGGGCGCTGGCAGGATTGAAGACCCTTCGCGTCGTCTATACGCCGGAAACATTTCCCCAGCCTGCGCCTGACATGACGCCTCCCTGTGAGGACCCGGACAAGATCGTCTATCTGGCCTTCACGTCCGGTACGACTGGAATGCCCAAATGCGTCATGCATTCAGACAATACGCTGCTGGCCAATGCGCGCGATCTCGTGCGTGATTGGGGTCATGATGCCAATACGGTCCTTCACCTGCTTTCACCGCTGTCGCATCACATCGCGTGGGTCGCGGTTTCACAATGGCTTCTGGCTTCCTGCAGGCTTGTCACGGACGCCCCGCCTGCCGGCATGAGCCGTCTTGACTGGATATTCGATCGCGGCGCCACCTATGTGATGGGCGTGCCCACGCACGCTATGGACATCCTTGCCGAACAGAAGGAGCGCGGACTGGAGCGTTTGGGGGCCGTGGAGATATTTTACATGGCGGGCTCGCCGATCCCGCCACCTGTCGCGCAGGCCTTCGTGTCGCAGGGAATCAAGCCGCAGAATGTCTACGGCATGACTGAGAACTCCTCGCACCAATACACGCATCCCGACGATGACACCGACACCATCGTAACGACCTGCGGTCGCGGTGGCCCCGCTTATGAAGTGCGGATATTCGATGCAACCGACCAGGATCGGGAGGTTCCCGTGGGAGAAGTGGGGCAGATCGGCGGCAAGGGCGCTGCCCTTATGCTCGGCTATTTCGACAACCAGAGCGCGACGGAAAGCAGCTTCAATCGCGACGGATGGTTTATGTCGGGCGATCTCGGTGTTCTTGACGAAGCGGGCAATCTTCGGATCGAGGGGCGCATCAAGGACATCATCATTCGTGGCGGCCATAATATCTATCCGGCCCATATCGAATCCCTTGCATTACGCAACGCAGCCGTATCGAAGGCGGCATGCTTCCCGGTAGCCGATCAGCGTCTGGGCGAACGGGTCTGCATCGCGGTCATCGGAAACATCGAGGCTGATGACCTTCTTAGGCATCTCGCGAAGGAAGGTCTGTCCCGCTACGATATGCCCGAATATTTTCTCCGGATGGAGAATTTTCCTCTTACCGCCAGCGGCAAGATACTGAAGCGAGAGTTGGTGAATATGGCCAAGCGTAAGGAAATCAACCCGAAATCTGTTCGCTTCAAGACATCTGACCAGGCAAGCGCATGACCGAGGCGGCCTCACGAAATCTGCGTCTCGAGCAAGACGGAAATCTTGCTGTCCTCACGCTGAATCGGCCAGATAAGCTCAATGCCCTTTCTTTCGAGCTGCTGGGCGAGATCAGCGCCGCACTCGATCAGGCCGCTTCATGGCCGGTCAGAGCGCTTCTTGTTACCGGCGCCGGTGACAAGGCGTTCTGCGCCGGGGCCGACATAGAGGAGTTGCGGAACCGTACGCTGTCCGATCAGAAGCGGAGAGCGGAGTTCGGCCAGGCTGTTTTCGCCAAACTAGACGACCTGCCGGTTCCCAGCGTCGCGCTCATCAACGGCTATGCCTTTGGTGGAGGACTTGAGTTCGCAATGGCCTGCACTTTTCGCATCGCCATCGCCGGCGCGAAGATGGGCCTGCCGGAAATCAAGCTGGGCCTGATCCCCGGCTATGGAGGCACGCAGAGGTTGCCACGTCTCATCGGACAGGCGCGCGCCCTCGAACTCGTCATGACCGGCCGCACGGTGACTGCTGCGGAGGCATTGGCCATCGGGCTGGTCAATCGGGTGACCGAGGGAAATCTTCTGGAAGCCGGACGCGCCTTTGCCGCGGAATTCACAGGCTTTGGCTTGCCCGCGCTTTCCTTTGCCCGTGCAGCGGTATCACGCGCGTTGGACCTTCCCCTTCATGACGGCCTGAAGGTGGAAGCGGATTTATCCACACTTGCCTATCGCACACAGGACGCCGAGGAAGGAATGGCGGCCTTCGCCCAAAAGCGCAAACCGGAGTTCCGCGATGCATGAGAAGCAGGTTATCGTGACCGGCGCCAGTCGTGGCATCGGCGCGGCAATCGCAACCGATCTGGCTGCGCGCGGATATGCGGTAGTCGGCCTTTCACGCTCGGGCGAAACACCGGCGGGCACAGGCATGAAATGCAACATCACCGACGAATGCGCATTGAAGGCCGCCATCGGGGAGATAGCAGTCCGCGGCCCTATCGTGGGCCTTGTGAACAATGCGGGGGCGCACCAGGCGACGCCCAGTCACGCATTGTCCGTCGAGGAGTTGGAGTCGACGATCAGGCTCAATACTGTCGTTCCCTTCGTCGCAAGCCGGGAAGCGTTCCCCCACCTGAAGGCAGCCGGCGGCGGGCTGATCGTCAATATCGGTTCGTTCTTCGACAAGCTCGGGGTGCCGGAGAATGTCGGCTATTGCGCCTCGAAGGCGGCTGTCGGCGCGGTCACGCGGTGCCTTGCCGTCGAATGGGCTCGTTATGGGATTCGGGTGATCGATGTGGCACCGGGTTACATCGAAACCGACCTGAACAGGGATTTCCTGGCCAACGAAAAGGTAAAGGCCTGGATTGCACGACGCATCCCAGTCGGCCGACCCGGCACTCCGCATGAGGTTTCGCAACTGGTCGGGCTTCTCTTTGCCGAAGAAAACGGCTTCCTCAGTGGTGAAACCATCTATCTGGATGGCGGTCAGGGAATGTATCATTAGCGATGAAACTGCTGAACAATCTCGACACACGCCGCAACTGGAACGATGAAGAACGGGTTCTGCTCGGTCAGATAAGGCGCCTTGCGGACGAGGTCATCGGCCCAGCCGCAGCAGAAATCGACGCCCGGGAAGAGTTCCCCTGGAAGAATATCGAGGCGATCAACCGCCTCGGCCTCAATGCCATATTCGTACCGGAGGCCTATGGCGGCGCGCCGATGCGCTTTCGCGCCTATCTGGAGGTGGTGAAAATCATTGCCAGCGCCTGTGCCTCTACCGGCATCATTTATGCCACCAATTTTCATGCCATGAAGCCGCTAATCGACTTCGGCAACGAGGAGCAGAAACAGCGCCTCCTTCCGAAGCTGGCGGAAGGCGCGCTTGCAGCGCTCGCCATCACGGAACCAGGTGCGGGCTCCGATGCGACAGGCATGACCACGCGCTTCACGCCGGATGGCGACAACATCATTGTGGATGGCGCCAAGGTCTTCATCACGAATGGGGATGTTGCCGACCTCACCCTGTTGTTCGGCAAGTGGAGCACGATCGAAAATCCGCGTCAGGCCATCTCGGTTCTGGTCTTCGAGAAGGGCACGCCGGGTTTTCAGGTAGAGCGGCTGGAAGAAAAGATGGGGCATCGTGGCTCGTCGACAGCAGCGCTCTCTTTTCGGGGATGCCGGGTCCCGCGTGCCAATCTGCTCGGCGACCCCGGAGCGGGATTGTCCATCCTGCTTGCCTCTCTCAACAAGTCGCGGCCAAGTGTTGCGGCCCATGCGCTGGGCATTGCACATGCCGCATTCCGCGACATGGTCGCCTATATGAACGAGCGGAGCCAGTCCGGCCGCCGTATCGCTGAGTTCCAGGCAAACCAGTTCATGCTCGCGGATCACGCATCGGAACTCGCCATGGCGGAGATCTGGCTGGATTACGTGGCTTCGCTGTTCGATGGGGAGAAGGGCGATTTCGGCCTTGAATCCTCGATCGCGAAGATGCGAGCCTCCGACCTAGCCATGCGCATTACGACCGATGCGGTCCAGATGCATGGTGGCTATGGATATTGCCGCGATTTCAGGGCCGAACGCCTGATGCGCGACGCCAAGATCACCCAGATCTGGGAAGGAACCAACCAGATCCATCGCCAGCTAATCGGCAGGAGCTTCGTCACCAAATGACCCAAACCATTCGTAAGGTTGGCGTCTGTGGCGCCGGGGGTACCATGGGCGCCGGCATTGCGATCGTATCGGCGCGCGGCGACTACCAGACGCTTGCTTTTGACCTCTCGCAAGATCGCCTCAACGCGGCGCGAACGCAGACAGCTGCATTCCTCGGCAAGTCGGTCGAGCGCGGCAAGCTGTCCCGAGAGGAATGCGATGCCATCATGGGACGATGGGAAGGTGTCACGGATCTCAGCCGCCTTGCCGAATGCGATCTGGTGATTGAGGCGGTTTTCGAGGATTTGGAAGTAAAGCAGCAGTTGCTGGCGTCACTGGACGACATATGCCCACCGGATACGATCTTCGCCTCCAACACCTCAACCCTATCGATTACAGAGATCGCCGCCGGCTGCAAGCGTCAGGACAAGGTGATCGGCCTGCATTTCTGCCTGCCTGCCCAATTGATGAAGTTGATCGAGGTATCCCCGGGCTTGCTCACCTCTCCTGAGACCTTGTCCAGCGTCTGGTCATGGGCAGAAAGCTGTGGCCAGTTGCCGGTCAAGACGCAGGATCGGCCCGGATTTATTCTCAACGCCTTGCTTGTCCCCTTCAACAATGACGCCATTCGCGCCGTGGAGGCAGGCGTTGCAGCGCCGGCCGATATCGACCAGGCAATAAAGGTCGGCCTCGGTTACAAGATGGGTCCGCTCGAACTGATCGACCTCATCGGGCTCGACACCCAGGTGCGGCTTTGCGAAGCGTTCTATTCCGTTACCTTCGACCAGCGTTGCGCCACACCGCCGCTACTGCGACGGATGGTTGCCGCCGGGCAGCTCGGCCGCAAATCCGGATGCGGCTTTTTCTCTTACGGCGACGCCCGAATATATGGAGCCTGACGATGCGCTACGCCATCATCCAGAAAGGCGAAAGCCGTTCGTTTCCAGCAGGCGATCCCTTCCTTGTCGAGGCAAGTCCCGACAAGGAAGTGGAAATATTGATCTGCCTTGGCGCCAAGCCGCTCGAAAGCCCGGCATATGTCGCGGTTCTGGTGGAACTCGGCGTCGAATGTCTCGCCGATCATGTCGGATTGGAAGACATGCCGGACAACGTGCTTGGCTTTGCCCGTTTTTGCAACGGCGCGGACGCACCTTCAAACCTGGTGGAACTGGTGAGCCATGATGGGGTACGAAAAGAAGCACTGGAGGCTGCCCGTGCAGTGTTTGAGGCCGCCGGATTGACAGTGGCGGTATGCAACGATCAGGCTGGCCGTATTATCGATCGTCTTGTGCGCCCCAAATACAACGCGGCCTTGCAGTTTCTCGATGAAGGCCTGGCCACCCAGGCCGATATGGACCTCACCTGCCGGTTGGGTCTCGGCTACCCCGATGGCCCTATTGAGCGGGTCGTGAGAGGCGGTCTTGCCCATCATTTCGATGTCACCACCGCACTGTTCCAGATCTATGGGACCCAAGGCTATGCGCCGGCACGCCGGGCGGTAGTCGCCGCGAGGAGAAGGACGGAATCGTGAGACCGCTGGAAGACCTGTTTGTTGTCGACTTCTCCACTCTGCTGCCGGGACCGATGGCAAGTCTCCTACTGGCCGAAGCCGGCGCGGAAGTTGTCAAGATCGAACGGCCCAGCCACGGCGAGGACATGCGCTCCTACAACCCTAAATGGGGCCGGGACAGCGTGAATTTTGCGCTGCTCAACCGCGGCAAAAGGAGTATCGCGCTGGACCTGAAGCAACCAGACGACCTCGCCCGGGCAATCGAGTTGATCAAGAAAGCAGACATCCTGGTCGAGCAGTTCAGGCCAGGCGTCATGGCAAAGCTCGGCCTGGACTATGAGACGATGCGGTCCATCAACCCACGGCTTATCTACTGTTCCATCACTGGCTACGGTCAGACGGGACCAAAAAGCAACGTAGCAGGCCATGACCTGAACTATATCGGCGACACCGGCCTTCTCGCTCTTTCGATGGGGCAAGGGCCGAATCCTACGGTGCCTCCCGCGCTTATCGCCGATATCGCGGGAGGCGCCTACCCAGCGGTCATGAATATCCTCCTGGCTTTGGAAAGCCGACGGCGCACCGGGGCAGGGTGTTATCTGGATGTCGCCATGACGGACAATCTCTTTACCTTCATGTATTGGGCCATCGGCAATGGGCTGGCGACCGGTGCATGGCCGGGAAATGGCACCGATCTCGTCACGGGGGGAACGCTGCGTTATCGACTTTATCCAACACGCGATGGCCGCGTCGTTGCCGCCGCTCCCATCGAGCAGAAATTCTGGGAAACTTTCTGCGACATCATTGGACTGGACCCGTCTTTGCGTGATGACGGCGCTAATCCGGCAGCGACCTCCAAAGGCATAGCTTCCATCATCGCAGGACAGGACGCCGACTATTGGTCGGCCCGTTTCAGCGGGGTCGATTGCTGCTGCTCGATCGTCCTCAACGTCAGGGATGCATTGGCTGAACCACATTTCGTCAAGCGCCAGCTGTTTGCTCATCGTGTGATGAACGAGAAAGGGCAGGAGTTGCCAGCCCTTCCCGTGCCGGTCGCCCCCACCTTTCGGGCCCCTATTGACCAGCCACTCGCATCACCGCAGCTTAGAGAGCACGGGTTCCAGTAAAGCGATGAAGGCGGTTTGGGTCACGGAGTTCTGTTCATCCGCGCTCGCCGGCGTAACGGAGATCGCCGATCCCGTTGCAGGCTCTGGTGAGATAATCGTGGAAGCCGGCGCGGCTGAAGTAAACTACCCCGATATGCTGGTCATGGAAGGCCGCTACCAAATCCGCCCTCCTCTGCCGTTTACGCCGGGCAAGGTTGCAGCGGGCCGGGTCATTGAGTTGGGAGATGGCGTGGACCGGGGCATGTTTGGACGTCGCGTGATCGCCCATGTTGAATATGGGGCGTTTGCCGAAAGGGTCCGCGCGCCCGCCTCTACCTGCTTCCCCATTCCCGACGCTATTGGATATGATATTGCCGCAGCGCTCGGGCTTGCATATCAGACCGCATGGTTCGCGCTTACGGAACGAGCGCAACTCCAGAAAGGCGAGATCGTACTCATACTCGGCGCCGCCGGCGGCGTTGGGCTGGCGGCGCTCCAACTGGCTCGCGCACTCGGGGCGTATGCCGTTCTTGCAGCCGTGCGCGGGTCTGCCAATGCCGCAATCGCCCGCGAAAACGGGGCCGATCTCGTGATCGATCTCGATCATCCAGACCTTAAGAACACAATGAAATCCGAAGTCATGGCTTTCACCGGAGGCCACGGTGCCGATGTCATCGTCGATCCGGTGGGCGGTGAGGCGAACACGGCTGCGCTACGGGCCATCGCCTGGCAGGGCCGGCTGGTTACGGTCGGGTTTGCGAGTGGGGAGATTCCGAAGGTCGCGGCCGGATATCTGCTGGTGAAGAACATAGCGATACTCGGCCTGCAATGGTCGGACTATCGTGATCGTACGCCGGAAAAAATCGCTGTGGCCCAGAAGAATCTCTTCGAGCTTTATGAACGTGGCGTCATTCTACCTCGCATCACCGGGGTCTTTCCGTTAGCCGAGATCGGCAACGCGTTCGAGGCGACACGGTCCGGCCGAAGCACGGGCCGCCATATATTGCTGATGGGCAGCCACCAAGACTCACTGGACCGATGAAGGAGCGCCGCATGGTCAACGGAAAACGCAGCGTCGCCGTCGTGACGGGATCAACTTCTGGCTTGGGAAAATCCGTCGCCCTGAGGCTCGCGGCCGATGGCATCCAACTCATTGTCACTGGCCGAAACGAAGAGGCCGGCGCCAAACTGGCCCGCCAGATCGCAGATGGCGGTGGCTCTGTGAAATTCGTGGCCGCCGACATCGAAGACGTTTCGCAGGCAAAGACGTTGGTCGACGAGGCAGTGCGCCATTTCGGAAGTATAGACATCCTGGTGGCGAGCGCCGGAGCAAAATCGGCCGCGCAAGGTATTTTTGGCGAGGTGGACACCAAGACCATCGCGGATCAGGTGGCGCGGACCATTCTGATCAAATTGAATCCGGTGCATGCCGCCGTTCCCTACATGATCGAACAAAGGCGTGGCGCTGTATTGTTCATCACGTCCGAGGGCGGACGTTTTCCCACACCCGGACAAACCACAGTATCGTTTCACTCGGGTGGATTGATCATGGCGGCCCGGGTGATGGCGAAGGAATTGTCGCGTCATCGTATCCGCGTCAACACGCTGGCGGTGACGCTCGTGGAGAATACGCCGATTTGGCAACGCTTCTCCGATGGAGAGACACCCCAAATTCGCTCCAGCGTTTATGGAAAGATTGCAGCGAATGCGCCGTTCGGCCTGGCGCAGCCAGAAGACATCGCCAATGTAGCCGCATTTCTGGTGTCGGAGGAAGCCGGTTTTATAACCGGAGCCACGGTGAGCGCCACTGGCGGAATGACCTTTTCCTGATACGCCGCCCATTCCGAAGGGAGGTTTCGGCACCGCATAGATGCGTCGGAACCGCGAGGGACTGACAGGCAGTTACGGCCTCACACAGTCTGCCACATCAAGCCAGAAATAAACGACGCCGCCTTTTGCGAGGTGGCGTCAACAATCTAGGAGCGGCCGACTTCCACTCCGACCAGACATATCACCAACTCGGCTTAACGAGTTCGCGTGTGATCGCGACCCGATCAAGTTCCTTCAGGTCGATCTCTGCTCCAAGCCCCGGCAATTCGGAGATGACTGCGTGGCCATCAATCAATTGCACAGGCTCGTTCAACACAAGCGGATCCTTCTCGACAGCCGCCATACCCATGACGAATTCAGCCCCGAAGGCATGGTTCGGAATGGCGCAACTTAGATGCGCACCGGCCAACGCCTCCAGATAGCTGCCATTGGCCGTCCCCGCACAATTGACATTGTGTCCGAGCGCGGCCGCCACGGCAGCAATATTGCGTCCACGCCGGAAGCCGCCGCATTTGGCGAATTTCATGGCGAAGACATCGAATACGCCATTGTGGGCGAGGTCTGCCGCGTCAGCATCGGTATAGAGCGATTCATCGGCCATGAGCGGTATGGTCGAACGCTCGCGCAACATGCGCAGCGCCAACTTGTTGCCCACCTGCATGGGCTGCTCGAAATAGCTTATGTCATACTCGCGGATGCGCTCGACCAAGCGGGTCGCACCTGGCAGCTCATAGCTCGTATTGGCGTCGATGCCGATCTTCAGATCCGCTCCCAGTTCCGACCGGACCATGGATATGACAGCGACATCATCCTCGATGCGATTGATCGGCCCCACTTTGAAGCACATATAAGGCAGCTTGAACTTCTCGACTGCCCAGGCCGCCTCACGTAGCATCTCGTCGGGCGTGGAAAGTCCGACAGACCACTCCAGCGGAATCCTGTCACGACAGGCGCCACCTAGCAGCGCGTGGATAGGAACTCCGAGAACGCGGCCCACCAGATCATGGATGGCAACGTCGAGAACCGCAATGGCGGATGGATTTCCGGGTAGGATCGCCTCGCACTGGCGCAGAAGCGCCGTCCAGCGCAAGGCATCTTTGCCTACCAAGGCCGGAGCATAGAAGTCGCGAAGCGCGGCAAACATGCTGCTGGCGGTTTCGCCGACGAACGGATTGACTGGCCGGATAAGACCCCAGCCGTTGATGCCGCCTGCAGCCATGCGCACCATAACGGCGCGTCCCACCCAGCTGTTTTCTCCTCCGTAGATCAACTTACCGGTCGGGATAATCCTGCGCCGCGCTGGAAGCGTGTCGACGGGGATAATTTCGATTTCATCAATGATGACAGGCATGACGACCTCAAGAACTAGCGGCGATTTCTATTTAGGGACATTTTTTCGCATTGATTCCGATACTGACGGCCCCGCCCCGGGCGAGGTCGTCAGACGAGCGTCACTGCCCTACAGACTTCGACAGCTCTATCGCTTTTGCAGCGAACTCATTGCTGTAGAACTTGTCGATATCCGCCAGATCGATCTTGTCCGTTGCGAACATGTTGAAGAAATTGACAACCTGCTCCATCATCGGCCGGCTGATTTTGACGGTTTTTGGATTTGTCTTATCCAGATCGGACCAGAGCCTCTCCAGGATTTCATCGTCAAGATCCGGTATGTAGGTGCCCCGGACTCCCGCCTTTGCCTTCATCGCTATTTCAGGATCGCGGACGCCGTTGAGAGCGAGCTGCAGACCCGCTGCAAACTTCGTCGCAGCTTCCGGGTTTGCCTCAAGCCAGTCACGCCGGGCGATGGCGGCGATATAGAAGAAGCCATCGAGCGACTTGACCGCGCCGATATTGTTGTTGAACAGAATGACCGCATCCTGCTCCTTCTCGGCAAGTTCAGGCGTCGGCGGAGAATATACAATTGCGTCGACCTGGTCCTGTTGCAACGCAGCCAGCATCGAAGACGGGTTGCTGCCAATACCGATGATCTGCAGGTCGCGATCGGGATCCAGCCCAGCCTCGCGGGCCAGATAACGAATGATCTGGTCGGTGCCGCTGCCCGGCCCGGTCACAGCAACGCGCATTCCTTTCAGCGCCTTGTATTTTTCCTCGATAGGACTGTCGGCAGTGACATTGTGCGTCTCCGCCCACTTCTTGGATACCGCTATGCTGGACGTGTACTGAGTGACTACCGGAGCGAAAGCGACCAGTTCGGCGCCCTGCTGCTGTGCGTTCAACACGGTGACCGTACTGCCTACATATATGTCTGCGTTGCCGCCAATGGTCGCCGCTGCGGCCTTCGACCCCGAACTGGCCTTTTGCAGCTCCACATCCAGTCCGACCTTCTCGAAATAGTCCATCGCCAAGGCCGCATAGAACGGGGTATAGGCAAAGCTTTCACCGGAGACAGTAACAACTGCCTTCTGGGCATAAGCCGGCACAGAGAAGAGCATAATACTCCCCAAGGCAGCAAATAGATATTTCCTGATCATTATTCTTCTCCCATTCCGTTCGATAAAATTATTCTCTTATTTTTTCATTCTCTGATCAGATAGCGACTTCTCTTTTGGCGTCTGTTTTCTGCCATGGCATTGCATATGTGGCGAGGTACGAGACGGCGGTGTTGAGAAGGCCTGAGAGGATGACGATGGCGACGAGGGCTGCGAAG
>WPCJ01028886.1_pt1 | contig 21729 bp, 18 predicted proteins | sample 5399831 | NCBI WGS metagenome assembly WPCJ01 (sample SAMN12869470, study PRJNA574797) | sludge metagenome | isolation source: wastewater treatment of pH10 | place: China:Beijing | collected 2019-05-20 | reverse complement strand
CGAATGAGTCCCGAACCAGACCCCCAGAAAAACACCTCATATATTGTATTTGATCACAAACTCGTAGCAGCCTCTTGCATTCGTTAAAAACATTTAAAAAATAGCTCTCACAAAATTTCCTCAAGCAATATTCATTATATTTAAGAAACCAATAATATATTATGGATACCACTGACCAGAAACAGCCGATCGACGTATTTCCTAGAAACCCCATCCTATTTAGGTTCTGCTTTTTATTAATAACCCTGTTTATTATTTTTATAAACAACAACAGTTTCTTTTTCTTACTCTTTTTGGAGCGCCTTCTCGCCCCAGTCTTAACCGACCTCCTAAAGTTCCTGGCTTCAGACTTTGTGAAGTTCCATGCGAACATGCCCTTTAAGAGTGGAAGCGGAGATACCACCTTGCAATGGCTACTCCTTTTATTAATAACCATAGTATCTATAATAGGATGCATCGTTTGGACCTTGATCGATCGAAAAAACAAGGTATATCCAAGATTATACTATTGGCTCACGGTACTGATCAGGTATTACATTGGAATCACCATGTTTATGTATGGCTTTGTCAAGGTATTTTCCAGCCAATTCCCATTTCCAGATATCATCAGTCTGACCGAACCCCTGTACAAATTCTCACCGATGGGCTTGGCATGGACTTTTTATGGAGCATCGCCTGCCTATAATATATTTATAGGTATTGCCGAAATGTTGGGGATCTTGCTGCTGTTCAGAAGGACCAGCACCTTGGGTGCATTGATTATGCTAGGGGTCAGCATCAACGTGATGGCTACAAATTACTTTTATGACGTACCCGTGAAGATGGTTTCCACAGCTTTGGTCTTTTTAAGTCTTTTTCTATTGGCACCCAATATCCAAAAGTTCTATGTTCTCCTGATCAAACAGAAACCTGTACAACTCAGCAGGCCACCACAGCCAACCTTCAGCAAACGCTGGAAACGAATTGCATTTATCTCCATAAAATACCTGTTCATTATTCTGACGATCGCCTCCCTTATCCCAAGGACTCATGCAACCAGAAAGTACATGGCCCAAAGAAAGGGTGTGAAAAGCGAACTCTATGGTGCATATTATATCCCCTTTAAGGAACATCTGAACCGCAAGAAAATAAACATCCCAGACCATTGGCATTATTTAATGTTCAAAGATGAGCATACCTTATTCATTCGCGATGAGCAGATGGAGCTGGACAGTTATCAAATCATTCCCGAAAAAGACAGTAAGGAATTTAGAATCGTAGGGAAACCCAACGAACCTTCGCTGGACCTGAAATACCGATTAAAGGAGGATGGATTAATACTCATTGAAGCCGGTAGCAAGGATTCCACATCTATCTTTTTGGAAAAGATAGACATGGACAATATCGACCTCAAGACCCGGACTTTCCGCTGGGTGCAGGACTACCCTTATAATAGGTAGTTAAAAAGCATTGATGCCTGTGATGTCATTCCCCGTAATCAGGAGATGGACATCATGGGTACCCTCGTAGGTAATGACCGATTCCAGGTTCATCATGTGACGCATGATCGGATAGTCGCCGACAATACCCATGGCACCTAAAATCTGCCTAGCTTCGCGGGCAACCTGCAATGCCATGTTCACATTATTGCGTTTAGCCATGGAAATCTGCGCGGGTGTAGCACGATCTTCATTTTTTAACTGTCCCAATCGCCAGGATAGCAACTGTGCCTTGCTGATCTCGGTGACCATTTCGGCCAATTTCTTCTGCTGCAGCTGAAAGGAAGCAATAGGTTTTCCGAATTGCTTACGTTCCTTACCATACTTCAAGGCCGTTTCATAACAATCCACCGCAGCGCCAATGGCTCCCCAAGAAATTCCATATCGTGCAGAATTCAGACAGGACAAAGGTCCTTTCATGGAACTAACTTCAGGAAGTACATTTTCTTGCGGTATAAAAACCTGGTCAAAGACCAGCTCACCGGTCTTGGAAGCACGAAGCGACCATTTATTCAAGGTTTCAGGGGTACTGAAGCCCTCAAATCCCCTTTCTACGATCACCCCACGGATATTTTTATCCTCATCACGCGCCCATACCACGGCGATATCACAGATCGGCGCATTGGTAATCCACATTTTTGAACCAGACAGGCGATATCCATCCCCATCTTTGACCAATTTGGTTTCCATGCTGGCTGGGTCAGAACCATGGTTGGGTTCGGTCAGGCCAAAAGCACCGATCAGATCGCCGCTCGCTAATCGAGGCAAGAACCTGTGTTTCTGTTCTTCCGAACCAAACTTATAGATCGGGAACATGACCAATGAGGATTGCACCGAAGCGGCAGAGCGGATGGCCGAATCACCAAATTCCAGTTCCTGCATAATCAAACCATAGGACATATAGTCAAGGCCTACTCCCCCATATTCTTCGGGGATAAAGGGACCAAGGGCGCCAATAGCACCCAATTTTTTCATCAGGTCGGGGATCTCCTTATGCTCTTGGGCATACTTCTCGATCACCGGAACGATCTCGGATTTCACGAATTCACGGATGGCATCCCGAACCAGGAGCTGTTCAGGGCTTAATAATTCTTCTATTTGGTAGTAGTCCATGGATAATTTAGATTTATAGACAACAGGCGAAAGCAACAGAAAAAACACTGTACACACAGCGCCAAATGCTATTCGAATCTACCGATATTAAGCTGTTTGAAAAATGACCAAAATCATCCTTCCAACAAACATTTTCGCATAACCTCCTCAAATCGCGTAGGTCTTATGTTTTCCGCGCATCATCTTATGTCCAAATTACAAAATAAATTCGACCAAACCCATGTAACAACAAAATATATTCTCTATATTTATAGAAATTTCGAATAATATAAACCATATTATGACATCAAAAGAATTAAAAACACTTGGAATCGAGGTTGAAAACCTAGGGACGTCGACAGGGAGCAAATGGTTTGCTCAGGGTGAGTTGATTGAATCTTATTCGCCTACAAATGGCAAGTTAATTGCCAAGGTAAAGAGTACGACCAAGAAAGAATACGAAAAAGTAATACAAGAAGCTGAAAAGGCGAAATTGATGTGGCGCGATATTCCAGCGCCAAAGCGTGGCGAGATTGTGCGCCAATTGGGAGAGAAACTTCGTGAATTGAAGCCGGTACTTGGAAAACTGGTATCCTATGAAATGGGAAAATCCTACCAAGAGGGCATGGGTGAAGTACAGGAAATGATCGATATCTGTGATTTTGCAGTAGGTCTATCCAGACAATTATATGGTAATACCATACATTCAGAAAGACCAGGTCACCGTATGTATGACCAATACCATCCACTAGGAATCGTGGGCATCATTACGGCATTCAACTTTCCGGTAGCGGTTTGGTCATGGAATGCTGCATTGGCCTTAGTATGTGGAGACGTGGTAGTTTGGAAACCGAGCGAGAAAACACCATTGTGTGCTGTAGCTTGCCAACATATCATCGCTGACATATTAAAAGCTAATAAATTACCAGAGGGTATCTCTTCGATTATTGTCGGTGATGCCGAGGTAGGGAAATGGATCTCAGAAGATGAACGTATTCCATTAGTATCAGCAACGGGATCTACCCGCATGGGTAAAGAGGTTGCCGCGGTGGTTGCGAAACGCCTGGGTAAATCCTTGTTGGAATTAGGCGGCAACAATGCCATTATCGTCAGCCCGAGTGCAGACCTGAAGATGACCATTATCGGAGCCGTGTTTGGAGCAGTGGGTACAGCGGGGCAACGTTGTACTAGTACCCGCCGATTGATCATCCACGAAAGCATCTATGACAAAGTGAAAAAATCATTGGTGGATGCCTATAAACAGATCAAAATTGGCGATCCGCTGGATAGCAATAACCACATGGGCCCATTGATCGATACCGCAGCAGTGAAAATGTACCTGGATGCATTGGGGAAAATAAAAGCTGAAGGCGGAAAATTATTGACCAAAGGAGAAGTACTGGCTGGTGCAGGTTATGAAAGTGGTTGCTACGTGACTCCGGTTATTGCCGAAGTGGAGAACCATTACGAGATCGTGCAACATGAGACCTTTGCGCCTATCCTATATTTAATAAAATACAGCGGTGAGGTTGATGCAGCGATTGCTTTGCAAAATGGCGTAAAACAAGGCCTTTCCTCAGCGATCATGACCAACAGCCTGCGTGAGGCAGAATTGTTCTTGAGCCAGAACGGATCAGATTGCGGTATTGCAAATGTAAACATTGGTACATCGGGAGCTGAAATCGGTGGCGCCTTCGGGGGAGAGAAGGACACTGGCGGCGGCCGTGAATCGGGTTCGGATGCATGGAAAGTATATATGCGCAGACAAACAAATACCATCAATTATACCACTAGCCTACCATTGGCGCAGGGGATTAAATTTGATCTATAACATTTAGATTATAAACGATTATGATAAGAGAAACACATAAAAGATTAGGTAAACATATCTTGGCAGACGGTCTTCCAGTTGTCATGGACTTGGAGAAATCACATGGTTCATACATTGTAGACATCGATGGCAAGGAATATTTGGACATGTTCAGCATGTTCGCATCATCACCAGTGGGATATAACCATCCTTATATCCTAGCCAATGAAAAACAGTTGGAAAAGGTTTCCATCAATAAATTAGCCTTATCGGATATCTATCCTGATGAGTACGCTGACTTCATGGATGTATTTGAACGCGTAGGGATTCCCAAGGAACTGAGCTATTGTTTCTTTATCGACGGTGGCGGATTGGCTGTTGAAAACGCCTTGAAAGCTGCTTTCGATTGGAAAACAAGGCTGAACCTAACCAATGGCATCGACCAAGAGGCTAGCCAGGTCATACATTTCAAACAGGCATTCCATGGCAGGACGGGTTATACCCTTTCCTTGACCAACACCAAAGACCCTAGGAAGTACATGTATTTCCCAAAATTCAATTGGCCAAGGATCAGCAATCCGAAATTGACTTTCCCTCTAACAGAGGAGTCGGTTGCGGCAACCATTGAATTGGAAAAACAGGCTATCCAAGAAATTGAAAACGCTATTGCCAATAACCCGAATGATATCTCTTGTTTGATCTTGGAACCGATCCAAGCTGAAGGTGGTGACAATCATTTCCGCAAGGAATTCTTCATGCAGCTGAGGGAGATCTGTGACAAGAACGATATCATCTTGATTTTGGATGAGGTGCAGACCGGGATCGCCATGACAGGTAAGATGTGGTGCTATCAACACTATGGAATTGTTCCGGATGTAATTTCCTTTGGAAAGAAAACACAGGTTTGTGGCATCTTGGCCAACAAGGAGAAATTTGACCGTGTGGAAAAGAATGTTTTCCAAGAGTCTAGCCGTATCAATTCTACCTTCGGTGGCAACCTGGTTGACATGATCCGTTTCAAATTGATCTTGGAAATCATTGAGAAAGAGTCTCTAGTGAACAAAGCGGAATCATTAGGCGAATATCTTCAGGTAAAATTGATGGAGTTAGCGGAAAAGCATCCTGCCATCAGCAATGTTCGCGGAAAAGGATTATTGGTCGCATTCGACCTTCCTAGCCCAGAAATTAGGGACAAATTTGTAGCTGACGCAATGGCAGAGAATATGTTAATCTTGGGCTGTGGTGACAGAAGCATCCGGTTCAGGCCGCACTTGACAGTGACCAAAGAGGATTTAGATAAAGCGATATCTATCGTAGATAAAGTGGTTGATTAAGTATAATTGATTATCCCGATCGAAAGGTCGGGATTTTTTTTTGTGGATTGGTTTGGGGAAAATCTGCAGTTGCAACAGTATTGATAAATATTCAATTCGTTCTGTTAAATGATTGATATTCAATTATTTGTATTGAATAGTTCCGAGATCCTTCCTGCGTCAGGATGACAGCGGAAAATGGAAAATAAATATATGATTGGCATTCCGCCAATGATCTTGGTCCATCCTCCAATCCCGAACATCCTGGTTCAAAACGGTTGTATCATGACTGATAATCAATCATTTGTCTTGAATAGTTCCGAGACCCTTCGTTCCTCAGGCTGACACTGAAAAGTTTGATTTTTCTGCCAAAAAACTGCAAGCGGGGGTGAAATATTTTTCCGGCAGAAAAACTAAAACTTCTTTTTTTAGTATCCTTAAACTTTTTCAGCGCTCCAATCAGACAACCACAGCCAAGCGATGCATCTTCCATCCTTATTTCCAACAGGTTATAAACCCATATTTCGCTGATTCAAAAAAGATCGGAATTTTGATAAAAATTAGCATAAAGAGAAGGCCTGAAAATCCGAACGATTGGTGTCATTTTTGTACCTTTGTAGATTATGTCGGATATTATTCAATTGCTTCCAGATTCAGTAGCAAACCAAATCGCGGCGGGTGAAGTTGTACAACGACCAGCCTCGGCGATCAAGGAGCTATTGGAGAATGCTATTGATGCGGGAGCAGATCATATAAAACTTATTATTAAGGATGCGGGCAAGTCATTGATCCAAGTGATCGACAATGGCTGTGGGATGAGTGTAACGGATGCGCGTCTTTGTTTTGAACGTCACGCGACTTCCAAAATCCGAAAAGCCGAAGACCTTTTCGCCATCCGGACCATGGGCTTCCGTGGGGAGGCTATGGCTTCTATTGCCGCTATCGCCCACGTGGAACTTAAGAGCAGACGTATTGAGGATGAGCTTGGTACGGTGATAGAAATTGAAGGTTCGGAGGTTAACCAACAATACCCAGATCAGGCTCCAGCGGGGACCAGCATCTCGGTAAAGAACCTATTCTATAATATTCCGGCAAGAAGGAATTTCTTGAAGAGCAATTCTGTCGAATTGAGGCATATCATTGATGAATTTCAACGTATTGCTTTAGCACATCCTGATATTTTCTTCACTTTCCATAGCGATGGCAATGAAATGTTCCATTTGCCTAAGGAAACTTTGAAGCAAAGGATCGTCCACCTGTTTGGCAATAACTATAACCAAAGGCTGGTGCCTGTCGAGGAGACCACCAGTATCTTGAACATCAAAGGATTTATCGGCAAACCGGAGTTTGCGAAGAAGACCCGAGGGGAGCAATTTTTCTTTGTCAATAACCGCTTTATCAAGGATCCTTACCTAAACCATGCGGTGCTGAATGCCTATGAGGAAATCCTGCCTGCGGATACATTTCCGCTCTACGTATTGTTCATTGACATCGACCCTTCGAAAATCGACATCAACGTGCACCCTACCAAAACGGAAATCAAGTATGAAGACGAGAAGGCGATCTATGCCATCTTGCGGTCTGCGGTAAAGCGTAGCATCGGAAGGTACAACATCGCTCCATCCTTGGATTTTGAGCAGGAGACGGGTTTCAATGACCTGATCACACCAAAACCTTTGGAGGAGATCCAGGCCCCTACCATCAATTTTAATCCAAACTTTAATCCTTTTGATGATGGGATGCCAAAACAACCGAGAAGGTATACCTATCCGGAGCAAATCGAAAGAAAGACCAGCATTCCCCAGAATTGGGACAGCCTATACGAGATTACCGAAACGGAAGAAACGGAGCAATTAAGCCTGTTGCCGGAGGAAAAAGAGGCGAGATCGGAGGCCGAAATCATTCAGCCATCAGACCAACCGAAGAAGCAATTTTTTCAATTGCACAATCGTTATATAGTATCGCAAATCCATTCGGGTTTTATGTTGATCGATCAGCAGGCTGCACATGAGCGAATTCTGTTTGAACAGTTCCAGCAACAATTGCAGCATAACCAGGGTTCAAGCCAGCAAAGTCTGTTTCCACAGACCATTGAGTTGAATTCAGCCGATTTTGCTTTGGTACAGGAGATTCTTCCTGAAATCCATGCGTTGGGATTTCAGTTGCGACCATTCGGGAAAACTACGTATATTGTAGATGGTATTCCTGCAGATCTAGAAAACATCAATGAAGGGCAGATCATTGAAAAATTATTGGAAGATTTCAAGAATCTGAGTGATCTACGCCTAAACAAAAGAGAGAGACTGGCAAAAAGCTTAGCCAAGAATGCAGCCATCAAACCGGGAACAAAACTGGAGAATGAAGGCATGGCAGAATTGATTGACAAACTGTTTGCCTGTGAGTCGCCAAATATTTCGCTTTCTGGGAAACCTGTCATCATCACATACACCTTGCAGGAGCTGGCAGAACGCTTTGGCAGGAATATTTAATTTTGAAATTAAGATATGAATAACCTTTTCGGCAATTTACCAACAGTTACCAAGAATCTATTGATCATCAATATCATCTGTTTTATTGGGTCGATGATTTTTAAGCAGGCCACAACTTTCTTTGGTGTGTTCTATCCGGACTCCCCATTCTTTAAGATTTGGCAAGTCATCACCTACATGTTCATGCATGGAAGTTTTGCGCATATCTTTTTCAATATGTTTGCCTTAGTGATGTTTGGCGGGGTGATTGAGCGTATTTTGGGACCAAAGAAGTACTTAAACTACTACCTGATCAGTGGACTAGGCGCATTGGTATTGCAATATGGTATCCAAGCGATTGAGGTTTACAATATCGCTGGGACCGTGAGAGCTTCTCAATTCCTGAACTTTAACTTCACAAGCGGAATGGTTTCGACCAATCTGCCGATCAGCAAAGATCAATTGGACACCTTACTTTCCATTTATGGAACGCCATTGGTTGGGGCATCAGGAGCGATCTACGGATTATTATTGGCTTATGGATACCTATTCCCTAATGCCGAGATAATGCTGATCTTCTTGCCTATCCCGATAAAAGCAAAATATTTCATTCCCATCTTGATCGTTATTGAGATCTTTTTAGGTTTTTCAAACTCGGGCGGCTCAATTGCCCACTTAGCACATGTGGGCGGAGCGTTATTTGGATTTATCCTGTTAAAAATTTGGGGCATCAGAAGAACAAATTATTATTAAGATTGTATCCTAAGATATGAAAAAGGAAAACGGCATAAAGATTTTCTTAAGGACTACCTACCAAACAGGTTCTCCTATCCCCTATATCATCTCGTTTCAAATATTCGTATTTATCCTGATTCATATTGCGGATCTTTTGGTGGACCTGGGAGTCATCCAGTTTCCACTGTACGATTGGTTGCTCAGTAATTTGACCCTACCGAACAGTTTTTCGGCATTTATCCTGAAACCTTGGACCTTATTGACCTATCCTTTTGTATACATCGGACTGTTCAATATCGTATTCGACTGTTTATGGCTTTATTGGATGGGCAGTACGTTTTTGAATTTCCTGAACAAAAGGCAGTTGATGACGGTTTTCTTGGGGGCTTTTGCCATTTCGGGCATCAGCTTCTTAGCGCTTTCTGAAATCAATTTCCTAGCAAAAGGACCGATCCCATATCTGTTTTCCAATTCCATGGGGCTTGCAGCCATAGTAGCCAGTCTATTGGTGCTGACTCCCAAAATGGAAATCAGATTGTTCCTGTTCGGGATTGTCAAGTTCCGTACGATTGCCATCATATTCTTAGCGCTGCAGCTCTTGTTCTATGTATTCGCCAACCGAGCGGCAGCGGCAGCATTTCCGCTAGCCATCTTATGGGGCATGACCTTTATGCACCAATTGCAGGCAGGCAGGGACTTGAGCAAATTATTTGAATACCAACCCAAAAAGAAACTTCGCGTGCTGCACTCAGTTAAAAAAACACCAACATATAAAAGCTACAAAGGCGATTTACCTAACCAAGAGGTAATAGATGAAATTTTGGATAAAATTTCTCAAAATGGTTATGAAAGTCTATCTTCACGGGAAAAAGAAATACTGTTCAGGGTAAGCAGAGAAGAGCAAGAATAATGTTGATTAAAAAAAAGAATTTAGGTTTCTTTAGCAAGACCGTTATGCTGGCCAACCTGGCTGCCATAGCTGTTCTTTTTTTATGTTATTCGGCCTCCATCATTAACCCTAAATCCTTCTGGCCAATATCATTCCTCGGCCTGGGCTATCTACCCATCTTATTGATCAATCTAGGTTTTATTTTCTATTGGATCCTTCGTAAGCCGAAGTATTCACTTTTCTCCTTGATCGCCATCTTGATCGGTTGGAACCTGATGACCAAACATGTCACTTTCAATTCTCCTGACCCAGTGGTCAAGAATGACTCTACCCTTCGTGTGATGACCTATAATGTGCACATGCTAGAAGCAGTCGAGAAAACGGATAAGCCGGCAAAGGATGAGTTCACCGATGTCATCAAAGAGGTCGATCCGGATATATTATGCATACAGGAGTTCAGCAGCACCATCAAAGGGAACAAGAGATTCAGCGAAAAGATCAAATCGAAGATCAATTTTGATAGTTATTATTTCGCGCCTTCCCAACAGAATGAATATGATGCCTATGGACAGGTCATATTTTCAAAGTTCCCGATCATCAATTCTGGTTTGATCAAGAAAAATGAATATGGCATCAACCGGGTAATCTATGTTGATATTGTTAAAAACCAGGACACGGTACGTGTCTATAATGTTCACCTCCGTTCATTTGGCTTGCAAAATGAGGATAAGGAGTTCATCCAGAATCCTAAGACGGGAGATGGTATGGAGGAAACAAAGACCAAGCAAGTTGGCCGAAAGCTGAAATGGGCTTTTGAACAACGCAGTGACCAAGCGGAGTCGCTGTCTGCTCACATGCAGGAAACCAAGATCCCAAAAATCGTCATGGGTGATTTTAATGACACCCCGATGTCCTATTCTGTTAACCTGATTGGCAAGGGCATGAAGAATGCTTTTCAAGAAAAGGGCAATGGTTGGGGCGTGACCCACTTTGAATTATTGCCAATCTTGCAAATTGATTATATCTTTTGTGAGAATAACTTTACGGTGAATAATTATAAGGTTGTCAAGAAAAAGCTTTCGGACCACTACCCTATTTATGCCGATCTAAGGATTAATTAGGTCTTATTGCCCTCAATTTGCTCAAGTGCAGATTCTACAAAGGCATCATATCGATTTTTGACCTTGTAATAGGCTTCCCTTCCAAAGTAATACCTTCCCAATAAAGCTTCAATATCACTTTGAATCAGGTCGTGAAGATCTCTCTGCTTACTAGTTGAAATATTCCAGCCCCTCTCGGTCAAGAAGCCGATAAAGCTATTGTATTCAGAAACCGGCAGGTTATAGCCTTGCAGGAAGTTTTCAATGGAATAGGCCGGCAATTTCTTGGTGAATCGGCTATAAACGAATTGTTCGATCAGGCTGGATTGGACCAGGTCTTTGTACAGCAGGCTCACCTCATTGGAATCGACGGGGATAATGACGTCGGGCACAATACCTCCTCCACTGAAGAGTTTCTTTCCTAATTTGGTTTGGTAGGATTGGGCATGGGCATAAGTCGTATCCAAAGACCACAGGCCTTTGTACATATTGACATAATCGTTCATAATCGTCCAATTAGGACTGTATTTACGCTGAATGCTACGACCTAGGGGTGTGTAATACCTTGCAATACTGAGGTTGATGGTGGATCCATCGGAGAAATCGAAGAGCTCTTGGACAGTCGCTTTCCCATAGGTTCTCCTTCCGATAATTGTTCCGCGATCCCAGTCCTGTACGGCTCCGGAAACGACCTCACTGGCAGATGCTGTTCTTTCGTTGACCAAGAGCACCAATTTACCTTGGCTGTAGGTCCCTTTCCCTTCGGAAAGATAATCTAATCGGTCTTCGTGGGCACCTTCAGTATAGACCATCAAACGCTGATCAGGAAAGAATTCGCTTGCCATCTTAATGGCAATATGGAAATATCCGCCTCCATTGTCCCTTAAGTCAAGAATCAAGCTTTTTGCGCCTTGCTTTTTAAGGTCAATGACTGCGTTTTTAAATTCTTCTGCTGTCTTTAAAGAGAATCTGCGAATGCGGATAAAACCAATGGTGGGTTTGATCATATAGGCCACATCCAAAGAACTCACATTGATCTGGTCCCGGATAGCCTTCAGTGGTCCCGGCAATTTGATGGAATCCCTTTCGATCACCATGGAAACTACCGAACCTCGCTTTCCTCGCATTAGCTTTTCCACCTCATCCTTACTAACAGAGGTACCTGCTACATCACGTTTTCCAATCTTCAGGATTCGGTCCCCAACTTTGAAACCGCCTTTATCTGCAGGTCCATTGGTAATGACCCCCACGACCAATAAAGTGTCGTTCATGCTAAAGTATTCCATACCGATACCCTCGAAGGTACCTTCCAGGACTTCGCTCTGGTTCTTTGATTCATTCGGTGTTAGAAACGTGGAATAGGGATCTAAGTGGGAAATAATATGGTTGATGGCTCCATTTTGGACCGAGTCCATATTGATGCTATCTACATATCGATTGGAAATCAGGTCAACGACCTGCTGTATTTTATAGGAATTATCAGACAGACCAATAGGCACTAGGGAGCCTCCGGTATTGAATCCTTGTTGATCAGAATAATTCTGACCTAGGATCAATCCCAATAATAGGGTGGCGGCATAAGTTGCTGCAACAAAAATATTTCGTTTTCTACCTTTTTGCATTTACGGTCTGGTCCGCAAAATTAATGAATAACCAATTGTTTAAAAGAAATTTATAATAAATATTTTATAACAATTAACAGTCCAAAAAGGACCTTGGAGCATAATATCTCCGCAATTTTCAATAATTTTACAGTTAGATGCATGAATTGGAACCATATTACAACTGGCGAGACTATTATATAGCCTCAGAGGATGAACGTAGTCCATTCTTTGGGACTGTTTATAGTGAGTTTGAATACGATAAAAAAATCTACAATTACCTCCTTCATCCGCAATGGGATTATTTTGGCTCCCAGACTCTTTATCTGAAGATCTTATACGCCGATTACGACAGAGGATACTGTATCATTGAGTTTATCGGTGAATGGAACGATGCTATTTACAATGATATCATGGTCCTTAAGAGGGAGCTGATCGACCTGTTGATCGAAGAGGGCATCAACAAGTTTATCCTGATCGGTGAAAATATCCTGAACTTCCATGCTTCGGATGACTCTTATTATGAGGAATGGTTCAATGACATCGAGGATGGCTGGATCGCTGGAATTGACTTCCGCGAGCATGTGATCAAGGAGTTCGTGGACAACCATATCGACTACTATATCAATTTCGGCGAATTCCTCAACAACTTTCCTTGGCGTACCTTAAAACCGAAACAGGTATATCATCATATCGAGGAACATATACAAAAGAGATTATCCTAAAATATAGGGTATTAGGCTGGCTTATTTTAGCTTAATTCTCTATTTTTCCTTAGATTTGCCTATCAAAACATTGTAATTATGTCATTCAGAATAGAAAAAGACACCATGGGTGAAGTTCAGGTTCCAGCGGACAAATACTGGGGTGCACAAACTGAACGTTCTAGAAACAACTTTAAAATCGGGCCGGCAGCTTCTATGCCACACGAAATCATCGAAGGATTTGCTTACTTGAAAAAAGCAGCTGCTTATGCAAACTGCGAATTAGGTGTATTAGCGCAAGAAAAGCGTGATGCAATCGCTGCAGTATGTGATGAAATCCTTGCTGGAAAGCTTGACGATCAATTCCCTTTGGTAATCTGGCAAACAGGTTCGGGAACTCAATCCAACATGAACGTTAATGAGGTTGTTGCTAACCGCGCTCAGGTATTAGCTGGTGGTAAAATAGGCGAAGGTGAACCGGTGTTGAAAGCTAATGACGATGTAAATAAATCACAATCTTCAAACGATACATTCCCAACTGGAATGCACATTGCAGCTTACAAAGCGGTGGTAGAAGTAACTATCCCTGGTGTTGAGAAATTACGTGATACCTTGAAGAAAAAATCTGAGGAGTTCATGAATGTAGTGAAAATCGGCCGTACCCACTTAATGGATGCGACTCCACTTACTTTAGGTCAAGAACTTTCTGGATATGTGGCTCAATTGAACTACGGCATCAAAGCTGTAAAAAATACTTTAGCGCACCTTTCTGAATTAGCATTAGGTGGTACTGCTGTAGGTACTGGATTAAATACTCCTAAAGGCTACGATGTATTGGTAGCTAAATATATCGCTCAATTTACAGGCTTGCCATTTGTGACTGCTGAGAATAAATTTGAAGCATTAGCTGCTCATGATGCTATCGTGGAAACTCACGGTGCATTGAAACAATTAGCAGTTTCCTTGAATAAGATTGCAAATGATATCCGTATGCTGGCTTCTGGTCCTCGTTCAGGAATCGGTGAGATCTTGATCCCAGAAAACGAACCAGGATCTTCTATCATGCCAGGAAAAGTAAACCCTACGCAATGTGAAGCATTGACTATGGTAGCAGCTCAAGTAATGGGTAATGATGTAGCAATTACTATTGGAGGTACACAAGGTCATTACGAGTTGAACGTGTTCAAACCAGTGATGGCAGCAAACTTCCTTCAATCGGCTAGATTGATCGGTGATGCATGTGTATCTTTTGAAGAGCACTGTGCAATCGGAATTGAGCCAAACTACGACCGTATCAAACAATTAGTAGACAACTCCTTGATGTTGGTTACGGCTTTGAATACCAAGATCGGATACTATAAAGCTGCTGAAATTGCTCAAACAGCACATAAAAACAATTCTACCTTGAAAGAGACAGCTATCAAATTAGGTTATGTAACTGCTGAAGAATTTGACGAGTGGGTGAAACCTGAGGAGATGGTAGGTAGCTTAAAATAACATAGTGAATAAACAGAATAAAACATATTCTCAATTAAAAGCATACTTATCAATTGTGATGGGTATGCTTTTAATTTTCTCAAGTTGCCAAAGGCATTCTGATATGCAAGGCGAAGGCGAAGCTTATCTGCAAGGGGTCTGGGTACAAGATAGCATTCCTGGACAAGAACAGATGTTGAACTATACGCTCCATGAGTTTAAATTCACTTGTGATTCGGTTTATGCCATTATGCATGTTAAGAACGATGTGAAGAGCATCCCAGATAGCTGCTATAAGGAAGGAAAATGGACTGAATACGCCAAGGCGGTATATTCGGTACGTGCTGATAGCATGATCGTCGAAGGTGTCTACACCAAAGAGAATGGAAAACAAAAGATTTCTGGCTGCTACAGGCAGGGACCTTATGTACCAAGGTTCTTGATAAAATCTAAAAGCAAAGATAGCTTGGTATTGGAAAACAAATTTGATAGCAGACCTATCGTATTGAGAAAAACAGCAGACATTACCTGTGTTCCCAAGAAACGTTGGGAATTATAGATAAAAGAAAAAGCCAAGGGTTATCGAGGGCACTGAAAAACTATCCATTAAAAAAGGGCTTATGAATTTTTATGTTCATAAGCCCTTATCTTTTGTCTATTTTAATGCTTCTATATTTTAAGTCGCAAATACTCGATTCTCAAAGGGTTTAACACATGGTTTTCAAGCATTTTGAAACCTCTAAATTTTTAAGAAGACTTTTTCAGTGCCCTCGGGTTATCTTGGCTTTTTCTTTTATGTTTTAAATCCTAATTTATCAACCTATTATCATCGGAAGACTTTAAGATATGATTCTTAAGTTCTGTTTCGGCAACCAATAACTCTCCTTCTGCTACCTTACGCTTTTCACGACCTTCACGTTGAATTCGCAAGACTTCTTCGATAGTAGTGATGATATCGGTATTTGCTTTCTTGATAGTGTCCATATCAATGATTCCACGCTCTGTCTCCTTGGCAACATTGATGGTTGCTTCTTTCAACATTTCAGAGTTTCTCTTCAGCAATTCATTGGTTGCATCCGTCACTGCTCTTTGTGCTTCCAAGGCACTTTGCGCATGAGCAATACCTAGTGTTAGCACCATCTGGTTCTTCCATAAAGGAAGCGTATTTACAATACTGGATTGAATTTTTTCCATCAAGGAGCTACTATTGCTTTGAATCATCCTGATCTGCGGAGCAGTTTGCAGGACTACCATACGAGTAAGTTTCAGATCATGGACCTTACGTTCGAAGCGCACGACATGCTGTTCCATATCCTTATACTCTTGGACTTTATGCTGGTCACCGGTTGCTTCTGCTTCTGCTTTCAAGGCAGGTAAAGTATTGGTCAGCACTTCATGAAGTTTCTCCTCTCCTGCTTGGATATGCAGTGAAAGATCCTTGAAATATTGTTGGTTCTGAACAAACAACTTATCAAAGATATTGACATCCTTCGCTAGGTTTTTATAATGTCCTTCCAGTTTCAACTCAATGGAGTGAATATTCTTTTCAACAGAAGCATACTCTGTACGCATTCTTCCAATTTTCTTTTTGAGGTTATCAAAGAATGGCAATAAAGGTTTCTTATTCACCTTTTCATCAAATTCACGGATTTCAGAACGTAGATTAACCAAAATATCCTCAGCACCTCCTAAATCTTTTGTACGAACTTGTTTCAAGATCTCATTCGAGAAGTTGCTCACATTACTTTGCGTCCCTACTCCAAACTGAATAATGTCCGTCGTAGAGGTCAAATTAATTTTGTCTTTATATTGCTTGATTAATTGTTTTTCCTCTTCTGAGAAATTCACTTTCACCTCTGAGGGCTTATTCTGGTTTTGATCATCGTCCAGATGTGTCAAATCTAAATTTGCCATATTATTCTTTTAAAAGGTTTCTACTTTTCAAGGTCTGTATATAAACATCGGTTTCAGCCGACACATCTAACATTCCCATTTTAAATTGATTTGTTACTTCTTGTTCTACCGCAACCGCAGCTTGGCGTATCACGTCTTCTAATTTCTTCTTGGACTCAAAGGTCACAGCGTTATTCAACTTAGCATTTTCCAACTCATCGTATTGCATCAGCACATTTACAATGGTTGAGTGCCTAACTAAGAACTTCTCAGCTTCCCGTTTATCTTTCTTTTCCAACAATTGGAACAATCTCAATATCTTATCGATATCCTTATGGATATTATTATTGTCTATTTCTTTTCGCCAGTGCAATAGTCGCTCAACAAAAAACTGAGGCGTATCAATAGTCGGTGCGGATATCTCAAGGCGTTTTTGCGAACCTACACTGGAAATCCAATACAGATCACGGACCTCAGATAGCTCCAGCCTTTGCAGGTACGGCTTTGCCTGATTCAGTAAAAGACCATTCCCGACTACATAAGACAATACCGAACCTCCCAAAGTCAATAGCATTGCTTGGCTTAGCGTCCCAAAAAAGATAACGAAGGAAACAAGAAGACCAATCTCGACTGCCAATAGCATCCAAGCGGTAAACATCCAAGAACGTACCTTAGCTTTCTTTGCCTGCGACATCATCACCAACGGATGCACATGTATAGGCAAAGGAAGAAACATCAGGATGGATAAAAATGTCCATACCAGCTGTCTAATCTCCCAAGGTCTACTTTTTTTCGTTGCCCAACCCATTCTTTAAATTTAAATATTATTTGTAAAAATACACCAATTCTTATTCCAATGATAGCGATATGCCATAGTATTAGGTAATTGGCGGTAAATCACCTGCCATTACGTCATTTTTGTCGGTGAATTCTCCGCAAGCTTTCCTATTAATCTTAACGTAATGTCGTAAGGTTTTCGTTTTTCCCAGCGAGATATTAACCAAGAAATGAAACTCAGATTGAAAATATCCCTATTCTCGTCAATTTCCAACATAGAATAAACAGTTTCCTGGAAACTTTGTTGAAAGATGACATCCGGTTTCATCAAATATTTTTCAACCAAACCTAGAAAATCCAGCACCCTCATCTCATTCACTTTTAGTAGATATTGCTTATACCGCCGTTTAAAACTCTTTACCCGTGACATAGCCAACTCAATATTCTCAAACTGCGCATGCAGCAATATTTCCATCAGATTTTTACGTATGCTCCACAACATCCCTAATTTCTTTTCATACCAAGCATCAGTATGTGTCAATTTTGACAGGGTCCGCATTGTCTTAGGATCATCCAATTGACCTAAGAACATCGCCTTACTTAAAACCAGGTCATCGATATCGATCTGTGAACTTTGCTTCCCTAAATTATCCAAAGCATCATCGATAGACAAAATTGCTTCCTCTGCCCTTCCAGAAAAAAAATAATTCAAAGCATACAGCAATTGTTTTCTGTTGCTTAATACCGCTCTATATTTTTTATTCTGATTTACCAATTCATCAAATTCCCTCAGGTATTTCAAGCTTTCGGCAAAAGACCTATTCCTTAAACTAAAGTTCGCCAGATAATAGAGAATATGTAAATGATAAAAAACCTGAGTGGGCTGATTAAGCTTTTGGCTTTCGATAAACTTATGGCTCTTCTGCAAATACTTACCCATCAATCCATAATTCTGCTGGATAGCCGCATATTCATTGGCAACAAACAGAATCTGATAAAGCGATTTATAATTCATCAAGTCCAACATATTGATCTGGAAATGCTTAATCGTCTTCTCGATCAATTCAGTCAGATTAATGACTTTAGCTTTCAAATGAATCTCATTCAATTCTTTCCGCAGAGCAGCATAAGCTAGCCGCAATTTCGCCTCTCTTTGCATATGGTTCTGATTGATTCTGAACTTTTCGGTCAACTCATCCAGATTAACCGTAACATCCAAGTGCGAATACTGTAGCTTCAATAACAGGATTTCATTCAACAGGCTAAATTGCTCTTGAGCTTGAGCCAGTTTTTCAGCCTTTTCCAATGACCTAAAACCGATCTTGACCAAATTATTTTCCAAAAGATATCTGGCCACCACAAAATTCCTCAAGATATCATAAGATTCATCCGTACTGTTTTCAAAGGTCTTTTGAGAGAGAAACAACAATAGGCTATCATGCAATCTTTTCCTTAATGCATGATACGCATCCCTATTTTTTGCACCTTTATAAAGATTATCTATTGATTTTATATCGTCAGTTTCTATCAAATTGAACAATTTGATATTCTTGACATCATTCCTTTTATTCTTCTTATGTAAATAGCCTTTAAAATCAATAATATCTTGATTATTCAAAACTTTAATCAATTCATTCAAGGAATCCATACGCCATTTATTTATTAAAACACAACATAAATCTACGTTTTATATCATCAGTTTACAAGGTTTATTTGGTTTCATAGGCAAAATTTGTAGCCGACCTTTGGGTCAGTATTAATCATAAAAACAAAAAAAATATGGAACCGCTAAATAACAAAACTGAGGAGATGACAACTCCATTAAAACAAACGGATGAGAACACAAAATCATTCAAACCTACCGCAGCCTTTGTTGGCGCCTCATGGATCGCCATGCTGACCGGTATTGTGGGTTATTGCATAGGTCTATGGAATGCGACCATGGAACTCAATGAAAAGGGATATTACTTTGTCATCCTTCTTTTCGGACTATTCGCCGTTATCTCCGTTCAAAAAAGCGTGCGGGACCGGGCAGAAGGTCTTGCTGTTACCGAACTCTATTATGGCATCAGTTGGTTTGCCACCTTGGCCTCGATTATATTATTAATCATTGGCCTCTGGAATGCCGATCTATTCTTAAGTGAAAAGGGATTTTACGGAATATCGTTTATCCTGAGTGTTTTTGCCGCCATAGCTGTACAGAAAAACACCCGTGACGCTAAATTATTTAAAGAGGAAAACATATAACTTAGCGGTTACCCTGCAGTGTCGAGCAATTGGCCTGCAGGGATTTTTACGCTAATTGTTATTTTCACGTTAGAAACTTAATAGATTTCGCATGAAAGATCTAGAAAGAAAAGACCTAGAGCTGCTCTCCGTTCATTCCGACATCAAGGAAAACGAACTCCAACAGTCTCTGGAAGAATATATATACCCCAAACAAGACGCCTGGGCACGGTTTATACAGATCGTCCTATTGGCATTGGGAGTCGGCTTCATGGCCGCCGGAATTGTCTTTTTCTTCGCCTACAATTGGGAAGACCTCGATAAATTCGTCAAACTGGGGATCGTACAAGGCTTAGTCATTATCACGACCAGCCTGAGCCTGACCCTCAAAACCAACAAACTGTTCAAGGATATCATCTTAACCGCTGCTTCCCTCCTAGTCGGAGTGATGTTTGCCGTCTTCGGGCAAGTTTACCAAACGGGTGCCAATGCCTATGACTTTTTCCTTGCATGGACCATTTTCATTAGCCTTTGGGTATGGGTATCCAAATTCCCGCCACTTTGGCTTATGTATCTAGGCCTCGTTAACCTCAGCATATACCTCTACTACGAACAGGTGGCTAGGTATTGGGATTTTATTTACCTGTCATCAGGCCTGTTTGTCTTAAACGCAGCCTTTCTTTTAGTCTGTATCTGGATCAACGAACAGAAAAAAGGGGAAATTCCTGCCTATTTCAACAATATCCTAGGATTAACAGCCGCAGTCTGGTCCATCTATAGCAACATCTATTGGATTATGGAGAACCGATACTATGACATGCCAGTAATTCTTGGAGCAACTCTCCTATTTTATGGCTTAGGCCTTTGGTATGGGAATAAAAAGAACAATCCCTTCTACATGGGATTAATACCCTTCAGCTGCATTATCATTTTCGCATCCGTACTGTTGAAGATTTACGATGGCATGCAGATGTATCTTTTGATTTCAGTATATCTCATTGTCACCGTCAGCCTTGTTATCTGGAACCTTATAAAAATGCAAAGGAGGAATCATGGAAAATAATCAAACCCAAGAAGCTCTTCTAAAAGTTCAAGGCACGATTGGAAGAGAACTAAACATAGACCAAGCCGCAATAAACAGGGACTTGCTTAAAGATAGGCATAGCCAATCCATGACCATCAAGGTCCTGTCCGTTATTGGAGGCATCCTAGCTACAGGTGCATTTTTACTGTTTTTGGAATTGGCCAACTTCTCTTCCAATCACATCCCGCTGTTTATCCTATCCGGCATATTCTTTATTGCTGCCATCTGGATCAACAAAAAATATGACCGTGTCCTATTCGACACCTTATCTGTCTGCATCTATCTACTCAGCTTTATTCTGTTTGGAATGGGCTACAGTAAATTTGACGGCTACACAGATGTGCCATTATTCGTCTACCAAGCACTTGCAATCCTCACGATTATCATCAGCAAGAGCTATATTCTGACATTTTGTGCTATCCTCATTTCTACAGGCACTTTTTTGGCTTACTTCAGTTATAAAGAGGTCCCAGAATTAAACAATGCCCTTTTGGTCCTAGTCGCCATCCTTTTCATTTATTTCACTTTCAACGAAGGTAAATTGATGAAACGTAAGGCAATTCAAGGAAAGCGTTATTTGGCAATCCGCACAGGCTTGGTTTTTTCTTATTTGATCTGTCTTTATTATTGCAGTCGTCCGAACTATATGCCAAACGCTTGGATTATTGATTGGACAACCTCAGGCGTTTTGATCGCCATGACGCTTTGGCTCATCAACTGCTTACTCAATCGATTCCTTTGCGAAGAACTCGGCAAGAAAATCTTTATTTCATTAGTCGTCCTGATATGTTTAGGGTTTACGGCTATGAGTCCTGAAATTTCCGGATCCTTATTGCTGTTGTTGGTAAGCTTCAAGGTCAATTACAAAACCGGATTTGCCCTAGGCATTATTGCTTTTATTTATTTCATCGGAATGTTTTACTACGATCTTGACATCAGTTTATTGAAAAAATCCATTGCCATGTTTGTCTCTGGCGTATTTTTCCTGCTGCTGTACCTTATGATCTTCAAAAAATCAATTTCACATGAAAAAGCTTAGCATTATTATCATAGTCATCAATCTGATCGCTTTATTGATATATT
>WPCJ01133707.1_pt1 | contig 21730 bp, 21 predicted proteins | sample 5399831 | NCBI WGS metagenome assembly WPCJ01 (sample SAMN12869470, study PRJNA574797) | sludge metagenome | isolation source: wastewater treatment of pH10 | place: China:Beijing | collected 2019-05-20 | reverse complement strand
CCTGTGGTGCCAGGAAGGTCAGGCCGTATTCGTGTTCGAAATAGCCGAACGCGTCATGCGAGGTGATGACGACGCGCTTTTCCTGGGGAATGGCGGCAATCGCCTCGCGCACTTCCTTGTCCAGGGCATCGAGCTTGTCGGTATAAGCGGTGGCGTTCGCCTTGTAGGTATCGCAACCGGCGCTGTCGGCATTGCAGAAGGCGTCGGCGATGTTCTTCACATAGACCTTGGCGTTCACCACCGACTGGAATGCATGCGGGTCGGTCGAGCCATGATTGTGCCCCTCATGCCCACCCTCGGCTGCTTCGGCCTCGGCGAATTCCGGCTTGAAGTCGATTGGCGTGATGCCCTTGGTCAATTCGACGATCGCTGCCTTGCTGGCGCTTGCCTCGACAAGGCGCTGCAGGAAGCCTTCGAAATGCAGGCCGTTGACGAGAACCAGCTTGGCGGACGCCATCGAGACGGCGTCGGCAGGGCTCGGCTCGTAGACATGGGCGTCGCCGTCTGGGCCAACCAGCGTTGTCACATCAACACGATCACCACCGACATTCTTAGCGAAATCGCCAATGATCGAAAAGCTCGCCACGACTTTCAGCGGCTCGGCAAAGGCATGCCCCGCAGTCACGGTTGTTAATGTTATAACGCTCAATATCAGGGCGCGACGGATTGATTTCAGCATAGCCAACTCCTTTGAACGGTCAGGCGGTTCTGTGGCGGTGATGGACGAGGCGCGAGCGCAGCACGCCGCGCGGTCCAGCCAGGATGGAAACGATGTAGGCAGCACCAGCCGAGAGGATGATCGCCGGGCCTGACGGCAGCGCTGCATGATAGGACAGGAGCAGCCCGGCGGCGCAGGCGGCAAAGCCTATTGCGACGGCAAGCACGCACATCGGGCCGACGCGCTGGCTCCAGAAGCGAGCAGCGGCGGCCGGAAGGATCATCAGGCCGACTGAGAGCAGGGTGCCAAGCGCCTGGAAGCCACCGACGAGATTGAGCACGACCAGCCCCAGGAAGATGAAATGCACTGGACTGCCAAGTCTGCTTACCGAGCGCAGGAACAATGGATCGAGGCATTCGGCGACGAGCGCCCGCCAGAACAGGAAAAGCGCGGCCAGTGTCACCACGGCAATGCCGCCGATCAGGACGAGCGCTTCATTGTTGAGTGCCAGCACCGTGCCGAACAGCACATGCATCAGGTCGATGCTGGAGCCGCGGATCGAAACCATCAGGACGCCGATCGCCAGCGAGATCAGGTAGAACGCAGCCATCGACGCATCCTCGCGCTGGATGGAGAAGCGCGAAACCGCACCAGCCCCGAGCGCGACAATGACACCGGCGATCAGTCCGCCGACCGTCATGGGCAGGATTTCAAGTCCGTAAAACAGGAAACCTGCGGCGGCACCTGGCAGGATGGCGTGCGCCATGGCATCGCCGGAAAGGCTCATGCGCCGCAGCATCAGAAAGACGCCGACCGGGCATGCGCCGAGCGACAGCATCAATGAGCCCGCCAATGCCCGCTGCATGAAAGCGAAATCGGCAAAGGGAGCGATGAAGAAGGTGTAGAGCCAGCTCATGACGCCACCCTCCGCCTGGGGGCGTGGCTGTGATGGTCGTGATCATGGTGTGCGTGATCATGCTCATCCGAGCCGTGGTCATGACCAGCCGGTTCGCACCAGGGCGCATCGTCTTCCCAAGCTTCGTGGAACCTGCGGGCGCGCAGCATGTTTTCCGCGCTCAATGTCGCCGAAGTTGCGCCCCAGGCCACCGTGCGGCGCGCAAGCAGCAGCGTCTCGGGGAAATTCTGACGCACCAGCTCGAGGTCGTGCGCAACGACCATCACCGTGCGATCTTCGCCGTGCCAGCGCTTGATCAAAGCGATCAGGTCACCAACGGTCTTGGCATCGATGGCGTTGAAGGGTTCATCGAGCAGGATCAGATCTGCATCCTGCACCAGAACACGGGCAAACAGGGCGCGCTGCAGCTGTCCGCCGGAAAGCGTGTCAAGCGCGCGGCCTTCAAATCCTTCGAGCCCAACGGCCATCAACGCCTTGCTTACGGATGCACGGTCCTCTGCCGTATGTCGCCCGAGCAGGCCGCGGCGTGGCCAAAGACCCAGCGAGACCAGGTCGACGACGCGTGCTGGAAAGCTGCGGTCGAGCTCCGATTGCTGCGGCAGGTAGGCAATGCGGATGCCCGGCATCTTGACGACAGTGCCGGCCATCGGACTCAGCGCGCCGACGATACCCTTCATGAGGGTCGACTTGCCTGAGCCGTTGGCGCCGACGACGGCGGTCAAGGAGCCCTTCTGGACTGTTCCGTTCAGGTGATGAACGGCCGGATGGCTGCCGTAGCCCAGGGTGAGGTCGCGAAACGTGAGGGCAGCTTGGCTCATGGTGGTCCGTACTCTTACGAGAGAGGTCGTATGTTATGTTATTACATGTGTCAACATGCGCCGAGAAAAAAGCTGTGGCGTTCGTGAAAGCCAGGAAAATACCGTCGCGCTATGACAGCGGCCACGACTGATTGCGCCTGCGACCGTATTCGGCGGGCGTGATCTTGTCGGCGGACGAGGCGCTCTCTAAAGAAGCACTTCCAATCAGGAAAGGACTTATCCATGAGCGTTCGTCGCATCGATGTCGGCCCCCGCATGAGCCAGGTGGTCATCCACGGCAACACCGCCTATCTGGCCGGTCAGGTCGGCGAGGGCAAGACCGTCGGCGAGCAGACCAAGGACATCCTGGCAACTGTCGATGCGCTGCTGGCCAAGGCCGGCACCGACAAGACCAAGATCCTGCAGGCGATCATCTGGCTCTCCGACATGAGCACCTTCGCCGAGTTGAACAAGGAATGGGTCGCCTGGGTGCCGCAGGGCAACACTCCGGCCCGCGCCACCGGCGAGGCCAAGCTGGCCGGGCCGCAATATCTGGTCGAGATCATCATCACCGCCGCCATCTGAGGCGTCGGCGTATTATTGTTTTGGAGCGTCGGCCGGTGCCGACGCTCCGCCCGGATGCATGGCGGGCGGAACGTCGTCCATCAGTGCCTTCACCCAGACGACAATCCGCTGGGCGATGAAATCGGTGGTTCCCGGCGACAGGACATTGCCGGCGATGACGTGATTGTCGGGATCGCCGCTGTTGTCGATGGGCACCTCTTCGTGCAGCGTGCCCCAGCGCGAAGCGATTTCACGCGTTCGCTCCGGTCTGACCACCTTGTCGTCGTTCGAGAAGATGAAAAGCGCGGGCACCTTGGCGTCTCCGACCGGCGCGTCGTAGGCAAGCTTGGTCAGCGCAGCCATCGGCAGCAGCGCCGTGCTGGGATAACGCCAGGTCCAGTATTTTTCCTGCAGGGCGTTGCGCGGCACAAACGAGCGCTCCTTGCCGATGATCAGCTCTGCGAGTTGCTTGCCCCATGGCCACAGCAGCATCTCGGCGCCGGAAGCCTGCACACCATAGTTTGGCGAAATCAGCGCCATGCCCATGACGTCCCTTGAGGCATCCGGCTGGCTTGCAGCCCAGGTTGCAAGCGAAGCGCCTGTCGAAGTGGCGATGACGATCACTTTGTCGCCGATTGACCGACCGATGGCGAGCGCCTCCTCATAGTCATTGATCCAGGCGTTGACGTTGCCTTCGGCCATTGCCGGGCCACCCTGACCGTGACCCGTCAGGCGTGTGTAGAACAGATTGGCATCGAGTTCCTCCGCCACCTTGTCGGCCAGCGGACGGGTTTCTTCCTTGGAGGCGGAGAAACCATGGATGTAGACGACGGCCAGCGGCGTCTTGGCATGGATCATCGGGTTGGCCCAGATGATCTCCTTTTCCAGGCCGTCCCGGATGTCGGGCAGCTTGGCTTCCTCGCGAATGAGGTAGGCCTGGGGATCGTCACCGATCCTCGACGGATCGAAGCGGATTTTGGTGTCGACTGCTACGCGCGGCCCCAACAAGGCTGCCAGGACGATCAGGATGACCAGACCCAGGAACATCACCGCGATACGGCGCCCCATGACAAACTCCAGACTGATCGGCGCAAACTATTGTGGTGGCTGGCAACAGGCAACGGTTGAACCGAATGCCGGAGAAGTCCCTGGAGCGTTTCCGGTTTTCTTCGAATCGCTGAAACTGCTCTGTCTTCCTGTTTTTACGCAATTCCGCGCGCAAAACCGCGTACACTTTTGCTGGAATTGCTCTAGATGGGCTGGCGTGGCTTGCGGCCGAAGCTCAATGGCCTGTCGCCCCATCCCGTCATCCGGTTGAGGAACCAGTGCCGGAGCGGGTGCGGCAACATGCCGAGTACCTTGAGCCACAGTGTGAAACGACGCGGGAAGGTGATCTCGAAACCGCCCGTTTCGATGCCGCGCATCATCCTGCCGGCCGCGCAGGTCGAGGAGATGACCGCCGGCAGACGGACACCATTCTTCTGCGTCATCGGCGTGTCGATGAAACCAGGGTTCATCACCTGTACGCGGATGTTCAGCTTGTCGAGATCGAATTTCAGTGACTGCGCCATGACATTGATGGCTGCCTTGGTCGCGCCGTAGGCGGCTGTGGTCGGCCAGCCGAAATAGGCACTGATCGATCCAACCATGACGATATGGCCGCGGCCACGCTTGCGCATGAATTTCACCGTCGGCACGAGCCCGTGCACGATACCCATCACGTTGACATCGAAAGTGCGGCGGAACTTGCGCACCGACAGATTGTCACCGGCCACCTGTGTGTAGCTGCCGGCATTGAAGACGGCCAACGCGATAGGGCCGAGATCGGCCTCTATGGCAACGACAGCGTTGGCCATGCCCTGTTCGTCAGTGACGTCGCATGGAAAGGCAACGATCCGGCCGGGCAGCGAAGCAGTCTCGGCTATCAGCATGCCGATATGGTCTTCCTCGCGTGCGGTGACCGCCACGACGAAGCCTTTCGCTGCCAGTTCCTTCGCGAGTTCCCTGCCGATGCCGGAACTGCCCCCGGTGATCCAGGCAACGCCGTCTTTCGGGCTGGCCCGATAGAGTGTCATTCAGTGTCCCGAAAGCTCTTTCAATGGGTCATCTAGCCGTGCGTAAGTCGAAAGGAAAGCATGTTCTTGGATGCCCACTATTTTAGTTTGGACTGATGTTTTCCATCGCCGGGCGAAGTTGCAGCAGCGGATGCAACTGGTCCAGGCCAATTCGAGCCTTGAAACGGCAGCCCAGCGTTTCTAGGGTTCTGCGCTGACACGAGAAGGATTCCTCATGCACCGTTCGGTGATCGACGCTATCGGCAACACGCCGCTGATCCGCCTCAACCGCGCCTCGGAAGAGACCGGCTGCGAGATTTTGGGCAAAGCCGAGTTCATGAACCCCGGCCAGTCGGTCAAGGATCGCGCCGGCCTCTTCATCATCCGTGACGCGGAACGGCGGGGCCTTTTGAAACCGGGCGGCGTCATCGTCGAGGGAACGGCCGGCAACACCGGCATCGGGCTTACGCTGGTCGCCAAGGCGCTGGGCTATCGCACCGTCATCGTCATTCCCGATACGCAGAGCCAGGAGAAGAAGGATACCATCCGGCTGCTCGGCGCCGAACTGATCGAGGTTCCGGCGGTCGCGTACAAGAACCCGAACAACTATGTGAAACTGTCGGGCCGTCTTGCCGAACAGATGGCGAAAAGCGAGCCGAATGGCGCGATCTGGGCCAACCAGTTCGACAACGTTGCCAACCGCGACGGTCACATCCACACCACCGCTCAGGAAATCTGGACGCAGACTGGCGGCAAGGTCCACGGCTTCGTGTCCGCCGTTGGCTCCGGCGGTACGCTGGCCGGCGTGGCCGCCGGCCTCAAAGGCAAGAGCAACGACGTCAAGATCGCATTGGCAGATCCTCTGGGCGCAGCGCTTTTCTCCTTCTACACCAATGGTGAATTGAAGGCAGAGGGCAGTTCGATCACGGAGGGCATCGGACAGGGGCGCATCACCGCCAATCTCGAAGGGTTCACTCCAGACTTCTCCTTCAAGATACCGGATGAAGAGGCATTGCCGATCGTTTTCGACCTGATCCAGGAAGAAGGGCTCTGCGTCGGTGGTTCGACCGGTATCAACATTGCCGGCGCCATCCGCCTGGCCCGTGAGCTGGGGCCGGGTCATACCATCGTGACCATCCTGTGCGACTATGGCACGCGCTACCAGTCGAAGCTGTTCAACCCGGAATTCCTGCGCAGCAAGAACCTGCCGACACCGGACTGGATGGAGGCGGTGAGCACCATTCCCGTGCCGTTCGAACAGGTGGCATAATGGCCTTCAAGACCGAGGCGGTGTTCCGTGATGATTCCTATCTGAAGGAATTGGACGCGACCGTGGTGGCTATCAACGATCGCGGCGGCATCATTCTCGACCGCACCGTCTTTTATGCGACATCAGGCGGCCAGCCGGGCGATACGGGTCGTTTCGAGCGGGGGGATGGCAGCCGGATAGTGATCGCGGCCACGGTGACGGGCGAGACCAAGGACGAGATCATCCATGTCCCGGCGCCAGACCAGCCGGTTCCGGCTGTCGGTGAAAAGCTGAAAGCCGTCATCGATTGGGATCGCCGCTATCTGCTGATGCGCATGCACGCCGCCTGCCACCTGCTCAGTGTCGTGTGCCCGTTTCCCATCACCGGGGCGGCCGTTGCGGAAAACGATTCCCGTGTCGACCTCGATATTCCCGACACCGGCTATTCGAAGGAAGAAGTGACGGCAAAGCTGATGGAACTGGTGCGGGCTGATCACCCCATTTCCATCGAATGGATCACCGATGAACAACTGGCCGCCAATCCAGGCCTTGTGAAGTCCAAGAATGTCCGCCCACCCAGCGGTACAGGTCGTATCCGCCTCGTGCTCATCGGCGACAACGCTTCGGTGGACAGCCAGCCTTGCGGTGGCACCCATGTTGCCCGTACAGGCGAAGTCGGCGAGATACACATTGGCAAGATCGAAAAGAAGGGCCGCGAGAACCGGCGTTTTCGCATTCGCTTCGGGCTTTTGCCGGCCGCCTGATCGGTCGGGTTACTGACATCTGGGAGAAAGAGCATGGCCGAAGACAGCCCCTTTACCGTCGACGCTGACTGGCTTGAACAGCGGCTGGGTCAGCCCGGCCTGTCGATCGTCGACGCTTCCTGGTATCTGCCGGCGCAGAAGCGGGATGCTCGTGGCGAGTATGAGGTAGCACATATCCCTGGCGCGGTCTTTCTGGACCAGGATGCCGTTTCCGACCGAGACTCGCCACTGCCGCACACTTTGGCTTCACCACGCGACTTTGCCCAATATGTCGGAACAATGGGCATTTCGGCCGACGACACGATTGTCGTCTATGACGGGCCTGGTTTTTTCTCGGCGCCGCGCGCGTGGTGGATGTTCCGTGTCATGGGTGTGTTCCAGACCTACATCCTGGATGGTGGCTTTGATCGCTGGAAGGCTGACGGACGCCCGGTGACCGCCGAGCCGACCAGGATCGCGCCTGGTATCTTCCATGCCGATTTCGATGCCTCCCGGGTGGCTTCGCTCGAGGATATGCGCCGCGTTGTCGCTAGTGGCGAATACCAGATCGCGGATGCCCGTTCGCCGGGGCGCTTTGCCGGTGCCGAGCCGGAGCCACGCGCGGGAGTCCGTCCCGGCCATATGCCCGGCGCGCATAATCTGCCCTATGGCGCGCTGTCTGAAAACGGCGTGCTGCTGCCGAAGTCGAAACTGCGCGAGATTGTCGAGCAGGCCGGAATCGATCTGTCGAAGCCGGTGGTGACCTCGTGCGGCTCCGGCGTGACGGCTGCCGTCATCACGCTGGCGCTGGAAACGCTCGGCCATACCGACAACCGGCTCTACGACGGTTCCTGGACCGAATGGGGTGGCCTGCCGGACACGCCGGTGGAAACAGGCAAGGGCCGCTGATCGAATGAGCGCCGACGACCAGGAGCAGATCGACGTCACGGTGACCTTCCTCGAGATGGAGGTGCCGCCGGCCTATTATCCGCCGCTGCCCTATAACCGGCAGATCGCGCTTTTGAAGACGCGGCTGATCCCGTTGCATTTCTACCGTTATCTGCAGGATCGCGTCGGGCGTAAATGGCAATGGGTCAATGTGCTCAAGCTCAACGACGATGAACTGGCTGCCGGCCTGCATCGGGAGGACCGCGACATCCGCGTGCTCTATCTCGATGGCGCCCCGGCGGGCTTCTTCGACGTCAAGCCGCATCTGCCGGGAGAGGCTGAGCTGGCCTATTTCGGCATGATGGAGCATGCGACGGGGCAGGGCATTGGCCGCTGGTTCCTGGGCGCTGCCGTCGAGGCTTGCTGGTCGCATGCTCCGAAGCGGATTACCGTGCAGACCTGCACGCTGGACCATCCGGCAGCGTTGCCGCTCTACCAGAAGCTCGGCTTCAAACCGGTAGCGCAGAAGAAGGAGATCGTGCGACCGATGTCTTTTGTCGAGCGGTCGGCCAGCGTCATGCGCTAGAACGTTTCCGTTGTTAAGGAAACGCTCCAGCTTTTTGTTTGTACGCAGTTCTGGACGGAAACCGCTCACACTTTCCTGGAATTGCTCAGGAAACTGCTGAACGGCGCGTTCATTCGGGCTTCAGCTTGGCTCTGGCATGGTGCGGGCAACATCGATCCGGCCAATTTCAGGAGCCAAGCATGATTTCCCGTCGTACCGTCGCCGCCGCGCTGATTGCTTCGATAGCGCTCCCCGGCTTTGCCTTTGCGCAGGCGCAGACACCATCTGCGGCGCAGATCGAACGCAAGCTGGAGGCGGCACCTCGCATGAAGCTGCGTCCCGACGAGCGCGTCACCATTCGCGAATTCAAACGCCGGCCCGATCTGCGCCGGATGGCACCGTCGATCGATATCCAGTCCATCAACTTCGCCTTCGGCTCGGCTTCAATCGATCCGTCGCAATATCGCAAGGTCGAGATCATCGCCGACGGCCTGCGCCGCACCCTGCGCCGTGATCCTGATGCGCGCGTGCTCATCGAAGGTCACACCGATGCCGTCGGTTCGTTTGCCTCCAACCAGGCGTTGTCGGAACAGCGGGCTTCCTCGCTGAAGCGCACGCTGGTGCGCGAATTCGGCGTGCCGGGCTATGCGTTGGAGACGGTTGGCTATGGCGAGGAATTCCTGCTGGTGCCGACCGAGAACGAGAACTGGCGCAATCGCCGCGTCACTCTGCGCCGCTTCGACGATTTCATCCGTTAGGGCCGAGGCGACCCTTGCTGAAGCCTGCAGAAGGCAGGATTCGGGTGGGAGGACATGTGCCCATGGTCATAGGTTACGGTTCAAGAAACTGGAGAACCTAACCTATGTCCGTCCTGTTCAAGGCTTTGCCGACTGAATCCGTGCGCGCGCTGCAAGAAGGCGGAGCTGACGCCTATGGCCACGCGCCAGAACGCAGGATCTCCGACGGTGACGGTGTGCCATGTCGGCACTGCCTTAGGAATGTAGCAGCCGGCGACGCCTACCTGATCCTCGCCTACCGGCCCTTCCCGGAGCTGCAGCCCTATGCCGAGACCGGACCGATCTTCCTGCACGCCGAGGCGTGTGAGCGTGCCGAGGAAGCAGAGGCTATTCCGGAGCTGTTCCTGGATACCAAGGACTACATCGTGCGTGGATACAGCGCCGACGACCGTATCGTCTATGGAACCGGCGCAGTGGTGCCGACACCGGACATTGCAGAGCGTGCGAGAACGCTGCTGGAGCGCGAGGAGGTCGCCTACCTGCACATGCGGTCGGCGCGCAACAATTGCTACCAATGCCGGATCGAGCGCGGTTGAGTCGAGGTAACGGATACTTAACCAAAATAGGTCGAAGATCGCGCCAGCCTGTCACGTGGCTGTTGTAATGAGTGCCTATAAGACGGGTGTCGAACGATTTCACCGACCGCGGATGGACCGGCGGTGATTTTCGACGGACGAGGAAGCGGGGTTCTACCCCGCTTTTTTGTTTTCCACGATGGTGCCGGCTGATCAGATGCCGCCGTACCAGTCGTAGCCATTGTCTTCCCAGTAGCCACCGCGGCCGCCGCCGAAGTTGCCGAAGGAATCAACCAGTTCGATGCGCTGGATGTACTTCGGCATCTTGTAGCCGAGCTGCCGTTCGACGCGTACGCGCAGCGGCGCGCCGTTCTCCACGGGCAGTGGCTTGCCGTTAAGCCCGTAGGCCAGAATGGTCTGCGGATGGCGCGCGTCGATCAGGTCGATCGAACCATAATATTTGATGTCGCCGGAAAGGTTGCGGTCGATCGTATCGAGGCAATGGAACATCACGTAACGTGCCTGCGGTTTCACCACCGCCTGATCCAGCACCAACGAGAGCGGAGTTCCTGTCCATTTCGCAATGCAGCTCCAGCCCTCGACACAGTCATGGCGGGTAATCTGGGTTCGGCTCGGCATTGCAATCAGTTGCTCGCGCGTCAAAGACAGTGGCTTCTCGACAAGTCCGGTGACCTCAAGGCGCCAGTCTGCAAAATTGTTTGCAAGCAGCCCCTTATAGCCATCATCATCGGGGGCGGTAATGCCATTCGGCCGCATCGGCTGGCGGATATCAGCTTCGGTGAATTCCGGAGCGAGGCGATCCCGCCCGGCCAAGAGGCGTTGTGCCCGGTAGGTGAGGCCGTTTGCACCTTCCAGGAAATTGCGCAGGCCATCACCCATGCCAAGTTGACCATCGAAGGCATCGCAGCCCGAGAGCACGATGCCTGACGCGCCAAGGCCGGCGGCGGTCAGGAATTTGCGGCGGCTGATCTGGAACCTGGCCATCTTATTCGCTCCGTCCGATCGTGCCTGTCCCGTCATGCGGCGGATCGGTCCGATACCAGCCGGTGATGATCGATCTCAACTCGTTGATCGGCCCTGCGGCCAGGATCATCAGCATGTGAACGACAAAGAACAGGACGAGCAGCACCATGACCGTGAAGTGGATGGTGCGTGCGGTCTGCCGCCCGCCGAAGACCTCGTTCAGGAACGGAAGGACCGCATTCATGCTGGGTGACATGGCAAGCCCGGTCAGGATCATCAACGGCAGAAGAACGAACAGCACGCCGCCATAGGCAAGTTTCTGCAGCGTGTTGTAGCGGCCGGTATGGTGGAACCGTAGCCGGACGTGGTCGGCGATGTCGCGCGGCAGATTGCGGATGTCGGCCGGACGCGGAGCAAGATCACGCCGGATATGGCCGTTGAACAGCCCTGCAAGCAGCCAGACGACCAGGGTCGCACTCAACGTCCAGGCAAAGAAGAAGTGGATGACGCGCGCGGTGCCGAGATCGTAGTACGAGGGGACGGTTGCCCAGGACGGGAAGGCGCGGGCCGTTTCATTGCCGGCTGGTCCCGACCAGCCGAGAACGCCCGTGGTGTCGAAACGGTAGCCAAAGATCTCGGTAAAGCCGCGTGGGCCTGCGTTCGTATTCTCCGCGCCGATCTTCAGGATCGTGTTGTTGTAGCCGAAACCGGATTCCTTGCCGATGTAGAGCTGCGGTCGGGCGTTGAAGATCTGAAGGCCGCTGAGCAGCAGGAAGAACAAGGCAAAGGCCCAGGCCCAATGTGTCAGCCGCGTCCAGCGGTTCTGCCTGTAGACCAGAGGCCCTTTTTCGGCCTGGCGTGTCTCCGTGTCAGCGGTTTCGTCGATGCTGGCGATAGCGTCCATGCCGCGCCCCTTCTGCCGCAGGATACGGCTCGCGAGTGGTTGTCGCATGGTAGTACGAGTCCTGACCCCGTCTTGTTTCACTCCATCACGATTTTGTGCGCGGTCAGTTGCCGAGCGTGACGGCAACGTTGACAGCCGCAGCCACGATGACCGTGTTGAACAGGAAGGTGATCAGTGAATGCAGGATCACCAGTTTGCGCATGCGGGTCGTGGTGACATTTGTATCCGCGGTCTGTGCGGTCATGCCGATGACGATGGCGAAGTAGAAGAAATCCCAACCTTCGGGCGGTTTTTCACCCGGAAACTGGAGACCGCCGACCGGCTGGCGCACCGGTCTGCCCTTCGTGTCGCGCACCTCGTCGTCGTCTCGCCAATAGACATGAGCATAATGGAACGCCGCCATGGTATGGATGGTCAGCCAGCCGAGCGGCAGCGATATCAGCGACGTCAGCAATTCGGCCGAAGAGTGCTTGTGGTTGTCGTTGATGATCAGAAAGAGCGAGCCTACGACAACGGCGATGACCGCAACGGTGACAGCGAAGATCACGAAGATCGGAAGATCGTCGGCGCGCGCCTTGCGGCGCAGGTGCTCGGCCGTGAGGTAAGGCATGCGCGCCAGCATCAGGACCACATAAACCAGGAAGAACGCGTCGGCGCCGATGGAATATGCAATGGCGAGTTGAAACTGCAGCGCGATCGCCAATGCGATCAGCCCCAGGCAGGCCGCTGCCGCAAAGGGCATCAGGCGGTTTGTCGACTTGCCAATCAATCGTTCCATGACCGGACCTGGCGTCCTCAGCTTGGTGCAACTGATTTGAGCGCGCGTCGCAGGATCCGGTCAAGCTCCCCCAGGAATCGCGAGCGATCCTGCGGGGTAAAGCCCGCATTGTAGCCCTTGCTTTCACCGGTCTCACGCAGATGTTGCTTCAAATCGCGCATGGCAACCGCCATGCCGATCGTTTCCGGCGTGAAGGGACGCCCGGTAGGCCCGAGCACATGGGCGCTCAGCGCAACGGCGCGGGCAGCAAGCGGGATATCGGCTGTAATGACGATGTCGTTCGCAGCCGCGTTTTCGACGATCCAGTCGTCCGCGGCATCTGCGCCTTTGCTGACGACCACGTTGCGGATCATAGGGTCACGGGAAGGGCGTAGCCCGCCATTCGACACGAACGTGACGACGACACCGTGCCTTTCGGCAACCTTGATCACCTCTTCCTTAACCGGACAGGCGTCGGCGTCGACATAGATTGAAACGGTCATGGGCGTGGTTGATGTCATCCGGCTGCTGCTGTCAATCGGCGTTCCATATCGATGTGCGGGATATCATCCTCGAGATACTCTTCCGAAACTGCCACAAAACCGAATGTTTCGTAGAAGTGCTGCAGATGGCTCTGGGCCGACAGCGCGATCGGGTGACTGGAAAAGAGCTGCTCGCACGTCGCAATGGCTTCTTTCATCACCGCATTGCCCAGACGTTTGCCACGATGGTCCGGCGAGACCACGACCCGGCCTATAATGGCCGGATCGCTCGTCTCCAGCGGTTTGCCGATGCGGGCGCTGGCCAGCAGTGCACCGCCGGACAGCAGGCGCAGATGCAAGGTGTCGGGATCGGCGCCGTCGAGTTCAGGGTAGGGGCATTTCTGTTCGACCACGAAGACGTCGGTTCGCATCTTGAGCATCGTGTAGAGTTCTCTTGGCGAAAATTCATCGAGCATGCGCACGTCAACGCTGTAGTCAGCTTCGGCCATTTCGGATTCCTGTGAGGTGCCCCCGAGAAGGGGTGATGTTCCGGCGCCGGGCATCTTTGTCTAAGGTCAGCGTCGGCAAACGAGAATGGAGCGACCATGGCACATGTGATCGAGCGCGAGCAATGGGCCGAGAAACCGGATGTCTGGCATGGAGAGTTCGAAGGTGGAGCCTTTGGTGCCGAGGTCTCGGTGATCTTCTACAGCTCCGACCAGGTCGGCGGCGGGCCGAAATTGCACAGGCATCCGTATCCAGAAGTGTTCATCGTCAGGGAGGGCCGCGCGCTTTTCACCATTGGCAACGAGACGATCGAGGCAAAGGCCGGGCAGATCCTGGTTGCTCCGGCCAATGTCCCGCACAAATTCTCCAACCTCGGACCGGGACGGCTTGAAAGCACCGATGTGCATGTCGCTGGCGCCTTCGCCACCGAATGGCTGGAGTAGCATTCGCTCTTCAACTTTCGAACAGCGGCTTAGCAAATGACTGCGGCTTGAGCAGGCGAGCGGGACTCCATAAAAGGTAAGGACTAGCGGAGGATGCGGCATCCATGTTCAAGAAGATTCTGATCGCCAACCGCGGCGAGATCGCCTGTCGTGTCATCAAGACAGCGCGCAGGATGGGTATCGGCACCGTGGCGGTCTATTCGGATGCCGACCGCGACGCCGTTCATGTCGAGATGGCGGACGAGGCGGTGCATATCGGACCGGCGCCGGCCGCGCAGAGCTATCTGATCGCGGACCGGATCATCGAAGCGTGCAAGGCAACCGGCGCCGAAGCCGTGCATCCCGGTTACGGCTTCCTGTCCGAGCGTGCCTCTTTCTGCGAAGCGCTGGAAGCACAAGGCATCATCTTCATCGGCCCAAAGCCCAAGGCAATCAATGCCATGGGCGACAAGATCGAATCGAAGAAATTCGCCAATGCTGCCAAGGTCTCGACGGTGCCCGGATTCCTGGGCGTCATCGAAAACGCCGATCACGCTGAGCGCATCGCCGGCGAGATCGGCTATCCCGTGATGATCAAGGCCTCCGCCGGCGGCGGCGGCAAGGGCATGCGCATTGCCTGGACCCAGGAAGAAGTCCGTGACGGCTATGACCGTGCACGCTCGGAAGCCAGGAGCTCTTTCGGTGACGATCGCGTTTTCATCGAGAAATTTGTCGTCGATCCACGCCATATCGAGATTCAGGTTCTTGCCGACGGACATGGCAATGCCGTCTATCTTGGCGAGCGCGAATGCTCGATCCAGCGCCGCAATCAGAAGGTCGTCGAGGAAGCGCCGTCACCTTTCCTCGATGAGAAAACCAGAAAGGCCATGGGCGAGCAGGCAGTAGCGCTGGCCAAGGCGGTCGACTATCAGAGCGCAGGCACCGTCGAGTTCATCGTCGACAAGGATAAAAACTTCTATTTCCTTGAAATGAATACACGATTGCAGGTTGAGCATCCGGTGACCGAGCTGATCACCGGCGTTGATCTGGTCGAGCAGATGATCCGCGTGGCGGCCGGAGAAAAACTGGCCTTTGGCCAGAGCGATGTGAAGCTGAACGGGTGGGCGGTTGAAAGCCGGCTCTATGCCGAGGATCCCTACCGCAACTTCCTGCCTTCGATCGGCCGGCTGACGCGTTACCAGCCTCCGGAGGAAGGCAGTTTCGGCGACGTTGTCGTGCGCAACGACACCGGGGTCACGGAAGGCTCCGAAATCTCCATGTTCTACGATCCGATGATCGCCAAGCTCTGCACCTGGGCTCCGACACGCATCGAGGCAATCGATGCCATGTCTGCAGCACTGGATGAGTTCGTGGTCGACGGCATCGAGCACAATCTTCCGTTTCTCTCGGCATTGATGCAGCACCCGCGCTGGCGGGAAGGGCAGCTTTCCACCGGTTTCATTGCGGAGGAGTATCCGGACGGCTTCGCGCCGATTGCGCCGAATGCCGAAGACAAGGCGGTGCTGGTCGCGATCGCGACTGCGGTCGAACTGCTGCGCCGTGACCGTCTCGACCGCCTCGGCGGCCGGCTGGCGCCGCATTCCGGTGCGCTCAAGCGTGACTGGGTGGTGAAACTTGGGCAGGACTATCTGTCGGCTACGGTGCTCGAAGGTATGATCTCCATCCCGATGGAGCTCGATCTTTCGGTAGAAGGCGGCAAGGCGCTTACCGTGACATCAGACTGGCGGCCGGGTGAACCGGTATGGCGCGGCACGGTCGGCAAACAAAGGATCGCCGCACAGCTGCGGCCATTGCCGAACGGCACCCGCATCGCCTGGAAAGGCATGTCGGTGGCAGCACAGGCAATGTTGCCACAGACCGCGGCACTGGAGCGGCTGATGCCGATGAAGCTGCCGCCCGATACGTCGAAGCTGCTGCTGTGCCCGATGCCTGGGCTCGTGGTTTCCATTTCCGTCGCTGAAGGGCAAGACGTGAAGGCCGGCGAAACCCTGGCGGTGGTCGAGGCCATGAAGATGGAGAACGTGTTGCGCGCGGAACGCGACCTGACGATTGCCAAATTGAATGCCAAGCCGGGCGACAGCCTGGCCGTCGATGCGGTCATCATGGAATTTGCGTGAAGCTTCCGCGTTTCCGGAAGATCGGAACGCTCCACAATGGATCGACCCAGCGGACGCTTGGGAAGTCCGCTGGGTCACGTCAGACAGCCAGGTGGTCCGCTCTCTGGTCAGTCACGACGTAAACACAGGCCCGGCAGGCATCACCGCCACGCTGCGCATACCAGCGGCAGCTGCCGCGAATGGCGCAGCGCGGCAGACCAGCTGCCGGATCGATGGCCTGGTCGGTCATGCCAGCCAGGACTTTCTCGATGACGCCGCAGGAATTACCTGTCCATTGGCGGCATTTTCCTTCCACGCATCGTCCGGCAAAACGGAACCGGGCTTCCGGTGCACCGGTCTTGCTGGCTTGGGCTATGAAGTCCGCATCGATTTCCAATCGGGTGGGGATCGGCTGAACAATGCCGTCCGACCCGACGACACCGATAAGCAGCGCGCCAGCTTCGGCAGGTGCGCTGGGGCAGGATTTTTGCGTAGCGCCGGAGCTCACGGTGCGAGCCACACGCTCGATGGAAATTTGAGCCGACGTCGGCATGACTTCAGCGCATCAGTCCGCCGATTTCCCGCTCCAGCGCCGGGATCTGGCGCTGGTCGAGATGCAGGATCAGGCCCAGCCATTCCTTGGGAAAACGCAACACCAGTTCAGGCTGCGTCTGTGTCTCTGCAAGACCCGCCAGGACTGCATGCTGGATATTGCGGGCGATCTTCTCATCCATGCCTTTGGCAAGCTTGACGCCCGACAGGTCGACAACAAAACGGTTGCTCATGGTGATCTCTCCTCAGTGAGGTATTCTCACTGTGAGATCGTGCCGGCATCGCCGCGGGAATGCTGTGAAGCACTTCACACAGGGCTGGCATGGAGAGTGCCCAACGGTCTTTTCTGTGGTGGAGATGCTGATCCGGAGGAAGGATGTGGCAAGGCCCCGATGGGCTGACTAGATTAGCGGGAAGCAGCCAGAGATTCGTCGGCCAGATCGGGTTGAGCAGTGACAAACGACGTCAGAATACGCGATCCCCTCAAACGTGAGGCAATGGCTCCCAAGAGGGAAGAAGTCCCCGCGCGTCCATTCATTCATCTGCGGGTTCATTCGGCCTATTCATTGCTGGAAGGCGCGCTGCAGCTTGGACCGATCGTTGGGCACGCCATCAAGGATCAGGCTCCGGCCATCGCGGTCACCGACACCAACAACCTGTTCGGCGCGCTGGAATTCGCGCAGAAGGCGGTCAAGGACGGTATTCAGCCGATCATGGGCAGCCAGGTCGACCTGGCATTTTGCGGCGAGAGCAACGACGGACAACGCGACCGCCGCAAGCAGGGGCCTGACCTGCGCCCCGTCGTGTTCATTGCTGCAAATGAAATCGGCTACGCCAACCTGGTCCGACTGATCAGCCGGGCCTATCTGGAGACACCATCCGGCGAGCCGGTGCACGTCACCACCGATATGGTGGCGGAAGTCGCCGAGGGCGTCATCTGTCTGACCGGCGGTCCACGTGGGCCGATCGGTGCAGCCTTGCGCGACGACCGCAAGGATCTGGCCGAGGCACGTCTGCTGACCCTCAAGGCGCTGTTCGGTAGTCGGCTCTATGTCGAGCTGGAACGCATGGCCGGCTATGATCGTGGCATCGAGCACGCAACCGTGGAACTGGCCTACCGTCACGAGTTGCCGCTGGTAGCGACCAACGAGGCGTTTTTCTCCTCACGCGAGGATTTCGAAGCGCATGACGCGTTGATCGCCATCGCCGAGGGTTCGGTGATCGCGGCCGACGAGCGCCGCCGGCTGACACCTGACAATTATCTGAAGAGCCAGGCAGAGATGGCGCGGCTGTTCGCCGACCTGCCGGAAGCAATCGACAACACGATCGAGATCGCACAGCGCTGCTCCTATTATCCGAAGAACCGCAAACCCATCCTGCCGCGCTTCGCCGGTGCCGACGTCGCCGACGCTGAAGCCGCCGAAATGGCCGAGGCAGAGGAACTGGCACGGCAGGCCCGAGACGGGCTTGCCGTGCGCTTCGCCGAGCGCGGCCTGCATGGTGGCTTTACGGAGGACCAGTATCGCGAACGGCTGGAGTTCGAGATCGGCATCATCCAGCGCATGAAGTTTCCCGGCTATTTCCTGATCGTGTCGGACTTCATCAAATGGGCGAAACAGCATGACATTCCCGTGGGGCCGGGTCGCGGTTCCGGTGCCGGCTCGCTGGTCGCCTATGCACTGCTCATCACCGACGTCGATCCGCTGCAATTCTCGCTGCTGTTCGAGCGCTTCCTCAACCCCGATCGCGTTTCGATGCCCGACTTCGACATCGACTTCTGCCAGGATCGCCGCGAAGAGGTGATCCGCTATGTGCAGGCCAAATACGGCCGCGACCAGGTCGGACAGATCATCACTTTCGGTACGCTGCAGGCCCGCGCCGTCCTGCGTGACGTCGGGCGCGTGCTGCAGATGCCCTATGGCCAGGTCGACCGGCTCTGCAAGATGGTGCCGCAGAACCCGGCCAATCCGGTGAAGCTGGCGGATGCCATCGCCAATGAGCCGCGTTTCGCCGAGGAGGCGGAAAAAGAGCCGATCGTCAACACGCTGCTCGAGATGGCGCAGAAGCTCGAAGGGCTTTATCGTCACGCCTCGACGCACGCTGCCGGCATTGTCATCGGCGATCGTCCGCTCTCGGAACTGGTGCCGATGTACCGCGATCCGCGCTCTGACATGCCGGTCACGCAGTTCAACATGAAGAAGGTGGAGGATGCCGGACTGGTGAAGTTCGACTTCCTTGGCCTGAAGACGCTGACAGTGCTGGAAAAGGCGGTGAAGTTGATCCGCCGCCGTGGCATCGAAATCGATCTCGCCACGATCCCGATCGACGACCAGCAGACCTATGCCATGCTGTCACGCGGCGAGGTGGTTGGCGTGTTCCAGGTTGAAAGTGCCGGCATGCGCAAGGCGCTGATCGGCATGCGGCCCGACCGCATCGAGGACATCATCGCGCTGGTGGCGCTCTATCGCCCAGGCCCGATGGAGAACATCCCCACCTACAACGCACGCAAGCATGGCGAAGAGGAAATCGCGTCGATCCATCCCAAGATCGACCATCTGGTCAAGGAGACGCAAGGCGTCATCGTCTACCAGGAGCAGGTCATGCAGATCGCGCAGGAGCTGGCCGGCTATACACTCGGCCAGGCCGACCTGCTTCGTCGCGCCATGGGCAAGAAGATTCGCGCTGAGATGGACAAGCAGCGCGATATCTTCGTTGCGGGTGCCGTCGAGCGCGGCGTTGCCAAGCCGCAGGCCGATTTCATCTTCGATCTGCTGGCGAAATTCGCGGATTATGGCTTCAACAAATCGCACGCTGCCGCCTACGCGATCGTCTCCTACCAGACCGCTTATCTCAAGGCGCATTACCCGGTCGAATTCCTGGCCGCGTCGATGACGCTCGATATGTCGAATACCGACAAGCTGGCCGATTTCCGCCAGGACGCGATGCGGCTTGGTATCGAGGTTGTGGCACCTTCGGTGTTGAGCAGCTTTCGCGATTTCGAGGTGGGCGAGAACAGGATTTTCTACTCTCTCGCAGCGCTGAAGGGCGTTGGCGACGCCGCTGTCGAGCACATCGTCGAAAAGCGCAAGGACGGCCCCTTCAAGAACCTCGCCGATTTCTGTGAACGCATCGATCCCAAGATCGTCGGCAAGCGCGTCTTCGAAAGTCTGATCATGGCCGGCGCGCTCGACTGTTTCGGCCACGATCGCGCGCAGATGATCGCCGGCGTCGAACGCATGATGGGGCTGGCAGCACTTGCGCAGCAGAACGCCACTTCGGGGCAGTCGGACATCTTTGGCGCCTCGCTGGGTGCGCAATCCCAGGCGCTCAACCTGCCAGTAACCGAACCGTGGCTGGCCGCGGACCGCCTGCATCGCGAATTTCAGGTGGTCGGCTTCTACTTGTCGGCGCATCCGCTGGATGAATACAAGGCCGCGCTGCAGAAGATGCGCGTGCAGAACTGGGCGGAGTTCTCCGCTGCCGTGAAACGTGGCGCCTCCGCAGGCCGGCTTGCCGGAACGGTCACCGCCAAGCAGGAGCGCAAGACGCGCACCGGCAACAAGATGGGCGTCGTCAATTTCTCCGATATGACCGGCCAATATGAGGCTGTCATGTTCTCGGAAACGCTCGCGCAATATCGCGACATGCTGGAGGCCGGCAAATCCGTAGTCATCACCGTGGCTGCGGAGGACAGGCCTGAAGGCGTGAATCTGCGTATTCAGACGGTGCAGTCACTGGAGGACGAGGCGAGCCGCATCCAGAAGGCACTGCGCATCTTCCTGCGCGATGCCAGCCCGCTCAACACGCTGGCCGGTCAGCTTTCTGTAAAAGGCGAGGGCCAGGTCTCCTTCGTACTGATCAAGGATGGCGGACAAGGCGAAATCGAAATCGAATTGCCCACCCGTTACCGCATCTCGCCTCAGGTCGCCTCGGCCATGCGAGCCGTGCCCGGCGTCATCGAGGTCGAACTGGTCTAGGTGTCCGGGGCGGTCTGGAAAATGCTGGACGGGCGGCGTCGCTGACGCTACCCGATAGCAATGGCAGCAGACGCGAAGCCCGAAACCACCAACGGCTCTTCCCTGGCGAGACTGCGTGACCGCCTGCGCCGGCTCTATCATGGCCGCTCGCCGGAAGCCGTTCGCTTCCAGGCAATGGTGGTGCTGATCGACCTTGTCGTCATCGCCTTCTTTATCGCCACGCCGCTGCTGCAGGACACCGCGTCCTTCCTGTGGCTGGATTATACCGTGGCTGTCATCGTCGCTGCCGATCTGCTGGCGCGGCTGCTTGCTTCGACGGATATGCTGCGCCTCATGCGGCAGCCGACGAGCTGGGTGGACGTCTTTGTCCTGCTCACCTTGTTGTTTCCAACGGCACTCGCCAATCTCAGCTTCCTGCGCATCCTGCGGCTTTGGTCGCTGTCACGCAGTGGCGTGTTGTGGCGTCATTTCGGTTCGGGCCGGTTCCTGGCATGGCGTGAAACCACGCAGGCGGTCATCAACCTGCTGACCTTCCTGTTCGTGATCACAGGCTTCGTCTACACCTTCTTCTTCCGGCAGGGTTCCGGCCTCGTCGGCTATGTCGACGCGCTCTACTTCACCGTCGCGACGGTGACGACGACCGGCTTCGGCGACATCGTGCTGCCGGGCGTTGCCGGCAAGCTCACGGCTATCGTCACCATGATCACCGGCATCTCGCTGTTTGTGCGGCTTGCCCAGGCCGTATTCCGCCCGGCCAAGGTGCTGTTTCCATGCCCGCAATGCGGATTGCAGCGCCACGAACCTGATGCCGTGCATTGCAAGGCATGCGGTCATATCCTCAACATACCGGATGAGGGCGACAGATAGCGCCGACACAAAACTGAAACAGACGGCGTCGAAAAGCGACGCAAGGATTCGCGTGATTCGAGGGGAAGAACGAATGCCGATCCGCCTTTGCATGACCGCCGCGCTGGTGACTCTGCTGCTCGGGCAACCGATCCATGCCGCCGAACCGGGCTTCTTTGCCTCGATGGCCGGCAAATGGAGTGGCAATGGCAGTTTCCGCGTCAACACGAAGGCGCCGGCAGTGAGTGTTTCCTGTTCTTTCGCCGCCAAGGCGAGCAGCGTCACGCTTGCACTCGATGGCAACTGCCAGGGAATGGTGCTCATCTCACGCAGCATCGGCGTGCGCCTGAAAGCCGAGGGACAGCGCTATGGAGGTATTTACATCGGCTCGAGGACCGGACCTGCTGCGTTATCCGGCCGGCGGCGAGGAGATGTG
>WPCJ01338172.1_pt1 | contig 21736 bp, 16 predicted proteins | sample 5399831 | NCBI WGS metagenome assembly WPCJ01 (sample SAMN12869470, study PRJNA574797) | sludge metagenome | isolation source: wastewater treatment of pH10 | place: China:Beijing | collected 2019-05-20 | reverse complement strand
ACTCGCCGCCGACGGCATCGGCGCGCGCGTCGTGTCCGCGCCGTCGCTGGAGTGGTTCGCCGAGCAGACCGACGAGTACCGCGAGAGCGTGCTGCCCGCGGCAGTCACCGCGCGCGTCAGCGTCGAGGCAGGCCTCTCGCTCGGCTGGGAGCGCTACGTCGGCGATCGCGGCCGGTCCGTGTCGATCGAGCACTTCGGCGCCTCGGCCGACTACGTCACGCTGTTCGAGAAGTTCGGGATCACGACGGATGCCGTCGTGGCCGCCGCGCGCGAGTCGCTCGCGAACTAGCCACACAGACTGCATCGAAGGAGCACCCATGAGCAACGAGCGCACTCAGGCACTCAGTAACGTCGGCGTCAGCATCTGGCTGGACGACCTCTCCCGCACCAGGATCGAGAGCGGCCAGCTGGCCGAGCTCGCCGAGACCGTGAACGTCGTCGGCGTGACGACGAACCCGACGATCTTCCAGAACGCGATCGGCTCGGGCGTCGGCTACGCGGATCGCATCGCCGACTGCGCGAAGCGCGGGCTCGACGCCGCCGCGACGATCACGGAGCTGACGACCGCGGACGTCGCGGACGCCTGCGACATCTTCGCGGGCGTGTTCGCCGCGACCGATGGCCGGGACGGCCGCGTGTCCATCGAGGTCGAGCCCGGTCTCGCCCGCGACGCCGCCGGCACGGTCGCCCAGGCCAAGGAGCTGTGGGCGAAGGTCGATCGCGAGAACGCGATGATCAAGATCCCCGCGACAATCGAGGGGCTTGCAGCGATCTCCGAGGTCATCGCGGCAGGCATCAGCGTGAACGTCACGCTCATCTTTAGCCTCGAGCGCTACCGCCAGGTCATCAACGCGTACCTGGTCGGGCTCGAGCGGGCGCGCGCCGCCGGGGTCGACATCTCGAAGATCCACTCGGTCGCCTCGTTCTTCGTGTCGCGTGTCGACTCGGAGATCGACGCGCGCCTCGAGGCCGTTGGCACTGAGGAGGCGCGCGCGCTCAAGGGCCAGGCTGGCGTCGCGAATGCGCGCCTCGCGTACGAGGTGTTCGAGCAGTCGTTCGCCAGCGACCGTGCGAAGATGCTCCTCGAGCTCGGCGCACACGCGCAGCGCCCGCTGTGGGCGTCGACGGGTGTGAAGGATCCGAATCTCCCCGACACGCTCTACGTCACCGAGCTCGCAGCGCCGAACACCGTGAACACGATGCCGGAGGCGACGCTGAACGCCCTCGCCGATCACGGCGAGGTGCAGGGCGACCGCGTGAGCGGCAGCTACGGCGAGGCCAACCAGGTGCTCAACCTCATCGACGCCCAGGGGGTTGACTACGTGGAGGTCACCGAGAAGCTTGAGGTCGAGGGCCTCTCGAAGTTTGACGCCTCCTGGGACGACCTCGTCGAGACAGTGACGGGCGCTCTGAGGGCGTCGGCGTGACAATCAACCTCACCGGAGTGAGCCGGGACGCCGCGTTCGCGCGAAGCCTCGACTCACTCCTCGAGGCGCGCTTCGCCTCCCGGCTGTTCGCGCAAGACGCGACGCTCTGGGGCGAAGCCGCCGCCGCCGAGGCGGCGAGCAGGCTCGGCTGGACCGACTTCGCGGACAACGCCGCCGAGGTCGTCGAGCAGACCCGCCGTATCGCCCAAGCGTTCGCCGCCGACGGCGTCGACAACTTCGTGCTGTGCGGCATGGGCGGTTCGAGCCTTGCGCCGCTCATGATCGCCCCCGAACTCACCGTCCTCGACTCGACCCACCCCGACGCGGTGCGCCGCGCGCTTGAAAGCGACCTCTCGCGCACAGCCGTGATCGTGAGCTCTAAGTCGGGCGGCACCGTCGAGACCGTCAGCCAGATGCACGCCTTTGAGGCGGCCTTCGCCGGCGCGGGGATCGACCCGCACAGCAGGATCGTGATCGTCACCGACCCGGGCTCCGCGCTGGCCGCGGATGCGGCGGAGACGGGCAAGCGCGTTGTCTTCGCCGATCCGAACGTCGGCGGTCGATTCTCGGTGTTCACCGCGTTTGGGATCGTGCCGTCGATGCTGGCCGGGGCCGACATGTCGCGGCTCGTCGGGGACGGCGTGCGGGTGCGCGACGCGCTCAGCGTCGACGACGCCGACAATCCAGCGCTCGTACTGGCGGCCGCGCTCGCCTCCGGCCTCCCGCAGCGCTTCGTTGCGGAACTTCAGGCGGATGCGTCGCTCCCCGACGAGTTCGGGCTGTGGATCGAGCAGCTCGTCGCGGAGTCGACCGGCAAGCAGGGCACGGGTGTGTTCCCCATCGCGCTGCCGACCGGCGCAACGCCGAGCGGGGCCGCGACCGCGACACTCGTTCGGCTCTCCGCCGGCGAACAGTCAGACGGGCCGGGAATCGGGATCGCCGCCCCGCTCGGACAGCAGCTGCTGCTGTGGCAGGTCGCCACGGCGGCGATGGGATTCCTGCTCGCTGTCGACCCGTTCAACCAGCCGGACGTCGAATCCGCAAAGATCGCGACCCGTGAGTCGCTCGGCGAGCCCCCGGAGCCGACAACCGAGGTTCCCTCCCCCGCCGAGACAAGGGCACGGCTGCGCGCACTCGTGCGCCGCGACGGGTACGTCGGCATTCAGGCGTATGTCGACCCGAGCGACGCGCACGTCGCCGAACTGCTCGGAGGCCTCAGGCAGTCACTCGTGAACGAGCTCGGAGTCCCCGTTGCGCTGGGCTACGGACCACGCTATCTGCATTCCACCGGGCAATTCCACAAGGGCGGTCCGAGCTGCGGCACGTTCCTGCAGATCATCGAGACGGGTGCGCGCGAGGTCGCGATTCCAGGCGAGGAGACGGGCTTTGGCGCGCTCTTCGGTGCGCAGGCGCGCGGTGACGCATCGGTGCTTCGCGCGCGCGGCCGCGCCGTGCTCTCGGTCGAGACCAGCGACCCTGCCACGGTGCTTCGCGAACTCATCGCCGCGAACTAGCCGGACTCGGTGCTCGCGGCGCCGGCCGAGATCGCTCGGGGCGGTCTCGGCCGACGTCGCGGGCGGCGGAGGCTAGTTCACCGGGTGGTCAGCCGCGTAGCTCTGGAACCAGCGCAGCGCCTCCGGCTGGTCGGTCGAGTCGATCGAGCCGATCGCCGCGGGATCGGCGCCGAGCAGGATCCGCTTGATCGGCACCTCCATCTTCTTTCCCGTGCGCGTGCGGGGCACGGCCGGCGTGAGAATGACCTCGTCGGGGACGTGCTGCTTTGAGGCGCGTGTCGCGACGGCCTCTCTGATCCGCCGCTCTGATTCGCCGTCCTCCCACGACTCTGACGGCACGACGAAGATCGGCATCCAGTACCCGCCGTCCGTCCGGTCGATTCCGATCACGAGCGAATCGAGCACGTCCGGAAGCTCCTCGACGGCGGCGTAGATCTCCGCGCTGCCGAGCCTGATCCCGCGCCGGTTGAGCGTCGCATCCGATCTGCCGTGCATGATGACGGTCCCGCGCGAGGTGAGGGTCGCCCAATCGCCCTGTCGCCACACCCCGTCGAAGGTCGAGAAGTAGGCGTCGTGGTATCGGCTGCCGTCGGGGTCGTTCCAGAACCGCAGCGGCATCGAGGGTAGCGGCTGCGTGATGACCATCTCGCCCTCCTCATCGATCAGCGGGCGTCCCGAATCGTCCCAGACCTCGAGGGCGACGCCGAGGGTGCGAGCGGAAATCTCGCCGTCCCACACCGGAGTGATCGGCGAGCCGCCGACGAACCCACCAACGATGTCCGTGCCTCCGCTCACGGAGTTCACGGGTACGCGGTCACCGAACACGCTACGGATCCACTGGTTTGCAGCCGCCGGGAGCGGGGAACCAGTGCTCGAGATGAGGCGAAGCTCCGCGCACTCGGGGACGTCAATGCCCGCGGCCGCGGAGGCGAGGATCTGACCGGGGCTCGTGCCGAACACGTTCACGCCGTGACGGTCAACCAGCTGCCAGAGCTTCTCCGGCCCCGGGTAGATGGGATCGCCGACGTACAGCACCGCGGTCGCCCCAAAGAGCAGGCTGCTCACCTGGATGTTCCACATCATCCAGTTCGGCGTCGTGTACCAGAAGAAGGTCTCGCCCGCCGTGAGCTCGGACTGCAGCGCAAGCGACTTCAGCTGCTCAAGGAGCACTCCCCCGTGCCCGTGCACGATGCCCTTCGGCTTGCCCGTCGTACCCGACGTGAACAGCACCCACAGCGGGTGCGCGAACGGGACGGGTTCCGGCTGGAAGTCAGGTTGGCCGCCCGCGGCGATGGCCTCCGCCCAGCTCACCGCGCCGTCGACCCCGGCCGCGCCCGGGAGCGTTGGCACGGAGACCGTGTGCTCCACGGTGGGCATCAGGGCGAGCAGCTCGGTCGCCTCTGTCGAGCGATCGAACTCGGCGCCACGAAACACGTAGCCGGTGCCGCTGACGAGCACCTTCGCGTCGAGCTGCCCGAGCCGATCCGCTGCCGCCGGCGCGTGGTAGTCGATGCCTGTCTGCGACCAGATCGCACCGATGCTCGCGGTCGCGTAGAAGGCGACGACGCCCTCGTAACTGTTCGGGAGGTAGCCGACGACGCGGTCCTCCCTGCCGACGCCGACGCTTCGAAGGTAGCCGGCAAACGCGGCGACGTCGCCTCGGAGGGCCTCGTAGGTGTGCGATTCAACGCGGCCGTCCTCGTACTCGACGATGACTGCCGGCTGTGAGGGGGCGCCGAGGCGCAGTCGATCGGCGAAGTTCACGGTCGCCCCCGGAAACCACTCCGCGTCGCGGATCCCGGTGCCCGTCAGGGCAGCAGTGGGCTGGTCAACGAAGCCCGCGTCGAGAAACTCTGCGACCCCAGCCCAGAACGCTCCGGGCTGCGCGACCGACCACTCCTGGAGCCGGCCGTAGTCGCCGACCGCCGCCGGATCCAGTCCGCTGTGCGCGACGAACCATCTCGTGAGCTCAGTGATCTTCGCGGTGTCGATTGCTTCGAGTGTCGGGCTCCACTGGGGCTGCGTCATTGCTACCTATTCCTTTGCGAACGTCTCTGTCTCTTCATCCTAAGACACGTTCTCGGAGTGTCCGCCGAACAAAAAACGCGTGGCCCCCACCCAAGAGGGCGGGGGCCACGCGTTCAGCTGGCGACCGGAACTACGCGGTGAGCTTCGCGGTTCCGCGGCGCTGGCGGAGCTTCAAGAGGGCGGCCTCGAGCAGCTCCTCAGCCTCCTCCGGCGTGCGCCGCTCCTTCACGTATGCGAGGTGCGTCTTGTAGGGCTCGTTCTTTGCGAGCTCCGGCGGGTTGTTCTGATCCTGACCGGCGGGAAGCCCGGTCGACGGCGAATCGATCTGCTCCGGGATGTCCTCGTCGGAGACATCTGCCGCGAAGTAGCGGACCGTCTCGTTACCGAGCGCGTCCCAGTACGAGACCTTCTTGCGTTCTGCGCGCACGCCGTGATCCATCTCGCCCATTGGGCCGGATCCGACGCGTGCACCGCGAATGGCGTTACTGCCTGCCACGGGTGACCTGCTTTCGAGAAATGCTAGATAAGCGTGAAACGATCGACGAGGCCGATCCCCACGATCGAGAAAAACCACACCAGTGAGACGATCACTGTGAGGCGATTGAGGTTGCGCTCTGCGACACCTGACGACCCGAGGCTCGACGTGACGCCGCCACCGAACATGTCGGAGAGCCCGCCACCGCGCCCCTTATGGAGCAGCACGAACAGGATGAGCAGCAGGCTCGTGAGGACGAGCAGCGAGATCAGGGCGATCTTCAGTACGAGCAAGATAGGTGCCTTTCGCAGCGAGGCGCAATAAGTCAGCCTCTAGTATACCCCGCGTCCGAGAAATGGGCGGGAGCGGGACAGAAGTGTCTGGTGAGCGGGCTCAGACGGTGACGTGCTTGGTGAACTGAGCGATCCGGCTGAACTCGTCAACCTTCAGGCTCGCCCCACCCACAAGTGCACCGTCGAGATTTGGCTGCTTGAGGTATGAGGCAACGTTCTGGCTTGCGACCGAACCGCCGTACAGGATGCGGGTGGCGTCGGCCACAGCGTCGCCACGCTCCGCGCGCAGGACGTCGCGAAGCGCCTTGCCAACTTCTTCTGCCTGGGCAGGCGTTGCAGGGTCGCCGCTGCCGATCGCCCACACGGGCTCGTAGGCGACCACGAACTCAGCCTCGGCGGGCAGCTGCGAAAGCGCTGCCTGGAGCTGCTGGACGGGGATCGCCGCTGCGCCGTGCGCCTCGAGGTCCTCGGCCGTCTCGCCAACGCAGATCACGGGAACCATGCCCGCGGTGACGGCCGCGCGCGCCTTCAGGCCGACAGTCTCGTCGGACTCGCCGTGACCGCCGCGGCGCTCCGAGTGGCCGACGATGATGTAGCGCACGTCGAGCTTCGAGAGCATGGCCGCCGAGATGTCTCCGGTGTAGGCGCCGGCTGCGTGCGGCGACACGTCCTGTGCGCCGAGTGCAACCGCAAGCTTGTCCGCAGCGAGCAGCGTCTGGACGGACCGGAGATCGGTGAACGGCGGGAACACCGCAACCTCGACCTCGCCGTAGTTGTGCTGCGCGTCCTTGAGGCTCCACGCGAGCTTCTGCACGAAGGCGATCGCCTGCAGGTGGTCGAAGTTCATCTTCCAGTTGCCTGCGATGAGCGGGGTGCGCTTCACAGCGGGAGCCGACTGCGTCGCGGTGTCTGCTACGGGTGCGTCATTCATGCGAGGACCTCCAGTCCGGGCAGCGCCTTGCCCTCAAGGAATTCGAGGCTCGCGCCGCCTCCGGTCGAAATGTGACCGAACGCCTCGTCGGCAAAGCCGAGCGCGCGAACCGCGGCGGCGGAATCGCCACCGCCAACAACTGTAAAGCCTGAGGTCTCCGTGAGCGCACGCGCGACCGTCCGGGTGCCCTCGGCGAACGCCGGCATCTCGAACACGCCCATCGGCCCGTTCCAAAACACGGTGGCCGATTCTTCGATGATCGCAGCGAACGTCGCGGCCGACGTCGGCCCGATGTCCAGGCCGAGACCGGATGCGCCGAAGGAGCTGGACTCGATGGCGTCCGCGGGAACGACCTCGTGAGCCGCGTCGGCGGCGAACCGCTCGGCGACCACGATGTCCGTTGGCAGGACGATCCGCACGCCGCGCGCGGCCGCCTGGTCGAGGTACCCGCGCACGGTGTCGAGCTGATCCTCCTCAAGCAGGCTCGCGCCAACCGGGTGGCCCTGCGCCGCGAAAAAGGTGAAGACCATTCCGCCCCCGACGAGCAGCGTGTCGACGCGTTCGATGAGGTGTGCGATCACGCCGAGCTTGTCGGACACCTTCGAACCGCCGAGCACGACGGCGTAGGGTCGCTCTGCCTTGCCTGTGAGGCGCTCAAGCACCTCGAGTTCGGCCGCCACGAGGCGACCGGCGGCGCTCGGCAGCAGCTTCGCGAGGTCATAGACGCTCGCCTGCTTGCGGTGCACGACACCGAAGCCGTCGGACACGAAGGCGTCGCCGAGTTCCGCGAGCTGGGCCGCGAATGCCCCGCGGGCCTCGTCGTCCTTGCTCGTCTCCCCCGGGTTGAAGCGGAGGTTTTCGAGGAGCACGACGTCGCCGTCGGAGAGCGCGGCGACGGCGGCAGCGGCGGCCTCGCCGACGGTCTCGTCGACGAAGCCGACCGCTGTGCCGAGCAGTTCTGCCATGCGCTCAGCCACGGGCCGCAACGAGTAGCGCTCGTCGGGAGCGCCCTCGGGGCGGCCCAGGTGGCTGATCAGTACGATTCGCGCCCCGGCCTCGCGCAGCTCACGAATGGTCGTGAGCGAGGCACGGATCCGTCCGTCGTCGGTGATGCTCTTCGCACCGTGCTCGTCAGTGGCGAGCGGCACGTTGAGATCACAGCGGACAATTACGGTTTTCGAGCCCAACGGGCCGAGCGAATCGAGGGTGCGCATGGTTCCTTACGGGTGAACGGAATTAGATGAGGCCGGGCGTCTGGCTGCGCGCGGTGTCAAACCGCTTCGCGACGTCCTGCCAGTTCGCGATGTTCCAGAACGCCTTCACGTAGTCCGCGCGGACGTTGAGGTAGTCGAGGTAGTACGCGTGCTCCCAGCAGTCGAGCATGAGCAGCGGCACGGTGCCCGCCGGCAGGTTGCCCTGCTGGTCGAACATCTGCACGATGTTTGCGCGCTGGCCGAGGGTATCCCAGGCGAGCACGGCCCAACCCGATCCCTGCACACCCATCGCGGTTGCGGTGAAGTGCGCCTGGAACTTCTCGAAGTCGCCGAAGAACTCGTCGATGGCCGACGCGAGCTCGCCCTCCGGGCGGCCGCCGCCCTCGGGCGACATGTTGTTCCAGAAGATCGTGTGGTTCACGTGGCCGCCCACGTTGAACGCGAGATCCTTCTCGAGCTTGTTGACGGGCCCGAGGTTGCCCGACTCGCGGGCCTCGGCGAGCTGCTCGAGCGCGGTGTTCGCGCCCGTGACGTACGCCTGGTGGTGCTTGTCGTGGTGCAACTGCATGATCTTGCCGCTGATGTGCGGCTCGAGGGCAGCGTAATCGTAGGGAAGTTCAGGGAGTGAGTATGCGGTCATGGCAGCTCCTTTTCTGTTGCGTGCTTCTGATAGGCAGTCTATTGCGGGAACACACGCGGAGACGAGTGTTCGCTGCGAGCTAGATCAGACGAGTTCCTCAGGAACGCTCGCCTCGGTGCCCGGGATGCCCTGATCCTCAGCGGCCTTGTCTGCCATCGCGAGCAGCCGACGGATCCGCCCGGCGATCGCGTCCTTCGTGAGCGGAGGATCGGCGCGAGCGCCGAGCTCGTCAAGGCTCGCCTCGCGGTGCGTGAGCCGAAGCTGGCCGGCGTAGCCGAGGTGGTCGGGCACGTCGCTTCCGAGGATCTCGAGGGCGCGCTCCACGCGGGCGCAGGCGGCAACCGAGGCCTCGGCCGAGCGGCGGAGGTTCGCGTCGTCGAAGTTCACAAGCCGGTTCGCGGTCGCGCGGGTCTCGCGCGCCTTGCGAAGGTTGTCCCACGCCTCACGGCACTGCTCAGCGCCCATCACGCCAAGCAGCGTGCCAATCGCCTCGCCGTCGCGCACAAGCAGCTTCGAGACGCCCCGAATGTCGCGGCTCTTCGCGTCCACGCCGATCCGGCTCGCTGCGCCAACGAGCGCCATTGCGGTCTCACTGCTCGGGCACACAACCTCGAGGCTGACCGTGCGGCCGGGAGGGGTGATCTTTCCGCGAGCGAGGAACGCACCGCGCAGCGCGGCCGCGAGTTCCTTCGCATCGCCGGTCGTCACGCGATTCGGCAGGCCGCGGATCGGCCGCCGGCGCTGATCGAGCAGCCCCAACTGGCGGGCGAGGGTCTCGCCATCGATGACGCGGACGAGGAACTGCGGTGCGCCTGGACGCACGCTGGTGGGGGGCAACTGTCGGGCTTCGGCGCGAACGCCGTAGAGCTCCGCAAGGTCTTTTCGCACGCGCTGAACTGTCTGCGGAGTGTGCAGTTCAGCTTCAAGGGCAATACGCCCGTTGATCGTGTGTAGGCCGCCAGACAAGCGCAGGATCGTGGCGAGTTCCGCCATTCTCTCCCCGGTCCGTTGCACGGGGAGCTTCACCAGCTCGCTCATGACATCGGCGGTACTCGGCACAGATATTCCTTTCGAAACAGGTGAATAGCAAACTAAATGACGGCGAAGCGCGCCGGCATTTACTCGCGACCGAGGTCGCGGTGGCGGAGCTGAACGCTCACGCCGGGCAGACCGGCAAGCCGGTCTGCGAGCTCGCGGGCGACAGCCACGGAGCGGTGTTTCCCGCCGGTGCACCCAATGGCGAGCGATGCGTGACGCTTGTTCTCGCGCTGGAAACCGGCGAAGACCGGTGTGAGCGCCGCAACGTATGCATCAATGAACTCGGTGGCGCCCTCGCGGCTGAGGACGTAGTCCTTCACGGCCGGATCGACGCCGGTGAGTGAGCGAAGCTCGGTCTCCCAGAACGGATTCGGAATGAACCGCATATCCGCCATGAGATCGACGTCAGTCGGCGCCCCATACTTGAACCCGAAGCTCATTACGGTGAGCTGCAGCCCCGCGACATCCTCCGACGAGAACATCTCGCGGGTGGCAGTGGTGAGCTGGTGCACGTTGTACCCGGACGTGTCGACGACAACGTCGCTCGTCGCGCGAAGCTCCTGGGAACGCTCGCGCTCGAGGCGGATGCCCTCGAGCAATCCGCCGGCCTCAACCTGGAGAGGGTGCGGCCGCCTGACGCTCTCGTAACGCCGCACCAGAATGTCGTCGGCTGCGTCGAGGAAGACCACGCGAACCGTCGCCGTGTGGCGAAGCTCGTTGACGGTCTCCTGGATGTCCGCGAAGAGATCCCGACCGCGAACATCGACGACAGCGGCGATGCGCGGAAGCGCCCCGCCCGACTTGTCGGCCATGTCAGCGAGGGTCTTCACCATCGAGAGGGGCAGGTTGTCGACAACGTACCAGCCGAGGTCCTCGAGAGTGTTCGCGACGGTGCTTCGGCCGGCACCGGACATGCCGGTGACGATCAGGATCTCCTGATCGGTTGAGACCTCATTCATCCGTTACCTCCTCAAGTTCCGTGTCTGTCTGCGCATCGTCAATCTTAGCGTCAGGCGAGCTCTTACGGAGTCGGGTAAGGTGGCTGAGAATCTGTTCCGCCGTGCGCTCGCCGATGCCCGGCACCGCCGCAAGTTCTGCCACGGACGCGGCACGCAGGCGCGTCGCGGAACCAAAGTGCCGCAGCAGTTGCTGCACCCGCTTCGGGCCGAGCCCGGGAACGTCGGCGAGCTGGGAAGCGATAGCCTCGCTCCGGCGCTGACGCTGGAACGTAATCGCGAACCGGTGGGCCTCGTCACGGGCGCGCTGCACCAGGAAGAGCGCTTCGCTTGTGCGCGGAAGCACCACGGGAAATGGGTCCTCGGGAAGCCACAATTCCTCGAGTCGCTTCGCGATGCCGCACAGCGCGACATCGGTGATGCCCGCCTCGCGGAGCGCCCGGTGGGCGGCCTTCACCTGGGGCTCGCCGCCGTCGACAATGATGAGCTGGGGCCGGGCGCGGTAGGCGCCGGAGGGAAGTTCGCCGGACTCGCGGGCGAGATTCAGCTGCGCCGCCCGGCGCGAGACGACCTGATAGATCGAATCCGTGTCGTCAGTCGTCTCTTCGATCCGGTACTTCCGGTACTCGCTCTTCGCGGGGAGTCCGTCCTCGAAGACCACGAGCGACGCGACGACGCCCGTGCCCTGGAGGTGCGAGACGTCGATGCACTCGATCCTGAGCGGGGCCTCGGTGAGACCGAGCGCCTGCTGCAACTCGGCGAGCGCGTCGGTTCGCGAGGTGATGTCTGCTGCCCGCTTGAGTTTGTACCGCACGAGATTCTCGCCTGCGTTGAGCGTCGCGCGATCCATGAGCTGGACTTTGTCGCCGCGCTCGGGCGTGCGAATGTGCACCTTCCCCTTGCGCGGGCGGAGCGCCGACAGGGTCTCCTCGAGCGAGCCGATCCCGTCCGGCAGTTGCGGGACGAGGATCTCGGGCGGCGGCTCGTGCCCACCCTCGTACGCGGTCTGCAGCACCTGCTCGAGCAGCCGCCCGGGCGAGTCGTCGAGTTCGACGTCGACGATCCAGCTGCGTTCGCCGCGCACGCGGCCGCCGCGAATGATGAACTGGTGCAGCGCGGCAGAAAGTTCGTCGGTGCGCAGGCCGAACGCGTCGACGTCGACCTCGTGGCCGAGCACGATGGCGTTCTTCTCCATGACGTGTTCGACGGCCGCGACCTGGTCACGCAGTCTGGCCGCATCCTCGTAGCGTTGCTCGGCGGCCGCGTCCTTCATGCCGCGCTGCAGCTTTCGGAACTGCGACTGGTAGTTCCCGCCGAGAAACGACACGAGGGCGCCTACGCGCTCCCGGTGCTCCTCAACGGTCACCGTGTACGAGCAGGGCCCGGCGCAGCGGCCGATCTGGCCGGCGAGACATGGCTTGCCGCTCGACATCGCTCGCTTATAGTCGGCGTCGTTGCAGGTGCGGATGGGAAAGGCCTGCTGGAGCAGCGCAGCCGTCTCGCGGATCGCCCACACCTTCGGGTAGGGCCCGAAGTACCGCGCGCCCTTGATGCGCTCGTTCCGGGTGATGATGAGCCGCGGGGCCTCCTCCCCCAGCGTCACCGCCAGGTACGGGTAGGTTTTGTCGTCCTTGAACTGGACGTTGAACGGCGGCTTGTATTCGGTGATCCACGTGTGCTCGAGCACGAGCGACTCGGTGTCGCTTGCGACGACCGTCCAGTCGACGTTCGCGGCGAGCGAGAGCATGCGGCGGGTACGCGGCATGAGCGAATGCATCGGCTGGAAGTAGTTCGCGAGCCGAGCCCGGAGGTTCTTCGCTTTCCCGATGTAGAGCACGCGGCCCTGGCGGTCCGAGAACCGGTAGACGCCGGGGCTCGTCGGGATCTCCCCCGAGGCTGGCTTGAAGGCGTCGCGGGGGTCGGCCGGCTCACTGCCTGTGCCGACCCCGTGACGCGGGTCTTCGGTCACGCCTTGGACCTCACGACGTCACCGCGGCGGCGGCGGTCTTCTTGGCGGGCGCCTGCTTGGCCGAGGTCTTCTTCGCCGAGGTTTTCTTGGCAGAGGTCTTCTTGGCAGAGGTCTTCTGTGCTGAAGCCTTCTTCGCCGAGCCAGGCTTACCGGTCGCTGGCTTGGCCGCGGCAGGCGAGGCGGGAGCCGCCGCGAGCACCTTGCGAGCGGTCTTCGCGACGGGCGCCTTCGCGAGCGCCTCCGCGAGGAACTGACCGGTGTGGCTCTCAGCGTGCTCGGCGACCTGTTCTGGCGTGCCGGTGGTGAGGATCGTACCGCCGCCGGAGCCGCCTTCGGGGCCGAGGTCGATCACCCAGTCCGCGCTGCGGATCACGTCGAGATTGTGCTCGATCGTGATGACAGTGTTGCCCTTGTCGACGAGGCCGTTCAGCACGAGCAGCAGCTTCCGCACGTCCTCGAAGTGGAGCCCCGTCGTCGGCTCGTCGAGCACGTAGATGCTTCGCCCGTTCGAGCGCTTCTGCAGCTCGGTTGCCAGCTTCACGCGCTGCGCCTCGCCGCCGGACAGCGTGGTCGCGCTCTGGCCGAGTCGCACGTACCCGAGGCCGACGTCGACGAGCGTCTTCATGAACCTGTGGATCGACGAGATGGGCTCGAAGAACTCCTCAGCCTCGGCGATGGGCATCTCGAGGACCTCGGCGATGTTCTTGCCCTTGTACCGCACCTGCAGCGTCTCGCGGTTGTACCGGCTCCCGCCACAGACCTCGCAGGCGACGTAGACGTCCGGCAGGAAGTTCATCTCGATCTTCAGGGTGCCGTCGCCCGAGCACGCCTCGCAGCGTCCGCCCTTGACATTGAAGCTGAAGCGCCCGGGCAGGTAACCGCGGGTCTTCGCCTCGGGAGTGTCGGCGAACAGGTTGCGGATCTTGTCGAACACGCCGGTGTAGGTTGCCGGGTTCGAGCGCGGGGTGCGACCGATTGGCGCCTGATCCACGTGCACGACCTTATCGAGGTGCTCAAGGCCGGTGACGCGAGTGTGCTTGCCCGGCACCATGCGCGCGCCGTTGAGCTGATTCGCGAGCACCCGGTAGAGCACGTCGTTCACCAGCGTTGACTTGCCGCTGCCGGAGACGCCAGTGACGGCCGTCATCACGCCGAGCGGGAACGTCGCGTCGACGTTCTGGAGATTGTTCGAGCGTGCCCCGACGACAGTGAGCTCCCGGCTCGTGTCGAGCGGCCTGCGGGTCTTCGGCGTCTCGATCGCGCGGCGGCCAGCGAGGTAGTCGCCGGTGACAGAGTTCGTGTTCGCGCGCAGTTCGGGCAGCAGGCCCGAGTGCACCACGGTGCCGCCCTCGACGCCGGCGCCCGGCCCGATGTCCACGAGCCAGTCCGCTGCCTCGATTGTCTCCTCGTCGTGCTCGACGACGATGAGCGTGTTGCCGAGGTCGCGGAGCTTGACGAGCGTCTCGATGAGGCGCCTGTTGTCGCGCTGATGTAGCCCGATGGAGGGCTCGTCGAGCACGTAGAGGACGCCCGTGAGCCCCGAGCCGATCTGCGTCGCGAGGCGGATGCGCTGTGCCTCCCCGCCGGAGAGAGTGCCCGCGGCGCGAGCGAGCGTCAGGTAGCCCAGGCCGACCTCGATGAGGAAGTCGAACCGGAGCCGAATCTCGCGCAGCACCTGCGCGGCGATCTTCGCGTCGCGCTCACTGAGCTCGACCCTGTCGAAGAAGTGCTTCGCGTCGAGCAGGCTGAACTCGCCGACGCTCGCGATTGACTCGTTATCGACGGTCACCGCGAGCACCTCGGGCTTCAGGCGCTGGCCGTTGCAGACGTGGCAGGGAACCTCGCGGAGAAACTCAGACCAGCGCTCGCGCCGGTTGTCGCTCTCCGCCTCGGCGTACTGCCGCTCGATGAACGGGATCACGCCCTCGAAGCCGCTCGTGTACTTCACCTCGCGGCCGAAGCGGTTCTTCCAGCGCACGTTCACCTTGAAGTCGTTGCCGCGGAGCACCGCCTCGCGAACGTCCTCGTCGAGCTCGCCCCACGGCGTCTTCAGCGAGAAGTCGAGATCCTTCGACAGGCCAACGAGCAGCTTCTCGTAGTACTGGTAGAGGCTCTTGCCCTGGCTCGTCCACGGGATGATGACCCCCTCGCTGATCGAGAGCTCAGGGTCGCCGAGCACGAGGTCGTCGTCAACGGACATGCTCGTGCCCAGGCCGGAACACGTCGGGCAGGCGCCGAAGGGTGCGTTGAAAGAGAACGTCCGCGGCTCGATCTCGGTGAGTTGCACGGGGTGCTGGTTCGGGCAGGACAGGTGCTCAGAGAAGAGCTGCACCCGGTCGTCGGCGTCCTGGTCGCGGTCGACGTAGTCGATCTGCACCGTGCCATCGGCGAGCCGCAGCGCGGTCTCCAACGAGTCGGTGAGCCTGCCGAGCCCCTCTGGCGACGCGACGAGCCTGTCGATCACGACCGAGATGTCGTGCTTGATCTGCTTCTTCAGCTTCGGCGGTTCGCTGAGCTGGATGAGCTCACCGTCGACGATCGCGCGGGAGTATCCGCTCGCGGCGAGCTCCTGGAACAGGTCGACGAACTCGCCCTTCTTCTTCGACACGACGGGCGCGAGCACCTGGAAGCGGGTGCGCTCCTCGAGCTGCATGAGGCGGTCAGCGATCTGCTGCACGGTCTGGGACTCAATCCGCTCCCCGCACACCGCACAGTGCGGAATGCCGACGCGCGCCCACAGCAGACGCATGTAGTCGTAGATCTCGGTGATCGTGCCCACGGTGGAACGCGGGTTGCGGTTCGTCGACTTCTGGTCGATGGAGACCGCCGGGCTCAGGCCCTCGATGAAATCGACGTCTGGCCTGTCGACCTGGCCGAGGAACTGGCGCGCGTACGCGCTCAGGGACTCGACGTACCGACGCTGACCCTCGGCGAAAATCGTGTCGAACGCGAGGCTCGACTTGCCGCTGCCAGACAGCCCGGTGAAGACGACGAGCGAGTCGCGCGGAATCGACAGGTCGACGTTCTTGAGGTTGTGCACCCGAGCGCCCTGGACACTGATGTGCGCGTGCGCTGCCGAGGAACGAATAGGTGTTTTGCTCTGAGAAGTCACTCCCCCAGCTTAGCGTCTCCCGCACCTCAGCTCGAACATGTGTTCTAAACATTCTGAGTGTTCGCTCGTGGCGCTTCGCTAGAGAACCGCGCCAGAGTATGCCAGGGTTGACGGTTGAGACCAGATCATCTGATGAATGAGGTAGCGACCATGACCACTCCCGCGTCCGACAGGACCCAGCGCCCGGCACGACCCCAGATTGTGCTCGAGGTCAAGGAACGCGTGCAGCTGAGTCCCCACCTTGTGCGGGTCGTCGCACACGGGCCCGGCATGGCGCAGGTCGATGCGGGGGCGTTTACCGACGCCTACAGCAAGATGCTTTTCAGGCAGCCCGGCACCGACATCGATCCGCCCTACGACCTCGACGCGCTGCGTGAGGAGCTCGCACCGGAAGACATGCCCGCCACCCGCACCTACACGGTGCGGCGCGTCGATCACGAGGCGGGCGAGCTCTGGATCGATTTCGTCGTCCACGGCACCGAGGGCGTCGCCGGTCCCTGGGCCGACGCCGCCCGACCCGGCGATCCCGTGGTGCTGCGGGGCATCGGCGGTGGCTACGCGCCCGATCCGAGTGCTGACTGGCACCTGCTGGCCGGCGATGAATCGGCGATCCCAGCGATCGCCTCGGCGCTGGAGGCGATGCCAGCCGACGCCGTCGGCGTCTGCTTCATCGAGGTCGCAGGCGAGGCCGACGTGCTCGAGCTCCGTGCCCCAGCCGGCATCACGGTGAGCTGGCTGTTCCGTGGCGCCGCCGAGGCGGGCACGTCGAATGTGCTCGTTGACGCAGTGCGTGCTGCCGAGTGGCTGCCCGGCCGCGTGCAGGTCTTCGTGCACGGTGAGCGCGGTGCGATGAAGGCGCTTCGGCCCTACTTCACGGATGAGCGCGGAATCGACAGGACCCAGCTCTCGCTCTCGCCCTACTGGGCATACGGGCGACGGGAGGATCGCTTCCAGGCAGAAAAGCGGGAGGCGATCGGCCAGATCTAGGCCGTGTCGGCGGCTCGCCGTACACTGTGTGTATGAGCCTCACCTTCGACTTCATCGGCATCGTCACGACCGATCTCGCCGCATCGCTCGCGTTCTATCGCGAACTCGGCCTCGACGTCCCCGCCGACGCTGACGGTGAGGCGCATGTCGAGGCAGTGCTCCCTGGTGGCATGCGTGTCGGCTGGGACACCCTCGAGACCATTCAGAGCTTCGACCCGAGCTACGAGCGGTCCACAGGAAGTCATCGCGTGGCCTTCGCCTTCCAAGCGGGCTCGCCGGCCGAGGTTGACGAGACGTTCGCCCGCCTCGTCGCCGCGGGTGCGCAGGTCCGGGTGGAGCCGTGGGACGCGTTCTGGGGTCAGCGCTACGCGACCGTCATGGACCCGGACGGAAACGCCGTCGACCTCTACGCTCCGCTCCCCGCGGCGTAGCCACCAGGGAGCAACAGGGCGACAGCATGCCGATTGGTAGCCTCGAGGCTCGGCTGCCAGGGGACGAGCGTGTTCCGCTATGCCCGCTCGAGGTGGCCGCAGGCGTCCATGCACCGCATCGTCATGAATGGGGCGCTTAAACATATTGGCTTCTCCTTTCGACTTACTTCATGGCGCTACGCGCAAGCTGCCCCTAGCGACCCGCGGGCGGTTAAGGTGAGAAAGTGGCAAAAGGCAGAAGGTCCCGCATTCGTCCAAGGGTAGAGCCGAACGCGCGCCCGTACCGGCGTGGCGTGCTCGTTGTTCACGGGATCGGGAACTCACAGCCTGGAGATACGCTCGCGAGATTTGTTCGAAGCATTGAAGCCGGAGTTGCCGACGCAGGTTCAGTAGCGAAGCGGGGCAAGGCCACGTTCGAAGACGGTATTCCTCGAACGGTGGTCGAGATTGAAGGTAGCCCAACGGTTCTAATGATGGAAGCGCATTGGGCAAATGCGCTTCCCGCGCTCGATGGCTTTGACATTCGCCGGTTTGGGCGTCAGCTCACTGCCCTGATGAAGATGACACCATTTCTGCTCGTCGGCGCGCTCGGCCCACGACTGCATGAACCCGATCCAACAGAACTGCCCCCTGGTGCTAATGCATCAACGCAGTTCCGCACTTTGGCACCGATGCTGTGGCGCCTGGCTACACTCCTAGGGATCGTATTCGGGACGATCCTAATCGTCGACGCAGCTATCGGCAGCCCGTGGCAAGGGGTGCTGCTTGCCCTCATCGCCTTGGCTTGTTTGGCGTTTCTCGGCACGAGCAAGCTCATCGGCCAGGTAAGGATTGCCGCACTGGTCGACGATGAGGTCGCACCTGCATTGGCGCGGATACGAGCAGCAATCGCGCAGATCGAGGCTGCCAGCGACGAAGTGTGGGTGATTGCGCACTCGCAAGGCGGCTACCTCTCGCATCGTGTGCTCGCTGCGGACGGACACCACGCCCACCCTCGGGTGAAACGGTTCACTGGCATCGCGTCAGGCTTGCGTCCGATTCATCTGGCTTCGATTGTTCGCAGCACCAGGTGGGCAATCTCTGGGTGGTGCTCAATTGTCGGAAGCCTGTGCTTCATGACTCTAGCTTTATTGTTGCTCACTCCTGAAGGCATTCTCAGCCTGAGTGTGATCAGCGCGCCACTCGCAGGCCTGCTTCTTGGCGTGGTGCAACCTGCTGTGCTTCTTGACGTTGAGTCGACGTCGTGGCTGAATGAGATCACTCAGGAAACCACCTGGGCAGCCTTGCACTGGACGCCACTCGACACGGCACGGCTGGCTTCTCTTCTCGCAGGCGCGGTTGCAGTGGTGGCAGCATTCTGGGTGCGCAAAGGGGCCGCAGCATTTCAGGAAATTGGCAACTTGCCGGCACGGATACGGTGGGAAGAGCTGACCTCACCAAGTGATCTAGTCGGTAGTATGTCCGTGCCGCCACTACCGTCGAGAGTTCATGAGGTCTCGCTTCCGGCCCTTCGAAATCCAATCGGGGATCACCTACTTGGTCTCCTCCTGCGAGGTCCGGCCGCGCTACGTGTTCTCATTGCCGAACGCCTGATAGCCAGGACGAGTTTTGCGGCGAATCAGACGCCTCCTCGATTTGCTCCGGTGTTTGATTCGTTGAGACGGCTTTCGCACCGAACCTATCGTCTGCGTGGGCTGCTCTTTATGTGCGCCGTAGGACTCACTCTCGGGTTTCCATTTGTGATTGGCAGCTCTGTCATGGACCTCGCTAGACAACCCGTTATGCTGCGAACGTACCTAATCGTGTCGATTTCTGCGATGGCAGTCTCTGCAGCCTGGTGGGCGATTGGCGCTCGCCGACACATGCGCTCTTACTGCAACGGCACGAGCTACCAGACGTTGTCAGACGTTTCGCCATCGTATCTTAGGTGGCTGTGGATCTCGGCCGTGGCTTCGGTTGGCAGCGCGTTCTCGATCACCTTCGTTTGTCACATCACGGGGCAGGGCCAGCAGTCGATCAGTGGATCTCTGATGATCCTCGGGGTTGTGCTTCTGTTCTCCGCGTGCCTGGCTGAGGTGCAGGTGCACGTTCCACGGCCCTTGTTGTGGCTCGTTCTCGCAGGGTTCCCGACGTTGACCATAATCAGCGTCTTAGGAAAAGGCGACGACCCCCTCAACATGATCTGGATAGTCCTTGCTGCGCCCGGGGTGCTGCTCGGCGCGGGTTGCATAATGCTGACCAGCGTCACTCTGTTTAGGCGGAGAACACTCCCTTAGACACTGTCAAGCCGGCACGCACTCCTCTTACTAAAGCTTCGTCGCGGCCTAGATGTGGCCCGCCGCGTCCATGCTGCGCAACTCGCGCTTCATCTCCGACACTTCGTCGCGCAGGCGCGCCGCAAGCTCAAACTTGAGCTCCTCGGCAGCGAGCAGCATCTGCGAGGTGAGGTCGGCAATGATCTCCTCGAGCTTGTCGGCGCCCTCCGCACCAATCGCGCCCGCGCGCGACGCGGCCTTGCCCTTCGTGCGCTGCGGTGACCCCTTCTGCGCGTGCCTGGATGTTCGGTTCGCGAGCACCTCGTCGGTGTCCGCGGCCTCCCGGTTCAGCACCTCGGTGATGTCGCCGATCTTCTTCCGCAGCGGCTTCGGGTCGATCCCGTGTGTGGTGTTGTACTCGAGCTGAATGTCGCGGCGCCGGTTCGTCTCCTCGATCGCAAGCTGCATCGACGGCGTGATCCGGTCGGCGTACATGTGCACCTCGCCCGACACATTTCGCGCCGCTCGACCGATCGTCTGGATGAGCGAGGTCGACGACCGGAGGAACCCCTCCTTGTCGGCGTCGAGAATCGCGACGAGCGACACCTCGGGGAGGTCGAGCCCCTCACGCAGCAGGTTGATGCCGACGAGCACGTCGAACACGCCGGCGCGCAACTCGGTGAGCAGCTCCACCCGGCGGAGCGTGTCGACGTCGGAGTGCAGGTAGCGCACCTGGACGCCGGCCTCTTCCATGAAGGTCGTGAGCTGCTCGGCCATCTTCTTCGTGAGCGTCGTGACGAGCACCCGCTCGTCGCGCTCGACCCTGCGGCGCACTTCCTCGAGCAGGTCATCGATCTGGCCCTCGGAGGGCTTCACGACGATCTCGGGGTCGACGAGCCCCGTCGGGCGAATGATCTGCTCAACGACACCGTCGGCGAGCTCCATCTCGTACTTGCCGGGCGTTGCCGACAGGTAGACGGTCTGGCCGACGCGTTCCTTGAACTCGCCAAACTTCAATGGGCGGTTATCGAGCGCGCTCGGGAGTCGGAATCCGTGATCGACGAGCGTGCGCTTGCGCGAGGAGTCGCCCTCATACATTGCGCCGATCTGCGGCACCGTCACGTGCGACTCGTCGATGACGACGAGGAAGTCGTCAGGGAAGTAGTCGAGCAGGCAGTGTGGGGCTTCGCCAGGAACGCGGCCGTCCATGTGCATCGAATAGTTCTCAATGCCCGAGCAGAACCCGATCTGTTCCATCATCTCGAGGTCGAACGTCGTGCGCATCCGCAGGCGCTGTTCCTCGACGAGCTTGTTCTGCGACTTCAGCTCCGCCGACCGCGACTCGAGCTCGGTCGAGATATCGCGCATGGCACGGTTCATCACCTCACGGCTCGCGACGTAGTGCGAACCGGGAAAGACCGACACGCTGTCGACCTGCTTGACGACGTCACCGGTGAGCGGATGCAGGTAGTACAGCGCCTCAATCTCGTCGCCGAAGAACTCGATCCTGATCGCGAGCTCCTCGTACATCGGAATGATCTCGACGGTGTCGCCCCGCACGCGGAAGTTTCCGCGCACGAACTCGATGTCGTTGCGCTGATACTGCATCTGCACGAACCGCCGAAGCAGGACGTCGCGGTCGAGCCTGTCCCCCACCTGCAGGGGCACCATCGCCTCGTAGTACTCCTCGGGCTTGCCGAGGCCGTAAATGCACGAGACCGTGGAGATCACCACGACGTCGCGGCGGCTGAGGAGGGAGTTCGTCGTCGAGTGCCGGAGCCGCTCGACCTCCGCGTTCACCGACGAGTCTTTCTCAATAAACGTGTCCGTCTGCGGCACGTACGCCTCGGGCTGGTAGTAGTCGTAGTAGGAGACGAAGTACTCCACCGCGTTGTTCGGCATGAGCTCGCGGAACTCGTTCGCGAGCTGCGCGGCGAGCGTCTTGTTGTGGGCGAGAATCAGCGTGGGTCGCTGCACCTGTTCGATGAGCCAGGCGGTCGTCGCTGACTTGCCGGTGCCCGTCGCGCCGAGCAGCACGATGTCGGTCTCGCCCGCGTTGATGCGGTTTGCGAGCTGCTCGATGGCCTGCGGCTGGTCACCACTCGGTTCGTACTCACTGACGACCTCGAACGGGCGAACGCTACGGGTTGTTTCCATGTCTTCCAGCATAAACCTCAGATCGCCCTATTCGAAACTTTGTTCGCATAGGGCGATCTGAGCGGCTCTCACGGGACGAGGACTGCGCGGCCCTGGATCTTGCCGTGGTGCAGGTCGTCGAACGCCCGCGGGGCGTCGTCGAGCGGGTACTGCACGACCTCCACGGCAATCTTGCCGGCAGCCGCGAGCGCGATGACCTCCCGCATGTCGCTTCTGGTGCCGCCGTAGGCGCGCTCGATGTTGACGCCCCACGGGAGGCCGGCGCCGGCGCCAGCACGGTACTCGAACGCGCCGCCGCCGAGGCCGACG
>WPCJ01171354.1_pt1 | contig 21757 bp, 20 predicted proteins | sample 5399831 | NCBI WGS metagenome assembly WPCJ01 (sample SAMN12869470, study PRJNA574797) | sludge metagenome | isolation source: wastewater treatment of pH10 | place: China:Beijing | collected 2019-05-20 | reverse complement strand
AGCTTCTGCCGATGCAGCGCTCGGATTTCCTGGAACTGTTCGAGATCATGGCAGGTCTGCCGGTGACCATCCGCCTGCTCGACCCGCCGCTGCATGAATTCCTGCCCAAAACGGAGGAGGAGGTGGCCGAGGTCGCCGCTGCCATGAATGTCTCGGCCGACAAACTGCGTCAGCGCACAGAGGCCCTGCACGAATTCAACCCGATGCTTGGACATCGCGGCTGCCGCCTGGCGGTCTCGTATCCGGAAATCGCCGAGATGCAGGCACGTGCCATCTTCGAGGCGGCAGTCGAGGCCGGTCGCAAGGCTGGCGCGCTGGTGGTGCCGGAAATCATGGTGCCGCTGGTCGGCATCGTGAAGGAACTCGATTACGTGAAGGCGCGCATCGACCAGGTCGCCAAGGCCGTGATGGACGAGACCGGCGTCAAGATCGACTATCTCACCGGTACCATGATCGAGCTGCCGCGGGCAGCCATCCGCGCCCATGTCATTGCGGAGACGGCGGAATTCTTCTCCTTCGGCACCAATGACCTGACGCAGACCACCTTCGGCATTTCGCGGGACGATGCGGCTTCCTTCCTGGAGACCTATCGCCAGAAAGGCATCATCGAGCAGGATCCGTTCGTGTCGCTCGATCGCGATGGCGTTGGCGAACTGGTGCGCATGGCTGCCGAAAAGGGGAGGGGTACGCGTCCGTCCATCAAGCTCGGCATCTGCGGCGAGCACGGTGGGGACCCGGCTTCGATCAGCTTCTGCGAGGAAGTGGGACTGGCTTATGTTTCCTGTTCGCCCTTCCGCGTGCCGATCGCTCGCCTTGCAGCAGCGCAGGCGGCGGTCGCGAAGTAGGCGAACATCCGGCGATCTTGCGCGTCCGTCGCAAGATCGCCGTTTTCGCCAGCGATGGGCGGCGGGAACAGAGTTTCTTTGGAAATTGCGATGCGGATCCTTGCCACCGCTGCCCTGACGGCGACGCTGCTGACCGGTCCGGCCCTTGCCGGACCATCGGAACGTCTTGTCGAGCCGACGTTGCGCATAACGCCAGGCGGCAAAGTGGCACCGCGCGTCGCGCTGACCTTCGATGCCTGCATGGGCAAGACCGACCGCCGCATCCTGTCGGTGCTGGTCGAAAACAGCATCCCGGCAACGATCTTCGTCACCAGCCGCTGGCTGAAGCACAACAAGGAAGTGCTGGCCGAGCTGCAGGCGCATCCGGACCTGTTCGAGATCGAGGACCACGGCGCCATGCATGTGCCGGCGGTTGATCGACCGACCCGTATCTTCGGTATTGCCGCCGCGGGTTCGCCCGAGGCGGTCGACAAGGAAGTTCGAGGCGGGGCTGAAGCCATCGAAGCGGCCGGTGCGACGGCACCGCGCTGGTTTCGCGGGGCAACGGCACGCTACAGCAAAAGTGCCATCGAGCAGATCCGCAAGCTTGGTTTGCGGGTCGCCGGCTACTCCGTCAATGGGGATGGCGGCTCGCTGCTTGGTGCCGCAACCACCGAAAGGCGCATCGCCGCTGCCCGTGATGGCGATGTGGTGATCGCCCACATCAACCAGCCGACGCATGCGGCTGGCGAGGGCGTCGCCAAGGGTATCCTTGCCCTCAAGGCCAAAGGCTTTTCCTTCGTGAAGCTGTCGGATGTTCCTGTCGAGGGCTCGGACGGCACGACGGTTGAGACGGTTGCCGGTTACTGAACGGTTCGCCTGCTCGCCACGGGTATGGCGCAGCCTCTCAGATCAGCCTCTGTCCGCCGTCGATATGGATGGTCTCACCGGTCATGAACTCGCTTGTCATGAGATAGAGATAAGCCGAGGCGATGTCGGCCGGATTGGCGACCTTTCCTGCCGGTAGTCGCGAGCCCATGTCTTTGAAGAAACCGGATTTGGCCTCTCCGACAAGCTCGTCCCACATCGGTGTGTCGACCCAGCCGGGCGATACGATGTTGACACGTGTCGGTGCGAGCTCCAGGGCGAGCGCCCTGGCGAAATAGCTGAACGAACCGGCAATGGCAGATACAACAGAGCCGCCGGGAACCGGTGGCCGATCCTTGTTGATTCCGGAGGTGAAAATCATGGAGCCTCGGCTTCTGAGTGTGCGTGCCGCATGTTTGGCAAGCATGACCGCACCGACCAGCTTGTTGTCGACGAAGGTGCGCACGAAATCCATGTCGGTATCGTTGATCGGATAATTCGGCGGCGGCGTCCCGGCCGTCGAGACAAGATGGTCGAAAGAGCCGACTTCCCCGAACAGCCGGCTCACCTCCGCTTCCTTCGTCATGTCTGCGACAATGCCCTGCAGATTGCTGCTTGCGCCGAGTGATTGCCGTGCGGTCTGCAGCTTGTCGTTCGACCGACCGACGATCGTGACATCGGCGCCATTCTGCAGAGCTGCTGCAGCCACGCCGAGCCCGATGCCGGAGCTGCCTCCGACGACGACGATTTTCTTGCTGGCAAGCGATGCCATGGCAACCTCTGCTTTTGATGATGTTTGAGGATTACGCTTGACCGGCATAGGCAGCTTCCAGGTCCGCGACGATGATCCTGGTCATGCCGTACATGGCTTGCCTTGCCCGATGTGCCTTTTCGCGATCTGGGTCGGTCATGAGTTTCAGCGCGATCTCCGGGATGACCTGCCAGTAGACACCGAACTTGTCCTGCAGCCAGCCGCACGGCTTTTCGGAGCCGCCACCGGCGATGAGCGCATGGTAGTAGTAGTCGGTCTCTTCCTGATCCCTGGTTTCGATATAGAGCGAAAGCCGTTCATTGAAGGGTGGCATCGATCCTGCGTCGAGCGCCGTCAGCTTCAGCCCTTCGAGTTCGAAGTCGAAGACCGCATGTGGAACGCCTGCGCCTGCCTTGGAAAAACCGTCGGTGAATTCCCGGGTTCCGAGAGCCTTCGCGTCCTTGAAAACCGACAGGTAGAAGTCCCGTGCTTCTGCCGAATTTCCGTTGAACCATAAGAAGGGATGAATGGTCGCCATGCTGATCCCGTGAACCTTGATCACAAATTGGTTGTCATTTTTGCCAGTAATGGCTTGACGGACAAACCATTAGTTGGCACCAATTTGTGAATTTTACTCACAGATATTCGATGGCTCGCAAGCTTCCGCCACTCAACGCCTTACCGAGTTTCGAGGCCGCCGCACGGCACCTGAGCTTCTCCAGGGCCGCGGAAGAGCTCAATGTCACGCATGGTGCCGTCAGCAGGGCAGTCAAGAACCTTGAAGATCAGCTTGGCGTCCAGCTCTTCGAGCGTGCCACGAGGTCCGTGCGTCTCACTGCCGTCGGCGAACCTTATGCGCGCGCCGTCCGCGACGTGCTCGATCAATTGGCGATAGCCACGGCTTCCGCAACGAGCCGCCACTCGAACACGACGCTGAATGTCAGCACGTCTGACGGTTTCGCCGGCAAATGGCTGGTGCCGAGGCTGTATCGCTTCCATCGCGCTCACGGCGATATCGACGTCCGGGTATCGACGACCGGGAAACTTACCAATTTCCGCGGCGATGGCATCGATATCGCCATACGCTATGGCAGCGGTGACTATCCCGGACTGACATCGGAATTCCTGGCTGGCGAGGAGGTCTTCCCCGTCTGCAGTCCAAAGCTGCTGCAAGGCGCGCATCCACTGCGTGAACCTGAGGATCTAAGGCACCACACGCTGATCCATGATGGTTATCCGATCGACTGGGTGGCCTGGCTTGCCAGTGCGCGCGTGGAAGGCGTTGATCACCGCAGTGGATTGACCTTCGATTCCGCCAGTTTCGCCGTCGAGTCCGCCGTGCAGGGCGAGGGGGTCGTGCTCGGCCGCACCATGCTTGTCGCCGCCGATCTGGCCAGCGGCAGGCTGGTTCGTCCTTTCGCGCACGCGCTGAAGTCTCTCTCGAGCTTCTACGTCGTTTATCTTCCCGATGCCATTCGTCAGCGCAAGGTACGGGCTTTTCGGAACTGGCTCCTCTCGGAAATCCAACCAGTCGAGACTTGAAAAACCACCTCCGGCAGCTGCTGGCTAGGCTGGGATCGTTTCGATCTCGACCCGATCAGGGTAAAACGCGCCATGATCCTTGATGACGAGCATCTCGTCATAGGGCGCCTGATAGGCCCACATCACGTCCTTGCGGGTTTCACCGCCTGCATGGACGCTCCAGTAGCTGGCGTCGCCTTTGAAGGGGCAGTGGGTCGAACTGTCGCTTGGCACCAGCGCTTCGAACCGGATGTCGGCGAACGGTACATAAAGCACTGGCCTATAGCTTGCTTCCTGCAGCAGCTGGGCACGGCCGGAGCTCGCGATCACCTCGCGGCCGAAACTGACGGTGACCGTGCCATCAAACGGTCTGACGGTGATGGTGTGAGCCGGATCGCGCATGAAACCGGGAGCAGGGTTGGTTCTGTGGTCCATCGGGGATCTCCGTTGCTGGCTCCCATATAGGGCCGGCAATGGCTATCGCCAGCAGGCTGCTGACAAAACGCGTCCCTTGGGGGATCAGGCCGCGACCTTCAGCGCATCCATCAGCCCGGCATAGGCCTCGGCAATGCGGGCGGCGGGGTTGCTGCTCTTGGAAGCGGTTTCAACCTTGAGTGAACCGCCCTTGGCCGGCAGCGAAAGCAGCAGATATTGGCGGTTCTCGCCATCGCCGACGGAGGCGGCTGCGACGTACTCGTCGGCGCCTTCATTCAGCACGCACATGCTGAAAAGAAGCTTGCCGCTGACGGCTTCGAGTGCGCCGTCGACAACGGTTGCGAATTCTTCCGTGGAGACGGCCTTGGCCACCGGGGTCAGTTCGCCGAGGCTCTCTTCAAGCGCGGTCTCAAGGGCTTCATCGTCGATCTGCGGGTCCATCGCGAACCTCATCCATCTCGCCTGTCACGTCCCGCCAATCTGAAACTATGCAGACTTTGGTCGGCTTGACAATGGTTGGTTGCAGATTCGCCGCGCGATGCGCGTACAAAGGGTCTTTTCTGACCTTGCGGCAGTCTGGACTTTCTCGGCGTTCCTTACAGAATGCGGAAAAAACATAAGATGAGGAGGAACACGATGCTCGGACTGATGCAGCAATGGCCCTTGCTGTGCCACAAGATCCTGGACAATGCGGCTATCCAGCATGGCAAGCGTGAAATCGTTTCGCGCTCCTGCGAAGGGCCGATCGTGCGTTCGAACTACGCTGAACTCCGGCAGCGCTCATTGAAAGTTGCGCAGCGGCTGGCGCGCGACGGTTTCAAACTGGGCGATCGCATCGCGACACTGGCCTGGAACACAGCTCGCCATCTCGAGGCCTGGTACGGCACAATGGGCATAGGCGCGGTGTACCACACGCTCAACCCACGCCTGTTTCCCGAACAGATCGTCTGGATCATGAACCACGCGGAAGACCGGGCGATTTTCGTCGATCTCACCTTTATGCCGCTGGTGGAGAAAATCGCCGGCGCGGTACCGTCGCTGAAGAAGATCATCGTCCTGACAGACAAGGCGCATATGCCGGCGACCAGCCTGGCCAATGCCGTGCCTTATGAGGAATGGCTGGCTGAAGCCGATGGCGATTTTCAATGGGCAAGCTTCGACGAGAACACCGCCGCCGGCATGTGCTATACGTCCGGCACCACGGGTGAGCCCAAGGGCGTACTCTACAGCCATCGTTCCAATGTGCTCCACGCCATGATCGCAGCCATGCCTGATGCCATGGGCATCTCCTCGCGCGATGCCGTGTTGCCGGTGGTGCCGATGTTCCACGCCAATGCCTGGGGGCTTGGCCAGTCTGGGCCGATGATCGGGGCCAAGATGGTCATGCCCGGCGGCAAAATGGATGGCGCCTCCATCTATGAACTGCTCGACACCGAACAGGTGAGCTTCACCGCAGCGGTTCCGACCGTATGGCTGATGCTGCTGCAATATCTGGAGGAAACCGGCAAGAAACTGCCTCACCTGAAGAAGGTGGTGATCGGCGGTTCGGCATGTCCGCGCGCCATCACCCAGAAGTTCCAGGACAACTACGATGTCCAGGTCATCCATGCCTGGGGGATGACCGAAATGAGCCCGCTCGGCACGCTGGGAACACTGAAACCGGAATATGCCGGACTGACCGGCGATGCGCGGCTCGATGTTCAGCAGACCCAGGGCTTCGCGCCGTTCGGTGTCGAAATGAAGGTCACCGATGACAACGACAACGCTCACCCCTGGGATGGCAGGACATTCGGTCGCTTGAAAGTACGTGGTCCCGCGGTGGCCAGCGCTTACTATGGCGGCGCGGGAGCCGAGCAGTTCGACGGCGACGGCTGGTTCGATACGGGCGATGTCGCTCATATCGACCCCAACGGCTATATGCAGATCACCGACCGGGCCAAGGACGTCATCAAGTCCGGCGGCGAGTGGATTTCCACCATCGAACTCGAAAATCTTGCAGTCGGTCACCCCGATGTGGCAGAGGCGGCCGCGATCGGCATCCGCCACTCCAAATGGGATGAGCGGCCTTTGCTGGTGGTGGTGAAGAAGCCGGGCAAGGAACTCTCGCGAGACGACATTCTTGGTTTCATGAGCGGCAAGATCGCCAAATGGTGGATGCCGGACGATGTCGCCTTTGTTGCAGAGATTCCGCATACGGCCACAGGCAAGATCCAGAAAAGCGCGTTGCGTGCCCAGTTCCGCGACTATCGCCTGCCGACCGACTGAGCGTATGGCTTAGAACGTCGGAATCGGTTCTCGGAGAGGCTCCTGCGTCAATCAAAAAGTGCCTGAGCGTTGTCTGGGCGACGTTCTGGCCTGCGCAAGTCGCCAGCCGAAAGGCGGTGTTGATCGCTGCCTTTCGGCTTCAATCCGGCGCCGAAACACTCTAATGCTCTGGCCGGATCAGAGCAGTTCCAGGAAAAGTGCGTAACGGTTCTTCGTCCGGAATTGCGTAAAAATAATGAGCTAGAGCGTTTCCGGGGTTCCGTCAAAAACGGAAACACTCTGGGGAAATCGGTGGCGATGACGGCATATCCCGAACGGCAGGTGGCAAGGGCGGCGGGCTGGTCGCGACGAACGGGGGCTTTCTCGGCAGTACTTCTGCTCACTGCCTGGGGCGGCCACCACTATGGTCTGGTCGAGACCGGCGGTTTTCTCTGGGTGCTGGCGCTCGTTGCGCTGCTGGCACTGTTGGCCCTGCTCTTTGCAGGTTTCGCGCTTGCAAGATTGTGGAGCCATGGTGCTATCGGTGGCCGTGACCTTTCGGTGGGCGCCCTTCTGGCTGTGCTCGTACTGGTGCCGTACGGCGTCGCTGGTTACCGCATCGCCAGCTATCCGACATTGCGTGATATCTCGACCGATCTCGACAATCCGCCCCGGCTCGACGTCAGTTCCCGCACTGTCGGCATGAACGTCCTCGCCTCGCCGACACCCGGCGAGGAGCGCCTGCAGGCCGAGATCTACCCGGCGGTGACCGGCCATCGTTACGACCTGCCGTTCGACGAGACCTTGGCGGCCGTGCAGACCGTGCTCGACCGTCGCGGCTGGACGATCGTCGGCGAGATGCCCGGACCGCAAGAGGGACAAACCGAGGCGACGGTCACTGCGCTCGCCACATCCTTTGTGCTGGATCTGCCGGCGGACGTGGCGATCCGCATCACCACCGATGGCGAGACAACATTGGTCGACATGCGATCGGCCTCGCGCTATGGCCGTCATGATCTCGGTGACAACGCCGAGCGGATCGTCGCGTTCCTGGCCGAACTCGACCAGGAGGTTTCTGCGCAGATCGGGACGACAGCCGCGCAATAGCTTGTTGCCAGACAACGACAGCCGGCACTGAGCTGTGTCGCGAGTTTTGACCGATCAGGCGGCCGGCCGGAACACGCCATCGATCGAGACTTCGCCATCGCTGGTCGCCAGCCCCCGTGCGACCAGGTCTTCCAGATGCGCCAGAACCGAAAGCCCGGCAGCGCCATGCAGCCTCGGGTCGGTCTCGCGATAGATAGCCTCGACGATCGTCCTGATGCTGCGGTCTCCCAATTTCAGCCGTTCCAGCACGGCGCGCTCGCGCATCTTGCGATGCGCTTTCAGGCCGCGCATGAAGGTTTTCGGTGCCGTTACCGGTCCGCCATGGCCGGGCAGCAGAACGCGATCCTCGCGCTCCAGCAGCCGGTCGAGCGAGCGCATGTAATCTGCCATCGCGCCGTCGGGCGGCGCCACGATGCTGGTAGCCCAGGCCATGACATGGTCGGCGGAAAACAGGATGCCGCTGCCTTCCAGGGCGAAGGCCGCGTGGTTGGCGGTGTGCCCAGGCGTCAGAACAGTGCGGATCGCCCAGCCGTCGCCCTTGGTGAGGGAGTTGTCGGGCAGGACAATGTCCGGTCGGAATTCGGTGTCGGCGCTGGCGTCGAGCGGATTGGTTTCGCCGATCCGGAGCTGTCGGGCAGGGCGGTGTGGCCCCTCGGCCAGAACCGTCGCGCCTGTCGCTGCTTTCAGTCTGACGGCGAGTGGCGAGTGATCGCGATGTGTGTGACTGACGAAGATATGGCTGACCGGCCGCCCGGCAATGGCTTCGACCAACGTGTTGAAATGCGCTTCGTTTTCAGGTCCTGGGTCGATCACCGCCAGCGTATCGCGACCGACGATGTAGGAATTGGTGCCGTGGAACGTGAACGGGCTGGGATTTTGCGCCGTGACACGCAGGACGCCTGGGGCCACTTCGACAGCTGAACCATAGGCAGGCTCGAATCGGGGATCGAACTTAAGTGTCATGACCCCTAGACCGCCGGATGTTTTGCGGTGTCTGCCCGCCGGGAAAACAGATCGGCGGAGTCGCCTCTGCCGACGGCGTAATAAAGCAGCCCATGCCTGCGAAGTTCGGCAGGGTCATAAAGATTGCGGCCATCGACAATGATCGGTGCTTTCAATTGTGACTTGAGCCAGTCGAAGTCGACAATGCGGAATTGTTTCCATTCCGTGCAGATCACAAGTGCATCGGCATTTGCCACCGCGTCCTCCTGCCGCTCCACCAGCGCGAAATCCGCGCGATGCCCGTAGAGTTTCCGGGCAACTGCACCGGCTTCCGGGTCATAAGCTTTCACCTTCGCTCCCGCGTGCCACAACGCCTCCATCAGGCTTCTGCTGGGAGCCTCGCGCATGTCGTCGGTGTTGGGCTTGAAGGCAAGTCCCCAAACGGCGATGGTTCTGCCTGCTAGGTCGTTGTCGAAGATCCGCGTAAGCTTGTCGAAAAGAACATTTCGCTGACGCTTGTTGGTCGTCTCGACCGCCTTGATCAGGGCGGTGTCGTAACCGACTTCTTCGGCGCTGCGTGCCAAGGCCCTGACATCCTTAGGAAAGCAGGAACCGCCATACCCGCAACCGGGGTAGATGAAGTGGTAGCCGATACGGGGGTCCGAGCCTATGCCGAGACGTATCTGTTCGATATCTGCGCCGAGGCGTTCGGCGAGGTTTGCGATCTCGTTCATGAAACTGATCTTCGTGGCAAGCATCGCATTGGCGGCGTATTTGGTAAGTTCCGCAGAGCGCACGTCCATGAAGATCAGCTTGTCATGGTTGCGGTTGTAAGGTGCATAGACCGCCCGCATGATTTTACGCGCCCGTTCGGAATTCGTGCCGACCACGGTGCGGGCTGCTTTGGTGAAATCCTCGATTGCACTGCCTTCCTTGAGGAATTCGGGGTTGGAGCAGACGTCGAATGGCAAATCTAGGTCGCGTGAGGCCAGCCTGGCCGATATGGTGGCTGCGACTTTGTCGGCAGTGCCTACCGGCACGGTCGACTTGTCCACGACGACGGCATAGTCGTTCAAATTGTCGCCGATGGTTGCAGCAACGGCCAGGACGTGGCTGAGGTCCGCTGAGCCATCTTCTTCAGGTGGGGTGCCGACAGCGATAAAGATCAACTCGCTGAAATTGATCGCCGCCTTTGCATCGGTGGAAAAGAGCAGGCGGCCTGCCGCAAAGTTGCGCTCGACGAGTTCATCGAGTCCCGGCTCGGAAATGGGTACGACGCCGTTCCTGAGGCCTTCGATTTTTTCGGCATTGTTGTCGACGCAATAGACCTGATGTCCCACTTCGGCGAAACAGGCACCTGCAACCAAGCCAACGTAGCCGGTACCGAAGACGGAGATTTTCATGCGATTGGATCTCTTGGAGGCTGCCGTTTGCTATGCTTTGAATGATCTAGCACAGCTGCAGGGTCGATTTATGGTGATTTCACGACCTCTGAGGCATGCGCAGTATCTGTTCGCTTGCCCTGGTCCACTGGGCTTGACACGGGCGCTACTTGTCGGCGCAGCGCACGAGGAGTCAACCTACTGTATGTGTCTCGGCTTCGGTCCCGGCAGAATGGTTGCCGAGGGACTGGAGGCTCCCGCATGGCCTGGAGCGGAATATTCCGGCACGATGTGCGAGAGGGATTCGATTGCTCGCATCGCGTCCTCGCTCTCGATGGCCGTTTCAATCCCGGCAATCGACCGAAGCAGCAGGGTTTTGTCGATCACACGAGGTGATGCGACCACGTAGCCTTCGTCGGTTCTGCCTCCATGGCTCTCCGAAGGATCGAAGAGTTCCTCATAGAGCTTTTCTCCCGGGCGTAGCCCAGTGAAGACGATATCGATATCTATTCTTGGCCTGTAGCCCGCAAGTTGGATCATTCGCTCGGCTAGGTCGATGATGCGGACTGGTTTTCCCATATCGAGCACCATGATCTTTCCGCGCTCGTGTTGCCTTCTCAAAGCATGGGCCGAAGCATGAAGAACGAGGCGCACGGCTTCAGGGATGGTCATAAAAAACCGGACGATCTGCGGATGCGTCACGGTCACAGGGCCGCCAGCCGCGATCTGTTCCTGAAAACGAGGAACAACAGAACCGTTCGAACCGAGTACGTTGCCGAAACGTACCGTTTTAAAGCGCGTTCTTTCCGAGGAGACGTCCAGGGATTGGCAATAAGCTTCCGCCGCGCGTTTCGATGCACCCATGATATTTGTCGGGTTCACCGCCTTATCCGTTGAAATCATCACAAACGTAGACGCCTCATGCGCAAGCGCGGCATTCGCCACGTTCATGGAGCCCAAGACGTTCGTCTTGATACCTTCAAGCGGATTCTCCTCAACGAGAGGAACATGCTTCAATGCGGCGGCATGAAAGACCACCTCTGGCTTGAATTGCGAGAACGTGTGTTCGACGCGCGCTTTGTCACGAACATTCACGATGCGCGTTACGATCGGCAGCGACGGGTGGGTCTCGCGCATCTCCTTGTCCAGCATGTAGAGATGGAATTCGGAACTGTCCGTAATGATGAGCTGCGAGGGACCGAAGGTTGCGATCTGCCGACACAATTCCGAGCCGATGGATCCGCCTGCTCCTGTGGCGAGGACTACGCGGCCGGCGATAAGCTGTGCAACGCCTTCTATGTCAGCTGTTACCTCAGGTCGTCCAAGGAGATCGCTCAGCTCGATAGGCTTAGGCTCCAGCAGCAGATTGCCGTTTATCGATTCCGTCGTGGCCAAATCCGGAATTCGGGTGACCTTCAGTCCCAGATGGGTGGCTTGCTCGACAATCTCGCTCAGTCTCTGTCTGCTGGGCTGAAGCTCTGCAATGACGATCTCATCGATCTTTGTATGCGCACGCTGGTACCGCTCCAGGAGTTGCTCAAGCTCCGCCAGCGGTCCGATAACCTTGACCCCGTGCACGAGTCTGGAGTGATTGATTGGAGCATCGTCCAGGATTCCGAGGACGGAATAATTGCCACCGCCCGTTCGGGTCGTATTGCGGATGAAGCTCTCTGCATTGTGCGTCAGGCCGACGACAAGCACCTTGCGGCTATTCTTATGATGACGAGCGGGGCGCCAGAGCAGACTGCTGAAATGTCCCTCGATCGTCAGGCGGTAGGTGAGCCGCACCGCCGACAGGCCTACAACGAGGAAGATCGCAGTGAGAATCGGCACGCTGCGAGGGACATTTTCTCCCCGTGCAATGACAAACGCGAGAAAAGTATAAAGGCCAACCGATATGATCGAAGCCTTGATGACCGCGATCAGGTCTGGAATGGAAACATATCGCCACGATCCCTTGCCCAATTGGAAAAAATTGAAGCATACGGCGCACAGCAGGGTAAATGCCGCGGTTTTTTCGTAAAGCCCCGGCACATTGAAGGCCTGAGACCAGTTGAACGCCGAAACGTAGGCAGCAAGGAACGAAGTTGCGGCAACGATCAAATCCAAGCCTGTCGTGGCAAGCCGCCGGACGATACCGTGATCGGATGTTAGAAGCTTCCGCATATATGCAAGCCTATGATTCTTATGGGCCAATTTCATATGTTGTTTGGACGCGCCCGACAACAACACAGCATGTCGCCCGCAGTCTCACGAGGGTCTCTCTGTAAAATACGAACGAAATTCTGTGTCTGCAGTCCATATTACCAATTAGAAGGCAATACTATGAACAGAATTCTGGTGACCGGCGCCAGCGGCTTCGTCGGCAGGCGATTGTTGCCGCAACTGCTGTCGAGCGGTAGGGCGATTACCGTCGCGACCCGCGACCCGGCTCCGTCGATGCACTCCGACGGTGCCGTGCGCTTTGTATCGATCCCTGCAATAGGTAGCGACACCGATTGGCGCGAGGCCTTGTCGGCTTGCTCCATGGTCATTCACCTCGCAGCCCAGGTGCCTGGTCGAGGTGTCGATGAAAAGACATTTGAGGAAGTCAACGATCGCGGCACTGCCCGCCTTGTAGAGCAGGCCGGTGCAAGCGGTGTCCGATCGTTCATCTTCATGTCGAGTATTTTTTCGCTCGTCGACAATGCAGCAAAAGAGCCTGTCAACGACTTCTCGTCCTCGGTAGCGCTATCACCTTACGGCTTGTCGAAATTGGCTGCCGAGAAGCATGTGGCGGAATTCGCCGGTTCCGGGCGACGAGGCGTCTCACTCCGTCCTCCATTGGTCTACGGTTCAACGGCGAAGGGAAATTGGCGGATGCTCCTCAAGCTAGCAGCATCGCCATTGCCGCTACCGTTTGGTGCGGTTCGGAACAGACGCAGCCTTGTTTCTGTCGACAATCTGGCAGATGCCATCTGCTCGGCGGTCAACGCTGGAGATGACGCGGCTTCCGGAAATTTTGCCGTCTCGGAGAACATTGCAGTCAGTCTTGAACAGATTGCCAGCTTATTGCGCGCTGGAATGGGCCGCTCTGGCAAACTGCTACCTGTGCCTCCGAAGTTGCTTGAAATAGCGCTGAAAGCTGTTGGCCGAACGTCGATGGCTGCAAGCTTGCTTGGCGATCTTGTCGTCGACTCTCAGCGGTTTCAAGAAAGTTACGGGTGGTCGCCTGCCGTGGAGACGCCGGAAGGGATCAGGCGTGCCGCGTCGCTCTTCATTGATGGTGAATCCCGAACGCGCATTTGATCTGCGATATGCAGTCCAGGACAACGGCATAAGCATGAAAAGAATTTTTGATTTCTTCGTTTCTCTCGCAGCACTGATCCTGTTGCTGCCGGTGATGCTCGTCGTGGCGATCGTCGTGCGTAGGACGTCGCCGGGTGGAGCTCTTTTTGCTCAGGAGCGGGTTGGCCTCAATGAGAGGGGTTTCATCTGCTACAAGTTTCGAACCATGGCCAGTGGTGCGCCGGTTGCTGGATCCCACCACGTGTCCTCTTCCTGGATTACGCCGGTTGGCAAGCGTTTGCGGCAGACCAAACTGGATGAACTGCCGCAACTCTATAACGTCTTACGGGGGGAGATGAGCCTTGTCGGGCCACGGCCCTGTCTGCCCAACCAGCAGGACGTGATCGAAGCTCGGCGCAGGCGCGGCGTTTATGGCATTCGGCCGGGTATAACCGGACCAGCGCAGTTGGCCGGAATTGACATGTCTACTCCCGAGGACTTGGCGCTGGCAGACAGCAACTATATGAAAAGTCGGAGTTTTCTGGGCGACCTGCGTATCATCGTCCGGACTGCGCTAGGTGGCGGCAAGGGCGACGCGGTCAAGTAGCGCACATCCCTTCTGTTCTTGCAGTCCGCGTCAAACTCCATCGGCGTGTGGCTTGTTGAATTCGTTCATCCAGCGCTCGAGGTTGGAAACCAGTGTCGCTCGGTCGAATTCGCGACGGCAATAGCTCTGGGCGTTGAGTCCCATGGTCTGCCGTTCGCCGGCCGGCAGGTCTGCCAGCGTACGGATCCGCGTCGCAAGCGCCTTGCCGTCACCGGCGGGACAAACAAATCCTGCACCTGCCTCTTCAATGACTGCGGCACCCTCGCCATTCATCATGCCCACTAATGGAACCCCCGCAGCTAGATAACTTTGAACCTTGCCGGGGATCGTCATCGCAAAAATGGGATCGGATTTCAGGGTCACGAGAAGGGCGTCCGACGACCGGAAGAAGGATGGCATCCGCTCGAGCGGATGCCGTCCCATCAAGACCAGTTGCCGCTGCAGTCCACGGCGCGCGATCTCGGCTTCGACCCAAGGCAGAGCGCGCCCATCCCCCAGAACGAGGATCACGATATCCGGCCGGTCGGCCAGGGCCTGAGCCGCATCGATGATGGCTGGGAAGTCTTGTGCCTCGCCGACATTGCCCGCGAACAAGACCTTGAATTTGTCTCTATAGGCAGCCAGTTCCAGTGCCGGCTCTACCGTTGAGAGATCTTGGGAAAAAACAGGTTCGGCCCAGCCTGGAAAATATTCCACTCTTGCCTGCGGGCTTGCATATTTTCGGACATTCGACGCGAAGCTTCGCGACTGCACCAGAATGCAGTCGGTGCGCTTATAGATAAACGATACAAGTCGTCCAACCAGCGACAGCAGTTTGGGCGACTTGACGACGCCAATGGCTGAGAGGGTTTCCGGCCAGAGGTCGAGTATCCAAACGAACAGAGGCGCACGCTTCAGCCATCTCTGCAGAATGGCTGGCAGAACGGCTGTGATAGGCGAAATCATGAAAACGAAGATTGCGTCGAATTCTCTCTTTCGGAGTTTCCACACGCCGAAAGTGAAGCCGGATGCAACAAAACTGAGGTAGTTCACCAGAAGGCGCAGGCTTCCTTGGCCACGCGGCCTGAGGGGGATGCGTACGACAGGGACGCCATCGAAACTGGAATAATGTTCGGGGTTGCGTGCAAATTCCTCGAAGACCTTGCCGGACGGGTAGTTCGGAACCCCTGTCAGGACGGTGACATCGTGACCGCGGTCACGAAGCTCCGTCACCAGGTCGTTGATACGAAAATTCTCCGGCCAAAAATACTGTGTGAGGACAAGGATTCGCACCGCAAGCCTTACTGGTAGTCGCGCCAGACAACTCGTTTCACGTAGTCTGTGTAGCTATGGATGATCCTTACAACCTTGTCGGAAACATTGGGCATCGAATAGTCCGCGACCAACCTCAGGATCCGCTCGTCCCCGCGCGACTGGGAAGCCAGGATTGACAGTCCCTGACGGACACGCTCGGCCTCCAGGCCCACCATCATAACGGCGGCCTCCTCCATTCCCTCCGGCCGCTCATGCGCTTCACGAAGATTGAGTGCCGGGAAATTCAGGATCGAGGATTCTTCATTGATCGTGCCGCTATCGGAAAGCACGGCGCGTGCCGATAGCTGCAGCCTCACGTAGTCATGGAAACCGAGCGGCTTGAGCAGACGAACATTGTCGTGAAACTTAGCGCCAGCCGCCTCGATACGTTTCATCGTGCGGGGATGAGTTGATACTACCACAGGCAAATCATGGTCTTCGGCCACCGCGTTGAGCACTTCGACCAACTTGGCAAAGGAACGTGGCGCGTCGATGTTCTCTTCGCGATGTGCGCTGACGACAAAATAACGGAACTCTTCGAGCCCAAGCCGAACCAGCGCGTCCGAAGCATCAATCCTGTCCCGGTAGTGGTTCAGAACCTCGAACATCGGGCTGCCGGTCTTGATGACCATATCAGGAGGCAATCCTTCGCGCAGCAGATACTCCCGCGCTATAGAACTGTAGGTCATGTTGATGTCGGCTGTATGGTCGACAATTCGACGATTGTTTTCTTCTGGCACACGCTGGTCGAAACAGCGATTGCCTGCCTCCATGTGGAAAATGGGGATCTTGCGCCGTTTTGCCGGGATGACGGCCAGGCACGAGTTGGTGTCGCCCAGAACCAGCATTGCCTCTGGTTTTTCGTCGGCGAGCACCTTGTCGATTGCGATGATGATGTTGCCAATCGTCTGAGCGGCGTTACCGGCGGCGGAATCGAGAAAATGATCAGGCTTGCGTACGCCAAGATCATCAAAGAAAACTTGGTTGAGTTCGTAGTCGTAATTTTGACCGGTATGGACCAGCACGTGACTGCAATGTTCGTTGAGCCGTGCCATGACGCGTGAGAGCCGGATGATTTCCGGACGCGTGCCGACAACGGTGAGAACCTTCAGTTTGGTCACGGCTTAACTTTCATCGCGATTGTGTCCGGTTTGCTGCGGTCAAATATTTCGTTCGCCCAAAGCATGACGATCAATTCGTCATCACCGACATTGGTAACGTTGTGAGCCCAGCCGGGGATCGTTTCCACGATTTTGGCCTCGCCCCCTCTAGTCACGCATTCAAACGTTTTGCCAGTATCGATGTTGCGGAAACCAAAGTGAGCGGTGCCGCGAATAACCAGGAATTTTTCAGTTTTGGTGTGATGATAGTGTTCACCGCGCGTGATGCCCGGATGTGCGGTAAAATATGAAAACTGGCCACTGTCTTCGGTCTTCAGCATTTCGACGAATTCGCCCCGTGGGTCGGCATGCACCGGAACAGTGTAAGCGAATACATTCTCAGGCAGGTGGCTGAGGTAGGTGGCGTGGAGAGCGCGCATCAACCCGTTGCCGACTGGTGGTGTGATCAGCGAATTGCGACTGTTGGAGAAGCCACGCAGCATATCGGCAACCGCGCCGACACTTGTCGAGTACACGGGGCTGACTTCGGCAAAACCGCTTTCTGCCTGTTGAGTGTCGAGCAGACCCGTGAAGGCTGCGACGACATCATCGACATAGGCCAGGTTGAGCGGCGCTAACGGGTCGTTTATCGTAATCGGCAAGCCACGGGTAATGTTATGGCAGAACGTCGCCACAGCCGAGTTATAGTTCGGTCGGGCCCATTTCCCGAATACATTGGTCAGCCGGAAGATATGTACCACGGCGCCGCTCTCGCGCGCGTAACGGAAGAGTTCGTTCTCGGCATCACGCTTGCTTTTGCCGTAGGGGTTGTCGAGTGCCGCTTGCGTCGATGAAGCATAGGCGATCGGTATAACGCGTTTGGCCTGAACCAGCGCATCGCAAAGCGTGCGGGTAAAACCCGCATTGCCAGTCGAAAATTCGGCGGCATCCTTGGGACGGTTCGTCCCGGCGAGATGAAAGATGAAATCGGCGCTGGCGACGGCGTCGGTCAATGAGGAGGACGACGTCGTACGGGTGATCTCGACCACATCGGTATGACCAAGTTCTGCCAGGCGGACCTTAAGGTTTTTCCCGATGAAACCGTCGGAACCGGTTACGACGATGCGCATAGCGGCTAATCCTCTAGCGCGATCGTTTCGCCGCCAACCGTACGGCGCACGAAATCGAGTTTCAGGAGCAACGCCTTCATTCCCTCGATATCCAGCCGCTGCGTGTTGTGCGAATTGTATTCGTCGCTGGCGCTGATCTTGGGTTCGCCTTGCTCGACAAACTTGGTGTAGTTGAGATCGCGCGCGTCCGGGCGCACACGGTAATAGTCTCCCAAATCTTCCGCTCCCGCCATCTCTTCGCGACTCAGCAGAACCTCATAGAGTTTCTCACCGTGCCGAGTGCCGATCTCGCGTACCTCGTGCTCTGGCTTGCCGAGCAACTCAAGTATGGATCGTGTCAGTGTTGCGATGGTCGCCGCCGGCGCCTTCTGGACGAAGATGTCGCCATTGCCGCCATGCTTGAAGGCGTAGAGGACGAGCTCGACGGCGTCTTCGAGCGTCATCATGAAGCGCGTCATCTCGGGGTCGGTGATCGTGATCGGTTTGCCTTGCAGGGCCTGGTCGACGAACAACGGGATGACCGAGCCGCGCGAAGCCATTACATTGCCGTAGCGAGTGCCGCAGATCACTGTTCCGGTACCCTCGAGGTTCCTCGAAAACGCAACCATCACCTTTTCCATCATCGCCTTGGAGATGCCCATGGCGTTGATGGGGTAGACCGCCTTGTCGGTCGACAGGCAAATGACGCGTTGGACACCTGCTGCCACTGCAGCCTCAAGAACATTTTCGGTTCCGAGAATGTTTGTACGCACCGCTTCCATCGGGTGGAACTCGCAGGATGGTACCTGCTTGAGCGCTGCAGCATGGAAGCAATAGTCGACGCCGCGCATGGCGCCAGCCACGCTGGATTGGTCGCGTACGTCGCCGATATAGAATTTAAGCTTGGGATGAGCATAGCGCTTGCGCATGTCATCCTGTTTTTTCTCATCGCGGCTGAAGACACGGATTTCCCGCACGTCGGTATCGAGGAAGCGGCGCAGCACCGCATTGCCGAACGAACCGGTCCCTCCGGTGATAAGAACAACCTTGTCCTTGAACATGTCTCGCGCGAACTCCAAATCAAGGAAAGGTTTGCGCCCGCTAGGCGAGCTTTAAGCCGGTCCGGATGATTTCGTCCTTCTGCACCGGGTTGGGATAGTTGATCAAGACCGCCCGATAGATTCCCTTGAAGACGAAGAGACTCCCCGCTGCAGCGCCGATGACGCCGCATTCGTCGATCACAGCGCTGAGGTCCTTCTGGGAGCCGGCACCGCCCAACACGCTCATCGGAATGGTGATGGCCTGCCGCACCCGGCGCGCGAGTTCGAGGTCGTAACCCTTCATCTGGCCGTCATTTTCGATCGAATTGACGACGACTTCGCCGGCTCCGTTCTCTTCTGCCTGCTTGGCCAGGTCGAAAACCGACCGGCCCGTGTTGCGCGTCCCGTTATGGGTCCAGACCTCATAGTCCGTCCCCTTTTTCCGGACATCGAGAACGACCACCATGCTCTGGCGGCCGACCTCTTCCGAAATATGCGAGATCAGCCCAGGGTTCTCGATCGCCGCTGAACTGACCGCGACCTTTTCGACGCCTAGCCCGATGATGTGCTTTGCCTGCTCGGCCGTCTTGACGCCACCGCCATAACAAAGCGGCATACGGCATTCGACGGCTAGATCGCCGATCATCTTGAAATCCGGCGTTCTTCCCTCGGCAGTGGCGTCGATGTCGAGCACGATCAACTCATCCGCTTCTTTCTCATTGAAGATCTTCACGGCATTGATCGGATCGCCGACATACTTTGCATCCTTGAATGCAACAGTCTTGACGAGACCGCCACCTCGCACGAGCAGGCAGGGAGTAATCCGGGGACGGAGCATTCAGGCCTCAGCGAAATTCTTCAGGAGCTGTGTTCCGAAGTGATGGCTCTTTTCAGGATGGAACTGCACCCCGTGAATGTTTTCATTACGCACAGCGCAGACGAAATCTGCGCCATATTTCGCTGTTGCCGCCGCTTCATCGGGATTGGCGCATTCGAAATAGTACGAGTGCAGGAAATAGAAACGCGCATCATTTTCGAGCTTGGCAAAAATACCGGCATTTGCCGTTGGCGTTACATCGTTCCAGCCCATGTGAGGCAGGGGAAGGCCAGCCGCATCGGGATCGTAGCCGAAGCGGCGAACGTTGCCTTTGATCCAGCCGAGACCCCGCCGTTCACCTTCGTCACTTCGCTCGGCTATGATTTGCATGCCGACGCAGACACCGAGAACAGGTACCTTCTTGTCGAGCACCAGTTCGTCGAGGGTCTCGCGCATCCCAGAAGCGTCCAGCAGCTGCATCGCATGGTCGAAAGCCCCAACCCCGGGCAAGATGATCCTCGTTGCACCGCTCAGCTCATCGGCCGTCTTGGCCGCAACGGCCTCGATGTTCATCCGCTTGTACATGTTGAGAAACGCGCGAACGTTTCCCAGTCCGTAGTCGACGACAGAGATCATCTGATGATCGCCCGCTGGATGCCCAGCGCCCTCAGGACTTTGGTCCCCATGTCGATGAAAGTCATCGCGTTCGCGTAGTCCCTATAACTCTTGTTTGGACCGTCCATGATCTGCTGCAGCTCCGGTACGGTCAGATCGAGTTTTGTCGCGATATATTCGAAATCCTGCGCGAGGTCGTCGGGATTATAGGCAGTCTGTGCGATCCGGGTCAGCGCCTCTTCGCGACTCATCTGTCCGGTAAGGATCAGGCTGGAAAAATGGGCCCGACGCTTGTCGTAACCGAACTTCTTGGGCAGCCAATAACCTTCGTAGAAGCGCGTAAACCGCGACTCGTAATGCTTATGGGCATATTTCTGCCAACCATACTTGTCGACCAGCTCTTGCATGGCCTCTTCCTTGTGAAAGGGCACATAATTGAGCGGCTTTACGACCTGAATGCCTTTGACGTAACGATAGTAAATCTTGAACGTGAATATGTCCGACAACGGAAAGGTCTTTAAGGGCCTCGAGCCAAACCTGCGGTGAATATCCTTCAGCTGCCTCAAGTCACTCGCATGGTAATGCCATTCGAGAGGCTCACGAACGCACTCCGTCGAGTAGTTTGCACCCGTCAGGATATACTTGAAGCCATGTTTTGCCGCAAAATTATACAGTCCCGCAAAGAAAGCGTGATCCTGTGGTGTGTCGATATGGGGGACCTGCGCTTTGAAGAACGCCAGCTGAAGGTCCTTCATCTCCTGCCAGTCAACGACCTCGGTGTGCAGGTCAAGATCTAGGCCATCGACGAGTTTCTCGATGTTGTTCACGGCCTGCTGTGAATTCCAGCCTGCATCGACATGGAAGAGCAGGGGTCTGAGTCCGAACTTGGCCTTAGCCAGATGCGTCACATAGGACGAATCCACACCGCCGCTGATGCCGATGATACAGTCGTGGTCTCGCCCCTGGCCTTCCCGTTTGATCTTGTCCACGAACGATGTGATCTCACGGAGACCGCGTTCGTCTGGGTGCCAATTGGGTAGGATATTGTCGTAATAATTGTTGCAGTATTCACAGCGGCCGCTCGAATCGAAGGATATTTTCGAATCCGAGGTGTCCATGATGCAGTTCGTGCAGATCTGATATTTTCTCAGGCTCATTCCATCGGGCTCTTGTTCGCTCCCGCCTGCTCATAGCGTTCTGGATGCTTCTGGGCCAGGGATCGTTGTTTTGCATGTTGCGGTAGTGCAATTCGATATGCGTGCACCAATTACAGCATCACTTTCTCCGCAGTGAGCGCGGCCTGTCTAACAGATATAGCGAAAGCCCAGCAAGGGCTTTATGCGCGCAGTGCGTTGCGGTAGCTGGCGAGATTGCAGCGTGAGTTGTGATTTCACGATAGCGTCCCGCATGGGACATGCTGCTCATCTGTCCAGATGTAATAATTTCTAAAAAATACACGCTAATCGAAAAAATCAACTCACTGCACAATTCGAAAGAAGCCTTTGCAATGTTGGCGGCGCCTGTTTCTCCGGGTAAAAGGTGGCCACGTCGGCCAAGAACCACGACAGCTTGTCCCGCCAGGGTTGTTCGTTCCGATTATTTCTAGGCGGAACCGCGGCGATAAGAGATTTCATCAATGAACATGGCATTGACCCACCTCCAGCGGCTGGAAGCGGAGTCCATCCATATCTTCCGTGAGGTTGCGGCCAATTTCTCCAAGCCGGTGATGCTGTATTCCGTCGGCAAGGATTCTTCGGTTCTCATGCATCTGGCGATGAAGGCCTTCTATCCGGCCAAGCCGCCGTTCCCGTTCCTGCATGTCGACACGACATGGAA
>WPCJ01192314.1_pt1 | contig 21759 bp, 14 predicted proteins | sample 5399831 | NCBI WGS metagenome assembly WPCJ01 (sample SAMN12869470, study PRJNA574797) | sludge metagenome | isolation source: wastewater treatment of pH10 | place: China:Beijing | collected 2019-05-20 | reverse complement strand
AGTCAGTTTTAAGAGCATCGATTTTCGTCCTTGAATCTAATTTGAGTTCCGGATAATTTTTTAATTTTTCATGGATTTGCGGTTCGTATCTGCTGATCAGTTTATAATTATGGATCAAGAGATTTTTGTAATCATCAAGTGTGTAAGATTTATCGAATATTTTTTGTGATTGTAAGTTGGCTTCTGTTTCGTCGTGTTGCTGTTTTGTTTGTTCTTTAAGAAATACTGAAATCATAATTTGGTTTTTGAAATTTTAATGTAAAGGTTGTTCCTTTTCCGCTTTCACTTTCATAGCTGATTTTTCCACCCATTTTCTCCATCAGATGATGGACGATACTCAAACCAACGCCATTTCCGTGAAACTCTTTCGCATTACTCATTCTGCTGAAAATCTTGAACATTTTGTTCGATTCTTTTTTATCAATCCCAATTCCGTTATCAGTAATTTTATAAGTTACAGCGTCTTCATAAACCTCACCTTCGATTTTCACCATTGGTTTGCTGGATTTTGAAGAATACTTGACGGCATTGCCGATAACATTCACAAAAACCTGATATACCATTGTTTTGTCGCCTAAAACTTCTGGTGTATTTTCGATAACAATCTCGGTATGCGGCGAATTAAAACTGATTTTTGAATCTTCTGCGAGTTTACTAATTAGCGAGTCCACTTCAACTCTCTTTAGCTCTATTTCTGATTTTTTAATTTTACTTAATTCTAAAACATTTCGGATCATTTCGCTCATTGTATCCACCTGGGTAATAATATTACTCAATGTTTTTTGAACATTTTCCGGATCAGGAATTTTTTGCGCCAGTTGTGCATTTAGTTTTATAACAGTCAGTGGCGTATTAAGATCGTGAGAAATAGTGTGCGAGAATGAGTCCAGTTCCTGATTCAGCTCCTTTAATTGATTATTAAGATCAACAATCTGGGAAGATTTGGTATGAGAAGCTTTCAGGATAACAGATGTGATCCATCTTGCGGATTCAATTTCCTTGATTTTCCAGGGCAGAGAAGTGCCTTTGACATATTCTTTCCAGATTTCGAAAGATTTTCTGGGAGAAAATTTGATGATTTCTACACCGTCTTTTATTTCAGAAATGATACCTTTTTCAGGCTTTCCGGCCCACTTTATTTTCTGTCCCTGTTCTTTTCTCAACCATATCAGCATATCAGATGTATTATTTCCCAGAACGCTGATGATAATGCCACAGCTTTTTTCCGGATTGTCCAATTCTACATTAATATCTTGACAAAGCGTATTGGAGATATAAGTATTCTCTTCAAAGTTCAGGTTATTCTCTTTGCTCCAATTGATGATTTTCTCAATATCAGGGTGATTGGGAACACTCCCCGCAGTTAAGATTTCATTATTAATTTTAATAATCATCCCATCCGCGGCACAGCTATCCATAATATCCCTGATATTAGTTTCCAAAGCTTTTCCAAAATCTTCTTCACTCAAAAGATTTTGACGAAGGGAGATATTACTTAGATTTATTCTCTGGTATTCTTCTAATGTCTGCAAAGATCTATAAGAAGCAAATGCATTTGCAGAAGTTCTTGTCAATGTCTCTGCCAATAATCTAGATTGGAGATCAAGATGTTTTGGTTCAGCATTCTGGCAGGCAACCATTCCCCATAATTCTCCATTGACAATAATGGACGTGCTGAAGCTGGATTCTACCTTGGCATTCTTCAGATATTCTCTGTGAACAGGTGAGGATGCTCTCGTAATACTATAAGTTAAATCGATTTCTTCCTTAGGAACTAAGCCAACAATAGGGTAAGTCTGCCCGGAAACGTGTGAAGTGATTCTAACGGGATTTTTGAGATAAAGTGCTCTTGCTTGTGCAGGAATATCAGATTCAGGATAATGAAGGTCGAGATAGCTTTCTAGGTTAGGTTTAACCAATTCTTCTATGACCTGACCGCTGCCATCATATAAAAACTGATAGATCATTGCTCTGTCATAATCAATAACATCTTGGATCTCTTTTAACAAGACTTTCCAAATATTTTCATCATTAGAATTTCTAAGAATATGCTGTATTGCCGCATATTCTTTATTGATCTTATGATTAGGGATTACCTTTTCCATTTCAAAAAAGGTGAACCCACCGTTGGTGTGAATACTTAAAGCATATTCTATATTTCTAAAATTAATGTGCTGTATTGCAAGATCTTCTGTGTTGGAATAGTTCTCCCAATTGACATCAATTCCAATATTATTAAATAATACCTGAATATCTTTTCCCAAAATGGAAGGATCAAGAGAAAATAAATCTAAAATATTTTCACTGTAAAAAATAACTCTGGAGTTTTGCGTCCCAAGCAAAAAACCATAGCTCTGAACTTCTCCACAAATATGAATTGGTTCTTGGTCACAATTGATATATTCTTTCGGATACATATTTGATGATTAAATTGATATACCCTTTGTGTTTTGCTGAGTAAAGATAAACATTAAAATTAACTAATGTTAATTTTATTTGATTATTGCTGTTTTCATTAATATTTTATTGTTTAAATTATTGAAATTCAATATAAAAAGTTAAAATGTTCATGTATGGGTAATAAAAAAGGAACAATTTTTTGTTCCTTTTTGTCATTTATCTATTTCATATCGTACATTATCAAAGCTGTAATTAACTTAGGTTCAATTAAGGTACATTTTGGGGGCATTTTGATTTCTTTATCAGAAATTTTCAACAGATCCGAAAAGCTGATAGGGTAGATACCAAACCCGACTTTATATTCTCCGCTATCCACTTTTTCTTTTAATTCAGAAATACCATTGATATCGGAAGTTCCTTTCTGATAAGTGATCTTATCGGTATGTTTTGCATTTTCGATTCCTAAGATATTCTCAAAAATGTACTTATCCACCAAATGATGATCCAGATCGTTACCATTTTTATGCTCTTCACGAATACTATGCTTTACGTGTAAACTGTAAAATTTACCGCCAAGATACATACTGATGTGAAATTTTTGAGAAGGGAAATAGGGTGCTTCGCCTTTTTCGTGGATTTGAAAATCTTCTTTTAGTTTTTCTAAGAAGTCTTCATCGGACAGCCCGTTAAGATCTTTGAGAAGACGATTGTAATCGTTGATCTTGATGGATTGGTTGGAAACAATGAAGCTGTAAACAAAATTATAATGTTCCGTACCGTGAGATCTTTTGTATTTATCTCTTTGCTTTTTAGCATATTCTGCAACAGAACCAATTCTGTGGTGTCCGTCAGCGATATAAAAAGAATCAATTGGATCAAGAACCTCTTTGAACTGCTGAAGTTTCAGGCGGTTGTCGATTCTCCAGATCTTATGTCTTACTTTTTTATCATCGGTATAATTGATAATAGGAACGTTCTTCTGCTCGTGTGTCATCAGAAGTTCCACTTTGGAATTAGAATGATACGTCAAAAGAACTGGCTCGGCCTGCACACCTACTTTTTCAAGATAATGTGCCATTTTCATTCTTCTTTCAGTGATGGTGGATTCGTGTTTTTTGATTTTTCCTTCCCAGAAGTCATCAACACTTACAAGACCCATTAACCCTCTGAAGCTTGTTTTGTCAGGAAGCGTCTGCTCATATAGATAGTAAGCGGAATCGTCTTGAGTTAACTTTTTCTCGTCCAATAATTCTTCGAAATTAGACCTTATTTTTCTCAGATTCCTGTCAACATCTTTTGATTTACTTACAACCGCAGGCTTTATCATCTGGATATAAGAATCATCAACCTGAGCTTTTTTATTGATTTCTTCCTGCGTAAAATTATCCAAAGAATAAGTTGGGAAAACTTCAATAAAATCAGGATTTGGTCTGATTCCTCTAAATGGTTTAAATACTGGCATATATATTATAGTTGAGCTTTTATTTTTATAATTTGTTGGGCTAATTCTTCTCCTATTCTGTTTTGGGCGTCCATTGTATTACCACCAACATGTGGAGAAAGCGAAAGAGCGGGATTCATTAGAATCAGAACTTCCGGCGTTGGTTCTTTTTCAAAAACGTCTAAGGCAGCACCGTAAACCTTTCCGCTTTCTATGGCATCCAAAAGAGCAACTTCGTTGATAACGCCACCTCTTGCAGTGTTCGCTATGAAAACACCTTCCTTCATTAATTTTAGTTCTTTGGAGTCGATAAGATATTCATCTGTTTTACCTGTATTAAGGCTGATGAAATCTGAGTTTTTTAAAACTTCATCTAAATTTACTGGTTTAATTTCAAAATCCAAAGATTGACCATCGAAAAAGCTGAGCTGAATGTTCTCAGTTTTCGGTGTTCTGTTGTAAGCTAAGATTTTCATTCCGAGAGAAATTCCCATCTTAATCACTTCAATGCCGATATTTCCCATTCCGATAACGCCTAAGGTTTTTCCGGAAAGTTCAATCGCATTATTGAATGATTTTTTCAGTGCATTGAAATTAGTTTCGCCTTCCAAAGGCATCAGTCTATTACTCTCGTGAAGGAATCTTGCTAATGAAAAGAAATGTGCGAAAACCAACTCTGCAACTGATTTGCAGGAAGCTTTTGGTGTATTGATGATATAAATGCCTTTGTCAATAGCATATTCCACATCAATATTGTCCATCCCGATACCGCCACGGCCGATAATCTTAAGATTGGGACATTCGTCAATCAGGTCTTTTCTAACCTGAGTAGCACTTCTCACCAAAAGAACATCAACATTATTGTCATTGATGAATTTGCTCAGGTGTTCAGGAGATACTCTGGCTTCCAAAACCATAATATCTGCCTCTTTCAAAAGCTGAACCCCTTTTTCGGAGATTCCATCATTGGCTAATACAATCATTGTTTAATTCAAAAATCCTTTAGTTACTGAGTTTCCTTGAAATGTTTGAGTTAAAAATCAAGGTGGGCTAAGATACGACTTTTTCTTCTGATTAACATTATTTTAACAAAAAAACGTCCTCAATTAGCTGAAGACGTTTAATAATTTATAATGAGAAAAGTACTTAGATACTTTTCATCACATCTACTAAAACTTGTACGCTTTCTATCGGCATTGCATTGTAGATGCTTGCTCTGTAACCGCCAACACTTCTGTGTCCGTTCAGTCCGCTGATTCCTGCTGCTTTCCAGGCTGCGTCAAAAGCTTCCTGCTTAGACTCATCTGTCAAAGTAAAAGTCACATTCATAAAGGAACGGTCTTCTACAGCTGCTACACCCTGGAAGTTTGGATTGCTGTCGATCTCGTCATAAAGCAATTTAGCTTTTGCATTATTTTTGGCTTCGGCAGTTGCAATTCCTCCGTTTTCCTCAAGATGTTTCAATGTCAGATAAGACGCATAAACAGCAAAAACCGGAGGTGTATTAGACATCGATTCTTTATCGATATGAACAGCATAATCCAGATAAGTTGGAATCTGTCTTCCTGTTTTTCCAAGAATCGATTTTTTAACCACAACCAAAGTTGCTCCAGCCGGACCCATATTTTTCTGAGCACCTGCATAAATTAAATCAAACTGAGAAAAATCCAATTCTCTGCTGAAAATATCAGAAGACATATCACAAACCAAAAGCGTATCTACTTTCGGGAAAGATTTCATTTGCGTCCCAAAAATCGTATTGTTGGAAGTACAATGAAAATAATCGTATTCCGAACCTACTGTAAAATCTTTCGGAATATAATTATAATTCGATTCTTTTGAAGATGCCACAACATCTACATTACCAACCATTTTAGCTTCCTTGATAGCACCTGATGCCCAAGTTCCGGTATTCGTGTAAGCTGCTTTTCCATTTACGGATAAAAGGTTATAAGGTACCATCAAAAACTGAAGACTTGCGCCACCTTGCAGATACAATACTTCGTAATCATCTCCAAGATTCATCAGTCTTTTTACAATAGCACGGGCTTCATCCATTACAGCAACAAATTCCTTACTCCTGTGAGAGATCTCCAAAAGAGATAATCCCATACCGTTGAAATCCAGAACGGCATCTGCTGCTTTTTGAAAAACCTCCTCAGGAAGAATGCTGGGACCTGCGCTAAAATTATGTTTTTTCATTTAGTTATAAGTAATTAGGTATTAGGCTTATTAATTCTAAAGCCAAGAGCATGAAGCTGTTGGCTGATTGTTATTCGTTATGAAGGAATGCTTTTTTTGCTAAAAGTTGTTCTTCGGTTTCTACGTGATCCTCATCCGGAACACAGCAATCAACAGGGCAAACGGCAGCACACTGCGGCTCTTCATGGAATCCTTTGCACTCCGTACATTTGTCTGTTACAATGAAATAATAATCGTCCGCAACAGGTTCCTGAGCGGCATCAGCATTTACAGAAAGTCCTGACGACAAAACCACCATTCCCTTCAGTGAGGTTCCTTCTGATGCTTTCCAGTCTACAGCTCCTTCATAGATGGCAGTGTTCGGACATTCCGGCTCACAAGCACCACAATTTATACATTCGTCTGTTATCTTAATAGCCATTGCTATATTTATTTATATTTTTGTGCAAAATTACAAAAAAAAAGCCAGCTATGCTGAACGAAAACAAAATTTTGGGGCTCGAAAAATTAGGAATTTTCATTAATGATTTCATTCAAAAAAATGATGAGGATTATAATGAACAGGAAGAACGATTAGCTTATCTGATGACACGTTCTGAAATCGAAAATCCATGGTTCACCCAAGAAAATCAACGTTATAACCTGCAACAATGGGCGAGTCTTTTTACCAGACAGGCTATAGAAGAATGGCTTTCCAAATATCAGTTGTCCGGTACACCAAAAAGAGTAGGACTGATATTGGCGGGTAATATCCCCTTAGTTGGTTTCCACGATGTGATCTCGGTGGTTTTGAGCAATCATATTCCTGTTATTAAATTATCTTCAAAAGATCGTCTGGTTTTACCTTTTCTGTTGCAGCTCTGGAACGGGTTCTCCAATAATGAAATTGAATATCATATTGTTGAAAAATTAGAAAACTTCGATGCTGTGATTGCAACAGGTAGTAATAACACAGCAAGATATCTGGAATATTATTTCAAAGACAGCCTTAGCATCATCAGGAAAAACAGAACGTCTGTCGCAGTCTTGAAAGGCGATGAAACTAATGAAGAATTACAATTGTTAGCTGATGATATTTTCCGTTATTTCGGATTGGGCTGCAGAAATGTAACCCGGATCATGATTCCAGGTGATATGAAATTGGACAGATTGTTTGAGAATTTCATCCATTATAAAGATGTTATCAATCATAACAAATATGCGAATAATTATGATTACAACAGAGCCATTTATCTCTTGAACCAAGACCAGTTCTGGGATAATAATTTTGTGATGCTGAAGGAAGATGAGAAACTCTTCAGTCCGTTATCTGTGATTAATTTTTCCCGTTATAACAGTCCGGAAGAAGTGAAAGTATTTTTAGAAAACTACAAAGAAGAGATACAGACCATTGTTGCAAAACCGGAGCTGGGATTAGAATCAATTGGTTTTGGAGAAACGCAAAATCCTTCACTGGATACTTATGCCGATAATGTGGATACGATGGCTTTTTTGAGTGTGGTATAATTATTACCTAAAGTGTTATATAAAAAACGGAGTCGCAAGACTCCGTTTTTTATATTTTGTGATTAAGAATTTCTGCTTCAATTTCTCATCAATTAGTTTAAGTTCTTTTTTTGGACATTTTGAAATAAAATTTTCCAGAATATAATTGCTATTTCCTGTTTGTAAAGAATTAAAATACCTTAAACAGGGTATTTCAGGTCTGAATTAACTGCCCTAATTTTAAATCTGAATTAAAAAGTAAAATTATGCGGACAAAATTTTATTTCATCTTATTAATTTTAACCTGTTGTATGCTCAATGCACAAACGTTGCAAACAGGCAATTATACATCAAGCGATGGAAACTATACTGTAAGTATTGAACAAAATGGGGATGAGATTAGTCTCACAGAACCTAACAAATCGAATATTTATAAGAAAACAACCTCAGGTTACTATTACCATACAGAGCCAAAGTATAATACATACTATATAAGACTTGTTGGGAACAACAAATTCTATTCTGGCAAAAATGATGGTAATGAGTTTCTGTTTATTCTTTCCAGTATCAATCCTAGTGAAGCTATAGAATCTGTGGATAACTGCCCTCTGTATGATAAATATTTGAAATTGAGCCAGGAAGATCCGGCTGAAGTTCAAGCGTGGACCTTTTGCGGCGCTGCTGCAATTGCTAAGTGCACATACAATACTGAGGCAAGTCAGGCATATAATAAAACCATTATTGCAGGACTAAAAGCTATTTTGGAGGATCAAAACAGATGCCCTTGTGAAGATGTGATTTCAAAGTCTGAGTGGGATGCGGTTCCTAATTATTAAACAAGAAATTATGAGAACAAAAATTACTTTTCTTTGGTTTTTCTGCAACCTCATATTCTTCAATGCGCAACAAAATAGCAATTTTGAAAAACTGGTCAACGAAGAGTTCGGGACATTATTGGAAAGTTTGCTTGTTGATGGAAAACTGGATAATGATAACGCCAAAGCATATTTGGCAACTGTTTATGGTTACAATCCTGATGTTAATAATTATCTTCAGAATGCCGATTTTTCTACAAATCTAAATTCCATAAATTCTACAAATCTAAATACATTACAATATGTAGAACTTGTCAATTCTTCTTTGCTGAATGCAATTCCCAATCAAAAATTCCAGCAAATATCTCAAAATATTAGTGATGGATTGATGTTTTATAATGGGATCTACGACGTCACACAAGGTAATATTACCGGTAATGCCATTGGAATGGGTATTAAAATTTTCGATTTTTTTACGATGTTGCACGAAGGCAATAAGCAATGGAAACTAATTAATCAAAAGATTAAAAATATTACACCCACACTCACAAAACTAAATGCTTCTACTTTACTTTACACAAAGCTTAAAATTATTGATGATTTTTCATCCGGTAGAAATTGGGCAATAACTACAAACCCTCCTCTTAGTAATTATTCTACATATATTATTACAACCAATCTTACAGAAATCAAAGACAATTATCTTACTATCAGTACCAAAAATTATAATTCCGGAGATTGGTTTAATCTAGGTATTAGCAAGGAAGTAATCTATAAGAAAGCGAGATTTTATAAAAACTTGGAAAAGTTTGATTTCTCAAAAGACTTTAAAATGACATTAGATGTCAAACTGAATATAAATGTTCTGAAAAATGACCGATTTTTGATCCATATAGGAAAGGGAGTTCAGTTTGAGATTTGGAAACATCCGAGTAACACTATTACTTTTGTAACACCAATAGGATATGATATCACAAACGAGTTTGGAGTTTTAAGCACTACTGCAGAAGGTACAACATTAGAAAAGAAAGATAAGATATGGGACAAGAATAAAGGAATTTATCTGTTGTCCAGAAGTTATGGTGAGCAGTTATCTTTTGATGCAAGGAAATATTTGGATAAAAATTTCAATGAAGTTGTACAAATCCAAATAGAGAAAAAAGGAAATATCTTTACTTGTAGATTAAATGATAAAGATTTCTCAGAATATTTCGTGACGGCAAGAAATGTAAATTATTTTCCGGACAAATATTATTTAGGGTTTGAAATCTTAGCAACCAACCAAAAGGCATCTGTTGAAATCCATCGTCTAGAATTAGAACACTTATAACAGAAACAAAAAGCACTGATTATATATCAGTGCTTTTTATATAATTATCCAAATATTTTGGATCAAGCATTACTGTATCAATTTTTTAAATATATTTGTCCTAGACACAAATGATATTAAAAATGATTACAAAATCCCCGCTTTGCCAGGCTTTACTTTTGGCAACACCTGCAACAGCAGAACAATCCAACCTCAACATTACATCTCAGACAGTCTTTGGAGTATTTTCGGGGATTAATGACGTAATTGATTTCCCAATCACACTTTAGATAATTGATATACCGGCAAGCATTGCCATTTGCTGTATATTCTTTATAATTCACTTTAATATTAATTTTTAAAAACAAAAAGACAAATGGCACTAGAAAATTTAATCAGTGTAGAGTTCACGAATGCAGAACTTACAAAACTAGACGACGCAATTAGCATGATCGAATCTGTATTGCTAGGCAAAACCATCAACCTGACGCCTGAACAGCGCCAGCAGTACGGCAGCATTGCCGAGCAGAACAAACTCTTTGTGAACAAAGCCAAAGGCTATATGGAGCAGTATCCGCAATATGTTCCACCGTTCTTGGACAAAGCAGAGTATGACAAAGATTACGAGGCAAGGCAACAGATGGAAAGCCGTATGCAAAGACTCAACTCCTTGACCGAGCAGTTCTCTGATACCAAGATTCTGCTGGATTTTGACAACTACCATAACTCGCTGACGTTCTATAGAAATGTGAAATATCTGTCCAGCGAAAACGTTCCGGGTACCAATGTTATCTATGACGATATGAAGCAGTTTTTTATTGCGCCAACGTTCACCATTCCTGGAGAATCTGAAAAACAAGATTAGTCTGGTGGGGGTGGTTCGGGTGGGGGGGACCCCCGGTTCTCAACCACCCTTCACCCGGTTCCGAAATGGTCGCCACCAGTCTCGAAGTACCTGCAACCGGTTGTACAAGTGGTCATACCCACTTACCTAACCACCTTTGGGTGGTCTATAACCGCCCCAGACCACTTAGGTAACCGCTTGCAACCGGTTATGGAAATGGCTACAGCCGGTTCCGAACCCGTTGCAACCACTTGACCAACCACCTTTAGCCACTTGTGAAGTGGTTGAGGGTGGTTTTTTGTTGTGGAGTTTAAAGGATAATTGTTAATTTTATAGCAGAAGCCAGTTAAATTGTGATATTCTATTTTTAGAAATACGATAATAAATCAATATTGAATGAAAACAATTTTAGAATTAAGCTGCTCAGAAGCTAAAAAATTTTTATTAAAAAGAGAATCATATTCAAGAATTGAATTACCGCAGTATTTTAATTTTCAATCAGTAATTGATAAAGTAGAAGTCAAATTAGCAGGGAAAGACTTAAAAGGATTTAAAGTTTCAAATCCAAGAGACTTTGAAAATGTAAATCATAAATTAATAACTAATAAGGATGGAAAATTTGCTTGGCGCCCCTTTCAATTAATTCATCCAGCCATTTATGTTAATTTAGTTAATCATATAACTAAAGAAGAAAATTGGAATTTAATAACAATCAGATTTAAAGAATTTCAAAATGATGACAATATTGAATGTCATAGCATTCCTGTTATATCAGAAAATAATAATATTAAAGATACAAAAGAGCAGATTCTTAATTGGTGGAAATTAATTGAACAAAAATCTTTACAACTATCTGTAGAATATAAATTTACAATTCACACGGATATAACTGATTGCTATAGCTCAATATATACTCATTCAATTCCTTGGGCGCTTCATTCTAAAAAGATTGCTAAAAAGAAAGAAAATCGGAATTCGGATCTTTTAGGAAATATAATTGATAATAACTTACAAGATATGAGTTATGGTCAAACAAATGGAATTCCTCAAGGAAGCGTCTTAATGGATTTTATAGCTGAAATGTTATTAGGTTATGTAGATTTGCTCTTGTCAGATAAATTAAAAACTTTAAATATATCAGACTATAAGATTTTAAGATATAGAGATGACTACAGAATTTTTACCAACGACTCATTATTGGCAGAAGAGATTGCAAAATATCTAGCGGAGATTTTATCTGAACAAGGATTAAAAATTAATGCTGAGAAAACAATTTCATCAAATGACTTAATTAAAAGTGCAATAAAGTCTGACAAAAGGTATTGGATAGCAAATAAAAGAATTGCGGGTAATAAACAGAAATGGCTTCTCCAATTATATTTTTTATCAGAAAATTTTCCAAACTCAGGAACAATAGATACTGAACTTAGAGACTTTTTGAGTGTATTAGAAAAATCGAAAAAAATAGATTATGATATTTTGACATTGATAAGCTTAACAACTCAAATTGCAATCAGGAATCCAAGGGTAATACCAACCGCAATCGCTATTTTAAGCTTATTCCTCTCGAAAATAGTTGGCAAAAATGAAAAGAAAAAGTTAATCGAAAAAATATACAGATCATTTTCGTCAATCCCAAACTCTTCATTAATTATGATTTGGTTTCAACGGCTTTATCTTACCATTGATAAAACAAAAATGTTTGATGAAGTATTATGTAAAAAAGTAATTGATGAAAAAATTGAGATTTGGGAATCAAAATGGCTATCAAAAGGCTTAAAAGAAATAATTGAAAAAACATCTATTATAGAATACGATAAGGTGAAAAAATCCAAAAACAAATTTTCTAAAATAGAGTTTAAGTTTATAACAAATCTTTATAGTGTTTATTAATTCCCCCACGCTGGCGCAAGCATCCTGCTTGTGCCTATTGATAAAACACGAACTAAGCTCGCGCCAGCAAAATATTAATATGATGGATAACTAAGACGGTACAGATTTGTAATCCGCGCTTTTTCATTACAACCCAAAGTAACAATCCCCAACAATTGGCAACTAATAAAATGTTGCGTAAATTACGCTCCGAAAAAATAAAAGTATTACTATGAAAAAACTATTTATTTCGATTTCACTATTATTTATGATGAATGCAATGGCACAGAAATTTGAAACACAAACCAATACAGATAAACAGGGTTATACCTACGAGACGGTAAAAAACGACCAGTCAGGCGTTAGGGTTTACACCTTAAAAAACGGGCTGAAAGTCTATCTTGCTAAAAATGATGATGCACCAAGAATCCAGACTTATATCCCTGTAAGAACTGGTTCCAACAATGACCCAAGCGATAATACAGGATTAGCACATTACCTGGAACATATGGTTTTCAAGGGAACTTCTAAATTGGGAACCAGCGATTGGGCAAAGGAAAAAGCTTTGCTAGCGCAGATTTCTGATTTGTATGAGCAGCACAAAGCAGAAAAAGACCCTGCAAAGAAAAAAGCATTATACAAGAAAATAGACGAAGTATCTCAGGAAGCGTCAAAATATGCTATTGCTAACGAATATGATAAAGCGATCTCTTCTCTTGGAGCAACCGGAACCAATGCGCACACTTGGTTAGACGAAACGGTTTACAAAAACAACATCCCGTCCAACGAACTGGAAAAATGGCTGAAAGTGGAGCATGAGCGTTTCTCCGAATTGGTTTTGAGATTATTCCACACAGAATTGGAAGCGGTTTATGAAGAGTACAACCGTGCGCAGGATAACGACGGAAGATTGGTCAACTACGCAATGATGGAAGCATTGTTTCCTAAACATCCAAACGGTCAGCAAACAACCATTGGAACTTCGGAACACTTGAAAAGCCCTTCTATGGTAGCGATTCACAAATATTTCGATACTTACTATGTGCCTAATAATATGGCAGTCGTTTTAGTTGGTGATTTGGATTTTGATAAAACCATTAAACTGGTGGATCAGTATTTTGGAACATTCAAATACAAAAAATTACCAATGAAGAAAATGGTGTCTGAGGAGCCAATGACCAGCATTATTTCCAGAACGGTAAAAAGTCCTTCTGCACCAAGAATGACCATGGCCTGGAGAACAGATTCTAATGGAACACAGGAAGCCAGATTAGCTGATGTTGTTGCCGAAATATTGAGTAACAGTGGAGACGCTGGTTTGATTGATCTTAACATCAATCAGAAACAAAAAACACTTGGTGCCGGTGCTTATGAATCACCTTTCAAAACTTATGGTGCATTCGTATTAAGTGTTGTTCCGAAAGATGGGCAGAGCTTTGATGAGGCTAAGAAATTATTATTAGAGCAAATCGATCTGGTTAAAAAAGGGCAATTCCCGGACTGGATGCTGAATGCTATCGTGAATGACCTGAAAGTTCAGAGAATGAAACGTTGGGAAACTGCTGACGGATTAGCTACTACATTATATTCTACTTATATCGGCAACAGAACCTGGGAGCAGGAACTGGATGAGATCAACCAATATGAAGCCATTACAAAAGCGGATGTTGTGAAATTTGCTAATGATTTTTTCAAGGATAATTATGTAGTCGTTTACAAAGAAAAAGGTGTTAATGACAAATTAGTTCGTGTAGAAAACCCGGGCATCACACCAATCAAATTAAACAGAGAAGCGCAATCGCCTTTCCTGAAAGATATCATTAATACAAAATCTTCTGATATAAAGCCTCAGTTCATTGATTTCAAAACAGCAATTGCTACTTCTACAATCAAAGACAAGAAAATCAGCTTCGTTAAAAATAAATATAACGAAGTGGCTCAGGTTAATTATATTTTCCCTTTCGGAACAGATAATGACAAGGAACTGGCTCTTGGTGTAACTGTGTTGCAGTATCTTGGAACTGATAAATATACGCCGGAACAATTGAAAGAAGAATTTTACAAACTGGGAATTTCTAATACTTTCAGAACAGCGAATGATCAGATGATTATTACCCTGAGTGGGCTGGAAAGCAATATGCCAAAAGGAGTAGAATTGATGAATCATTGGATCAATAACGTAAAAGCCGATAAAGGCATCTATGACCAGACAGTGAAAACAATTCTGGAATCCAGAGAAGTGGCTAAAAAAGATAAGAATAAAATCATGGCAGCTTTAGCAAACTATGCTAAGTTTGGAAAAGACTCCAGAATGACGGATGTAATTTCCAAAGAACGTCTGCAAAATATTGATGTGAACGAGTTGATGTCAAAAATCAAAACCCTGAATCAATATCCTTATGAAGTTTTCCTTTACGGAGAGAACCAAAAAGGACTTGAAAAAGCCGTAAAACCTTTTATTATTAATACAAAACTGCAGCCTTCAAAAGCTAAGGAATATGCAGAACCTTCAACAGAAGGCAAGGTATATTTCACGAACTATGATATGGTACAGATGGAAATGTCTAAGGTAGCAAAAGCTGGAAATGTAGATATTGCTAATTTTGGAAAAGCCAATGTGTTTAATGAATATTTTGGACGTGGATTATCATCTATCGTTTTCCAGGAGATCCGCGAAAGTAAGTCTTTGGCCTATTCTGCTTATGTTTCCTATGCTAATGCCACGGAAAAAAATCATCCTAATTATGTCACCAATTATATCGGAACACAAGCCAACAAATTACCTTTAGCCGTAGCTGCAATGAGTGACCTGATGGCAGATTTTCCTCAGATTCCGGCTCAGTTCGAGAATGCAAAAGGCTCTGCTTTGAAGCAAATTGCATCCAACAGAATCAACAGGACTAATATCTTCTATAACCAATTGGCGTTACAAAAATTAGGGCTGGATTATGATGTCAGAAAGGATGTTTATGCTGAGATACAATCTTTGACACTGCCTCAACTGACATCTTTTTATAATTCCGAAATCAAACCATTGAAATACAATACCGCAATCATCGGAAAAAAAGAAAACCTGAATATGGATTCTATCAACAAAATGGGAGAGTTCAAAGAGGTAAGTCTTGAAGAGATCTTTGGATATTAATCAAATTGATCCGCATAATAATGAGAAGTGAAACCATGTGTTTCACTTTTTTTATTTCAAGCAAGATGTTTATAATAAGCCGGTTAGATTAATTATATCAATTTAAAATCATTCTTAACAGAACTTTTGTTAATTTTGATCAGTGAAAAAACTGATTGCAATATTGTTATTGTCGTTATACTTGGTTTCTACAACCGAGCTGTATCAGTTTTTGAAAATGCCGGTGTTGATAGAACATTATTTAGAGCACAAAGGAGAAAACCCAAAAATCACCTTGGTTTCTTTTATTAAAATGCATTATGACAATCCGGTGAAAGATGCGGATTATAAGACCGATCAGCAACTACCTTTTATCTCACATGGATGTCATCTTGTTGTAGTTTTTACCTTAGCATCACCATTTACGCTTCACTTTCCTAAAAATATTCTGCAGGTAATACCGTCCAAAAAATCTTTTTATAAAGGCAATTTTTATAATCTGGAAATCCTGAATTCTATCTGGCAGCCGCCAAAGTTTTGTTAATTTTTTTGATTTTCTTCTTCCTCATTCAAAATGACGGAAGTTATTCCGATAGGTAATATGTCTGTTTACAGATAATGCTTTGATCGGGACATAATATATTCATCAAGATTAATAAATTTTTTATGCTTACAAAAATCATTGAGTTTTCTGTAAAGAATAAACTCATTATTGCACTTTTGGTTTTGGGACTGATAGGCGTAGGATCTTATCAGGTAACCAAGCTGCCGATAGATGCAGTACCCGACATTACCAACAATCAGGTACAGGTTATTACCATTGCGCCTTCTTTTGGGGCTACAGATATAGAGCGGCTCGTAACTTTCCCGATAGAGCAGGCTAATAATAACATTTCGGGATTAAAGGAAATCCGGAGCTTTTCCAGGTTCGGTCTGTCGTTGGTAACGATAGTTTTCGAGGATAATGTAGATGTGTACTGGGCGAGGCAACAGGTTGCGGAAAGGCTTCAGCAGGTTCAATCCGTCATTCCTCAAGGTATAGGAACACCACAGTTAGGACCCATTTCTACAGGACTGGGCGAGATCTATCAATATGTGGTAAGACCCGAAAAAGGTTACGAAAAACAATACAATACTACAGAGCTGAGAACCATACAGGATTGGATTGTGAGAAGGCAGTTACTGGGTGTGAAAGGTGTTGCGGAAGTCAGCAGTTTTGGCGGAAAGCTGAAACAATATGAGATTGCCGTGAATCCCGATAGACTGAACGCTTACGGGATTACCATCAACGATGTGTTTGATGCCCTGAATACCAATAACCAAAATACTGGCGGTGCCTATATCGAAAAAGGACCAACGGTTCTTTACATCAGAAGCGAAGGTTTAATAGGTAATATTGAAGATATTCAAAATATTGCCATTGCAACCAAAAAGAATGATATTCCGTTGTTTATTCGGGATGTTGCGAAGGTTAAAACAGGTTTTGCTACCCGTTACGGAGCAATGACCTATAACGATCAGGGTGAAGTTTCGGGAGCTGTGGTGATGATGCTGAAAGGCGAAAACAGCAATCAGGTCATTAAAAACGTTAAAGAAAAAATAGCTCAAATACAGAAAACACTTCCAAAAGGAGTAGTGATAGAACCTTTCCTTGATCGCACAAAAATGGTAAACAATGCCATAGGAACAGTAGAAAAAAACCTGACGGAAGGTGCTTTAATTGTAGTTTTTGTATTGGTTCTTTTCCTCGGGAATTTTCGGGCAGGATTGCTTGTGGCATCAGTAATCCCTTTGGCCATGCTATTTGCGATATGTATGATGAATCTTTTCGGGGTTAGCGGTAACCTGATGAGTCTCGGCGCACTGGATTTTGGTTTGATTATAGACGGCGCAGTGATTATTGTAGAATCGGTACTACATCAGTTCAGTCATAATTCAAAGTTTAAAAAAATATTTTCAGTCGGAAAACAGGAAATGGATAGCATCGTTATAGACTCAGCTGGGAAAATGATGAATAGTGCTGTTTTCGGACAGATAATTATCCTCATTGTTTATCTCCCGATTCTTACTTTGCAGGGCATCGAAGGAAAAATGTTCAAACCTATGGCGGAAACTGTAGCCTTTGCATTGCTAGGAGCTTTCTTACTTTCATTAACATATATTCCGATGATGAGTGCTTTATTACTAAGAAAAAAAAGCAGCAAGCCCGGATTTTCGGATAGAATGATGAAGAATGTGGAACAGATTTATCTGAAAGCCCTTCTGAAAGTCCTTAGAATTCCGAAATTAATTTTTTCCGCAGTTGTAATATTATTTTTATTGGCAGTCATTATCCTGAGCAGGCTGGGAGGCGAATTCATCCCTTCTCTGGAAGAAGGTGATTTTGCAGTAGATACCAGAGTATTACCGGGCAGCAATCTTACGACAACCATAGAAAGTACCCAAAAAGCGGCTCATATCCTGAAATCCAGATTCCCGGAGGTAGAAAAAGTGGTTACAAAAATAGGAAGTGGTGAGGTCCCTACTGACCCAATGCCGATGGATGCGTCGGATATGATGGTCATTCTTAAAGATAAAAAAGAATGGACTTCAGCCACTACTTTTCCGGAATTAGCAAATAAAATGAGCAAAGAATTGCAAGATGTCCCGGGAGTTACGGCGAGTTTTCAATTTCCGGTTCAGATGCGTTTTAATGAGTTGATGACAGGTGCAAGACAAGATGTAGTTGTGAAAATTTTTGGTGACGATCTGGATGTTCTTTCTCAGAACGCACAGAAACTTGGCAAAATAATAGAAACGGTAGAAGGAACCCAGAATCTGTACATAGAGCCAATCTCTGGAATGCCACAGGTAATTATAGAATACAACCGTCCTTTGATAGCACAGTATCACCTGTCAATTTCGGATATAAACAGGATTGTGAATGCTGCTTTTGCAGGACAGAGCACAGGTTTGATTTTTGAAGGAGAGAAACGTTTTGATATGGTTGTCCGTCTTGATTCTAACGATCGTAAAAACGTGAATGATATTAAAAATCTTCTTGTTCCAACTCCTTTTGGAAATCAGATTCCTCTTTCGCAACTGGCAAAAGTAGAAGTGAAAAATGGTCCGAACCAAATCCAAAGAGAAAATGCACAAAGAAGAATTGTCGTAGGATTTAATATTAAAGGACGAGATGTACAGAGCATCGTAGAAGAACTCCAAGGTAAGGTGGACAAAGAGATGAAACTCCCTACCGGTTATTATATGACATACGGAGGCTCCTTTGAAAACCTGAATAATGCCAAACAACGCCTTATGGTAGCCGTTCCCATTGCGTTGGCTCTTATTTTTGTAATGTTGTTTTTTGCATTCAAATCTATTAAAGAAAGTTTACTGATTTACACGGCAATCCCACTTTCCATTATTGGGGGCGTATTTCTTTTGGCTCTTCGGGGGATGCCTTTTAGTATCAGCGCAGGAGTCGGTTTTATTGCACTTTTCGGGGTAGCCGTACTGAATGGTATTGTTTTGATTTCAGAATTTAACCGACTTTACAAAAGCGGTATCCGAAATATTGTAAGAATTGTTATTGATGGCGGTGAGTCCCGACTGCGCCCCGTGCTGATGACGGCTTTCGTGGCATCGTTAGGCTTTATCCCGATGGCAGTAAGCAACGGTGCAGGAGCAGAAGTGCAACGTCCACTGGCAACGGTTGTTATCGGAGGATTGATGGTGGCAACATTCCTTACCTTATTTGTTCTGCCCCTGCTATACGTAACTATTGAAAAAGGATTTAAAATGAAAAAAAGAAATAATAAAAATATCGTAACATTAGTAATTTTGGTTTGTAGCTTATTAGGATTCCAAGCCAAATCCCAAACTCCGATCAGTTTGCAGAACGCAATTAATCAAGCATTGGAAAACAACAGAAATCTAAAGAACGAGAAACTAAAGGCAGAATATTCCAAAGTATTGATAAAATCCGCTTCGGATATTCCGCAGACAGCCGTTACTATGGATTACGGACAGATTAACAGTGCGTATAATGATATGAAGTTCGGGGTTGCCCAAAGCATAGCTTTTCCAACGGTGTATAAAAAACAAAAAAATGTGTATACCGAAGAATGGAAAAAATCTCTGCTTAATGTTTCTTTAAAAGAATTTGAACTCAAAAAAGCGGTTAGTTATACCTTCTATGATATTTTATATTGGAAAGAAAAAGAAAAGCTGCTGAACGAAACTTTGAAGCTCTATTCCGATTTTTTTGATAAGGCGAGCCTGCGTCTGAAAGCCGGAGAAAGTAACATTCTGGAAAAAACTACCGCTTCTAATCAGAAATCTGCCATTGAAATACAGCTAATACAGGTGCAGCAGGAATTAGCCGTATTGCATCACCAGTTTCGTTGGCTTTTGAACAGCGAAGGAGATTTTGTCCCGAACGATTCAAAATATTTTGCAGCCAGTTTAAAAAATGATCTGAACGAACATCCTTTGCTCAAAATTTTGCAACAGCAGAAAAATATATCTGCCGAACAAATTTCACTGGAAAAAGCAAAAATGTTACCCGGCCTGCAATTGGCGTATAATCTAAACAGTTTTAAAGGTATGGGAGCAGATGACAAAGTGTACAACGCTACACCACAGTTTCATTCGGTGCAGATGGGTGTTGCTATTCCTGTTTTTTTAGGTGGACAAAAAGCCAGAATAGAAGCGGCAAAAGTTGCAGGAACAATTGTTGAAAATGAACTAAAAAATGCTGAATTTAATTTGAATAACCAACTGAAAAAGGCCAACGAAATCTATCAGGCAAGTTTGGACATTGTTTCCCGCTACGAAACTTCGGAACTGAAAAATGCCGATACCATTACCGAAACGGCAAGAAGACAATTTCTGGCAGGAGAAATCAACTATCTGGATTTTGTAATATTGGTCAATCAGGCAGTAGCTCTAAAAAATAATTATGCCGATGCTGTCTGGAAGCTCAACCAAAGTGCTATAGAATTCGAATACCTTAACTTAAATCCTTAACAAATGAAATCAAATTCAATATATATCTTATTAATCAGTTTTTCTCTACTCATCCAATGTAAAAAAGAAGAAGCTCCGAAGCAGGAAAAAAATCTCCCGAAAGACGAAAATATAGTCAATTTAACCGATGCCCAGATGAGAAATGCACCGATAGAAACAACAACACTTTCGTTAAAAAATATCGCTTCTACCCTGAAATTAAATGGAATGATCGATGTTCCGCCGCAAAATCTGGTTTCTGTAAGTATCCCTCTTGGAGGCTATCTGAAATCCAGCAATCTGCTTCCGGGAATGCCGGTATCTAAAGGTCAGGTGATTGCCGTGATAGAAAATCCACAGTTTATCCAGCTTCAACAGGATTACCTCATGGCAAAATCCAAAGCACGTTTTGCAGAATTGGATTACACCCGTCAAAAAACCCTGAATCAAAGTCAGGCAAGCAGCGATAAAGCCATGCAACTTGCCCAATCTGAAATGAACAGTCAAAGAATTTTAATGAATTCATTGTCGCAACAGTTAAGACTCATCAATATCAATCCTGAATCTTTAAAATCGGGAAGCATTACGAAAAGTGTACCTGTTTATAGCTCGATTAATGGTTTTGTGAGCAAAGTGAATGTTAATATCGGGAAATATGTAAATCCTTCAGATGTGCTATTTGAACTTATAAATCCGGATGACATTCATCTAAACCTCAAAGTTTATGAAAAAGATCTTCAGAGTCTTAAAAAGGGACAACGTTTTGTGGCTTATACCAATGCAGATCCGTCCAAAAAATATTATGGCGAAGTATTTTTAATTAGTAAAGATATTAATTCCGGAGGTTTGGTAGATGTGCATTGCCATTTTGATAAGTATGACCACAATCTGGTTCCGGGTATGTATATGAATGCAGAGATAGAAACCAGCACTTCTTTTTCCAATGCCATTTCCGAAGACAGTGTGGTAAATTTTGAAGGGAAGGACTTTGTTTTTGTGGAAGAAAAAAAGCAAACTTATAAGCTTACTCCTGTAACACTGGGAGATACTGAAAACGGTTTTGTTCAGATTCTCAATTTTATGGATCTCAATAATAAAAAGATAGTAATCAAAAATGCCTACACTCTTTTAATGAAACTGAAAAATACAGAAGAAGAGGAATAATATTTATGTAAAATATATCAATGAATTTTAATAACACTTTTGCTTTCATTTAAAGATTGTTAGGTCAGCGTAGTGGTATTGGTTAATAGTAAAGATTATATTTAAAATATTTTA
>WPCJ01087235.1_pt1 | contig 21780 bp, 20 predicted proteins | sample 5399831 | NCBI WGS metagenome assembly WPCJ01 (sample SAMN12869470, study PRJNA574797) | sludge metagenome | isolation source: wastewater treatment of pH10 | place: China:Beijing | collected 2019-05-20 | reverse complement strand
GCGAAGCCCTCTTCGAGCGCGATGGCGCTTGCCTGAAGTTGGAATCGGTGCGCCAAGCGGGCAAATGCTTCCCCGCCCGAGAAGGCCAGGTCGTCGGCGTAGCGCGTGAATACGGCGCCGGAAGCAGTCGCCAGCGCCGCCTGCGCCGCCTCCGCATCAGCCGGCGTCAACGGCTGCCCCGACAGCGACCAGCCTTTGCCGTCATACTTCACCTCACCGCTTTCAAGCCGCAGCAGGGCGTCGAGACCAGCAAGCGAGTCCGGGATAAAGCCTTGCGGCTCACCTGAGCCGACAAGCGTCGTATCGCTGGCAACCTTGCCCGCCCGCACAGCCGCAAAGCGGCGCACCTGCTCGGTCGGGACGTAACCGGAAAACGTCACGCTGCCGTCGGCGGCCTTGGTGGCCGACCAGACGAATGGCGTAACGACCGGCGCCGCATCGGCGGCCTGTATGGCGACGTGCCAGGCCGAGACATCAGTCGCAGCGCGCAGTCCCGTTTCGACGGCATAGCGAGCGGTAGTGGTCGGCAACTTGCCGGTCAGCGACCAGTTGCCTGCCGACAGCGCCAGCGTGCCTTCGTCCATCGCCAGCAAGGCATCGAGCCCGGCGATAGACGACGGGATGAAGCCATCGGGCGCACCGGCGCCGAGCGTCGTACCATCGACGACTGCGCTTCCCGCATGCCCGGCGAGGTAGCGCTTCAACTGTTCGGTCGGCACGAAGCCGCCAAAGGTGACGGTGCCATTGGCCGATTTCTGCGCACGCCAGACATAGGGATCGACCACCGGCAGCGCCGCAACCTTTGCCGCACCAGGCAAACTGACCGCATAGGTCCAGCCGGCCGAGCGAAGACCGGTCGAGGCGAAGGCCGACTCGGCCGCGAACGCCTCTTGCGGCGTGTCGACGGCACCGCTGAGGCTCCAGCTGGCGCCATCATAGCTCACCTTGCCACTGTCTAGCAGCGCCAAGACGCCGAGCGCCTTCACCGCCGCCGCCTCGAAGTCGGCCGGATTGCCGTCGGCGATGACCATCGTATCGGTGGCGGTCGGCAGTTGCCCGAGCAGCGCCTTGCGAACCGCCCCGCTGGGGACATAGCCCGACAGCGTGAACTGTCCGGCCGCCGTCTTCTCGGCTGCAAAGGTGAACGGTGTCGCCAGCGGCGGCTTGATGACCATACCAGCGAGGATGAGTCCCTGCGGCGCGCCGAGTTCGAGCCGCGTCTCGATGGCCGTGAAGTCGGCGACGGTTGCCGCCCGGCCTTCCACCGATATGACGGTGCCCTGGATCGACGCCTGACCTTCGCTCATCCGACGCAACGTCTCGATGACGAAGTCGACGCCCGACTCGAAGCGTTCCGGTGCCCCGCGCCCCAGTTCCAGGCCGGCCGCATCGACATTGTCCAGCGCTTCCAGCCGATCGCGCAGCGCCGCGTCCGGAACGAAGCCATCCAGCACGATGCCCGCCGGGCCGCGCTCGGCGCTCAGCCAATACTCGGCGACCTGCGGCGGCCCCAGCGTTACGGCAGTGCCCGAGGGGGTCATCGCGACCCGCACCGTTTCAGCAGTCTCCGTATCGGCAGGAGAGCCCGCCAGTGTTGAAGTATCGCCGGAGATATTGGCGTTACCACTCTCCAGCTTCAGCAAATTCTGCACCAGCAGCTTGGCGGATTGAGCGAAACCAGCGGGAGCGCCAGAAGCGAGAACCAAGCTGGTGGACACTGTTCCGGCGGGAGCCAGCGCCTCGAGCTCGCGGACCAGTTCGTCGCTCGGCGTGGCGCCGGACAGAGTCAGTCGGCGGCCGTCATACTCCGCGTGCCACTCGAATGGCGACCGCAGGGCCGGCTGCACTTCCCGATATGCCAGCTTTACCGACGCCGGCAGCTCGAGAGCGGCCACGCCTTCGAGATCCTCATAGGCCTCGGCCGACCTGGCTCGCCCGGAGATGGTCAAGTCCAGATCCGCGAGGGCGACCTCGCCTTCGTCGAGCTGGCTCGCATAGCGGAGCGCGTAGCGCGCCGCAGCGATCCAGGCTGCACGATTCGGAGCACCCGACATCGGACGGGTCTCGTCCCGCATCCCGGCGCCGGCGGCGGAAAGGATCGCGGCCCGCGCCTCCTCGTCCGGAACACCGCCGGTCAAGGTGACGACCCCGCCGCTGACGGTAGCAATGAGCGGGAACGGGCTCACATACTCGGCGAGCACCGCGTTTGACGTCACCGAGCGCACGCCGTGCACGGCGGCAACCCTGGCGACGGCTTCATCGATCATGGCTTGGGTGGTTGCGGTGCCGGTGATGGTGGCATCGCGCATGTTGAAGCTGACTGCGGCCCACTCGTGTTGCGGGTCGGCGAGGACGGCTTCCGAACGTGCCGCGAGGTCGGGCTGGACGGCGTTGCCGCTCGTCGCGATAGCAGCGGCCGTACCGCCGATAACCGTGACGAAGGCTGGTACGCCCCAGCGCAGGAAAATGCCGCTCATGCCGCCCCCGGATCAATCAAAACTGCCGGCGCGACGCCGACGACGAGCCATAGCGCCAATCACTGAATCGGAGAAGTGCGTCAACGCCACTGACAATTACCGAATGTCAGGATGAACGAATAAATGAGGCCAAATGAACGAAACCTGACGGCTTCGTGATCAGTGCCAAAAAACAGAAAGGCCCGGCTGACGCCGGGCCTTTCCAATCCGATTGGGCCGTAAGGCTTACTCGAAGGTCTTCTTGAACTCGGATTCGATCTTGTAGCCGAGATCCGGGAGCGACGGGTTGTTCGTGGTACCGACGGTGCCCTTGATCGAAGCGGTGTAACCACCACCCGGAGCCCAATCCAGCTTCGCCGAACCGTAGATCGAGTCGTAGACCGGGGCGATATCGTCGTTCACGTAGCCGATTTCGCCGGTGAGGGTGATCGTCTCGGTGACAGCAGCCGAAACGCCTGCCGCAACCTGATACGAGTCGCTGGCCGGTGCGTTGCTGTCGTGGAACCAGCGAGCGCCGAGGTTCAGCGTCACGCCTTCCGAAACGGTCACGCCGACCGAGCCAGCCGCACCGTAATCGGTGCCGGTACCCTGACCATCATCCACGGCTTCGAAGGCAGCAGCGATGGTGAACATGTCGAAGGTGGCCGAAGCCGACGCCAACACGTTCCAGTAGTCGGTGCTTGCGAGGTCATCATGGCCATAAGCACCGGCCAGCACGACCTTGAAGTTGTCGAACGTGCCAGCGAAGCCGGCATGCAGACCCCAGGCCTCGACGTCGCCATCCAGCACGCCAGCGGCAGCGCCGGTGATGTGAGCCGAGATGCCTTCGCCAGCGTAAGCGATCACGCCGACAGCAGTACCAGCACCGCCGTTAGCATTGTCGTCGTCGAGATTCTCGAGGCCGGCGCTGACGGTGAAGCCGTTGCCGAGGTCGGACTTGACCTGGATGACCATGCCGCCGTCACCGAGGCCATCGCCCGAGAACGGACCCCAGCTCACGCCCTTGTCGACGTCAGCGGAGTTGAAGAGGTCAAGCCACGTCAGGGGCTCGTCATCGCCCTTGTTCATGATCGAGCCCTTCTTGCCCGCCATGATCACGGTCGAGTCACCGATCGAGACGTAAGCTTCGTCGAGAACAACCTGGCCGCCAGCAGGATCATAGCCAGTGGTCGAACCAGCGAAGTACCGCGGGCCTTCGTCGTCAACGCGAGCGTCAGTCACCTGCTTCAGCTTCAGCACGGCCTTGGCCGGACCGAAATCCGAGTCGGCGGTCGCAACGAACTTGATCCAGGCGTCGAAGCGCGAGCGCCAGTCATTGTCACCGTTGCCGCCGATACCAACGCCAACACCGCCATCGGCCGGGGTCGGGATGGTCACGGCGTCACCGAAGTCACCCCAGGTGAACTTGTACTTCACTTCGCCGGTGATCTGCAGGCAGTTGGTGTCGGACGAAATCGTCAGACCCGACAGGCCCAGAGCGTCGCAAACGTCAAGCGACGTCAGAACGCCGAGATCGGCCGCAAAGGCGCCGGTCGAGAGACCCGCTGCCGCCACAGAACCCAGAAGAAGGCTCCTGATTTTCATTATTGACCTCCAAAGTCAGTCATTCGTTTTTGCCAGTTGCCCGGCGGCTTGTCGAAACGCGACCACACTCTTGTGTGTGTTGCCGTCGCGTTTGCGACCGACAAACGATCCCATGCATGGATTCGCATTAGCCACTCTACGCAGGAGTTCGGGAGGCGCAATCGCAGAATGGCTGAATTGGGGCAGCGCCAAGGTGGTTGCGGATCGCCTGTTGCAAATTCGGCACAGGTTTGGAAACCGACCATTAACACTTGCGGCCGACGAGCCGCCCGCGAGCCTCGAAAGCCGGTTTCTAGGTCCAAAGCTCGGGATGGAGTTGCCGCCAGACGGCCATGTGCGCCGAGTGGTTAGCCGCTCCTTCGTCACGCGACCAGTCATCGTATTGGGGCTCGGACTGAACCGGCGCGTGCAGCGCGTCATCCCAGGCAGCGCCGCAGAAGGCCAGCAGAGGCTCGGCCAGAACCTGCCGATCGGCCATCAGGGCACCCACGTCCACGTCATGGATGAAGCCTGGGAACCGCGCGTGCCAATCCGCCATCAGTTGCGCATAGGCCGCATGATAGGCGCGCAGTTCGGCGAGGTCGTTGGCATACTCGAAGCCCGCGCCGGTCAGGAGTTTCTCGAATATGGCGACACGGTGGTCCGCCGCGGGCCGAACGCAATGGATGATCCGAGCGTGGGGAAGCGCGAGACGGATAAACCCAAGATGGTAGAGGTTGGACGGCATGGTATCGATGACGCGCTTGCCGTCTGCGACCGACCTTTCGGCCTCCTCGATGTAGGCGCGCCCCAGCGCCGCAAAGCGGACGGGGGCGATCACCGACAACGGGGCCCCATTCGCCTCTCGCATCAGTTCGCGCACCAGCCGGCCCATGGTTGGCAGTTCGCCGGCACCGGCGAGCTGTGGGTGAGATGAAAGAAGCATCTCGAGTGTGGTTTTGCCCGAGCGCGGCAAGCCGACGATGAAGATCGGGGTCGCCTCCGAAGCGGTGGTCAGTGGCTTATCCTCAACCTCCCGGAAGCGCGCAACAGTCGACTTCATGAAGTCGACCTCGCGACTCAAGGAGAACGCGACACGCTGCCGCTGCAGTCGATTTGCCTCGATGAATGCCGTGACGGATTCGGTGTGATCGCCGAGGTCAGCCAGAGCCTTGCCCAGCGCGAAGCCGGCAAAGATGCGGTCTTCAGTGGCAACGCGGTCCGAGTTGAACACAGCCGCCATGGCCTCCACGGCGCCGTCGCGCTGCCGATAGCGAACGGAGCTGGCCCGTTGAAGATGCGCTTCGCCATAGGCCGGCCGCAGGGCAAGGGCGCGGTCGAAGCCAGAGATTGCACTCTCCAGTTCCCCGCGGGCGCAGAGGGCGCGAGCCCGCTGCAGATGAAGCGGGGCCTCGTCGGGCAGAACGATCAACCCGCTATCAAGCAGGGCCAAAGCCTCGTCCGAGCGGCCCTGGTCGATCAGGATGAATGCGAGACTGGTGTAGGCTTCAGCATAGTCGGGCCGCAGCTTGATCGCCTGGCGGTAGGATGCCTCCGCCGCAAAATGGTCTCCTGTCTGGCGAAGGGCGCCCGCCAATCTGAAATGAAACACAGCTTCAGTTGGTCGTATCTCGGTGGCACGGCGATATGCCTCTGCCGCATCGTCGAAGCGCCCGAGCGCGCGCGAGGCCAAGCCAAGATTTGCGTAGGCTTCCGCCGATGTCGGAGTGATCGATACGGCGCGAAGCAACACTTCTACCGCTTCATCGTTGCGCCCCGCCCTGGTCAGCGCCACGCCCATATTGCCCAGATACTGGGCGTTCGATGGCTCCTTCTTCAGCGCCACAGCGATGTGGTGGATGGCGGCGGCTGTCTCGCCCTGCTGCAACTGCGTGAGGCCGAACAGGTGGTTGGCTGCGGGATGACTGTCGTCGCGGCGCAGGATCTGCCGGTACAGGTCGGCCGCTTCGCCGCCGCGGCCGGCCTGGTGCAATTGCATGCCGCGCCGAAGCAGGCTCTCGACGGTCGGACTTTGCGCCTGGTTGCGAGGGGGACGACGGGAGGAGGACATTGGTCCTTGCTAATGGCTGCCTTGCCTATGCCGCAAGTCCTCGTCCATATGACGGCAAACCAGGGCGGGAAAGCAGAAAATGACAGACGGCAAGGTGGCGGTGGTGACCGGCGCGACCTCGGGGATTGGTCGGGCGACAGCGATCGGGCTGGGGAAAGCCGGCTATCGGGTGGCGATTCTGGGGCGGCGCGAGACTGAACTGGCGGAGACGGCCCGGCTCAGCGGCGCCAGCTATAGTGGCGTCTGCGACGTCACCGATCCGGCAGCGGTGCATCGCTACTTCACCGATCTCAAGGCGAAGCTGGGCCGAGTCGACGTGGTGTTTAACAATGCCGGCCGCTTCGCTCCCCAGGCCAGCTTCGGCGACACCGATATCGCGACCTGGCAGGGCATGGTCGACGTAAACCTCAACGGCGCGTTCTACGTGGCGCGTGAGGGGTTTCGGGCGATGCGGGACCAGGCGCCCCAGGGAGGCCGGATCATCAACAACGGTTCGATCTCGGCCTATGTACCGCGACCGGGCGCTGCCGCCTACACGGCGACCAAGCACGCGATCACCGGGTTGACCAAGGCGATTTCGCTCGACGGGCGGGCCTTCAGCATCGCCTGCGGGCAGATCGACATCGGCAATACTGCCACCGACATGACAGCCAGGATGACCACCGGGTCGCTGCAGGCCAACGGCACGATGGAGCCGGAGCCGACCTTCGACGTGCAACACGTCGTGGATGCGATCCTCTACATGAGTGGGCTGCCACTCGAGGCGAACGTGCAGTTCATGACTGTCATGGCTACCACGATGCCGTATATCGGCCGGGGATAGTATTACTCTGTCGCGCGCTTCCGCAGGCAGACACCACTTGCCGAGACTTCACATGATGACACTTGCCTTGCAGGACGAGAAAGCCCTTGCCGCCATCGCAGGGCTGCGTGATTTCAGCTTGGACGGAGACAGGTACTACAGAGCGTTGGCCGCATCAGATGACCCCATACTGGCTGTCGGCGGTGTCTTCGGACTCATTCAAAGGGATGCCATTCAACATGCAGACCTGCCGCGCCTGCGCGAGCTTTGTGCGCATGGCGCGGTCAGGCGGCGCGCCTTCAATTATTTCGTCAGCCTGAGCGATCACATCCTCGCAGCGGAGGTGGCTGCCTTGGGACCGGATACGATCGAGGATCTGGAGAAGGCCAGCCTCGAGGCCCGTTCCCGTAACGATAACGAAGTGCAGCGAGACGTCGAGATCGCCAAGTATCTCGCCTGGGGTGAGGTGAGCATGCTGCGCAACGCCGCAGCCTCAGCGGAACTCGTTGAAGGCTGGCGGGGCGCTGTGCCCATTCTAGCAAAAGCCGTTGCGGTGAAACCCGACGACCCTAAGGCGTTCTCGGCCTTAGCGACGATGCTGGAGAGCGCTGGTCGATACGATCTTCTCGAGTACGCGTTGTCGCGAGTAAGCAGCATCGAAGTGCTGAAAGTGCCGGCGGACATTTTCAACGCAGGCGTCCTTTTGGCCGCGGGAGATGCCGAGGGCTGTCTGTCCCGATTGAGGGAATTCGAGGAGCGCGGACGAACGGCGGCCCGGCAGTTCACCATGGGTGCGGCCGGCGAACAACTGCGGGCAAAAGCCCTCTACAAGCTCAAGCGATATAGAGAAGCTTTCAAGAGCTATGCCAGCATGAACAAGATTGATGCGGCTTCGTTCGGCCCGACGAGCTACATCGCAGATTGCCTGGCACGAAATGCGCAACTCCTGCCCGCCCTGCCGGCATTCGACCGCCCCAACTACGTGATGATGCTGGGGTTTCCCAGATCGGGTACGACGATGCTGGAAAATGCCCTGGCCGCACACCCCCGCGTCGAAACGTTCGAGGAGGTGCCCAGCATCCACGCAGTGACGACCTATGTCGACAGGGGGAACAAGGGCCAGGCGGAGCATGAGCCCGGGAGCGCTGCGCTCTACGTCGAAGGGCGTGAGCGGTATTTTTCCTCGCTCGATCGCCTAAGGCAGAAGGATGGCGCCGATGTCTATGTTGACAAGCTGCCCATCCGTTCCTTGATCGCTCCCTTCATGAAGCGGCTGATCCCCAATCAGCGTTTCATCTTCTCGGTTCGGCACCCCTACGACGTGGCACTCAGCTGTTTTCAGCAACGCTTCGGCGCAAATGCAGCGATGGCGAACTTTCTCAACCTGCTGGACACCATCCGGATTTATGACCTCACCATGACCGAATGGTTCAAAGTCCATTCGCTCGACGATCCGTCGGTTCACTACGTCCGGTACGACGATCTAGTTACTGACTTTGAAACCGTTACGCGAGGGGCCCTGAGTTTTCTGGGGCTGGAATGGAATCCGGTAGTGCTCAACTTCGCCGAACTGGCGAGCGAGCGGCCCAGCAAGACCCCAAGTTACCAGAAGGTGCGCCAGGGCTTGTCGCTCGGTGTCCAGACCTACTGGCGCAACTACGATTTTCTGTTCACGCAGGCCGAGGCAGCACCCCTGACCAAGTGGGCCAAGTTCTTCGGCTACGAGACCTTCTAGGCCGCGGCGTAAATCATCTCGCCGCCAATCCAGGTCGAACGCACCTTCAGGTCGTCGCTGAGCACGGCGAAGTCAGCGCGCGCGCCCTGGGTCAGGTGGCCGCGGTCGGTTTCGGCGTGGATGGCGCGGGCCGGGTAGAGGCTGGCCATGCGCAGCGCCTCGTCGAGCGGCACACCGATGGTCCGATGGACGTAGCGAATGGCGTCGATCATGGCGAGGTCAGCGCCGGCGAGGGTGCCATCGGCGAGGCGCAGGGCGCCGTCCTTGCGGTAGACGGTGCGGCCGGTGAGTTCGAACTCGGTCCAGTCGGTGCCGGTGATCGACATGGCGTCGGAGACGAGGAAAATCTGGCCCGGCCCTCGCTTGGCGCGCAGCGCAATGCCGATCGAGGCCGGGTGCACGTGGATGCCGTCGGCGATGAGGCCTGCATCGAGTCCCGGCAGGTCGAGTACGGCGCCAACCAGGCCCGGTTCGCGATTGCCGATCTGGCTCTGGGCGTTGAACAGGTGCGTCGCCATCGAGGCTCCGGCCTCGACGGCAGCGGCAACCTGCACATAGGTGGCGTCGGAATGGCCGATACTGACGACGATGCCGGCCGCCGCGAGGCGGGAAATCTGCTCGGGGCCAACGGTTTCCGCGGCGACGGTAATGAGGAGAGTCGGCAGTGCGCGCTTGGCAGCGAGAAGCCGCTGCAGGTCGGCTTCGTCCATCGGGCGGATCAGTGCCGGATCGTGTGCCCCCTTGCGGGCGATGGACAAATGCGGGCCCTCGAGATGGAGGCCGAGGAAGCCAGGGACATGCTGGTCGGTCGCAGCGACACCGGCGGCGATGACGGCCTCGTTCTTGGGCACCGTGTCGGTGATCAGCGTCGGCAGGCAGCCGGTACAGCCGAACTGCGCCAGGGTAGCGCAGATGGTGCGGATCGCATCGAGCGTCGGCGTGTCGTTGAGCAGAGCGCCACCGGCGCCGTTGACCTGCAGATCGAGGAAGCCGGGAACGATCATGGCGCCATCGGCGGGAACGCGGATGGCGTCGGTGGGCGAATCCGCGGCGATCAGGCCTTCGACCTTGCCGTCAGCGACCACCAGCGCCATGTGGTCGTGCCACTCGGCGCCATCGAAGATGCGGGCTCCGGTGAAGGCTTGCTTGGCCATAGTCTGTCTCCGAGTGTTTTGGCCGCCCCCAACTTCCGAGGGGGCGACATCCTGTTCCGAACGTTCCCGAACGCAGGCCGTCGAGGCGGGCTAGATGGTTTCCGTGACCTTCTTGAGGTGCGGCGGACGGTCCGGATCGAAGCCGCGGCGACGGCTGAGGGCTTCGACGAAACCGTAGAAGCTGACGATCAGCGCCAGGGCGTCGGTGATGGCATGGCCGGAAGCGGCAAAGGGCAGCCGTTCGGCGCTCTGGGCATTGACCGAGGTGATGAAGACGCGAGCACCCTGCCCGGCCAGCCGTTCGGCGACTTCGGCGACCGAGGCCTCGGCGGCGTCGCGGGCGGCGAGGGCCAGTACCGGGAAATGGTGCTCGACGATGCGGGCCGGGCCATGAATGACCTCCGCAGCGCTGTAGGCCTCGGCGTGGATGCCGCAGGTTTCCTTGAACTTGAGCGCCGCTTCGCTGGCGATGGCAAGCGCAGGACCGCGACCCAGGACGTAGAGCGACTGATGCTGGTCGAGCGCCCCCAGCAGCGGCGACCAGTCGCAATGCACGGCCTGCTCGAGAACCTCAGGCAGTGAGTCGAGAGCGGCCAGCAGCGCCTTGTCTTCCAACCAGTTTCCCACGAGTCCAAGCCCGGCCACGACCGACGCGACAAAGGTCTTGGTGGCGGCGACCGATTTCTCCTCGCCGGAGCGAAGCGCGATGGTCTGATCCGAGGCCCGGGCGAGCGGCGAATCCGGCGTGTTGGTCAGCGCGAAGGTCAGCGAGCCATTCTTTTTCGCCGACTGGGTCATGCCGACGATGTCGGGGCTCTTGCCCGACTGCGAGATGGCGATGGCTGCGGTGCCGCTGAGCTTCAGCTCCCGGCCATAGATCGAATAGACCGAGGGGCCGACCGAGGCGACCGGCACGCCAGCCAACAGCTCGATGGAGTACTTGAGGAACGAAGAGGCGTGGTCGGAGGAGCCGCGCGCGATGGTGACGATGGCGGTGGGGTCGGCAGCGCGGAGCGCCTTGCCGGCGGCGGCGAAGTCGGCCTTGCCCTCCGACAGCAGGCGGGCGATCGCCGACGGGGTCTCTTCGACTTCCTGGCGCATGTAGCTGGCGTTGGCGGCTGTGGTCACGGCATCACTCACGGTTTGCGATCATTTGCGGGCGGCGTCACCGACTCTGAGCTCGGCGACGAAATCATAGGTGTCGCCGCGATAGACCGAGCGGGTCAGTTCTACAACTTTCCCCGAGGGAAGGTAGGCGACCCGTTCGATGTGGAGCGCGGCGGCTCCAGGGGGAATCTCGAGCAGACGGGCATCGTCCTCATCGAGGTTGGCGGCCCGGATGCGCTGGATAGCACGGACCGGCCGGTTGCCAGTCTTTTCGAGATGCGAGTAGAGCGAGGAGCCGACCGAGGCCGGATCGGGCAGCGTCGCTGCCGACAGCGCGGCACGTTCGATGGCGAGCGGCATATCGCCTGAAAGACGCAGCCGCTCGACGCGGGCGACCTGCTCGCCCGGCGACAGCCCCAGGATCATGGTCTCTTCGGGCGAGGGATCATAGATGCCACGGTCGAGCCAGATGGCCCGCACCGCCATGCCGCGCCGCGCCATATCCTCGGTGAACGAGGTGAGCTGGCTCAGCGACTGCTCGACGCGGTTCTGATGTTGAGCAACGAAGGTCCCCGAGCCGTGGCGCTGGATCAGCACGCCATCGCGCACCAGATGCTGCACGGCCTTGCGCACGGTAACGCGCGAGACTTCGACCCGCGCGGCCAGATCGCGCTCCGAGGGGAGCGCATCACCGGGCTTGATGGCGCCCCGCGCCACCGCATCCTCGATCCAGCGCTTCAGCTGCAGGTAAAGCGGACCACCCTGCGGCAGGATGATGGCTTGGGCGCTGAACAGGGCATTGCTGTTGCTGGTCAATCACCGATCCCGGACCAGACCACCCTGCTCCGCCCGACCTCGTCGTGGCCGAGCGCAGGATGACGTTCTTCGTTGCTCGCCATAATACCAATAAAAGACCATTGGCCAAGCGGTTTCTGGCCTCGCGCCATGATCTCCCTGTGAGATCGGTCCCACAGGAGGGCTTCGTCCGCGGCGCGGCTCGACAAGTGGTATTTTTTTGGCATTATGCAATCGAGGATTTGCCCTCCCGCCAAGGCGACGCCCGGAGCGGTGTCTCATCAGGAGTCTGACGTGAGCGTTCGTGTACTTGTGGCGGGTCTGGGTAATATGGGGCGGAGCCACGCCCTGGCTTATCACCGGCACCCGGGGTTCGAGATCATCGGACTGGTGAACCGGCGCCCGCCCGAGCTCGAGCCAGAGCTGGCCGGTTACACGGTGCGATCCGACTATGCCGGCGCGCTGCAGGAGTTGAGGCCGGAGCTCGTCTCGATCAACACCTATACCGACACCCACGCCGACTACGCGGTGATGGCGCTGGAACAGGGCGCGCATGTTTTCGTCGAGAAGCCGCTGGCGATGACGGTGGCCGATGCGGAGCGCGTTGTGGCGGCAGCCAGAGCCAATGGGCGGAAGCTGGTCGTCGGCTATATCCTCAGGCACCACCCGAGCTGGATCCGCTTCATCGATGAAGCGCGCAAGCTCGGCGGTCCGTACGCCTTCCGCCTGAACCTCAACCAGCAATCGAGCGGCGCGAACTGGCGGACGCACAAGACGCTGATGGAGACGACATCGCCGATCGTCGATTGCGGCGTGCACTATGTCGATGTGATGTGCCAGATCACCGATGCGAGGCCCGTGGAGGTTCGCGGCATGGGGGTAAGGCTTTCGGACGAGATCGCACCGGACATGTACAATTACGGCGCGCTGCAGGTGCTGTTCGAAGATGGTTCGCGCGGCTGGTACGAGGCAGCGTGGGGACCGATGGTTTCGGAGAACGCGTTTTTCATCAAGGACGTGATGAGCCCCAAGGGTGCGGTGTCGATCGTCATGGAGCCGGGCGCCCGCTCCGACGATCTCGATACGCACACCCGTACCGACCAGATTCGGGTGCACCGTGCGGCGCTCACTGCCGATGGGGCCTTTGCCAATTCCGACGAGTACATCTCGATGCAGGGGGAGCCGCATCACGATGCGCTGTGCGCACGCGAGCAGGACTATGTCTATCGCGCCATCGTCGAAGATATCGACCTGAGCCGGCACATGAACGACGCGGTGCAGTCGCTGCGAATCTGCATCGCGGCAGACGAGAGCATCCGTGGCGGGATGGCGGTGAAGCTGTAGCGCCTGAGAGCGGGGGCCGACGCAGGGCCGGCCCCTCCTCCCGTTACATCGCCGGTAGGATGGCGATGTCGCGGACATCGCCCTCGATTGCCAGATCAACCGTCTTGGTGGCCGCGCCGGTCTCGAGATTGACCGTATAGAGCGCGCCGCCTGTCGCGAGGTAGGCGGTATTGGTGAGGTCGGCAGTCGCAGCGATGTCGAAGGCATAGGTGGCGCCGGTGACACCGAGGGCGCCGCGAGTGGCGAGAACGCCGTCGTTGGGCGTGGTCTGCTGCAGGAGGCCGAGCTTGGTGTCGATGTCGTACATCGCGGTCTTTTCGGGCTTGCCCACCGAGTTCGTGTACGCGACCGCCACGACGCTGGCGGTGGCTGCGGCGTTGGCATCGGCGGCATCGAAGTTCAGCTTGCCGTCAACGGTGGTCATGCCGTCGTCGACATTGGCGCGGAGGTTGGTCCCGTCTGAGCCGACGATGCGGAGACGGTCGGCGACAGGGTTGAAATCGGCACTGGCGGAGACGCCGGCCGCCAGCTTTTCGGACAGCATGCTCTTCACCGTGGCAGCGCCGCTTGAGAGATCGATGATGACAACCGAACCGTCGGCAGCGACGCCGTAAAGGGCATTGTCGGCGGGGCGGACATCGATCCCCAGCAGGCTGTCGACGCCGGTAACGTCCACCGAAGCGCCGGCGGCGCCGGTTTCGGTGTCGAAACTGACAAGGGTCTTGTCACCGACGAGGGCGACGGCCGGGGCGGCAAGGGCCGCGGCGGGCAGTACGGCAAAGCCGATGGCGGCGAGGGCGACGAGAGAGGTGCGGGCAGTCATGGATGTCTCCTTGGCTTTTCGTCTCTTTGAGGAGCAGCGGCGGGATGTTTCCCGGCGCTCTCACAGGGACTACCCGCGGCGAAAGGCCCTTGGATGCAGCGCGCGGAAAAACTTTCGTGCGTTGCATCCCAGTGGACGGATCGCGTGTAATCGTCGAATGGAGCACACGGTGAGCGACATCCGACAAGCCATCACCCCGGAAACCCTGCTGGCGCGCGTCGCCAAGGCGGAGCGGGCGGCGCTGGCGGCGTTGTTCGAGAGCGAGGCGGGACGGCTGCTCGCGGTGGCGCGGCGAATCGTCAGGCGGAGCGACCTTGCCGAGGAAGTGGTACAGGAGACGTTTGTTGCGGTTTGGCAGCGGGCCGGGCAGTTCGACCCGGCGCGAGGCAGCGCACGCGGCTGGCTGACGACGATGGTGCGCAACCGGGCGCTGAACCTGCTGCGCGACGGCGGGCGACTGGAATTCCATGACGCAACGACGCTGGAAGCGATGAGCGCACGCGAGCACGACGCGGTTTCGGCGTTCCAGACGCTGCCGGACAGTGAAGGGCTGAAGCATTGCCTCGAGCAGCTGGATGAGCCGAAACGGCGCGCCGTGCTGCTGACTTACGTTGTCGGGATGAGCAATGGCGAGGTGGCGGAACGGCTGGCCGTGCCGCTGGGCACTGCCAAATCGTGGATACGACGTTCCATTGCGGCGCTGCAGGAGTGCCTGAGATGAGCGCCGCATTTGACGAGCAGGTCGGCGATTACGTGCTGGGGCTGCTGGACGGCGCCGACCTCGCGGCGTTCGAGGCGCAACTCGATCGTGACCCTGGATTGGCAGAGCGGGTGGCGATGCTGCGGGGCAGAATGCAGGCGCTGGACGACACGGTGATCCCTGCCGACGTGCCGAGCGGCTTGTGGAAGCGGATCGAGGCGGAACTGGAACCGACGGCGGCCCTCGCCCCGGCGAGCCGCGCCCAGATGCGCCAGCAGAGCTGGCTGCTGGCCGCGAGCATCGTGATTGCCGCAGGTATCGGCTTTGTCGCCGGCCAGCAGTTCAGCAAGCCGGCCCAGCCGGTGGTGATCGCGGTGCTGGTGTCGGATGATGCGACCCCCGGAGCGATCGTCGAGGCCTTCGCCAACAACAGCGTGCACATCGTACCGCTCGAGGCATTCGACGTGCCGGCCGGCAAGGTGCTCGAAGTCTGGACCAAGCCGAACGAGGAGATCGGAGCGGTGTCGCTGGGGCGCTTCGCCCGGTCGGAGGAAATCGTGCTGGATGGCGCGACGCTGCCATTGCCGCAGGCCGGGCAGCTCTACGAGATCACCCTCGAGGATGCGCCGGGCTCGCCGACCGGCAAGCCGACAGGTCCGATCCTGGCCAAGGGTTTGGCGCGATCGCCGATCTGAGCATTACCCAGCCGGCAACCGCGTGCTAACATGTCAGCCGACACTCACTCCCAAGCGGCTGATTTCATGCGCATTATCGATACGCACCTGCACCTGATCTACCCTGACAGGTTCTCCTATCCGTGGCTGAGCGGCGCCCCCGCGATCAACAAGCCATGGCATGTCGAGAGCTACTGGGCCGAGGCGGCGCCGCTGGGAATCGAGGCGGCGCTTCACATGGAGGTGGACGTTGCGGAACCGCAGATCGCCGAGGAGACCGCATTCGTCTTGGGGCTCGATCGGGTGATCGGGGCGATCGCCAATGGGCGGCCGGAGCATGCGGATTTCGAGCGTCACCTCGAGAGGATGCAGGCGCTCGGGCGGGTCAAGGGGATCCGGCGCCTGCTGCAGGGCCAGCCGGCTGAACTGAGCCAGACCCAGACCTTCATCGACAACATCCGATTGCTGCCGCGCTACGGGATGAACTTCGATATCTGCGTCAAGTCGCACGAGCTGATGCTGGCGCCGCCCCTGATCGAGGCGTGTCCCGAGACGCAGTTCGTGCTCGACCACTGCGGCAACCCCAAGATCGCCGAGCGCGAATGGGAGAGTTGGACGACGCGCATGGAGCGGGTGGCCGAACTGCCGAACGTGGTGTGCAAGGTGTCGGGGATCCTGGCCAATGTCGACGATACCTGGACGGTGGATACGATCCGGCCCTATGTCGAGTTCGTCATCGAGACGTTCGGCTGGGACCGCGTCGTGTGGGGCAGCGATCATCCGGTGGTGACGCTGTTCGCGGACCTGACCAAATGGGTGAACGCGAGCCGCGAGATCGTGGCCGGCACGAGCCAAGTGGAACAGGAGAAGCTGTTCTCAGGGAACGCGACGAGGGTCTATCGGGTGTAATGGATACGTCAAAGGAAGGCTACTCGAAGGCGACCCTGCGGGATCTGAGCGTCAATCGCTGGCGTTACACCTTCATCGCCCTGGCGATTGTTGCCGTTGCACTCACTGTGTTTACGTTGAGCACTCCGCCGCCGAGCCCCTCCTACGCGATGTGGCTGCTAATGCTTCCTTTGGTGTACCTGCTTTTCACCCTTTGGGCCGCTGCAGGATACGCGATTTGCAAGCGGCCTGATGGGGGATTGCCCTTTTCCAACGGCAACCTGGTCGTCTCGGTCATCATCCTGTTCGTGCCGCGAGAGCTGCTCAAGTAGCTGGTCGCGACGCCCAGCGCCAACATACGCCCCCAGCCTTTCCTGCCAGATACTGTGATTTGACGGAACTTCCGGCCGCGTGCTCCAATACGCGCCGAGGGAACTATGACACACGACAGTCGAACGTCATTCGACTCGAGACATCGGCGCACGATACTCGTAGCCACACTGATCGTGATTGGCGTTTGTCTTTTTGCACTGACGGTCGGCCTGTCGTTCTGCGTGCCGATGGCGGATGAGGATGAGACCGGCCTGGTTGAATGACTTTACCGCACGCATTGAAGACTGATCGACGCGCTCACCTTAATTTTCCGGACTTTCCGTCGTCGTTCGCCTCTTGCCGCCCTGCCCCACATCGCGTTTCCTCCCCCACTAGGGGAGGACCGGGATCATCGTGAAGCAACCGCATTTCGTCATCGTGGGCGGCGGGACGGCCGGGTGGATCGCGGCCTTCATTATCCAGGACTCGATCAAGCGCCTGAAGCTCGATGCCAGGCTGAGCGTCGTGGAGTCGAGCAAGATCCCGACCGTGGGGGTGGGCGAAGCGACGACCGCCGCGTTCCATGTCTTCCTGACGCATTTCGGCATCGACATCTTCGAGTTCTTCCGCAAGACGGAAGCGACCTACAAGCTCGGCATCCGGCACGAAGACTGGCGGCGCAAGGGCTATACCTATTACGGGCCGATCGATGATCCGCATGCGGTGGTGCGGCCACCAGCGGGAGCGCCGTCCGACTATCTCAACGTCTATGCGGTGTCGGTGAACGAGCCGGTGCAGGACATGCACCTGTTCGGGCCGCTGCTGAAGCAGAAGAAGGCGCCCTGGGCGCAGAAGGCGGACGGCTCGCTGATCCCTCTGGGGCCGTTCCTGCCGGCCTATCATTTCGACCAGTCGCTGGTGGGAAAGTTCCTCAAGGCGAAGTCCAGCGGCGTCGAGATCGTCGACAACATACTCACCGGAGTGGAGCGGCACGGGGAGACGGGTGACGTCACGGCTCTCGTGTTCGAGGACGGACAAAAGCTCGAGGGCGACTTCTTCATCGATGCGACCGGGTTTCGCAAACGCCTGATCGTCGGCGAAATGCAGGCGCCATGGATCTCCTACCAGCACGAACTGCCGGTGAACCGCGCCCTGCCCTTCTGGCTGCCGGTTGAGCCGGGCGAGGAGATCGCCAACTATACCCGTGCCTGGGCGCAGGAAGCGGGCTGGATGTGGCAGATCCCGACGCAGTACCGATATGGCTGCGGCTACGTTTACTCAGACGAGTTCCGGACACCTGACGAGGCGCATGCCGAGGTGGAGCGGGTGCTGGGGCGCAAGATCGAGGTGCGCGGCGATATCCAGTTCAAGATCGGGCGCCTCGAGAAGGCATGGATCAACAATGTCGTGGCGGTCGGATTGAGCTCGAGTTTCCTCGAACCACTCGAGTCGACTTCGATCCATGGCACGATTGTGCAGATGATGATGTTCGCCGGGCAGTACCTGCGCGATCCCGCCAAGATGGGGCAGCCGCTGCGGGATGACTACAATCGGCGCGTCGGGCGACAGGTCGACGACTTCAGGACGTTCGTGAACACCCACTACATGACCGAGCGCGACGATACGCCGTTCTGGCGCGAAGTGCGGGCCAACCGCATCCATCCTGAGACCAGGCAGCGGCTGGAGCGCTGGAAGACCGAGATGCCGCGGCGCGAGCATTTTGCCGACTACCTGTTCGGACTGCCGCATGTGGAAACCCAGTTGCACTATCCGGTGCTGGATGGGCTTGGCCTGCTCGATCCGGCGGTGGCAAAGGCCGAGATGGCGCGCGACCCAAAACTGAGGAAGTTCGCGCGCGAAACGCATGCCGGCCTGGTGAAGGAATACAGGCAGGCCGCCGGCAAGGCGCTGGGGCATGCGGCGTTTCTGGAGGCGGTGCGGGGGATGGGCTAGCCGTACCGCCCGCGCGACAATCCTCGATGTCATCCCGGCGGAGGCCGGGATCCATCCTGAGATGTCGCGGTCTTTTGCGCGAAAGCCGAAATGTCCCAGGATGGGCCCCGGCCTTCGCCGGGGTGACACTGTGGGTGGGTGAGACGGTGCCCAAAGGCACCCCGCTCCTCCGCCAGGCCGGGGCTACAGACTGTAGTTCAGTTCGTAGTGCACCGTCTTGTCGTGCTCGGCGGCGTAACTGCCCTGCCCTGTGATCCCCTGCAAATCGCCTGTGCCGGAGCCCTGAACGATCTGCCACTTGCTGGCGGCTACGCCATTGGTCCAGTCGCCGACCTCATAGATGATGAACTGGCCGGATTTGCCGTCGAGCGTACCCGCCATGACCAGATAGCCGGCATAGTGGCAGGTCTCGGCGGTGGGGTACTGCATCAGATAGCGACCGGGCCCGGTGGCTTCTATGTCCCCATGCATGACGATATCGATCTTTGCCTCGGTCGATTTCAGCGGCGTCGCTTCGTGATACGGCTTCTCGTCCCAGTTGTTGTGCAGAATCGTGCCTTTGGCGGTCTTCATGGTTTGCTCCTTGCTTGGACGAGGAGCCTAGCGGGCGGTGACCGCAGGGAATTGTAGTTTCGCGACACAAGGAGATCGGTGGATGATCCTGCGCCAATGGTCGGCCCGTATCCGTACCGCGGATGAAGCACGCTACGTGGCCTATATCGAGGAGACCGGCGCCGCGCATTACGCCGCGACGCAGGGCAATCTGGGGTTCCAGATCCTTACCAGCGCCGGGGCCGACGGGCTGAGCACGGTGACGACGCTGAGCTGGTGGACCAATATCGAGGCAGTGAAACGGTTTGCCGGAGACGATTATCAGCGGGCGCAGTATTACCCCGAGGACGATGCCTTTCTGGTGGAAAGGACCGAGTTCGTGCAGCACCACCTGGTGCGGACATCGCAGATGAGCGGTGTGCACTGACGCCATGCGGCAGAAGGATCCCAAACCGGTCGATCCGGCCGTGAAGCCGGCGCGCGGGCTGCTGCACAAGCGAACCAGCTTCGAGCATTTCGAGCTGACCCGTTTTTCGCCGTCGGACGACCTCGGCGAGTGGGTCGAGCACCACTGGATGATCCTCTACGACCTGGGGACCCGGCCGCCCTACACGCAGCGCAATCTCAGCCACCCCAACCAGCACGTGGTGATCGACTCACGCGGCGAGACCGGGATTTTCGGGGCCGCTACCGGTGTGTTCGAGACGACGCTGAGCGGCACAGGGCGCGTCTTCGCGACGAAGTTCTGGCCAGGAGCGTTCCGGCCGTTCTTCGGGCGAGCGGTGAGCGCGCTGAGCGACAGCTGGGTGCCGGTCGAGACGGTGTTCTCGCGGACATCGGCAGAGCTGCAGCACGAATTCGCCGGCCTCAACGATCCTCTGGGCATGGCGGAGCGGATGGAAGACCTGGTTCGCGCGCGGTTGCCGGAGCCGGACGAGAGGGCGAGCCTTGCAAAGCGGATCGTGCAGTTCGCCGAGGCCAACCTCGAACTGGTGTCAGCCGGAGAACTGGCCGGCGCGTTCGGACTGGGGCTCAGGGCCCTGCAGCGGCTGTTCGACGAGTATGTCGGGGCCTCGCCCAAATGGGTGATCGACCGCTACCGGATGCTGGAAGCGGTGGAAACCCTGAATGCCGGTGCTCCGAACAGCCTGACGGACCTCGCATATCGGCTTGGCTATTTCGATCAGGCGGCGTTCAATCATGCGTTCGAGAAGCTCACCGGCGCACCGCCCAAGGCGTTTCTCGCACCATAGGCGTTCCTCGGGGAAGGATGATCATGACCTCGCCACTCGACAGCTGGCTGTTCTGGGCGCTGCTTTCTGCGGTGTTTGCGGCCATGACGGCGATCTTTGCCAAGATCGGCATCGAGAACATCGACAGCGATTTCGCCACGCTGATCCGCACCGGCGTGATCATCGTGGTGCTGGCGGGGATCGTCATGGCGCTGGGCAAGTTCCAGCCGCTGGACACGATCTCAGGCAAGACCTGGCTGTTCCTGGTGCTCTCGGGGCTGGCGACCGGCGCCTCGTGGCTGGCGTATTTCCGGGCGTTGAAGCTTGGACAGGCGGCCGAGGTGGCCCCGATCGACAAGCTCAGCGTGGTGCTGGTGGCGATCTTCGGCGTGTTGTTCCTGGGGGAGAAGCTGACGCTGCAGAGCTGGATCGGTGTCGCTCTGATCGCCGTTGGCGCAGTGACGCTCGCCTGGAAGATCTGAGCGCGCTGCAGGCAGCCCCCTGGAAGATGACCAGACCCGAACCTCCCCTGCAGGAGGCCGGGTGGGACTGCCTGCTCTGTCGGCCTAATGCTGGCTATGCATGCCGCCGGGTTCGGAGATTTCCTGCAGCGCATGGGCGCTGGCGCGGCCCGAGTCGGCGAGGGCGACATCGCCCAGCGAGATCATGCCGATGAGCCGCTTCTCGCGGCTGAGCACCGGCAGTCGGCGGATCTTGAACTCGGCCATCTGCTCGGAGACTTCGGACAGCTCCTCGTCTTCGTAGCACCAGCGGGGGCTGGAACTCATGACCTGGCGGACGCGCGTCTCGGGGCCCATGCCCTCGGCCACGGCACGGATGCAGATGTCCCGATCGGTGATCATGCCGACCAGCCGGTCGTTCTCACCCACCGGCAGTGCGCCGGCATCGATCTCACGCAGGGTACGCGCGACGGAGCGGATGGTATCATCGGGCGAGCAGAGCTCGACATCGGTGCTCATGCATTCGCTGACTTTCATGGCCATTCTCCCTGTTGGAGCGCTTTCAGGGCTTTTGAAAGCGCTGCTGCGGGGACGGCGGGGCGCCGCCCCTGCGGGAAGAATGCAGCAGGGGTCGGAGAGTTCAGCGCATCGGCTGAAACAGATTTCCCTCAGGCAGTATCGTAGGCGCCGAGCAGCAACGGCAGGATGCTGATCTGCTGCGTCACCGGGTTGCCGTCCTCAATGTCCCAGGCGGCGCTGAGGGCAGCGTGCGCCGAAGCCCAGGCGAGCAGGTGGCGGCGCGGGATGCCCGTGCGCGCGGCAATCATATGGGAGTGGCTGCCGACGCGAGACGCGCTGATGACGAAATCGTCGCTCTGCTCGGGGTTGAGGAAGCTGTTGGCGTAGTCGTAGGCCGGATCGCCGATAAGGCCCTTGGGGTCGATCGCGACCCAGCCCCGGCTGCCATGCGCGATGTTGTCGTGATGCACATCGCCGTGCAGCGGCAGGGCAGCCATGGGGCGGTCGAACAGGTTGTAAGCGATGCCGGTGGCGCGGCCGACCAGGTCCCGCGCCTGGCGCGGCCAGGCGCCGGCGCCGACCCGAAACAAGGCTTCGAAGCGCTGGCGCAGCGGGGTG
>WPCJ01194945.1_pt1 | contig 21786 bp, 21 predicted proteins | sample 5399831 | NCBI WGS metagenome assembly WPCJ01 (sample SAMN12869470, study PRJNA574797) | sludge metagenome | isolation source: wastewater treatment of pH10 | place: China:Beijing | collected 2019-05-20 | reverse complement strand
GAAGATGTTCGCCAAGGTTTTCGAGTGGTTTGAGACCCGCTACTCGCCCATTGCGCTGGCTGAAGAGCGTCAGCCGCCAATGGGGCTGTGGAACTTTTTCCGCTATTTCATCATGCAGTTCCGCGCCGGTTTCGCGATGCGCATGCTGTTCGTCGCTGCAGGCGCGATCGTGGACGCGATGCTGCCGATCTTCGTCGGCATCATTGTCGGCCTGCTGGCGAGTTCCGACCCGCGCAGCTTCTTCACGGAGCATGGAACGACACTTGTCGTCATGGCCGGCGTTGTCTTCCTGCGGCCGCTCACTATCGTGCTCGACGCGCTCGTGCGCAACCACGCGATCGCCCCCAACTTCATCGATCTCATCCGTTGGCAGAGTCATTGGCATGTCACGCGGCAGGACTGGACGTTCTTCCAGAATGACTTCGCCGGCCGCATTGGCACCAAGGTCATGCAGAGCGGCGATTCCATCGAGATCGCCGTCAACCTGACCATCGATACCGTCTGGTATGCAGTGGTGTTCGTGATCGTTGCCATCACCGTGCTGGCGCAGTTCGACGTCACGCTCGTCGCGGCGATCGCTGTCTGGCTGGTGCTCTATGGTCTGCTGCTCAGATACTGCATGCCGCTGATCGCGCGGCGCTCGACGGACCTTTCGGAAGAATGGTCGGTGATGAGCGGCCGCATCGTCGACAGCTACACCAACATCCTGACGTTGAAGACGTTCTCGACCGGCGAACATGAGGACAGATATGTTTCACAGGCCGTGCTGAAACACGCCCAGACATTCTACCGGCTGATGCGCGTGTTCACCGGCATGTGGTCGGCCCTGTTCGTCATGAACGCCAGCCTGCTCGTTGCGATCAGCTGGCTGGCGCTGGCGCGCTGGAGCACGGGCGGGATGAGTGCCGCAGCCGTGGCTACAGCCATTCCTTTTGCATTGCAGATTGCGGGTATCTCATACCGGATACTGGACGCCGGTGGGAACATCTTCCGCCAGATCGGGACGGCCGCCAACTCGATGACCACGATCGCCAGGCCGATCAGAATGTTCGACGCGCCCGGCGCCGAAGCATTGCAGGTGACCAGGGGCGCGATCGAACTCGACCGGGTCAACTTCAACTACGGGCGCAAGGATGGAAAGGGCGGTCTTATCGAAAACCTGTCGCTGAAAATCGCGCCGGGCGAGCGGGTGGGGATCGTCGGGCGATCAGGCGCCGGTAAATCGACATTGGTGAACCTGTTGCTGCGTCTCTACGACGTTCAGGACGGCCGCGTCCTGATCGACGGTCAGGATGTGCGCGACGTGACGCAGGAGAGCGTCCGTGCGGCGATCGGATTCGTCAGCCAGGATACCTCGCTGCTGCATCGCTCCGTGCGCGAGAACCTGAAATACGGACGCCAGGACGCCACGGATGCCGACATCTCGCGGGTGGTGGATGCAGCCCAGGTGGCCGATGTCGTCGCCGGCCTGGTCGACCGCGAGGGACGATACGGCTTCGATGCCCATGTCGGCGAGCGTGGGGTGAAGCTCTCCGGCGGGCAGCGCCAGCGCATCGCCATCGCGCGGGTGGTGCTGAAGGACGCGCCGATCCTGATCCTCGACGAAGCAACCTCGGCGCTGGATTCCGAGGTCGAGGCGGCGATCCAGGAGAACCTCTATCGCCTGATGGAGGGCAAGACGGTGATCGCCATCGCTCACCGGCTCTCGACCATCGCGGCGATGGATCGGCTGGTGGTGATGGACCAGGGCCGTATCATCGAGCAAGGCTCTCACGATGAGCTGGTTGCCAGGGGTGGCATCTATGCTCAACTCTGGCAGCGCCAGTCGGGCGGGTTCCTGCTGCGCGACGATCCCGCACAGGAACCCGCCGCCGTCACGAATGCGGGATTGACCGAAGAGGCAGCGGAGCGATGATTGCTCCGACAGACGCCGGTCGTCGCTCTCGCGAAGACGTGAATCGGAACAAAAGGATGAGCGTGGCGATTGATGCCTTGATTCAGGTTCCTGATGCCAAGTGTGAGGACACCGATACGTGACCAGCGAACGTTTCCGTGATCGCATCTGGCGCTCCGTCGAAGGTGCCATCGACCCGTTCAGCGATACGGATCGTGAAGTGCTGCCGGCGAATGCCTGGCGCTTCATTCTCTACTTTGCCAATCAGGCCAAGGGCGCCTTCGTGCTGTTGCTCATCACCGGCGGCCTGGCCGGTGCGGTGGATGCGGCGATGTACTGGTCGGTGGGCTGGCTGATCGACCTGCTCGACAAGTCTTCGCCCGCCACCCTGCTTGCCGATCACTGGCCGGCGCTGGTTGGACTGCTGTTGCTGATCCTCGTCGTGCGTGCCGTCATCATGATCGCTTCGGCGGTGGTCGAACAGCAGATGGTGGTGCCCGGCTTCTATTCGATGGTGCGCTGGCAGGCGTTCCGGCGCGTGATCCAGCAGCCTTATGGTTTCTACCAGAACGATTTCGCCGGCCGCATTGCGACCAAGATCATGCAGGGCGGCGAAGCCGTCGGCGATTTCATCATCAATGTGCTGCAGACGATGTGGTCGTTCCTGACCTTCCTGATCCTGGCCAGCACCATCCTGATGTCGCTGGATCCCCTGATGGGCGTCGTCGTGGCGTTGTGGTTCGCAGGCTATGCCGCCATCGTCTGGTTCCTGTTGCCGGAAATGCGACGTGCCGGCCGTGAGACCGCCGACCAGCGCTCGGTTTTCAATGGGCGGCTGGTCGACGCTTTCACCAACATCGTCGCGGTCAAGCTGTTCGACAGTGGCAAGCGCGAGCACGCCTATATCCGCGACGGGCTGGAAGGCTTCCTGACCGCGGTGGTGCGGCTGACACGGGCGATCACCACGGTGCGTTCCTCGGTCGCCATCCTCAATGGCATCATGATGAGCCTGATCGCCGTCATCGCTGTCATGAACTGGACGTCGGGCCACATCTCGACCGGCGCGATCGCCGCAGCACTCGGCCTCGTATTCCGGCTGAACCAGATGTCGGGCTGGATGATGTTCAACATCAATGGGCTGGTGCGCAACTACGCCACCGTGCAGGACGCCACCCGCACGATCTCCGTGACACCGGCTATCCGCGATGCCGAGGACGCTGCGGTGCTGCCGCGCGCCAGTGGCGACATTCGTTTCGAAAATGTCTCTTTCCACTATGGCAAGGAAGGCGGCGTCATCGACAATCTGAACCTGCATATCCGTCCGGGCGAACGCGTGGCGATCGTCGGACCTTCGGGGGCCGGCAAGACGACGATCGTCAACCTGATGCTGCGGCTGTTCGATGTGGAAAAGGGCCGCATCCTGATCGACGGCCGCGATATCCGCGAGCTGACCCAGGCTTCGCTGCGCGCGCAGTTCGGCGTGGTCAGCCAGGAAGCAATGCTGATGCATCGCTCGATCCGCGACAACATCGGCTATGGCCGCGAGGGCGCCTCCGAAGCGGAGATCGTGGAGGCGGCCACGCGCGCTGCCGCGCACGACTTCATCGTCCCTGTCGAGGACCCGCGTGGTCGCAAGGGATACGAGGCCCAGGTCGGCGAACGCGGTGTCAAGCTTTCCGGCGGACAGCGGCAACGCGTGGCGATCGCCCGCATGATGTTGAAGGATGCTCCGATCCTCATCCTCGACGAGGCGACCTCGGCACTCGATTCGGAGGTCGAAGCGGCGATCCAGGACAATCTCTACCAGTTGATGGAGGGCAAGACCGTGATTGCGATCGCGCATCGGCTGTCCACCATCGCCGCCCTCGATCGTCTGGTGGTCATGGACAAGGGCCGAATCGTCGAAGAAGGGACCCACGAGGAACTGGTCGCCGCCGACGGCCTTTATTCGCGGTTGTGGAAGCGGCAGTCGGGCGGTTTCCTGTTTAGCGGCGACGACTCACTGGACGCCGCAAGCGCGGCGGAGTGAGTCATCATGGCATCCGGCAGGTATCGGGCGACACGTGAAAGGGTGAATTATGACACTTAGGCCGCCATCGGGTTACTCGGGCTCCTCCAGCGGTTTACTGGCCGAGGCGATGTTCGATGCGCTGGGGCACGAGGTGCTGGCGGAGAAGGCCGCCGCGCTTGGCAGAGCGGGTGAGCGGGCCGAAAAAGCACTGTTGCGGCTTAAAAACCATACCGGCGACGAGGCAGACAGGGCGAAGTTGCTCAAGGAGACGGCTGGTTTCGTCTATGCCTGGTTCATCCAGCGTGAATTGTGCGGTTTTCGACGCCATGACGCGGTGATCCGTGACCTTCAGATACCCCGCGAAGTGCTTGTCAGGCTGGGGGCGGCATAGGATCATTTTCCGGCGCGGCATTTCTCCCCGCGACAATCTGCCCTGTAGTCTTCACCCGACTGGACAAAAACGGGCCGCACGCATAAACCGAAATCCAAATGCCGGAGGAATTCGCTAGCCTGTTGCCATGCGCTGTCGGGCGGGTGCGAATTGAGCGGGGATGCTCAAGCGGGACAGGGGGCTCGCCTTTCGGTACGGAAGAGGCGAAAGGACCAGGCAGCCGTGAGCGCAACCGACGAAAACCATGATCCCAATCGCCGTGATTTTCTTTACATAGCCACCGGCATGGCCGGCGTGGTTGGCGCGGCTTCTGTCGCCTGGCCGTTCATCGATCAGATGCGTCCGGATGCTTCCACGCTGGCGCTGGCTTCAGTCGAGGTGGATGTGTCCTCGCTGACGCCTGGCATGTCCCTGACGGTGAAGTGGCGTGGCAAGCCCGTGTTCATCCGCAACCGCACACCGGAAGAAGTGCAGGCTGCGCAGGAGGTCAAGCTCGAACAGCTGAAAGACCCGCTTGCACGCAACGCCAACCTTCCTTCGGATGCCACAGCCAACGACATTGATCGTTCCGCTGGCAAGGGCAAGGAAAACTGGCTGGTGATGATCGGCGTGTGCACCCACCTCGGCTGTATCCCACTTGGCCAGCAGGGTGAATATGGTGGCTGGTTCTGCCCGTGCCACGGCTCGGTCTACGACACGGCGGGCCGTATCCGCCAGGGACCGGCACCCGAGAACATGGCCGTTCCGGTCTTTTCATTCATCTCCGATACCAAGATCCGCGTCGGCTGAGGCAGGGGGACATTTCCATGAGCGAGGGACACTCGACCTATACGCCAACGACCGGTCTTGGACGCTGGTTCGACGCACGCATGCCGCTGCCGCGGCTCGTCTATGACTCCTTCATCGCCTATCCGGTGCCGCGCAACCTGAACTACATGTGGACGTTCGGTGGCATCCTGTCGATCATGCTGGTGTCGCAGATCATCACCGGTATCGTGCTGGCGATGCATTATGTCTCCGATACGAGCCTCGCCTTCGGTTCGGTCGAGAAGATCATGCGCGACGTCAACAGCGGTTGGCTCCTGCGCTACATGCACTCCAACGGCGCGTCGTTCTTCTTCATCGCCGTCTACCTGCACATCTTCCGCGGTCTGTACTACGGTTCCTACAAGGCTCCGCGCGAGTTGCTGTGGGTGCTCGGCTGCATCATCTATCTGCTGATGATGGCGACCGGTTTCATGGGTTATGTGCTGCCGTGGGGCCAGATGTCCTTCTGGGGCGCTACCGTCATCACCGGCTTCTTCACCGCCATTCCGTTGGTCGGCGACTGGATCCAGCAGCTTCTCCTCGGCGGCTTCGCGGTCGATAATCCGACGCTGAACCGCTTCTTTGCACTGCACTACCTGCTGCCGTTCATGATCGCCGGCGTCGTTGTGCTGCACGTCTGGGCGCTGCACGTCACCGGACAGAACAACCCGACCGGCATCGAGGTGAAGTCGAAAACCGACACCGTCGCCTTCACGCCTTACGCGACCGTCAAGGATGCGCTCGGCATGGTCGTGTTCCTTCTGGTGTTCGCCTACTTCATCTTCTACATGCCGAACTATCTCGGCCATCCGGACAACTACACGGTTGCCGATCCGCTGAAGACGCCGGCCCACATCGTTCCGGAATGGTACTTCCTGCCGTTCTACGCGATCCTGCGTGCCATCACCTTCAACATCGGACCGATCGATTCGAAGCTCGGCGGCGTGCTTGCCATGTTCGGTGCCATCGCGATGCTGTTCATCCTGCCATGGCTGGATACCTCGAAAGTGCGCTCGGCGGTCTATCGCCCGTGGTACAAGCTGTTCTTCTGGCTCTTCACCGCCAATGCCATCTTCCTTGGCTGGCTCGGTTCGAAGCCGGCGGAAGGTTGGTATATTCCGGCAATGCAGGGCTCGACGCTGTTCTACTTCGCCTTCTTCCTGGTCGTCCTGCCGGTGCTCGGTCTGATCGAGACGCCGCGCCGCCTGCCCAATTCCATCACCGAAGCGGTGCTGGAAAAGAACAAGGCGGGCTCCGGACATCCCGCTGGCGCGACTGCCGCGCCGGAAACCAAGGGCTGAGCGAAAAGAGAATCCAGGGGATATTGGTATGAAGAAGATTCTCATTTCGCTGGCAGCGGTTTCCGCACTGCTCGTCGGTGCGGCCGCCTACGCCGAGGAAGCCGGTAAGGCAGGTGAGGCCTCGCACGCGGCCAACCCGACCCATTTCCCGATCCACGAACCCAAGGAAATGAAGTGGACCTTCGCAGGGCCATTCGGAACCTACGACAAGGCTCAGCTGCAGCGCGGGCTCAAGGTATACAAGGAAGTCTGCTCGGCCTGCCATTCGATGAAGCTGGTGGCTTTCCGCACGCTTTCGGACCTCGGTTATTCCGAGGCGCAGGTGAAGGCGCTCGCCGCCAGCTACACCGTGCAGGACGGTCCGAACGACGCCGGCGAAATGTTCGAGCGTCCCGGCCTGCCGTCCGACCACTTCCCGTCGCCTTATCCGAATGACCAGGCGGCTGCGGCCGCCAATGGCGGCGCTGTTCCGCCGGACATGTCGCTGCTCGCCAAAGCGCGCGGCCTGACGCGCGGGTTCCCGCAATTCGTCATCGACATCTTCACGCAATATGCCGAGAGCGGGCCCGACTACATCCATGCGCTGCTCAACGGCTATGACGAGCAGCCGCCGGCCGGCATGAAGATCCCAGAGGGCACGCACTACAATCCGTACTTCAATGCGGGCGTGTCGCTGAAGATGCCGAAGCCGATTTCGGCTGATCAGGTCACCTATGACGACGGTACCCAGCAGACGGTCGAGCAGTACTCGGAAGACGTCACCGCGTTCCTGATGTGGGCGGCCGAACCGAAGCTGGAAGACCGCAAGAAGACCGGCTTCCGCGTCATCGTGTTCCTGCTGCTCTTCGCGGTTCTGATGTACCTGACCAAGCGCAAGGTCTGGTCGAACGTCGCCCACTGACATCCGAGACACGCGTAAAAAAGGGGCCGGCCTGTTCATTCAGGCCGGCCTTTTTGTTTTCGGTTGGCGTCACATGCCTGTCACTGCATCGGAAGAAGCTTTGCCATCCCACTCGACAGGATGGTTCCCATGCGCAAAACCAGCTTCCTTGCCGGCCTGCTTCTTCTTGTCCTGACCACGACCGGTCAGGCTGAGGACGCGAAGCCTTTCATTACCAATGCCGACGTCGATCTGACTGCGATTCTGCCGCCGCCACCCGCCAACGATTCCACCATCACCAAAGCAGAACTTGCCGAGGTTTTGACGCTGCAGCTTACGCGTACTCCTGAAATGGAAGCACGGGCCAAGGCTGATGCCGAAGAGAATGTCTGGCGGTTTTCCGACGTCATGGGTCCGAAGTTCACCAAGGAAGCGCTGCCGAAGCTTGATGCTTTTTTTGAACGCGTGGTGGCTACCGAAGGCGCGGTCGTCGACCCCGCCAAGGATGTCTGGAAACGTCCTAGGCCGCATATGCTGAGTGATCTGGTCAGGCCCGTCGTCAAGCCGTCCACCTCGGGTTCTTGGCCGTCAGGCCACACGACCCTCGGCACCGTGATGGGGATTGTCCTGTCCGACATGGTTCCCGAGAAGCGTGCCGAGATCATGGCGCGGGCATGGGAATATGGTCACAACCGGGTCGTCGCCGGGATCCATTATCCTTCCGACATCGAGATGGGGCGGATTTCGGGCGCGGTGATTGCTTCCAACCTGCAGCACAATGCGGAATTCGAGACCGAATATGCTGCGGCGAAGGCAGAGTTGCGCGCTGACCTCGGCATGTAGTGAAAAGCCTCGAACCGGCACCGCCAACCGATGATTGCGAAAAGGGGCGTCGGAACGATGTCCCTTCAGCTTTTCTGGATAAGTCGCCTGCCTGATAGACACCCATACATGCGCGTGTTTACGTGCGGTTGGGGGGCGTCGTTAGGGAGGAAAGCCGTGGCTGGTCCATCTCACTCGACTGCCGCTGATTCCGGCATGCGCGAGCGCGTCGTTCGAAAAGTTGCCTGGCGGTTGATGCCGTTTCTCGGCCTGCTTTATTTCATCAACTATCTTGATCGTACCAATATCGGTTTTGCCGCGCCGCACGGCATGAACGATGCGCTGGGCTTCGACAAGGCTGCCTTCGGGCTTGCCTCAGGCATCTTCTTCATCGGTTATCTGCTGCTTGAAGTGCCCAGCAATCTTATCCTGCACAAGGTGGGGGCGCGGCGCTGGATCGCGCGCATCATGGTGAGCTGGGGCATCGTCGCCTCGCTGATGGCCTTCGTGCCGAATGCGCTGTCGATGTATGGCCTGCGCTTCCTGCTCGGCATTGCCGAGGCCGGCTTCTTCCCCGGCATCATCCTTTATCTGACGTTCTGGTTCCCCAAGCGCGAGCGTGCGCGTGCAGTGGCACTGTTCATGATCGCGATACCGGTGTCGTCGGTGATCGGCTCGCCTTTGTCCGCATGGCTGATCTCGGCTGGTCATGGATTGGTGTTCGGGCTGGACGGCTGGCGCTTCATGTTCCTGGTCGAAGGCCTGCCGGCGATCCTGATCGGCGTGCTGTGCTGGTTCTATCTCACCGACAAGCCGCAGGACGCTGCCTGGCTGACGGCGGAAGAGCGCAACTGGCTGCAGAACGAGATGGATAGCGAACATGCCCAGACAAGCCAGCGCTATCACTACCCGCTCAGAAAGGCGCTGACACAGCCTCGCATCCTGGCACTGGCCTTCGTCTATTTCGGCGTCGTCTACGGGCTCTACGCGGTTGGTTTCTTCCTGCCGACGATCATCGCCGGCTTCAAGCAGGCCTTCAACACGGAGTATTCGATCATCGAGCAGGGTTTCATCGTCGCTATCCCCTACGCTTTCGGCGCGATTGCCATGTATCTGTGGGCCAGGCACGGCGACCGGACAAGGGAGCGGGTGTGGCACGTGGCCATTCCAGCCATTGTCGGCGGTCTCGCCATTCCGGTCGCGCTTTACATGCAATCGCCTTTCACCACGATGATCGCGGTGACGATCTGCGCCATGGGCATCTGTTCGGCGCTGCCGACTTTCTGGGCATTGCCGACACGGTTCCTGACGGGGGCTGCGGCAGCCGGCGGCATAGCGCTCATCAACTCGCTGGGTAACCTTGCCGGGTTCGTCGGACCCTATGTGACCGGCTGGCTCACCGACCTGACTGGCAATCCGAAGGCAGGGCTCTGGGTGGTCGGGGCCTTCATGATCGCCGCCGGGATCGTCGCCGTCCTGCTCAAGGCAGCGCCGGAGCCAGACGACGGGCGGGTTGCGGAGTCCGATACATTGCCGGCGTAGCGGCCTGCACTCATACACGCCGGAAGTCGCAGATAGGATGGCTTCCGGCTTTTCTTTGCCTGCCGCAGCCGTTAGAGCGTTTCCGTTTTCACGGAACCGCGGAAATGCTCTTTTTGTTTCTACGCAGTTTCCGACGCAAAACCGCTACACACTTTTGCTGGAATTGCTCTATCGATGGGCGGAACAGGGAATGGATTCTTGATGTCATCGATCGAAGAGACACTGCTTTCCGCCATCCGCACCATCCCGGATTATCCGAAACCGGGTGTCCTGTTTCGCGACATCACCACGCTGCTTGGCAATGCGCGCGCCTTTCGCCGGGCCATCGATGAACTGGTGCATCCCTATGCCGGGCAGAAAATAGAAAAGATCGCCGGGATCGAAGCGCGTGGCTTCATCCTGGGCGGTGCCATCGCGCATCAGCTGTCGGCCGGCTTCGTGCCGATCCGCAAGAAGGGCAAGCTGCCGCATGAGACCGTGCGCGTCGCTTACAGCCTGGAATACGGGCTCGACGAGATGGAAATGCACAAGGACGGTGTAGTCCCGGGTGAGAAGGTGATCCTGGTCGACGATCTGATCGCCACAGGCGGCACGGCAGAAGCGGCGGTAAAGCTGCTGCGCCAGATCGGCGCCGATATCGTGGCGGCCTGCTTTGTCATCGACTTGCCGGATCTTGGCGGGCGCAGGAAGCTCGAAGCACTCGACGTGCCGGTGCGCACGCTGATCGCCTTTGACGGGCATTGAGAAGGTCGAGTCTCCAGGCAGGCGCAGTCTCGCTCTGGAAGGCGGACCTCACATCCCTTTGATCGCCCTGAACAAGGTGAAGGCAGCGACGGCCATCAGGAGCAGACCGGCGCCCCGGCCGATCCAAACGGTTGCCGCGTGATTTTCGGTCAATGCATCGCGGCCGCGCAAAGCGGCGAGTGCCAGCCCGCCATAGACGACCATCTGCACGGTGATGGTCATGGTGCCCATGATCAGCGCCTGCAGCCAGATTGGGCCGTAAATCGGTTTCATGAACTGCGGGTAGACGGCGAGCACGAACAGCCAGGCCTTGGGATTGAGCACGCAGGTAAGCACGCCTTGCGCCAGGATCGTGCCAAGAGGGCGGGCTGCTGCTGCCTCGACCCTGTCGACGGCAATGGCGCTGCGGGATAGCGTGAAGCCGATCCACATCATGTAGAGCGAGCCGGCCACCATCATGGCTGGCGCCACCACCGGCAGCAAAGTCGACAGGCCGGTCACGAAGATCGTGCCGAAGATGGTGTGACAGATGCCGCCAAGCATGATGCCGGCGGTTGCTGCAACACCTGCCTGCCGCCCCCCGGTGAGCGCATTGGCCAACACGAACAGCATGTCCATGCCGGGCACGACAATGATGCCGACCAGCAGAACGAAGTAGAGCCACAACGCGCTGGCATCCATCGGCCGTATCCCCCAAACCGGATCCGCCGCCACGGCGAACCTCGCTCCCTGTCGAGGGCCGATCCAATAGCGCAGGCATGCTGACACCCTGCTGTCAGGATGCGATGGCGATGCTCGGGTTTTGAAAAGCTTATTCAGCCTTCACCAGCACGGAACTTTCGAACTCGATCACCTTGTCGCCGGTGGAATCGAAGGCCTCGCACAGAATGGTCAGCAACCGCCAGCCCGGCCGCGATGCCAGTGCGCGGTGAGCCAGGCCGGTGCGTGTGAAGGTGACTGTCTCGCCCGCGAATACCGGTTTCAGCCATTTGAGGTTGCGGAACCCCGGCGAGGGGCCGTATTCCGGCTCCGGACCAGGGCCATCCCAGGCGATATCGGGCCGCTTCGGCGTCTTCAGATTGTATTTCATCCAGGTCGAGGCTGTGTGCCAGCCTGAAGCGCACAAACCGCCGAGCAGGCTCTTCCTGGCCGCCTCTTCGTCGACATGGAAGACCTGCGGGTCGAACTTGCGGGCGAAGGCCTTGATCGCCTCCGGCTCGAAGGTGTGAGAGCCGAGCGTGACGGTGACGCCGATGCCGAAATACTCGTCGAGCGTCATGCCTCGCCTCCGGCCCGGGTCAGGAACATGCCGGTGTTCTCCAGTTCGAAAACCGCCTCATTGCGCTGGTTGAACAACTCGGCGCGCATGGTGACGAAACCGAGCCTCGGCTTCGACTTGGACAGGCGCTTGGCAAGCACCGTGGTGCGGCCGGTCAGCGTGTCGCCGGCAAGCACCGGCTTCTTCCATTTGACCTGGTCGACGCCGGGCGCCCCCTGCGAGGTGGATTCCAGCAGGAAGGCGTCGCACAGCATGCGCATGAACATGCAGCAGGTGTGCCAGCCGGAAGCAGAGAGACCGCCGAGAAGGCTGGCCTTGCCGGCTTCCTCGTCGAGATGCATGGGCTGGAAGTCGAATTCGGAAGCGAATTCGATGATCTCCGCTGCCTTCACTTTCTTGGTGCCGAGGTCGAGGATGGCGCCTTCCTCGAAATCCTCATAGGCCCATTTCTTGCCGGTCATCACGCAACCTCGTTCAAGCTTGTACGATTATTGTGACCGTTGCCCTGTCCTCCCGCAAGATCATGCGGGTCTTGGTTCAGTGCTTTAAGCCATGTGGATGGCATGATCCCGGCAAGTCTCAGATCGTCAAAGCCAGCCGCGCCGGCGGAAGTAGAGATAGGGCAGGATCGCGGAGACGATCATGAGGCCGATCGCGAATGGATAGCCGACCGCCCATTTCAGCTCCGGCATGAGTTCGAAATTCATGCCGTAGATGGAGGCCACCAGCGTCGGCGGCAGGAAGATGACGGCCGCGACCGAGAAGATCTTGATGATGGCGTTCTGTTCGATGGAGATCATGCCAAGCGTGGCGTCGAGCAGGAAGCTGATCTTCTGCGACAGAAACGTGGCGTGGTCGGCCAGCGACAGCACATCCCGCGCCAGCGTCTTGATGCGGGCGCGGGTATCCTTGCCCATCTTGGTCTGCGTGGCAGCATGCGCGAGGAAACCCGCCACCCGTTGCAGCGAGGTCAGGCTGTCGCGCACGCTCGAGGCAAGATCCTCCTTGCGGCCGATGCTCTTCAGGAGTTCCTGGAAATCGCGGTCGCGGCGCGAGGCCTTGGTCGCCGTCGCTTCGAAGATGTCGCGTGAGATCGCCTCGATATCGCGGCCAGCTTTCTCCAGGATGTCGGCGAGGCGATCGACGATCGCTTCGAGCAGGCCGAGCAGGATGGTGTCGGCGCTGGTGCAGCCGGTGGCCACTTTCTCGGCGCGCAACGGAAATGTCTTGAAAGCCCGCGGTTCGTGATACCGCACGGTGACCAGTCGTTTCGACGCCAGCACGAAGGTGACCGGCGACATCTCCGGCTTCTCGCCTTCTGTCTGCGATGGCAGGTTGGCAGTCATGAAATATCCGCCGTCCTCGACATAGAGGCGGCTGGATATCTCGATCTCCTCCATCTCCTCGCGCGTCGGCACGGCGATGCCGAACACCGCCTCGATCGTGGCTTCTTCTTCCTTGGTGGGATTGAGCAGGTCGACCCAGACGATGGCGTCCCGGTTCTGCTCGATGTCCTCAACGGGACGCAGGCGGTCATTATCCACGACGAAGGCTTTGATCATCGCGTGGTCTCCCATGCTGGAAACGATATGAGGCCCAAAGGGCACAGGCTCATGACGGCACCGAGGGGAGAAATCCAGCCGGTGCAAGGGCGCGATAGACCCGGGGTCGAGCCGCGTCAAGCTTCAAAGATTGCCAGATTCCTGGCGCGGAGCAGGCGATGCACTTGCCGCGGAGTGATCGGTGTAGAATAAACGTCGCGTTGCTCTCCGGGACATGATCGCGGTTTCAAGTGCAGTCCGGCGCCAGAACCATTGTCGAAACCTGCAGCTTTGCTCTCGGGTCGGCTGATCTTCTCCGCGCGCGCGCTTCTGCGCGTCGTTTCGCTCTGCACATGCACGAGACATTCTCGGTGGTTGTCGTCATCGCCGGAAGCGCTTCGCTGTATTCGAAGAGATGGAGCAAGAAGGCGCAGGCAGGCGACGTATTTTTCTTCAATCCATTCGAGGTCCATGGTGGTGGCAGCCTGGATCAATCGGTCCAATATGAGGTTCTCTATCCGTCGCGCCACCTCGTCGCTGATTGCCTGTCCGGCGCAGGATGCAGGACCTCTATTCCCTTGTTTCAAACCGACGTTCTGCGCAAATGCGCAGCAACCGAGGCATTCATTGATGTCGTGTCGTCGGCGACATCGGGCATCACCCAGGTCGAGACAGCGCTGGGCACCTTGTTGCGCAGTTGTTCGTTCGAATCGGCCAACTTTCCCGAACGTAGTATGACCGCGGTCCGGGCAGCCTGCGATTTTATCGAAGAACGATACATGCACGCCGTCAGCACGGACCTGCTCGCCCGTCATGTCGGGCTTCACAAGAGCCATTTCATTCGGACATTTCATCGGGCTACGGGTATTGCGCCGCAGACCTACCTCCGGCAGTTGCGGATCGCGAGGGCGCGGGATCTGATCTGCGAAGGTGCCGAATTGTGCGAGGCAGCACAGTCAGTCGGCTTCTGTGATCAGGCGCACCTCACGCGCGAATTCAAGAAAGTCTATGGAGTTCCTCCCGGCCGCTTGTCACGCGACCTCCGGATCTCCCGTCACTAGAGCGTTTCCGTTTTTCAAGGAAACGCTCCAGTTTCGTTTTCGCCGCTTTTTTGTAACGCCGAGTGATTCCACTCGGCTACAAAATGCTCCAGGCACGCAAATCCCGTTCAAGAATCGATTCCTCGTTTGGCCTATCGGTAGGACCTCAACTCCAGGAGGTCGATCATATGTCCCGCCAAGCCTCGGAAACTTATCTGAAAAACCATCCGGACAGCGAAGGCCACTATGGCAGATATGGCGGTATCCATTATCCCGAAGCGCTGCGGCCCGAACTGGTTGCCTTGGCTGAAACATACCGACGCGCCTTGGGCAGCGAGGATTTTCAGCGCAAGCTCGAGGAAGCTCGCGCGCATTTCCAGGGCCGTCCCACGCCCGTGCACCGCCTCGCCAATCTTTCCGCCCAGATCGGCGGCGCGACGCTGTTCGTCAAACGCGAGGATCTGAACCACACCGGTGCCCACAAGCTCAATCATTGCGTCGGTTTCGCCCTGCTGGCGCGCCACATGGGCAAGACCAAGCTGATTGCAGAGACAGGTGCCGGCCAGCACGGGGTCGCACTTGCCACGGCGGCAGCCTGTTTCGGCCTGGAATGCGAGGTCCACATCGGAGAGGTCGATTTCGAGAAAGCCCACTCCAATGTGAGCCGCATGAAGGTTCTGGGGGCAACTGTTGTTGTCGCGACACGCGGGCAGTCCGCTCTCAAGGAAGCGAGCGATTCCGCCTACGATGCTTACGTGCGGCAGCATCGACAGGCACTTTATGCGATCGGCTCGGCGATCGGCCCGCATCCATTTCCAATGATTGTCCGCGATTTTCAATCGGTCGTCGGACAAGAGGCCCGGCAACAGTTCCTGGCGATGAACAATGGAGCTCTACCCAACCATGTCGTGGCATGCGTGGCTGGAGGGTCGAACGCGATGGGCATCTATGCCGGCTTTCTCGACGACAAGGGTGTGTCGTTGCACGGCGTCGAGCCATTGGGAAAATCAGCCGAGCCTGGCGAGCATGCCGCGACATTGAGCTTCGGAACACCTGGAACGCTACATGGTGCGCGCTGCATCGTTCTTCAGGACGCGGAGGGCAATGTCGCCAAGGTTTCTTCAATCGCGTCCGGGCTTGTCTATCCGGGCGTCGGCCCCGAGATATGCATGCTCCATGATGCGGGCGTGTGTCGTTCACCGCGGTGGACGACATGCAGGCCGTTTCGGCATTCTACCGATTATCCAGGGCTGAAGGCATCATTCCCGCGCTCGAGAGCGCGCACGCCATCGCGTTTGCGATGCAACTGGCGGAACGGTGCCGACCGTCGGAGCGAATCCTCATCAACCTTTCAGGCCGGGGGGACAAGGACGTGGACTTCGTGACGACGAACTACGGTGGCTGATCTGCGGCGAGTGGACTTGGAGCTAGACGCGTGCAAAATCGCGACATGTCGGACGTGCACCACTTGCGATCCTCGGGCCTTGCACTTGAGAGCCACATCAGCGGCCGCAAGATTGCCCAGAGTGCGGGCGAAGCCTGGATGGGGTTGGAAGCGCAGATCTTTCGCCGCCGTTTCCGGGAGGACGAGCTTCTTGTCCCAGCGGTGGCAGAGCCTTTCCTGGTTTGGATTGTCTCCGGGGAAGCCTTGCTCGAGGAATGCGACCCTGGTGGTGAATGGCATGGCGGAGTTGTGAAGGCCGGATCCTTTTTCCTCACCCATACCGACACTCCATACCTGATGCGATGGCAGGCGCGCGAGGAGACGCCCTTCGAGGTGATGCACCTCTATCTGGATCGGAGCCTCATCGACAGGGCGGCGGTCACACTGGGCCTGAAGGCGGTCAGATGCCGGTTTCGCAACATCTCGATCGGTTCTGACGGCCTGATTTCCGCCATCATGGCCGCCCTTGCCGATGAGCTTGGGATCCAGCCGCGCGCGAATGGACTGTTCGTACAAGGGCTGGCCCAGAGTCTCGCCATCCACCTTCTGCGTGGATATTCCGATATGACCGGGAAGCCGCTGCGCGCGCTTGCACAACTGCCTGCCTGGCGGCTCCGTGCTGCGGTCGATCATATGGAGGCGCATCTTGACGAACCGTTCGATCTCGACCGTCTCGCGGATCTCTGCGGGATGAGCCGGTTTCACTTCAGCCGGGCTTTCCACAACACGACCGGGTTCAGCCCGTCGCGGTGGTTTATTCGACGCAGGATCGCGCTCGCAAAGCAGATGCTGCGCGAGCGCGATGCCCCGATTATCGAAATCAGCATGGCTGTCGGCTATGAGAGCCCCGGGCATTTCGCTCAGGTTTTCCGTCGCGAGACGGGCATGTCTCCACGCGCCTACCGCCTTGCCTGAAAATTCTGCGCAAAATCACGATGGTTTTGACAAACCCGCGAACGCCGCAAACCGTCGCCTTGTCTAGGTGTCTCTGCATTCAACCGATGTCCCCTAGTCGGGACCAACGAATGGAGCAGACCCATGAATATTGTTGGCAAAGTCGCGCTTGTCACCGGCGCATCGAGCGGGATAGGCGCAGCCACGGCAAAAAGACTGGCGGCGGAAGGAGTGATCGTGGGGCTGGCGGCTCGCCGCAGGGATAGGATCGAAGCGCTTGCCGCGGAGATCGAGGCGGCTGGCGGCAGGGCGCTCGCCTTGCAGGCGGATGTCACCGATCTCGGTTCCTGCGAAACGGCAGCGCGAGCTCTGATCAATCAGTTCGGTCGTCTCGATGTGCTCGTCAACAACGCCGGCTTGATGCCGCTCTCCGACGTGGACAGCCTGAAGACGGACGAATGGAAACGCATGGTGGATGTGAACGTCTCGGGCGTTCTCAATGCCACTGCATCCGTGTTGCCGCAGATGATTGCTCAGCACTCGGGCCACATCTTCAATATGTCCTCGATTGCCGGGCGCAAGGTGTTCACCGGGCTCACGGTTTACTGCGCCACCAAAGCCGCCGTTGCGGCGTTTTCGGACGGGCTTCGAATGGAGGTCGGCCCCAAGCACAACATCCGCGTCACCTGCATCCAGCCAGGGGCGGTAAAATCCGAACTCTACGATCACATCACCGATGCAAATTATCGCAGGCAGATGGACGACCTGGCTTCGAAGATGACCTTCCTCGAGGGGGAGGACATCGCGGATACCATTCTTTTTGCACTGAAGTCGCCCGCACGCATGGATGTGGCGGAGCTGTTCGTCCTGCCGACCGAACAGGGTTGGTAAGCTGAAGGATCGCTGCGCGAAAATGTGACGATCCTTCCCTAGACCGGGATCGCAAAGGCGACTGCCGGCGAGGGGGTCAGAAAAACTCGTCGAGCAACTGGTAGTAGGAAAGCTTCGCCGGATCGGCGTCTGGCTTTCCATACAAGGCGAGGAAAGGCGCGATCCATTCCTCGCCGAAATCGTCGCGGATGCTCCTGCAGACAAGCGCGAGATCCTGGCAACGGTCGGCGACGCCAAGCCGGCCGCAGTCGATGAAACCGGAGAAGCGGCCGCCATCGACCATCAAGTTCGGCAGGCAGGCATCGCCATGGGTGACGACGAGGTCCTCGCTCGTCGGACGCAGGGCGACCAGATCGGCAAAGACCTGCTGCGCTGTCTGCCCGAGGCGCTCACCGTCGAAATCCTCTTCGTCGATCAGCCCGGCCTCCAGACGCGCCCCGGCATCGGCGATACGCCGTTCGAGCCTGTGGTCGAACGGGCAGGAGTGCACATCCAGCGCATGCAGGGTCCGCAGCGCGCCGGCTATCATCGCGATGGTGGTTTCGGCGGGCAGGGGGCCAGCAGACTCCAGGTCCTTGCCCGGCAAGGCGCTCATAAGCAGCCAGTTGCGGCCGCCATGCACCGCGAAAGCCAGGACCCCGGGGCAAGATATCCCCTGAGCTGCAAGCCAGCGCAGCCGTTCGGCCTCCGCCGGAACTTCGGCGAAGCCGTTGGCATCGTCGACCTTCAGGAACAGGCTGGGCTTGCCCGGTGCATCCAGTTTGAAGACACCGGCATCCGACAGGCCGGTCGTCTGCTGCCGTGCGCCATACCCGATGACGAGTTCCGGGAATGGCAGCGGCAAGGGGATGGTATTCATGTTCTCGAGCTATTGACCCGCAGCGTGTGTCACGAGCCGCTCGGCGCCGCGGCGAAGGACAGCGTCGTGGCGACGTTTCTTTCATGGACGGCTTCATAGGGCTCGAAATAGTGAACCCAGCCCGCTTCCAGTTCCGGCGCGATGAATTCGCGCAGGCCCTGCGAACGTAGGCGGGGTTCCTCGACGCAGCGCAAAAGGCCTTTGATGTAGGCAGCCGTGGCATCGATCAACGTGTTCTGATAGCCGCCACCGGCGATCATTTCGGGAGCGCCGTGATTGGGCAGTATCGCTGCGGGATGTAGCGAACGAAGCCGCTCCAGATCGACAAGATGTTGCGCGAAATGCTGAGGTTCGCCGACATAGGTGACGGTGTCTTCAAGCGTGTCGCCAGCGAACAACAACCGCGTCTCCGGCAGCCACAGCACCGTCGCGTCATCGCTGTGGATGTTGAGCTCGATCAGCCTGACTTGGTGCCTGCCGATCACGAGTGTCATTTCGCCTTCGAACAGGATGGTCGGCAGCACCAGCGGTGAAATCGCCGGCGGGCCTTCGAGCGTCCCGGCCTCGATGTCAGCCTTCTGTCGCTCAAGATGAGCTGCGGTGCGCCGATTGGCGATGATGGCGCAGTCGGCAAAAACGCCGGTGCCGGCAACATGATCGAGATGCCAGTGGCTGAGCACGACCGTGAACCTTTTCACCCCCTTGGCTTGAAGGGTGGACCGGATCAATGCCGCATGGTCAAGCGAGACATGCGTATCGTAGACCAGAGCTTCGTCACCGCTGACCAGTGCATAGCTGGCGATGCCGAGCGAGAGCGCTCCGTCGTCCACCCAGTTCGGGTGGTCAGCAAATCGCTGGTTTTCGACGCGGCCGTCGTAAAAGGCGTACACGTCGGGGGCCGGCTGCAGGATGCGCAGATGTCGGGTTGCTGCCGAAACCATAGCTCACCTATTGCCTTTGCCCTTAGAGCGTTTCCGTTTTTTTACGGAAACGCGGAAACGCTCTAAGTTTTTGTTTTCGCCGCATTTTGTAACGCCAAGTGATTCCACATGGCTACAAAATGCTCTGGGCTCTTGCGATGCGAACGGTCAGGTGTTGAACTTGAACAGCATGACGTCGCCGTCCTGCACGACATACTCCTTGCCTTCGTCGCGCGCCTTGCCGGCTTCCTTGGCCGCCACTTCACCGCCCAGCGACACGAAATCGTCATAGGCGATGGTCTGGGCGCGGATGAAACCGCGTTCGAAATCGGTGTGGATGACGCCGGCAGCACCCGGTGCCTTGGTGCCACGCTCGATCGTCCAGGCGCGCGTCTCCTTGGGGCCTGCGGTGAAATAGGTGATCAGGTGCAAAAGCTCGTAGCCGGCGCGGATCAGTCGGTCGAGGCCTGGTTCATGCAGGCCCATCGCCTCCAGGAATTCCTTCTGCTCGCCGTCCGGGAGCTGGGCAACCTCGGCTTCGATGGCCGCCGAGATGATGACGGTGGAAGCGCCTTGCGAGGCTGCCATCGCTTCGACCGCCTTGGTGTGCTCGTTGCCGGTTGCGGCCTCTGCCTCGGCGACGTTGCAGACGTAGAGAACGGGATGGGCGGTGAGCAGGTTGAGATCCTGCAGGATCTTCAGGTCCTCGGCTGCGATGTCCTTCAGCAGGACGCGGCAAGGCTTGCCGTCCTGCAGCAGCGCCAGCGCCTGTTCCATCACCGGCAGGACGGTCATGGATTCCTTGTCCTTGGCCTGGGCACGCTTGCGCACGTTGACGATGCGCCGTTCGAGGCTCTCGAGATCGGAAAGCATCAGTTCGGTCTCGACCGTGTCGGCATCCGCCACCGGGTTGATGCGCCCCTCGACGTGGGTGATGTCGTCATCCTCGAAGCAGCGCAGCACGTGCACGATGGCATCGACCTCGCGGATGTTGGCGAGGAACTGGTTGCCGAGTCCTTCACCCTTCGATGCGCCGCGCACCAGGCCGGCGATGTCGACGAAGGAGATGCGGGTCGGGATGATCTCCTTCGACTTGGCGATCTCGGCGATCTTCTTCAGGCGCGGATCCGGCACCGCCACCTCGCCGGTGTTCGGCTCGATGGTGCAGAAAGGATAGTTGGCCGCCTGGGCTGCCGCGGTGCGCGTCAGCGCGTTGAACAGCGTGGACTTGCCGACGTTGGGCAGCCCAACGATGCCGCATTTGAAACCCATGATGATGTGGTCCTATCGGGAGTTCGAATTTTGTTCAGGGCTATGGGCGAAAGGGCCTTGGATCGTCAAGTCTTTCGGCGTCGCAAGCGACATTGCTGCCGCCGTCAGTCGGGATTCTTGTCGTAGGCCTTGGTTCCCTCGGGCAGGACCACCCATGAATGGCGCCGGCAGTCGTAGACGGAGTCTTCCGGAGGCGGGAAGTCCGGATCGGCGAAACAACCGACCGCAACGGCCACGTACATCGCCGCGGCGCCTTCCTCGGTGTGGAACAGGCTGGTGCCGCAGACAGGGCAGAACCTGAAGAGATAGCGCGAGCCCCTGTCGCCGATGCGCAGGTATTCGGTGGCAGTGCCGGTTGCCTTGTAGGGCGGAGCAAAGGCGGCAAGCGCCGCGAAGACGCTGCCGGTGCGGCGCTGGCAGGCGAAGCAATGGCAGATACCGGCGCCGAGCGGCGGATTGTTGACCTCGATGCTCAGCTGCCCGCAGGAACAGGATGCGGTTCGGGTTTGCATGGCAGGCGCCTCGCCGGTTGCGTCGGAGCGAACATTGCGTTCCCTTCATCGCATGAAGCGCGGCTAACGCGTAGATGCAAAGTTTTGGAGCGACCTTGCCCTTCCGAAAGGGATGCGCAGCGCTCCAATGTCTCGGCCGGTGTTCAATCCTTGTTGCCGAGCAGCTTCTTCAGCATTGCAGCCATCGGCCCGTTCTCAGGGACCTTCACGGCAGGCTGTTGTGGCCTTGCCTGGCGGATGTGGCTCTGTGCCTTGGGTGCGGCCGCCTGTTTAGGCGCCTTGGCCGGAGGTGTGTCGTCCGGGCCCGTCGGCTGCAACTTGTCGCGCAGGGCCAGCGTCACTCGGTTCATGAAGGAATTGTCGTCGCCCCGGGCGATCAGGTCGGCGCTGTCGGCCATGCTGTCGAGCAGCACGTCCAGCCACTCCTGGTCGGCCTTCGAGAAGTCGCCGAGCACGTGACCGTGCACCATTTCCTTGGCGCCGGGATGGCCGACGCCGATGCGTACGCGGCGATAGTTGTTGCCGATATGCTGGTCGAGCGAGCGGATGCCGTTATGGCCGGCGGAGCCGCCGCCGATCTTGACCCGTATCTTGCCGGCGGGAAGTTCGATCTCGTCGTAGAATACGGTCACAGCCGTGGCGTCGAGCTTGTAGAAGCGCAGTGCTTCGCCGACCGCCTGGCCGGACAGATTCATGAAGGTCTGCGGCTTGATGAGCAGGATCTTTTCACCGCCGATCCTGC